>Ga0073904_10004739_pt1 | contig 10065 bp, 15 predicted proteins | sample KloWWTrecipitate_FD_66668 | JGI IMG/M metagenome (GOLD analysis project Ga0073904, IMG submission 66668) | Active sludge microbial communities from Klosterneuburg, Austria, studying microevolution and ecology of nitrifiers - Klosterneuburg... | ecosystem: Engineered > WWTP > Aerobic digester >... | reverse complement strand
ACTAATCCAAGCATTGCGCAAAACCTATCAAAATAAAATCTGAGCTTCATTATAGCCTTTATTAAATATCGTCTCTTGCTTCAATTGCAAATAATAGGAATAGAAGCTTCTCTTCTACTGAGAACTACGAGTATCTGCTCGTCGTAGACTCATAATGTTTCCTAAATTACTCTCGTCCATTCATGAATCTCAGCTTCCGTCAATAGGAAATTATTATACATCCCGTGCTTGACAGGCTGCGCGAAGCAACCAGGTCTTGTAACCCATACACGCATCGCTCCACTGAGAGTAACCTTCACGAGGTGGCCTCTAGAATCTGTGCGGGTGTCATGCACAAGAACTCCATTGCCATTCATTTCTTGCAATTCTTCAAAAGTCACCATGAGAGCCTTTCTACGGCGTAAATATAGCGAGGATCAGTTTGATCTTTAATATTGCGCATTCTGTACAAGCAGTCGACGCGACTTTTCGGGGTTGCTTTAAGGAACATTGAGCACTCGGCTACAGGAGCTTCTGTTAGCGGCCACCCAAATACACAAACGCGTCCACCATCAGCATAAGCCACAACCCATTTTTCTTGTGTAGGTTTATGTAATACAATGTCGCCGGTATCCACTGTCTCCATTACAGTCCTTCAATCTCTTCTTCACCAAGACCTTCGATATTTTCTTCGCCGTACAGATCGCCGAGGATTGTAGCAGGTACACAAGGCAAGCCGATATCATCAAACTCTGTAAAAAGATCTACGATGGCTTCTTCAAGTGCCGCAGTGTTGATGTCTGAAGCTACACTCGTAGTTTCACAAATGAGTAGCGCTTGGCGCAATGCACTGCTTGCAGCTTTGATTGCATTGATTTGATTTTCAGTTAGCATTCTTTTCTTTCTTTGAACGATCGTTAAGGACAATACCTACTCCGTAATAGTCGCACCCACATACGTCGCAGCTAATGGCGTCTCCCATCCCACCACCGTCGGTGCGTCCTGACCAGTGGATTCGAAGGAAACACATGAATCTTTTGAGTAGATGCACTTGTTAGTCTTTCTGCTTGAGCTGTAAGAGTTCAAGTGTGTGATTCATTACTGAAGCTTCGATTCTTGATGCTTGATACGCATTCGCCTTGACATGCATCAGGATGAGCTCTGTTGTTTTCAATGTCAGCAAGTATGCATCTGGAGACAATAGCTTTACATCTCTGTAAAGATTATCTGTGTTTGGATTCATACAAGTTCTTCTTCTTTTACTTTCAGTGGAGGCAACGTTTCTAGCAGCGGCTCTAGCAACCCTGCAGGAAAATCTGCACTATTGCCTACAGCGCCGTAATACGTGATGAGACCTTCTTCACAGGAGCAACGCCATACATTTCCAATTGCGTCATGTTCTCCGATGAATCTAGATACCGTCACAATCTTTCCAAAGTTAGGCCCTTTGCGACCTACTGTAAAATCTGCGCCGTCGTCGTCCATCCCGCCTATTACACGACAACGAACGCCTGGTTTAATTATTGACATAAATTTCTTTCAAAAGGTGATGTCATCGGCTTTATCTTTAGACAAAGCTCAGATACGCAAATAGGTAAAGTTCATTTAAAGTGCCTTTCATAATATCTACCCATCAGGAAGTTAGTCTCGTTCTCAAATGCGGTATTCAAGTCGCTGCATGCTTTATAATCCTCTACATGATTCCAAATGACCATACCAATTAAGGCGTAATGTGTTGCATGGAGTTTGCCTTTAAAGTACGATTTAGCACTATCGGCGAAATAACTCTCAGCGCACCGCTGCCGAATTGCATGCATTATATCATGCATACGTATTGCATACCAGTCGACAGGCGTTAAAGAGGGTAGAGGTTGTTTGAGTACTGTATCTAGTGGTTCTGACATAAGGTGCTTTACTATACGCTCATTAAGAGCATTGCAAGAAGAATTGTAAGGACCGGTAACATAGCTCTAGCATGCTCTGGCCACATAAACACGTCAAGCTCCAATAATGTGAATGCTAGCCCGAAGTATGTGATGAGCGCAGAGACAACCACAAGAACAAGAAATTCTATAAATGTCATAAAAGAAGGCGTTGATTAGACGCCTTTTATTGTAAACTATGCAGGCGTTTAAAGTGCTGACAAGTACTGCTCAAGCTCTTCCAAGCTTAATTCCTCACCTGCTGCGAATTTTGCCTCTACAGTTTCTACTGTCTTAATCTCTTCTGAATTCATTTCCATTTATATTCCAATATTATCGTACGGGACAGACGCCACTCGCACACTCGTCTGAGGATTCAAACTCAGCACTACTGATTGCAGTGATTGGAGTAGTCGCGGCTAACAGGTTATTGTAGGCTTCTTCACTCACCTCCTCAAAGGGAGCTTGCTGGAACCCATGCCCTGAGTGTAGAAGGAAAGAAAGTGTCTTGTGGTTTTTGCTGTAGTTCTTTGCAAGATATGCTTTGATTCCTGGCAGTTCTTCTTTCTTGTAGTAGATAGTGCAGCTAACAGCGTTGTCTGACCAGTGTGTCTGCAGGTACTTCATTACCTCCAATTGGTCAAGTGCTGTCATATCTTTTGCCAGGCGCGTCCCTTCAGGATACGCAAATGGGAATGTTACAACTACTGTACCCTTGTCTTCAGTGCCGTCGAAATTCTTTACAAATTCGATAGGGTATCCGTGCTGCCTGCACACCAGCACAAAGTTAGAATCGGATGCAATACGGATGCGGCGATACATAAAACGTGCGTAACCAGGATGCGCTCCAGGAGCTACGCCAGGTAGCAATGAAAGCGTTCCAGAAGGCTGTACTGTTGTCAACTTGATTGACACGTTGAAACCATGCAGCAACGAGTAGCGCTTATCAAATTCACGGAGATGCTCGTAGCAATCTGACAACCACGAAAGTTGCTCTTTGCTTGCTTGCAATGCTCCCGTGATAGAGATACCCATGCGCTGATTGCGCTTTACAACCTCATCCGTCTCAGGCTGATGTGAAGACAGTTGCAGAGAGTGTTTGTTAAAACGGTATAGCAGCGTTGCAGCATCAAGCAGCTCATCTCTACTCGTAATGTTTGGCAAGAAGATTGTGGCGAGGCAACAGGATTCGTACGGTTCAAGTGATTGCTCTGCACCTTTAATTGTTAAATAGACACGTTAAGCATCTATTGGTAGGTCATTTCTGCCTACCTCTATATATTACTATATAGAACAGATCATATCATCATCCACTTACGTGGAGTTTATCGTCCGAGCTTGTATTGAAAGGAAGGAAGCATGTGGTCTTTCACTATATCTTCAAACAGAGCTGAATGGCCGTTAGGCACAGCTAGATCATATCGAAGACCTTTTTTGCGAGTGTTTATCTCAAGACCAAACTTTTCTTTCAGACTGTCCTTGAACAGCATCAAGTCACCGTAGCTTAAATTGTTCAGATGTAGTCTGTAGGAAGGTGTGGCGCCAGGCCACCTCTTATCTACATATCTGCTGCCGTCTGCCATAAATGCAATCGCCAACATTTCAGCATCCATCAAAGTGAGCATGTGTGGATCTATCACTTTTCTACCTTCGATATACATGCGTTCATGTATCTTCGTAAGAATCGGGTGGTTGTGACTCTGAAGCCGCAGTTGTTGCTTTCGATTAAAACCATCTTTACTGTAGATCTCAGGTAGTGAAGTTTTATAACCCAACGGTATTTCCTCCAGCGTCAATCTGGCCTTTTGAATGTAATCAGAGTGCTCTTCTAGCATGTTTATCACTAAACAGGCATTTACAGAACCACCGAAAAAGGCAAGATGCCCATCAAACATTGCAAAAGCGTACAGACGCTTATTCAAATCTTTACTCATGATCGTTACACTTCCTATAACAGGTTAGCACGGTATTGCCCAATTTGGGTATCCACCGTTTTAAGATAAATTAATTTCCATTCACATTACTGTGAGTAGCCGCTAGCAGTTAACGGATTATAACCCTGAATCAATGAATCAGGGTATTGAAATTCACCAAGCCTCCCACAAGCTTTTGAGAGCTCCATATTGATAAGGCCGTAAGGCTCACTTCCACCCTCGTATCCTTGCCAAAAGAAATCGTGTAGCTCGTTGATATCATCACAGGCAACCGAGTTGTTACTCATTGCCCGCCATTTTGGAATGTTACCAAAGCCCCAATTCTTGGCGAGCAAGTACTCTACATCGTCTGGGTCTCCGATCGCAAGCATCGCTGACCGCCGAACGTTACCGGCTACGATGATATGGCCAATAATATTCATGATATCTAGCGCATCAATCGGACGAATTTTTCGGCCTGCTCGTTTCATAAGAATTTCTGAGATCTTTCCGATACCCCAAACAAGGTCTTCAGGACCTGACGCAACTCCACCAAATCCTTTAATTGGAGTTCCTTTACCTCGGATTGCTTGTGTAGAGAACGTGAATGTTCCTTTATCAGCACGTTCAGACAGGAAAGCCGCTTTAAGAGTCTTTGCGAGGAATCTGACCCACCCTTCTCGCGAATCTGGGATAATAAAGTCTGCCCCTCCGTTATCGACGCGCGTTGGCGCTTTAAACCAAGTTTTAACCAGCGGCAACTTGTCAACGTTCTTCCTTTGAATATTGAAACCTACGCCTGCCCCTAGTGCAAGGAAATCCATTGCCCACACAAACGGCACAATAGGGCTATCGACCGTAGTGAATGCACAGTTTTGCAAAGAGGCCATTCCGATCCGGTCTACAGTAGCAGTGCCTGATTGCCAAAGCGCTCTACCACTGACACTACCCTTCAACTGTAGCATATAGTTACGCAAGCGATTTTCTTCAGCTTTTGAAAACCCACACTTAAACTGTTCTTGAGCAGCCTTCAAAACACGCTCGACAGTATCTGGAAGCTCCTCCGTCTTGGCATCTAAAGACACATCACTAGGATCTAAGCGGCGTGCGTACGTACGCTTGTAAACCAGATACCCAATGGTGCTCCAAGGTGTGTTGATAGCTTCTTGTTCAGTCATATTTTCAATCGTCATTATTCTTATTCTCTTATTGTTTTAAAATGCGTCGTCTGCTGATACTACAGACTTTGTAATCACAACGCCTGCAGGTTTTGTCACAGTTGTCTCTACAGGGTTAAACTCTTCAAGCCTTGGTGGATTATATTCCAACCTACCAGTATCGTAATTGTAGAAGCTGCCAGGGACGGGACCTGACAAGCCACTATATCGAGACTTTAATACACATATTTCAATCGTGTTCCTTACAATTGGGTCAGACGCTGTAAGATTACGCGCGAAAGCTACAACATCGTATGCGATTTGCTTAATACTACCAGAACCTTTAATTGAGTCCAAATTAGGCATTAGCCCCTCTTCAAAGGACTTTTTTCCGTTCGGCGACTTTCTAAGGTGACTGATCAAGCCTAGGAAGATCGGATACTTCATTACAATCTTACGAAGTCCCGACATTAGCTTATCAGTCGCTGTGTTCGCATCCTCATTGCCGCCCTCTTCAGCAGTCGCGAGGGTAATGTGGTCCAAGAAGATATACGTGGCACCAGATAGTGCCATGAACTCAATGTACTCTACTAGACTTGTGTCTTCAGTATTTCCATTATGGTCTAGCAAGATTACACGGTCTTCTCCAAATACCTTATCAAAGCCCACTTTCAATTCCGAAAGCGGAATCTCGTCCTTTGAAGGGTTCTTCATCAGCGGCATTGCTGATAGCTTTCTAGCGGTCTCTTGAGGAGTTTCCTCCAAAGAGATAACACCAATTGTCTCAGCTGTGCTCTCCAGGACATGAGTCATGATCTCGCGGAACATTGAGCTCTTGCCCGCACCGCTGTTGTGCGTTATTATGAAATTTCCTAATACAAACCTACCGTCACCGTCCAAGGTAAACCCGTAATAATCTTCTTCTCCCGCCTCATACAGCTTGAATGCGTATCTATTCGGGTCCTTTATCTGTAGCCGGGGGCGTGCTTTTTTGTAAGCTAGCGCAACTGGAATATCTTCTAAGCCCTCTCCAGAGATCCATAATCTGTAGCAATTCCCAAATTTATTGTTCTTCTGCTTCCCTACGGTTGTAGTGAAGCCTAACGACATGGCAAGCCTCTCCACCTGTCTTATTAGCATTTCTGATTTTTGAGAAAATTCGTAGGTATTTTTTGTAAGGTCATAGCAGCCATCTGTGTCAAGCAGACCAGCTAATAACTCCAGTCTATCAGATACTGTTGCCTTGAAGTATGCTTCCGGTATATGTTTATTTCCGAAAACCCTCAGGTCCTTAAGTGCATTCCACAAGCCTCCTGGCGAATTGTAATTGAACTTGGGGCCACCTTTATATATGTTCAAACCACGCCTTTTCAACTTGTCGATTACTGCAATATTGTCAGCATGACTATAGATAACAGCGCCTTTACTATTCCCGTCGCCAAGCCACACTCCTAGTGTATACGGCTCAATCAACAATGTATCAAAACTCTTTTGAAAGTCTAACCTTTTGCTCTTAATGGCTTTGGTATAATGCTTTCGTCTCTCTGAAAACATACTGAACTCGCTTACACTGACATCGAGGATGTCATTCTGCAGAATTCCATATCTCCCACTTTCATTGATATTCACAAGTGTGAGTATATGTGAGACATTACATCTAAACCCTGTCCCGTCTCTCAGTACAACGTCTACCATTTTTTCGCGGCCTCTACAGAGGTTCAGAACTTTCCGCGGCTCACCTGTGGCGCCCATTACGTACTCACCCACGTATATGTCTTCCACCTTTTTAATTGAGCCATCAAACATTAATACCGCTGTGCTCTTAGAGAAGCAACCCGAGATAAATAATGCTGCTTCGTTCTTTCTCATTCCTTTGAGCTTAGTGTTCAACCCTTCAAGACAAGGTGGATACGGTAAACTAACTACGGCATTATACTCCTCTAATGCACTCCACAGCTCTTCTTTCTTGATGATACCGCTAGGTGTAAATCTCTCAGCATCCCAGATCATCTGGTTAACTTTTTGGGAACCGTGTGCTAGAAGTACATCATTCGCGTCTTTGCAATCTTTCGTGGCCTTTACGATCTTGCACTTATCATACCCAATTATCTTAAGGGCTTTCTGTGTGGCTTCTTTACCGGGCTCATCGTCATCCAGCCACAGTACAACTTCTTGAAATGATCGTATCCAAGTACGTTCCAATAGTAAATCTTTTGTCGTAGAGGCAGACCTGAGACTGATTACAGGATATACCTTTTCATACTTGTCTAGGCTTGCCTGAGCTACAGAGAGGGCATCAATTTCACCCTCTGTGATAATAAGTCTTTTACCTCCTCCAGGAAAAAGGTCTTTACCAAAGAGTCCGCTTGCGCTCCCGATAAAGAAAAAGGTCTTAGGTAAGATCCTGTGCTTGAAACCGTGTGGGTAGGGATAGTAGTGGTCACTAATATCGCCGCCACTGTCGTAGCCGACGCGCACCCCGAAGAACTCACAAACGGCCTTTTTAATCTTTCTCTCTAAGAATCCTCTAATAGGATACGTCTTAATTTCTTCAACTGCCGCTGCGCTCTTGTTTGACGTAACTGTTGATTCCGTCTCAACGTCTGTATCGAAATCATCCATATCCACCTTCTTATTTTTCTTACCTTCAGGATGCGTGTAACTTCTGCAGCTAAAGCAGTAGCTTCCTCCGTCGTCATACTTTTGCACAGCGTCAGAGGAGCCACAACTTTTACATGGCAAATTTCTTTCTACAATTTGGCCCACTTACTCTCCTTTAGGGAACTCCCGTGTTGGCTTGGGAATCGATTCGAGATTGGACATGAAAGCACCTAGCAGCAACCCTGTCATAATTAATGTAAAAGACATTAAGAGGACATCTGAGCTTGTCAACGCCGCAGAGCTGAAAAACAGCTCGAAAGAGCACTTAGCCGCAGAGATCAGACCTGACAATACGAGAAGAAATGCAATGAGTTTCATAAGCACCGCTCCAATGTTTTATTGATTTTCAAAATGCATCCTTAATACTCTTGAGGTGTTTGTAGATTTCAGCTGCATCTGAAAGCGTCGCAACTAGGGTCTTCGAGACCCCATACGGGATCATCACAAGCAGCTCTGCAGGAGGCGTTTCTATTGTTCTCAAAGGCAACTGTCGGAAAGTCTGTTCAGCTGCAATATCTTTTGTTGCAGCTGTTACAGCAATTGTGTGTTCGCCCTTCCCAAGCTCCGCAAGATTAATAATCTCTGTTGCTCGACGCGGGCCTGTGGAATCTGTAAAAGGACCTGCAGCGATCCTTGTGTGTCCTTTCTTACGATTCTGATTTAGACGCACAGCCTGCGCAGGTTTCCGCTCCGATGTAAGTTGGGCGCGCACGTAATCTTTAGGCACACCACCATACACAAGCGCCCATTTACCTTCTGCGCTGTCATCATCTAGTGCGTAATAAGCGTATGCGCCATAGCGTAGCGGTAGCCGTTTAATCAGCTTGCCTAGAAACAGAACACCTAATTTAGCGTTTAGAGTGGCTTGCTTTACACCGTCAAACACGAACGTTTCCCAGTACAGCCAGGTTGTTGCTTTACAGCTTCTAAAATCTCAGCATATTGTTTAGCTACTGTATATTTGTTTTCGATGTTCATTTTATGTGTCAAAATCAAGGTTAGGGTCAGGGTCGAAGTCTACTTCTTTTCTAGCAGCTTGCGGTATTAGATTGAACACCTCTGCACTAGACATTGCAATGATATCAGATAGTCTCTGTTTATGCCTCTCTGTGATTCCCTCATGCACAACCCAACTCACTTTGTTGATAAGTTTGTTGTACCACATGTGTTGATTGCATGGTGCTTCTACATGGCACAGTGACCATGTCTCAGCAAAGCTAAGAGCACCTTTTGCTTTGTACTCTTCAATCGCGTAATATTCAAAACCAGTCTTCTGTGTAGCTTTCACGTTATTTGATAGCTCTGTGCTGGAGCTAATGTACCAACGCCAATTACTTTCTTGGCCTTTATTTAATTTGCCTGTACCTCGATATTGTTTCTTTCCGAGATAAAGTCGATTTATATTGGTGTCACGAATGACATATATAAAGCCAGTGTACTGAGAACCACCTAGAGGCGCGCCATCCCATTGCCAGTGTCCGTTAGGCGCATCTACACCACGATAATTCCTAGCATCAGTTATGGAACCCTCTACACCTTCCAGGGAAACCCTTCGCTTCTTTAAAATCTGGATCGATGTCGGTGGCTTATATTTCTTTGCAGTAGTCCCAATCAAAGCTGTCGGGAATACGAACTTCGGCTTTTCTTGAGGAATTTCATCCATACTATTCCTTCTTATTATTTTTGTCTAAGCGTATGTGTTTACATTATCAAAATCACCTGAACACACCTACAGCGGTACCTGCGTTCTAGAGGCTCTCACGCCCTGCAGGTTACCCCCGTCCTGGGCCAGAACCGGCCCGACTGCAGCCCGTTTTTCGGGGCTGGTACCAGGGCCATCCGGCGGGTTTGCGCCTGAGATTTCCAAGGGCTTATTTTGCACAGACATTAAAACTTTCGGGCGGGCAGTGCAGCCCATGACCTTCAAGTACTCTTCTCGTGTCTTTAGTTCTGGGTATCCGCAACGCGGGCATGGCGGAATATGCATGCCGTAACACTCGTAAGAGTTAAAGCATTTACTACAAGTCTGATACTTAAACATGCGACACGCGGTTGTCGTCGGAGGTCAGGAATTTAGTAACCCTATCACGCAGCGGCTCATCGTTGTCAATATCTAATACAAACGCCCTTGCCCAGCCGTAGCCACGTAGTGTTACTGAGAAACATACACCACCCCGCATGTCCATGATAGAGTCTACGTACTTGATTGATCTGAACCCTGCAGGGCAGCTGATCGGATTATACCGCGCATAGATGTACTCAAGCAATTCATAGAGATCTTTTAGTTTCATATAAATGCTCCTTTTGGAAATTAATGATAGCTTCTGCCATCGCATTGAACAAAGTACCTGTGGTTACCGCAAATTCGCTGACACGGGCTATTGCAGTAGAGCCATCAGGCAGCTCCACGATGATCTTTTTGTTATCAAAATT
>Ga0073904_10004738_pt1 | contig 10068 bp, 8 predicted proteins | sample KloWWTrecipitate_FD_66668 | JGI IMG/M metagenome (GOLD analysis project Ga0073904, IMG submission 66668) | Active sludge microbial communities from Klosterneuburg, Austria, studying microevolution and ecology of nitrifiers - Klosterneuburg... | ecosystem: Engineered > WWTP > Aerobic digester >... | reverse complement strand
CAGTACCCGCCCAGCCTTGAATTCTATCCCGGAACAACTCCGCTTCCCGCCGGCGGCTGATTTCACGGTTCGTGCCGACAGACTTAATTGTTCACTATCATCAGTTACCAATTCGGCTCACGCTCCGGCGTTGAGGTGATCTTATGAATACTTAGATCAGCTCCTTGATACTCCTCCTCTTGATCAAGGCGCAGACCGATTGTCTCTTTCAAAAGACCATAGACCAGTACGCTTCCAACCAGCGCGACGCCAATTGCCAGACAAGTCATGATTAACTGAGGCATGAAGGCAACACCACCCGCACCACCAAGCACCTTGCTTCCAAAGATACCAGCGGCGAGCCCACCCCAAGCACCACACAGACCATGCAGCGGCCAGACGCCAAGTACGTCATCGATCTTCCAGCGGTTCTGAGTCAGCGTGAACATAACCACAAACAAAGCACCCGCAACACCACCAACGACAAGCGCACCGATCGGGTGCATCAAATCGGACCCGGCACAAACGGCAACCAGTCCTGCGAGAGGGCCGTTATGGACAAAGCCGGGGTCATTTTTGCCGACAATCAGCGCCACCAGAGTACCGCCAACCATTGCCATCAATGAATTGAGCGCGACCAAGCCTGAAATTTTGTCGAGAGTTTGGGCGCTCATCACATTAAAACCGAACCAGCCGACGGTCAAAATCCAGGCACCTAGCGCCAAAAAAGGGATGGATGACGGTGGGTGGGCGGAAATACGGCCATCCTTGGTATAGCGACCATAACGGGCGCCAAGCAAGAGTACCGCTGGTAGCGCAATCCAGCCGCCCATGGCGTGCACAACAACGGAGCCGGCAAAATCGTGAAACTCCGCACCGTAGGTTGCCTTCAACCAGGCCTGAACGCCGAATGCCTGATTCCAGGCGATGCTCTCAAAGAAAGGGTAGACAAAACCAACGAGCAGGAAAGTGGCAATCAACTGCGGATGGAATTTCGCTCGTTCTGCAATACCACCGGAGATGATGGCGGGAATGGCTGCAGCAAAGGTTAGCAGGAAGAAAAACCTGGTTAGCTCGAAGCCATTTTTTTCCATCAGCGTATCGACGCCGGTGAAAAAATTGACGCCGTAGGCGAGGCTATAGCCGATGAAGAAGTAAGCCACGGTCGACACACCAAAATCGGTCAAAATCTTGACCAAGGCATTGACCTGATTTTTCTTACGAACGGTGCCAACTTCCAGAAAGGCGAAGCCGGCATGCATGGCCAGCACCATGATGGCACCGAGCAAAATGAAGAGAACACTACTGCTCGATTGATATGTTTCCATGAAAACCCCAAAATGAAAATTCCGGGGCAACAAAGCAAGCACCATTCCAGTGCGAGCAAGGCGTTATAAATCAGTGCATTGCCAAAGCCATAGACACTGCTTTGCACTTTTTTAGTGCAATAACTCGATATTGCACTCCAATGCGGTGCGCTCTCGCCTTATTTCGGGGCAGCCTCCGGTGGCAGCAGCACCCAAAGCCGACCGCTCTGCTTCATTCGGCCAGCCTGCTCGCCAGCCTCCTTACCAAAACCCCAGAAAAAATCGGCGCGTACCGCCCCTTTGATTGCCCCACCGGTGTCCTGCGCCATGACCAGACGATTCATCGCCTGCGATGAGTTAGGCCGCGTCGTTGCCAGAAAAACGGGGGTGCCGAGCGGGATGGAGCGTGGATCTATCGCGATACTGCGCTCAGCCGTCAGCGACACGCCAAGCGCGCCGACGGGGCCATCCTTGCTATTCGGCATTTCCCGGAAAAACACGTAGCTCGGGTTGGCGTTCAGCAAAGCATCAAGGCGCGCCGGATTGGCTCGTGCCCAGGCCTGAATGCCTTGCATCGATGCCTCTTCCAGCTTCATTTCGCCACGCTCGACCAGCAACCGGCCGATGGATTGATAGGGATGACCGTTCTGGTCGCCGTAATTCAATCGCGTCATACTGCCATCGGCCAGTTTGACGCGCCCGGAACCCTGTACCTGCAAAAAGAATAACTCGACCGCATCATCGACATAGAGAAGCGTCCTGCTCGGCAACTTTTCGCCGCGTCCGCCAATTTCAGCCCGCGACCAATAGGGCACGACCTTATTTCCCTCCAGCCTGCCGCGCAGACGCTTGTCTTTCAGTTCGGGAAAAACAGCAGAGAGGTCGATAGTCAGCAAGTCATCCGGCACGCCCCGCACGGGCTGCTCAAAACCCTTGCTCCGGCTGCGACTGCCGTGCAGCAGCGGCTCATAATAACCAGTTACCAGGCCGTTGACCGCAGCATCGCCAGCGATAACTGCATAAGGTTTCAGGTGCTCTTCAAAGAAGCGCCGCGGGTCATGTGCAGGTTTGGCGTCAGCAACTTTAGCCAGATCGCAGACACGCTTCCAGGCCGGTCCGTGTGGTTTGCTGACCATGCCGCGGCAGGAAAGCATGAACGCCGGCCAGGCGGCTGCCGGGTCATCTTCCATCCAACCAGGCAGATCCGCCCAACTCGCTGGCTGTAGTGTTCGCGAAAAAACAGGCGGTGGCATGACCGCTGGCGGCGGCGGACATGTTGGACAGGCCGCGCAGGGAGCGCAGGCACCCACCGGTTCATTTACCTTAAATGAAGAACAACCGACCAAGAAAGAGGCGGCAAGAAGGACGGCGGCTTGGATTTTTCGCATGGGTTTCGTTAGAGTGCCTGAATTCACACCAAAGTATAGCCGCCCAAATGCCCGATGCACTTCAACTAGAACACCTGCTTGCCCGCGCCGAGGCTGTCCTTGGCCGTTTTGAGGCCAGCCTGCCGCCTGCCCCCCCTCTGCTCGACTGGAATACGGCAATTGCCTTCCGCTGGCGCAAGAGTCATGGCCGCGGCTGGCTGCAGGCCATTCGTCAGCCACACCCGATTCGCCTCACCGAACTCAATAATATCGATGACCAGAAAGATCGGATTGTCGCCAACACCCGGCAGTTCGTCGCGGGCAAGCCGGCCAATAATGTATTGCTCACCGGCACTCGCGGTTCCGGCAAATCGTCGCTGGTCAAAGCCGTGCTCAATGAATTCGCCGACCGGGGACTGCGTCTGATCGAAGTCGACAAGGAGGATTTGGTCGATCTGGCCGATATCGTCGATCTGATCGATGGTCGCCCTGAACGTTTCGTTATCTTTTGTGACGACCTCTCTTTTGAAGCCGGAGAAACTGCTTACAAGGCACTGAAGTCGGTGCTTGACGGTTCGGCCTCGGCACCACCCGACAACGTGCTGATTTACGCCACCTCCAATCGCCGCCACCTGATGCCCGAGTATTTCTCGGAGAATCTGGAGACGAAACGGGTTGATGACGAAATCCATCCGGGCGAGGCGATTGAGGAAAAAATTTCTCTTTCCGAACGTTTTGGCCTGTGGATTTCTTTTTACCCTTTCAGCCAGGACGACTACCTGAACATCGTCAATCACTGGCTGCGTTACTTGGGGGTCAGCGAAAAGGTGATTGCCGATAGCGAGCGCGACGCCCTGAACTGGGCCCTCGGCCGGGGCTCACGCTCGGGCCGTGTCGCGTGGCAATTTGCCCGTGATCTGGCCGGACAGCAGAAATCACCCCGAAAGTCAGCCAAGTGAACAAAATCGTCGAAGTTGCCGCGGCGGTGATGTTGCGTGCGGATGGCCAGGAATTCCTGCTCGCCCAGCGGCCGGAAGGCAAAGTCTACGCGGGTTACTGGGAATTCCCTGGCGGCAAGGTCGAAGCCGGCGAAAGCGTGCGTGATGCCTTGATCCGTGAGTTACAGGAAGAACTCGGCATCACCGTCACCGCATGCTCGCCCTGGCTGACCCGACAATTCACCTATCCGCATGCGACCGTTCGGCTCCACTTCTGGCGCGTCACCGCCTGGGACGGCGAGATCGGCATCACGGCACCGCTGGAGCATGCTGCGGTCGACTGGCAAAAATGCGACAAATCTGCAACCGTCACTCCCATCCTGCCGGCCAACGATCCGATTCTGAAGGCCCTGGCGTTGCCGACCACGATGGCGATCACCACGGCCGAAACAGAAGGTACGGAAGCCTTGCTGGAACGGCTGGAGACCGCGCTGGCCAATGGCCTTCGCCTGATACAGATCCGCGACAAAACCTGGCCGACAGCACAGCGCCTATGGCTCGCCGAGGTGGTGACCCGACTCTCTCATGAATACGGCGCGCTCGTGTTAATCAACGATAGCGAGGAAATCGCCCGGCGCGTCGGCGCCGACGGCGTGCACCTATCGTCAGCCAGTCTGCTGACCAGTGGGCAGCGTCCGGACTTCAAATGGGTCGGTGCCTCCTGCCACAATGCGGCCGAACTGGCGAAAGCAGTCGAGCTGGGTTGTGATTACGCTTTGCTCGGGCCGGTCTTGCCGACACAGACCCACCCCGAGGAGGCCGGCATTGGCTGGGTGGAATTTGTCCGGCTGATTGATGCCTGCCCGATACCGGTGTTTGCTCTCGGTGGCATGCACCGCGACACAATGGCCGCGGCACATAAATATGGCGCCCACGGGCTGGCCATGATGCGGGGCTGGTAGCGCGCTGAAAAAGAAAAGCCCCGGCAAGCTTTACAGCGCCGGGGCCTGAAATATCAATGCATTTTAGAATTCGCTGAAACTGTAGCGAATGCCAACCCAGGCCGCACGAGGTGCCCCCGGTGCAACGAAGGTTTCGCGACGCCAGTCATCCGGGTTCGACTGGAACGACCCATTGGCAGCAAAAGGATTTTCAGCGAGGGCGCCAGCGGTTTCATAACGCTTGTCGAAGACGTTATTGACCTTGCCAAAGAGTTGCCAGCCGCGACCGAGATCGGCATCCACATTGAGGTTGAGGATGGCGTAACCCGCCACCTTGCCGGAGCCTTCAAAGGTGCGCCCATTGTAGGTACCCGCCTGATGCTGGTTATTTTCGTTGCCGCGAACGTAGCGGCTCGAGAACGCCTGTACGTCTCCGCCCAGGCGCAGCCAGTCAGTTGTCCGCCACGAGAGGCCAAGTTTCAGGCTATGTTCGGGCAAGCTCGGCAGACTGTCACCCGCCTTGACCCGGATTTCATCATCGGCCGGACAAGCGGCGTCAGTGCCGCGCGTACTGTTGTTTTCGGCAAGCAGACAGGCATCTGACTTGAATTGCGCTTGCAGATAGCTGTAGTTGACCAGCCAGCCAACACGATTGACATTGCCATTCATCCCCAGTTCAAGCCCCTGACGCCGGGTCTTGCCAAAATTGGTGAAATAGCCGGCGCTGGTCGAGGTGCCGACAAACAGGATGTCATCGCTGCTCAGCGTGCGGTACAAGCCGGCATTCCAGTTCGTGCCGCCGGCCAATTTGCCGCGCACACCCGCTTCAACGGTCCGGGCGATGACCTGTTTCAGATAGGGATCAGCGGCCATCGAGTTGGGCAAGGTGCAGGGATTGGCCGGGTCGGCACACCCCAGTTCAATCGGCGTTGGTACGCGGTTGCCTTGATTGAATCCGGCATAGGTGGTCAAGGCTGGAGCCACCTTCCAGGTCAGACCGAGGGCGGGATTGAGCTTGCGATAAGTGTAGTCAGCGTCAAGATTGGCCGCCTGATTCGGGCGCAAGGTATCGTTGTTGGTGACTGTACTGTAGTTGTAGCGCGCCGAAGCCGTGAGATGCAGTTGAGGAGTCAGCGTCAGGGTTTCGGTAATGAACAGGCTGCTGGTTTTTGTCCGGCCGGTTAGCTGGTTGTTGTCGTCGTTCAGCGGATCATTGGGATCAGTTTCCTCAAGGTCGGAGACTCCCCGCGTTGCATCAATAACGCCTTCCTGAGTAGTCTGCCGGAACTTTATCTTTGCCTGATCATGAGAAACACCCACGGAGAAAAGGTGACGCTCGTTCTGCAAATTCCATTGAATCGAGCCGCCCGTGCTCTTTTGATCAGTGCTGGTTCTATTGTAAGCACCAGTTTCAGTGGGCAAAGGATCGCCATTGGCGACGGCGTCCTCATAATCATCCTCATAACCGTCATTGGCATCACCATTCAGCGTCCGATTCTTGTTCTGGCGATGATAAAGACTGCCCGATAGACTGGTTGCGTCAGACAAGAACAGCTTGCCAGTCAGCGTAAGCTGCGTCAGATCGTTCGAGGTTGCGTCCGGGCGGGTGAATATTTGATTGCGATCCTGTTTGTACATCGAGGTCGGCAGCAAGCCGTTGCCAATCAAGTCGGATTTGGCGCGAAGCAGGCTCAGGTCAGCTTCACCGGTGGCGCTCCGGTGCGACAGCTTGGCGAAAAACTGCTTGACCTCCGAATTGGAGTAGTCCCGCCAGCCATCTTCCTTAAACCAGTCGCCGGAGACAAACCAGCCCAGCGTGCCCTTGTGCCCGCCGTAGGAAAATTCGGCATTGCGGCGCTGGAAACTGCCAGTCGACAGTTCTACCTGACCACCAGGATGGGAAAAGCCGTCTTTGGTATGTACCGACAATGCACCACCCAGCGTGTTCAGGCCGAAGAGCGGGTTGGAACCGGGAATCAGGTCGATCGAGGCAATAGCAGAATGTGGGATCAAATCCCAGTTGACCGTATCACCGAAGGGCTCGTTGGCCCGCACGCCATCCACATAGACCGACAAGCCTTGCGGAGTACCGAGCAAAGGCGAAGCGGTAAAGCCCCGGTAGTTAACATCCGGTTGATAGGGATTACCCTGAACCTCATTCACATTGACGCTGGGCATCTGGCGGCTCATGAACTCCGGCAGATTCTGACTCTCGGTGGCCTCCATCGCCGAAGCGCTGGCCGACTGCACGTTGCTCGGGATTTGCGATTTGGGTACCCCCACCCCCCGAACCGGGGTGCTGCCAATAATTTCGACGGTCTCGGTCTGAATTGATGGGTCGGCGGCGAGCGCACTCGAAAAAGCGGCACTGACGGCCAACGCGACCGCACTTTGTCTCAGCATATTGTTATTCATTTGTGTTTATTTGGTGATTGAAAACTCAGGGTTGATCGAGGCTGCCGATCGCTTTTGGATAGGTGACGACACCCCAGGGCATGCCTTTGTTGGTAATACGCTTGGTGACTTCCAGCTTATTGGCGTCGATGACCAGTATTTCGTCCGACTTGCCGCAGGCGAGCAGAATCTGCTGGTTATCCGGGGTAAAAGTGAAGTGCCAGCAGCGGTCGCCCGTCGGGATGTCCTTGATTTTCTCGAATGATTTTGCGTCGAAGACCTGCAGCATCTTTTCCCGTGAGGCGGCAACAAAAATACGTTTGCCGGTGCTATCGAAGGAGATGCCATAGGGCGTTTTGCCGGTATCGAAAGTTGTGATTGGTTCAAAGCGCTCATTCATGACCAGCACCTTGTTGCCAAACTCCAGCGTGGCAACGTAAGTCTTGCCATCGGGTGAAACCTTGATGCCACGCGGCCGATCGCCAAACTTCGAGGTCGGCAGGGTCTTCAGCAGTTTGCCGTTCTTCATGCTATGCACGGTAATCGTGTGATCGGCCTCGTTGGTGACGATCATTTGCTTGTGATCGGCTGAGAATTCGATACCTTCAGTTTCCGGGCCGCTGATCACCTCGCGCAGAACTTTGCCCTTCTTTATATCGACAATGGCGATGCGAGCCGGGATATTGTCATCGTCATCCTCTTCGACCTTGGCCGGCGCCTCGCCCGGCTTGGGCGGTGGCCCCCCCTTGGAACTCGGCTCGTAGGTAACGAAAGCCTTGTCGCCCATCACCCGGACAAACTCCGGATTCTTGCCAATCTTCACCTGCTTGATGAGCTTGCCGCTGCTGCGCTCGATAATCGAAAGGTTGGCACCATCCTTGTTGGCAACCACTAGATACTTGCCATCGGCAGTCACGCCAATACCGCGCGGCCCCTTGGCACCGACATCGATGGTCTGGCTGATTTCCATACTATCGAGATCAAGGACGTTGACGCCGCCATCCTGGCTGGAAACATAGGCCAGCCCTTTTTCCCCGGCCTGGACAGTTGCCAGCGAAAGCAGGCCAATAGTGAGCAGGGTACGGGTGACGGCATTCATAGTTCTTCTATTCATTTTCATCTTGTCTCTCCGGGTTGAAACCACATACGGTTAGGTCTGCTAACAATTCGCACCTTAACCGCAAGCACGCCGCCTTGGAAGGGAGGTCGGAGAGTTTCCTGACTAACGGGGCTCGACGGCATTGTCTGCTGCAAGCGCATTTCACAGCATCGATCAAGATGATGAGTGTCGTAGTCTTCAGTCCCGCAGTCTCGGGAGGATCTCATGAAAAACCCGGGAAAAACTCCCGAGTCGGGGCGCTACGTGATCCCCGTAGGTTATCGCTGGTCGACTCGTTCTACGCCCAGCCGAACGCCACGACAGAGCCTGGGAGCAATAGCGAAATACGTCAAATGCTTAGAGAGGGTCGTTATCGACGGGCACGTCGGTTGTCTCGGCAACCGGAATACGATAGGACTCATTGGCCCAGCAGCCAAGATCAATCTGCTTGCAACGCTCGGAACAGAAAGGGCGCCACGGATTTTCGGTAGACCACAGTGAGTACTCACCGCATTGCGGGCAGCGAACCTTGCGGACAGCCATCAGAGATTACAGAAAGTGAGGTCGAAATCGACATCGCGCTCACAACCACGAGCCTTGATTTCACCGGCTGGCGGTTTGGTGAAGCGGATATTGAGAAAATACTTGTTGGCGCTGACTTCGGGAATCGCCGGTTCGTCAGGATTGACCATGACGCGGACCATCTGGGCCGCTGTTCCGCCAAGATTGAGCTGAAACTGACCATTGGTTGCCGCGTAACTTTTTCGCTGACCACTGGAGCGCAACAGGCGCAGCACGATAGCTGCCGCATCGCGCAGCGGTATCATCGGCTTGGTCCAGCCGAGCAGGGCTTCGCGCCGCACTTCAGGCGCCCGGTGCAACCACCAATGATAGGAAGGCAAATCGAATTCGCAGACACCACCGGGAATCGCCGCCCGGCTTTTGATCCCCATCAGCCAGTCATTGTCGCGCAGGTATTGCCCCATCTTGCCGGTCATCGCGAGCAGCGATGCTGAAGACTGTTCAATTTCGTAGAGCGCTCCGGACAGGGCTTCTTCGGAAATATCGGGATTGTTGCGATAGGCCAGCAAGGTCTGGCGCTGGCGTTCAAGTTCCTGAATCAGGTCCATCTTGAGGTCAGCCCGCCCTGCCACTTCAAGAATTTCAAACAGGGTAACGAGCGCCGTGTGGTGTTCTAGTTGACCATCGCCCTGCGCGAAATAACCCGTTTTTTCGAACAAGTCTTCGAGACGCAACAGTGTGCGGATGCGCTCGTTAAACGGGTATTCATAAGTGATCACGCGGGCAGTGTCCGGGGAAACGGAAAATTGTTTTAATTTTGAGCCATTTGCATGCAAATCTCAACAGCTTGCATTAGGTTTTTCTGCGGCAAGGCGAAGATACTTTCGATGCAAGGCATTTACCTGAAGGCAAAGACTGGCCAAGTCTGCATCGTTGGTGACCACATCATCAGCTACGGCGAGGCGTTGCGAACGTGTCGCCTGAGCCGCCATGATGGCCTTCACTTCGTCAGCCGACAAACCATTGCGCGCCATGACCCGTTCGATTTGCAGGCTTTCCGGGCAGTCGACCGCAACAATCCGGTCGCAACGCTGGCGATAGCCGCCGGACTCAACCAACAAGGGTACGGCAAGGATCACGTAAGGGGATTCAGCCGCCTGACAACGTTCAACCGATATCTGGCGAATCAGGGGATGCAGTATTCCCTCCAGCCTGGCTCTCGCGGTCGAGTCCGCAAAAACTCGCTGGCGCATCGCCACTCGGTCCAGCGCCCCTTGGGCATTGGCAACCGCCGGCCCGAATTCCGCCACCAGCGCTGGCATTACAGCACCGCCTGGGCCAGTCAATTCGTGGGCAATGGCGTCGGTATCGATCAACACCGCCTCTTTTTCAACGAAGAGATCGGCCACGGTGCTTTTGCCACTGCCGACCCCGCCCGTCAAACCAACAATGTAGTTACTCACTTGCAGCTTTGGGCATTTGTCTTGGGCAGGATTTTGCCAACCGCTTCGAGCAAGGCAA
>Ga0073904_10004736_pt1 | contig 10069 bp, 7 predicted proteins | sample KloWWTrecipitate_FD_66668 | JGI IMG/M metagenome (GOLD analysis project Ga0073904, IMG submission 66668) | Active sludge microbial communities from Klosterneuburg, Austria, studying microevolution and ecology of nitrifiers - Klosterneuburg... | ecosystem: Engineered > WWTP > Aerobic digester >... | reverse complement strand
ACCACGGAGTCCGGGTGGGGCACGTCCAGTTTGTCAAAGAAGGTGTACTGGTTGCGGTCGACGACGCGTTCAGTTGCCGCTCCCTTTTTCGAGCGGTTCTGAGGGGTCAAACCCTCTACGCAAGTGCCCTCATCGGTGTTGCAGACGATGATCTTGATGCCAAGACCGCGGTTCACGACCGAGGCGATCTGATCGGTGTCGTCCTTCTCCCACCCGTCGATCTGGCCATGCAGTTCCCGGTTGCGACGAGTCCCCATTTGCCAACCCCGCCAGCCCCTGGAACCGGCGGGGTCGTTCTCGGTGCATTCGGCGCGGGCAGCGACGACCGCATTGATCACCTCAAGAAGGACGTCGCGTGACGTCCCGAGCCTGTCGAGGCGATTGCCAACTTCGATAAGAGACTTGAGGGCCAGCTTACGCACAGGCGACTCCCGTGTTCATTTTTTCTGCATCATTTGTGCAGCGAAAAATGAACACGGTCAAGAGTTCTCAACTACACCCCGTCGTCGTCCCGCAATCCTCGCACACCATGCAGTGGCCCGACACCTTCATGCGCATCGAGTTGCACGTTGTGCACTGGTCGCCGGTGTAGCCCTGCATCTGGGCTTGCTGGCGCAGCTGGCCCACGTCCTGGCTGGGGGGCGGGGTGGGGATGGGGTTCAGTTCGCCGGCGTTGAAGGCGGCGGGGGCGAGGTCTTCCTTCAAAGCCGTGGCCGAGCGGAGCGCGGTGACCGAGCTCTGCATGGCGGCGACCGGGTTAAACGTCTGCGGCGCGATGTCGGAGACCAGCAGCAGGTTCTGGTTCTTCACCCGGCCACGGGTCATGCCGCGTGACACGAGGTTCTGCGCCGGGATCGGGGCCGGGGCGTGGCTCGCGCTGCGGGCGGTGGTCTCGGCTTCGCCCTTGCCGAGCCCGGTCGTGCCGCTATCGGCGTTGACGTGAGCGAGGTCGTCGCGGTCGAGATAGGAGACGGCCAGTTCGCGGAACACGTAGTCGAGGATCGACGTCGCGTTCTTGATCCGGTCGTTGCCCATGACCATGCCGGCCGGCTCGAAGCGCGTGAAGGTGAAGGCCTCCACATATTCATCGAGCGGCACGCCGTATTGCAGGCCGAGCGAAATCGCGATGGCAAAATTGTTCATCATGGCGCGGAAGGCAGCGCCTTCCTTGTGCATGTCGATGAAGATTTCACCGAGGCGCCCGTCGTCGTATTCGCCGGTACGGACATAGACCTTGTGGCCGCCGACGATCGCCTTCTGGGTGTAGCCCTTGCGGCGGGACGGCAGCTTTTCGCGATCTCGGACGCGCTCGATGATGCGCTCGACGATCTTCTCGGCGACGGCGGGGATACGCTGCGCGGCCGGGATGGCGGCGAGCGCCTCGACGGCATCGTCTTCGTCCTCGTCGTCATCGGAGAGCAGCGAGGCGTTGAGCGGCTGGCTGAGCTTCGAGCCATCGCGGTAGAGCGCGTTGGCCTTCAGCGCGAGCTTCCAGCTCAGCATGTAGGCTTCCTTGCAATCCTCGACCGTCGCATCGTTCGGCATGTTGATGGTCTTGGAGATGGCGCCGGAAATGAACGGCTGCGCCGCCGCCATCATCAGGATGTGCGAGTTGATGCTGAGGTAGCGCTTGCCGAGCTTGCCGCAGGGCGAGGCGCAATCGAACACCGGCAGGTGCTCGGCCCGAAGGTGCGGCGCGCCCTCGAGGGTCATCGCACCGCAGACGTGGATGTTGGCGGCCTCGATGTCCTTCTTGCTGAAGCCCAGGAAGGGCAGCAGCTCGAAGGTGAAATCCTGCAGCTGCGCGTCGGTGACGCCGAGCGACTTCAGGAAATCGGCGCCGAGCGTCCACTGGTTGAAGATGAACTTGATGTCGAAGGCCGAGGCGGTCGCGGCGTTGAGCGCGGCGATCTTGTCGTCGGTAAAGCCCTTGGCGCGGAGCGTCGAGGGGTTCACGCCCGGGGCCTGGTTCAGGTTGCCGTGGCCGACGGCATAGGCCTCGATCTCGGCGATCTGGTTCTCGGCATAGCCAAGGGTGCGCAGGGCCGGGGGCACGGCGCGGTTGATGATCTTGAAGTAGCCGCCGCCGGCGAGCTTCTTGAACTTCACCAGCGCGAAATCGGGCTCGATGCCGGTGGTGTCGCAATCCATCACGAGGCCGATGGTGCCCGTGGGCGCAATCACCGAGACCTGCGCGTTGCGGTAGCCGTTCTTTTCGCCGAGCGCGAGGGCATCGTCCCACACGGTGCGGGCGCGGGCGGCGAGCGCGGCGTCCTTCAGCGACGCATGGTCGAGCGGCACCGGGTTGATGCTGAGGCCTTCGTAGCCGGTGGCCTTGCCGTGCGCGGCCGTCCGGTGATTGCGGATGACGCGCAGCATGTGCTTGGCGTTGCGCTTGTAGTCGGGGAAGGGCCCGAGCTCACCGGCCATCTCGGCCGAGGTGAGATAGCTCACGCCCGTCATCACCGCGGTGATGGCGCCGGCAATGGCACGGCCCTCGGTCGAGTCATAGGGGATGCCCGAAGTCATCAGCAGGCCGCCGATATTGGCGTAGCCGATGCCCAGCGTGCGGTACTCGTAGGAACGCTCCGCGATCGCCTTCGACGGAAACTGCGCCATCATCACCGAAATCTCGAGGACGACGGTCCACAGGCGCGACGTGTGCTCGAAGGCCGCGACGTCGAACGAGCCGTCGGCATTGCGGTAGGGCAGGAGGTTGATCGAGCAGAGGTTGCACGCCGTGTCGTCGAGGAACATGTACTCCGAGCACGGGTTCGACGCGACGATCGGGCCGGCGGCCGGTGAGGTGTGCCACTCGTTGATGGTCGTGTGATACTGCAGCCCCGGATCGGCCGAGGCCCAGGCGGCGTAGCCGATCTTGTCCCACAGGTCGCGGGCCTTGAGGCTCTTCTCGTACTTCTTGTTGACGCGCCCGGTGAGCTTCCAGTCGAGGTCGGCCTCGACCGCCTGCAGGAACTCGTCGGTGACGCGCACCGAGTTGTTCGAGTTCTGGCCCGAAACGGTCAGGTAGGCCTCGCTATCCCAGTCGGTGTCGTAGACCGGGAATTCGAGATCGGTGTAGCCCTGCCGCGCGAACTGGATGACGCGCTGGATGTAGTTCTCGGGAACCAGCGCCTTCTTCGCGGCGCGGACTTCGCGCTTCAGCGCCGGGTTCATCTGCACGTCGAAGCAGTCGTCGCCTGAACCTTCGCAGTTCACGGCGGCCTTCATGATGAGCTTGAGGTGCTTCGACACGACCTTGGAGCCGGTGACGAGAGCAGCGACCTTCTGCTCTTCCTTCACCTTCCAGTCGATATAGGCCTCGATATCGGGGTGGTCGATGTCGACCACCACCATCTTGGCGGCGCGGCGGGTGGTGCCGCCCGATTTGATGGCGCCCGCCGCGCGGTCACCGATCTTGAGGAAGCTCATCAGCCCCGACGACTTGCCGCCGCCCGACAGCTTTTCGCCCTCGCCGCGCAGTTTCGAGAAATTCGAGCCGGTGCCCGAGCCATACTTGAACAGCCGCGCCTCGCGGACCCACAGGTCCATGATGCCGCCATCGTTGACGAGGTCGTCACCAACGGACTGGATGAAGCAGGCATGCGGCTGCGGGTGCTCGTAGGCGGACTTGCTCTGCACCAGCCGGTGCGTGAACGGGTCGACATAGAAGTGGCCCTGGCCGGGGCCGTCGATGCCATAGGCCCAGTGCAGGCCCGTGTTGAACCACTGCGGCGAGTTCGGCGCGACGCGCTGCGTGGCGAGCGTGTAGCAAAGCTCGTCGTAGAAGGCGCGGGCGTCTTCCTCGGCGGCGAAATATTTGCCCTTCCAGCCCCAGTAGGTCCAGGTGCCGGCGAGGCGGTTGAAGACCTGGCGGGCATCGGTCTCGGAGCCGTAGCGCTCGGCTTCGGGCAGGGCCTCGAGCGCCTCGGTATCGGGAACCGAGCGCCAGAGCCAGGACGGGACGTCGTTCTCTTCGACCTTCTTCAGGCGCGCGGCGACGCCGGCCTTGCGGAAGTACTTCTGCGCAATGATGTCGGCGGCGACCTGCGACCAGGTGGACGGCACCTGCATGCCGTCGAGCTTGAACACCACAGACCCGTCAGGATTGCGAATCTCGCTCGTGGTCGAGCGGAATTCGATGCCGGCATAGGCATCCTGGTTCGCCTGAGTGTACCGCCGATCAATGCGCATAATTGCTCTTTCCCATCATGAAACGCGGAGCACAAAACCCCGCCGGCCGCCCGAAACGGCCTCCCGCATTTGTTCTGAATGAACGCTTTACTGTGAGCCGCCGATGGCGACCCTACTGCCCCGTCACTGTCCCTTCGCCGATCTAAAACGCCGGCTTGGTCCAGAGCTATCGCGTCATCCCGACCAGATGCGACGCAACCCGATTATCCTTTGCCAGATTGTTCGAGTCGGTCAACGCTTCGATCACCCGGCGTGGCACCAGATATTGTGCCGAGGCCCGGCAGTCGACGCTAAATCCAGTGTAACATATGTGAATTGCGGGGAAAACCGGCAAGGGCGATTCGAGTGTTCGTGATGCCTAATTTGCCGTTCCGCCCTCTCTCGGCGCGGCGAGATTCGGCCTCCCAACCCGCGCCGGAATCGGCGTTCCAGCCCGCTTCCTCACGTGTCGCGTGAAGTGAGAACCTGACGCTAGACGATGCCAGCCGGGGAGGGCAGGCCAACCCCAAAATGTGTCAAGGCGATTTTTTCCGTCACATTTCTACATGGGGGCTTTTTGACGATGCGTGCCGCCGACCCCCAAGGGGTAGTGCCTGGCGCGTCGGTTTCACTGATAAATCCCCAAACGGCCGGCGCGACAAAGGCTCGCCACAGCGGCGCCACTTCGGTGGGACGAAATGGCCGGCAGGATGAACTTTCAACCCACGGAGCGAACCCGCATGGCCGAACCGGTGATCGAAGTCAGTTGTGCGTGCGGACAGGTCCGCCTCGAGGTCACCGGCAAACCCATCATCAGTGCCGAATGCTGCTGCACCAGCTGCCGCAGCGCCGCAGGGACATTCGAGGCACTGCCCGGCGCGCATCCGATCCTCACCGCATACGGCGCGACCCGCTACGAGCTCTATCGCAAGGATCGCGTCCGGTTCCTCTCCGGCGCCGAGCACCTGCGCGAACACCGGTTGCAGCCGGATTCGCACACGCGCCGCGTGGTGGCCGGCTGCTGCAACTCGCCGGTGTTCACCGAGTTCGAGGGCGGCCATTGGCTCAGCCTCTATGGCGGGCTGTGGCCGGCCGGCACGCTGCCGCCGCTCGAAATCCGCACCATGACCAGCGACCTGCCGGATCCCTCGGTCCTGCCGGATGACGTGACCAATGCGCGGCGTCAGAACGGGTCGTTTTTCCGCAAGCTGCTGTTGGCCTGGGTTGCCATGGGCTTTCGCGTTCCGAAGACGCCGGCCGCGGCGCCTTGGGGCGTCTAGACTGGTGCTGCAAGACGCGGACTTGCCTTTGCGCTGGCCGTCGGTCGTGCTAGAGGCGGGGGCGAAAGCGGGCGAACGGACCCGCGGCTCTGGATTCGGCTGATGAAAGACTTCCTGCTCGAGATTTTCGCCTGGTGGCGCGGCAATACCTGGGGCACGCGCCTCTGGATCGCGATGAACGGCATCTTCGTCGGCGAAGACGAGGCAGGGAACAAGTACTACCGCTCCAAGAAGCCGACCGGGCCGAACGGCTATGAGCGCCGGATGGTCGTCTATGCTGGCGGCTCGGCTGATGCGTCAAAGATTCCATCAGGTTGGCACGGTTGGATGCACTACCGCACGAACACGCCACCGACCGAGGAAACCTACGTTCCGCACGTCTGGGAAAAGCCGCACGAGCCGAACCTTACTGGCACCCCGCGCGCCTACCGCCCGGATGGGAGCCTGCTCGGCAAGGGCGCGCGTCCGAAGGTTTCGGGCGATTACGAAGCCTGGTCGCCCGAGAACTGAGGGTGCCGCAAGGCCCGATGACCACGCCCAAAGACAGGCCTCTTCCGTTCGTTGCCGGGATGGCTGCGGCTTGTGACGCAATCCGGCGGATGGGTGTGGCAGCGGCAATCAGCGCCTCCATCCTGCTGTCGGCGGGCGCCGCCCATGCCGAGACCATTGCAAACCCGGTGGCGCAGTTCTCCGGGCTCGACAAGATCACCGGCCGGATCACCAAGTTCGACGTCTACATGAACGAGACTGTGCTGTTCGGCTACGCCGACACCGCGCCGACGACGGACCGAGCCGTGCTGGCGGGCGCACTGCTGGTCACGCCACGGGCCTGCTACACCCGCCCGTCGACCGAGACGCAGCGCACGTCCGTCTTCATCGAAGTCGACAGGGTCGGCGAGGACGGTGCGGCCACGCGCATCTTTACCGGCTGGATGTTCGCCGACAGCCCGGCGCTCAACGCCATCGACGATCCGGTCTATGACGTCTGGCTGGTCGGCTGCACCCAGAAGACCGACGTCCCGCGCCTGCAGCAGGCTCCCGGCGAGCCGGCAGCACCGGCCGCAGCGCCGGCCGCGGCACCTGCACCGGCCGCTGCACCTGCGGCAGCCGCCCCAACTCCCGCAGCCTCACCTGCTCCGGCAGTCACATCGCCTTCGCCCACCGCTCCCGCCACGACCCGGGTCTTGGTGTTCGACGACCGCGGTTAGCCACTGCCTGAAGCGTGGCCTCACGCTGCTGGGTTGCGCGCCAGCAACAGTTCAGCAAATACGGCGCAAGGGTGATGCTGTCGCGGCTCGAATGTGGCACATGTACGCACATGTACGTAGATGCAGCGCGTATTTTAAACATTTTCCTTGGAGAATTCTCATGAAGGCGTTTTTGTTGATGACGACCGCTTTGGTCGTTTGCTCGTCTGGCGCCTTTGCGGCGGACTTGGCCGTGTACGATGAACCCGTCATCGCTCCCGCGTCCGAAGCCCTCACTGGCTACGTCGAACTCGGCGGTCAGGCTGTCAGCTGGATGAACAGCGAGGAAAGCGATGGCAATGCGTCGGGTCTCTTCGGCGGCTTCGGCCTCTGGTACAACAGCGGCTCGTTCCGCCTCGGTGTCGACGGCTACGCTGACTACCTGACGGGGCAGAACGGCGTCGATGACGTTCCCGAAGGTGTCCAGGTCCTCGGCCTGCATGCGGGCGCCAACATCGACGAGCTCTACTTTGGCGCATTCGGCTCGGTCGGCCGCGCGCCGGACGAGTACAATGAGGCCTACCTGACCGGTTATACGGTCGGCGTCGAAGGCAAGGCGGACATCGGAAACGCCACGCTGTTCGCTCACGCCGGCTATGCAGACACCGTAATTGTCGATGGCTATTCCGGCTTCACCGGAACGTTTGGCGACGTCGGCGTGGCGATGAACCTCACTGACGACTTCGCGGTGATGGTCAAGGGCGGCATCGGTTACGCACCCATCAGGTTTGAGGACGACCAAGGTTCGGGCACTTATGCGACGGCGGAGATCAAGGGCCTCTACCTGCTGCCGACGGAGTTCCCGCTCGCGCTGACCGCCTCCTACGAATTCGGCGCCTTCATCGCGAACAGCGAGGACACCGGTTACACCCACACCTTCAAGGTGGGTCTCTCGGTTCCGTTCGGCGCGGCGACGGCCAAGGATGCACTGAACGTGCTGGCCACGACCACGACGCCCTACCGCGCCGCGAGCTGGGGCGAGAAGCTCGACTGACGGACGCCAGCCGGCGTCCAGGCGTTTGGGAACGGGGCCTTGCGGCCCCGTTTTCTTTTGCTGGGTAAACGGATGCGCCGTGCCATCAGGCTCGGGGGGCGCTCAGCCCCAGTCCAGCGGGATAACGTCGACGATGTCGTCGATGCGCAGGCCGGGGCTGTCTTCGGGCTGAACGATCAGCACGTCGGCCTGCGCGAGCGAGGACGAGTGGCTTGAATCGGTCTCGCTGATCGGGACGGCCTCGAGTAGCCCGATATCGTTGCGCCGCAGCTTGCCGCGGATGAAGTGGCGGCGCTCGCCGCCCGGTGGCAGGTCGGCCGCGAGCGGCACGCCGAGCGTTGGCCAGAACGGATCGGTGTGGCCGGTGAGTTGGCGCAGGGCAGGGCGCAGCACCACGGTTGCCGTCACCATGGCCGAAACCGGATTGCCGGGGAGGCCGAATATCAGGGTGTTGCCGCGGGTGCCGAACATCAGCGGCTTGCCCGGCCGCATCTTCAGTTTCCAGAAATCGAGTTTGACGCCGAGGTCGAGCAGCACTTCGCGCACGTAGTCGCGGTCGCCGACGCTGGCGCCTCCGGTGGTGACAACGATGTCGGCCTTGTCATCGAACGCACCCAGCAGCGCCGCTTCGAGCTTGCTGCGATCGTCGGGGACAATGCCGAGATCGGTCACCGTCTCGCAATATTGGCTGAGCAGGGGCACGAGGCCAAAGCTGTTCGAGGCGACGATCTGATCCGGCCCCGGCGGGGTGCCCGGCGGCACCAGTTCATCGCCGGTCGCGAGGATCGTCAGTCTCGGACGCTTCGTTACGGTCACGGCCGCGTGGTTGGCGGAAGCCGCGAGGTTGAGCATCGCGGGCGTCAGCGCGACGCCGGCCGGAAGAAGCTCCTGCCCGCGCAAAAAATCCATGCCGTGGCGGCGGATGTTGGCGCCCGGACTAACCGGCTGGGCAAAACTGATCTGGTTGCCTGCCGCCGAGGCGTTTTCCTGGATGATGACCGCATCGGCGCCGATCGGCAGCGGCGCGCCGGTGAAGATGCGGACGCACTGCCCATGTTCCATCATGCCCACGAAGCGCGCGCCGGCCTGCGACGTGCCGGCGAGTTTCAGCGGACGCCCCGGCCGGGCCTCGTCGGCGCGCACGGCGTAGCCGTCCATGGCGCTGGCGTCGAACGGCGGCTGGTTGTGCGTGGCAGCCAGCGGCCTCGCGAGCACACGGCGGTGGGCGCGGACGAGAGGGATGCTCTCCGCCTCCGGTGGCCTGATCTGGCGGAAGATCCGGCTGAGGGCCTCGTCGACCGAAATCACCGCTTGAAATCCCCCGACTTGCCGCCGGTCTTTTCGACCAGCCGCACGGCGGCGATGGTCATGCCGCGGTCCATTGCCTTTGCCATGTCGTAGAGCGTCAGCGCGGCGACCGACGCGGCGGTCAGCGCCTCCATCTCCACACCGGTCTGGCCGGTGGTCTCGGCCGTCGCGGTGATCAGCAGGGCGGAGCCGTCGGCTTCGATATCGACCGAGACGCTGGTCAGCGCGATCGGGTGGCAGAGCGGGATCAGCTCGGAGGTCTTCTTCGCCGCCATGATGCCGGCGATGCGCGCCACGGCGACGGCGTCACCCTTTTTCAGCGTGCCGCCGAGGATGGCGGCCACCGTCTCGGGCAGGGCTTCGAGCCGGGCACTCGCCACCGCGCGGCGGCGGGTCGCCGGCTTGTCGCCGATATCGACAATGTGGGCTTCGCCGCGCGCATTGAGGTGGGTGAGGGGCATCAGCCGGCCGGGACCATGTCCGCGCCCTTGAGCAGCCGCAGCGTCGCCGCCGTCACGTCGGCCTGCCGCATCAGGCTCTCGCCGATGAGGAACGTGCCGACGCCCGCCGTAGCCTCGAGCCGCTGGATATCCTCGCGCGTATTGATGCCGCTCTCGGAGACGAGATGCACGTCACCGGTCACGCCACCGGCGAGATCGACGGTGGTCTGCAGCGTCGTCTCGAAGGTGCGCAGGTTCCGGTTGTTGATGCCGATGAACCGCGACTCGAGCGCCAGCGCCCGGTCGAGTTCGAGCTGGTCGTGCACCTCGACCAGCGCATCCATGCCCCACTCCTCGGCGGCGTCGAGCAGATAGCGCGCCGTATCGTCGGTCACCGCCGCGAGGATGACGAGGATGCAGTCGGCGCCGAACGAACGGGCCTCGGCCACCTGGTAGGTCTCGAACAGAAAGTCCTTGCGCAGCACCGGCAGCCGCGTCGCCGCGCGGGCCTCGATGAGATAGGCCGGCGCGCCCTGAAAGCTCGGCGTGTCGGTGAGCACCGACAGGCAGGCGGCCCCGCCCGCCTCATAGGCCCGCGCCAGTTCGGCGGGGTTGAAATCGGCGCGG
>Ga0073904_10004734_pt1 | contig 10070 bp, 9 predicted proteins | sample KloWWTrecipitate_FD_66668 | JGI IMG/M metagenome (GOLD analysis project Ga0073904, IMG submission 66668) | Active sludge microbial communities from Klosterneuburg, Austria, studying microevolution and ecology of nitrifiers - Klosterneuburg... | ecosystem: Engineered > WWTP > Aerobic digester >... | reverse complement strand
AGGAGAGTTTTAGGTTCTGACAGCCTTCATCCTCATGACCGCAAGCGCCGACAGGGCGCCGAGGGCATGAATGAGGGAGGTGGCGGCGACGAAGCCGGCGCCGAAGACCCAGGCGTTTGCGCCTTCAGGAATTTCCGCGCCGTGGGCATAGCCATGGGCCAGGGCGAACAGGCCGACAATGGCCATGCCGCTCCAAACCGGCAGCTTGACACGTGCCATGGCAAGGGCCGCCAGTACGAGGACCGAGGCCAGGATCATGGTCTCGACAAAGGGCACTTCAATTCTGGCCATGCCGAAGGCGCCGCCCAGGATCATGGCGGACACGAAAGCCGCAGGGACTGCCCAGATGGCGCGGTTGCCCAGGATAGCACCCCAGGCGCCCACTGCCAGCATGGCGATGAGATGGTCCCAGCCGAGGAAAGGATGGAGAAATCCGGAGGCAATGCCATGGCCCGCGTGGGCGAAAGCCGGTGTTGCCGAAACTGAAACCAGTGTTGCAATAAGTGCTATGCGCTTCATTGTTATGATCCCCTTCATTTGGTCTTGATCGAAAAGCAAACTAGCAACGGCGGAGACGAAAGTCTCCCCTCAAATGCGACATGGCTGGCTTGTTCCGCGCCGTTCATATCCATCGTTGCCATCCTGATGCACATTAAATAGGCTGGCTCCATCATGGCCAGCTATCAACTGTATTGCTTTGGAGAATCGGGCAACGCCTACAAGGCGGCGCTGATGCTTGAATTGTGCAAAGCGGACTGGCAGCCGATCTTCGTGAACTATTTCAATGGCCAGACCCGCACGCCGGAGTACCGCTCCGAGGTAAATGAAATGGGCGAGGTTCCGGTCCTGGTTGACGGGGCAAGAAAGCTCACACAATCCGGCGTCATTCTCGATTATCTCGCCGGAAAAACCGGAACGTTCGGTGCGAAGGATGATGACGAGCGCCGCGAAATCCTGCGCTGGATGTTCTTCGACAATCACAAATTCACCAGCTACATCGCCACCCTGCGCTTCATGGTCTCGCTGGCCAAGACGGGCGAAACGCCCGTGACCGAATTCCTGCGCCAGCGCTTCAACACTTCACTGAAGATTGTCGATGGCCATTTGGCGGGACAGCCGTTTCTCATCGGGAAGCGCCCCACCATCGCGGACTTTTCGCTGTGCGGTTACATGTTCTTTGGGGCTGAGCTTCCGCTACCGCTTGAGCCCTACCCTCACGTCCTAAGCTGGCTTGAACGGATCAAGTCACTGCCGGGATGGAAGCACCCCTACGATCTTATGCCTCGGGAACCATAGCTTCGAGATACTCGTCGAGGTGCTCGAGGTTCTCAAAGCGCATCCAGCCCTCATCGGTTTCGGCTTCCACGGTGCCGTCGGAGAGCACCCGGGCCGGTCGGCCGCGAATGACTTTTTCCTCCACCACGTAAAGTTCTTCAGCATCGGCCGCTTCCGGCTTTGCTTCGGGCTCGGCTTTGGCGACAACAAATTCTTGCGGCGCCGACTTCTGCGGCTCGACGCCGAGGGCCACGGCAATATCGGTCTTTGCCTGTTCCAGTGCGGCCACCGTATCGGCAACGCTGGTTTTGGAAGCGGCGGCCGTTTCGGCAACGGCGGCACTTGCTTCAGCCACCGCCGCGGTGGCCGCGGCTTTTTTACCAAAGCCGGTGAATTTCGGGGTGGCGGGTTTCTCTTCCGGCGTCTCGGGCGCAGTTTCCACCACAACGGGTGCAACGGTCCGGTCGCGCAGCGCCCCTATGGTGCTGCCAAGCCCCAGGCACAGGGCGCCGCCCACGATGAGAATAGCCGCGACGTCCGGGGTGAGACCCCGCACCTGCATTTCACCGGGTGAAAAATGGATGAGAAGTCCAAGGGCAATACCTGCCGCCAGGAACAGAATACCAAATATGAACATCAGTTTCGACATCAAAACCCCATAGACCTTATCGCCGGTCCCCCCTGTTTCCCAAGCCCCGCTAGGAATCCCGCCTCATGGATAACACTTCCTGAAACGCCTGCCTAGCTTTCAACCGAAATCCGTGGGGCGGGCTTGGATAACTTTCCGCCTTCGACGGCGGCCCACACCTGGCGGGCGATGTCCTTGTAGATTGTGGCATGAAGCGAGTCCGGCATGGAGACGACGACGGGTTCGCCGCTGTCGGAGCGGATGCGCACTTCCTTGTCGAGCGGAACTTCGCCGAGGAACGGCACGCCCAGCCGGGCGGCCTCTTCGCGGGCGCCGCCATGGCCAAAAATTTCATGGCGCTCTCCGCATTTGCTGCAGACAAAATAGCTCATGTTCTCGACGATGCCGATCACCGGCACATTCACCTTGCGGAACATGTTGAGGCCTTTGCGGGCGTCGATCAGCGCCAGGTCCTGCGGAGTTGAGACAATCACGGCACCTGACAATGGTGTCTGCTGGGCGAGCGTCAGTTGGGCATCGCCGGTGCCGGGCGGCATGTCGACGATCATGACATCGGTTTCGCCCCAGGACACTTCGCGCAGAAGCTGGGTCAGGGCCGACATCACCATCGGCCCGCGCCAGATCATGGGCGTTGCCTCGTCAACCAGGAAGCCGATGGAGGCCACCTCGATGCCGTAGCGTGTCATGGGTTTCATGCGCTTGCCTTCGGCGTCGCTCACCTCGGGCTTGCCGGTGAGGCCAAAAAGCTTGGGCATGGAGGGGCCATAAACATCGGCATCAAGAACCGCCACCTTCAGGCCCAGGGCGTGCAGCCCTAAGGCTAGGTTAATGGCGGTGGTGGATTTGCCGACACCTCCCTTGCCTGAGGCCACCGCCACGAGATGCTTAACGCCGGGAACGCCCTGGCGCAGCTGCTGGGATGAACTTACCTTTGGCCCCGCGGTCCGGGCCGGCTGCTGCTCGGCGGTGAGAGCCACCAACGCCTTGTTAACCCCGGGAAGCTCGCTCACCCGTTTTTCCACGACGGCGCGGAGCGCCTCCATGGACTTCATGTGCTGCGGTTCGGCATTCAGGGCAAACATGACCTTGCCTTCAAAAATGGCAATCTCGGAGACAAGGCCGGCGCTCACAATGTTGCCGCGGCCATCGGGGGCGGCAATGCGCTTGAGGGCCGCGAGCACCATTTCTTTCGTAATATCAGTCATCATTCACCTATCCTGGGGCCCGCTTAGACCCAAAGGCCCCAGCCCCGCAAGCGGCGTTAGAAAGGCCTTAAGCATATCGCTCAAATTTTACCGGTCATGCAAAGCCGCTCTTAGGGTGCCGCGTGATAGGGTCTGCGGCATGAGCATTGAAAGCAACGAGGAAGCCATTCCCGGCCGCGGCAATTTTTACAGTGCCGAGCCCGACCCTGCCGCGCCCAAAAAGCGCTCCACCTTCGAAGATGACGCGCTCTGGGACCGCACCGCCGAAGAGCCGTGGAAGCTCGAACTGCTGACCATTTTCCTGCGCAACCAGTTGCGCGTCGCCCCGGCCATGCCGCTGCTGACCTTCATGCTGGCGTTCACCAGCCTGATGTGGGTGCCGCCGGTCACCGCCATGTTCTGGCTGGCCGCGACGCTCGCCAGCCAGGCCGTGCAGATCTATCTTTGCGCAAATTTCTTCCAAACGGAACGCTCCGAGAGCAAGCAGTACGACTGGATCGGCATGATGGCTGCTTCGGAACTGGTGCACGGCGTGTGCTGGGGGCTGCCGCTCTTCCTGTTCTGGGAGGGCGCCAACAGCCTGCAGGCCATCTACCTGGTTTCCTTCATTATGGCGATCATCGCGGTGCGCCTGCTTGTGGTCAATAATTTCACGCCGGTCCTGGTGGCCGGCACCGGGGTCATGAGCGTTGCCCTTGCCATCCGCTGCGCCATCCAGGCCGAGCCGGTTTTCATCGCGCTTGCCGGACTTATCATCGTGCTCGAGGTGTTCTTCCTTTTCATCGCCCGGCAACTGGCCGATACGGCGCGCGACATGGTCAAGTTCAAGTCGCAGAAGGACACGCTGATCGAAGAGCTCAAGCTTGAACGCGACCGGGCCGAGGCGGAAAAGGTCAATGCCGAGGAAGCCAACAAGGCGAAATCCATTTTCCTCGCCACCATGAGCCATGAACTGCGCACCCCGCTGAACGCCATCATGGGATTTTCCGAAATCCTCAAACGCGAGCTGTTTGGCCCCCTCTCGGTCCCTGCCTACAAGGATTATGCCGGCGACATCCATCACTCCGGCGGCTATCTCCTCGACCTTATCAACGACATCCTCGACCTGTCGCGCATCGAGGCGGGACGGCGCGAAATCCAGGAAGAACCGTTCGACCTCCTGGCCTGCGTGAAATCCGCCCAGGCCCTGCTCAATGGCAAGGCCAGCGAGAAATCGGTCGCCGTCAAGGTTGAAATCACGCCATCGCTGCCGAAGCTGATGGGCGACTTGCGCGGCGTCAACCAGATCCTGATCAACCTTCTGACCAATGCCATCAAGTTTACCCCCGCCGGCGGCCAGGTTGTAGTCTCGGCGGCGCGCAATGCCTCAGGCGGCATGGTCCTGTCGGTCAAGGACAATGGTCCCGGCATTCCGGCCCACGAGGTCCAGTCGGTGCTCAATTCATTCTCGCGCGGCTCGCTCGCCACGAAGGGCGCCGTGGACGGGGCAGGCCTCGGCCTGTCCATCGTGAAGGGCCTGATGGACCTGCATGGCGGCGACGTCAGCATCGTGAGCGAGGTGGGCAAGGGCACCGAGGTTCTGATCACCTTCCCGGCCCACCGTGTACTCACGGGGCCGCGCGGCGAAATCATCGCGGCGCCAAATGTCCAATCGGAAAGCCAGCGCAAGCTGATCGCAATCACCGGATAGGTTTCGCCTGAAAACAGTACCGCAGGCCGATCTGGCATGCTAGCCAGCCGCCATGTCGTCCTTTGATGTCATCATTATCGGCGCCGGTGCGGCGGGCCTCATGTGCGCCATCTCGGCCGGGTCGCGGGGCAAGCGGGTTCTGCTGCTCGACCATAATGCCCAAGCCGGCGCCAAGATCCTGATCTCCGGAGGCGGGCGCTGCAACTTCACCAACACCGGCACCTCGCCGGAAAATTTCCTCTCAAAGAATCCGCATTTCTGCCGCAGCGCGCTCAGCCGTTATACGCCAGCGGATTTTCTAGCGCTCATGGCCAGGCACAACATCGCGTGGCACGAAAAAACCCTGGGCCAGCTTTTCTGTGATGGTTCGGCCCGGCAGGTCGTGGCCATGCTGCTGGCGGAATGCGCCGCAGCGGGCGTTGTGGTGAAGCTCGCCACGAAAGTCACCGAAATCCGCAAGTCCGATGGCTTCATCGTGGATACAGCAACCGAGACCTTCACGGCTCCGGCCCTTGTCCTGGCCACCGGGGGGCTCTCCATTCCCAAAATGGGGGCAACCGGATTTTCCTACGATGTGGCCAAAAGATTTGGCCTCAAGGTGATCACGCCGCGGCCGGCTCTGGTCCCCTTGAAGGCCCAACCGGATGAGCTGGAGTTTTACAAGGGTCTATCCGGCGTTTCACTTCCGGCTATTGCAACGTGCGGCGCGGCGTCGTTCCGGGAAAACATTCTCTTCACCCACCGCGGCCTTTCCGGTCCGGCCATCCTGCAGATTTCATCCTACTGGCGCGAGGGCCAATCGATCCACCTTGACCTTGCGCCCGGCATCGATGCTCTCACCTTTCTCAAGGAACGACGGCATGCGCGGCCCAATGCTGAGCTCAAGACTATTCTGGCCGAACTCCTGCCGCAGCGGCTGGCTCAGGCCATGGCGCCCGGTGATTTGAACCAGCTTGCAGCCCTGCTCAAAAATTGGACGATGACGCCTGAGACGTCCGAAGGCTTCGCCAAGGCGGAGGTCACAGCCGGCGGTATTGATACAGATCAGCTTTCCTCCAAGACCATGGAAGCAAAGGCGGTTTCCGGCCTCTATGCGATCGGCGAAGCGGTTGATGTCACGGGCTGGCTTGGCGGCTATAATTTTCAATGGGCCTGGGCCAGCGGCTGGTGCGCCGGGCAAGCGGTTTGAGCGGCCATCTGACGTAATTTTAATGTAATAAATACAGACGCAGCGCCGCGAACCATGTAAAGGGAGATTCAGGACTCACAAATCCGTACTGGGGAAACTCTTGGATATTCAAAACGAGACGCAGTATTCTGCGGAGCTGCGCCTGCAGGCAAAACGGTTGACCGCGCACTGCAATCTCTACCGCGATGCCAGCAGCCGCAAAGCCATCATCCAGCTGATCACCACCGCCGTTCCGTTTTTCACGCTGATCGCCGTCATGTTCCTGGTGGCGCCGCACGCCTACTGGCTCACGCTGCTGCTTGCCATTCCCACCGGTGCCTTGCTCACGCGTTTCTTCGCGCTCCAGCATGACTGCGGTCATGGCTCGTTCTTTCCGTCCCGGCGCACCAACGAAATGGTCGGGCGGCTGATCAGTGTGCTGACCTTTACCCCTTACGATCATTGGCGGCGCTCACATGCGCTGCATCACCAACTTTCCGGAAATCTGGATCACCGCGGCTTTGGCGACATTGAGACCATGACGGTCAAGGAATACAGCCAGTTGGGCGCCTGGGGGCGTTTCCGCTACCGGCTCTACCGCAATCCGCTGATCATCCTTGTGCTTGGCCCGCCGATCTTTTTCCTTCTTTTGCAGCGCCTTGCCATTGGCTCCAACATGCCGCTGCGCGACAGCCTGCGCGGCGTTATCGGCCATGACGTGGTGCTGCTGCTGGTCTATGGCACGCTGGTATTCCTGGTTGGCCTGTCGCTCACCCTGCTGGTGATGCTGCCCATCTATTTCATCGCCACGTGGATTGGCGGCTGGCTATTTTTCGTCCAGCACCAGTTCGAGGAAACCCATTGGGAATATGCTGACGAATGGGATATGAAGATCGCCGCCCTGAAGGGCAGTTCCTTCCTGGTGATGCCGCCGGTGCTGAACTGGTTCAGTTGTAATATCGCCCTTCACCATATTCATCACCTCTGCAGCCGCATCCCGAATTACCGTTTGCAGGAGTGCCTGAAAGGCAACCCGGAGCTGGAAACGGTTTCGCCGCGGCTGTCGATCTGGCAGGCGCTGAAGGCTTCGCGGCTGGCCCTGTGGGATGAGTCCTCCAAACGGCTGATTTCCTTCCGCGAGTTTGGGCGGAAGCAAGAACTGCAAGCGACTTAAGCGCGCGGATACCCCCGGCACAGGGAGATCATCAACATAAATGCACGGGCCTCATGCATCCCAGGCTGTTGCTGACCGCAATGCGTTATGTTCATATGGATACATCGAAGAGGCAATGGATGCCTTTTGCTCTTTGCCAAAAGCAACCTGGCTGGATGCAACCCCAAAAATGCAAATAATCGCGGCCCCACCCTGAAGGCGGGCGCCGCTGGAGCAGACTGAACAGAGTGACGTGAACCATCTATCAGAAATCAGGAGTGAAGCACATGTCAAACAACCTCAAATTCTATATTGATGGCGCCTGGGTTGACCCGGCTGTGCCCAACAGTCTGGGTGTCGTCAATCCTTCCAACGAGGAAGTTTTTGCCCATATTTCGCTGGGCTCCAAGGCCGACGTGGACAAGGCGGTAGCAGCGGCCAAGCGCGCCTTCAAGACCTTCAGCGTCACCAGCCGGGCCGAACGCCTCGATCTGCTCAAGCGCATCGTGGAACAATACAAAAAGCGCAGCAAGGACCTTGCCCTGGCGGTTTCCCAGGAAATGGGGGCACCCCTGCCCTTTGCGCTCGATTCACAAGTCGGTGTCGGGGCCCTGCATCTCGAGAAAATGATCGAGGTGCTAAAGACCTATCAGTTCGAGCAGGCCAAGGGCAAATCGCTGGTGGTCCGCGAGCCCATCGGAGTAGTTGGCCTTATCACGCCGTGGAACTGGCCGCTCAACCAGATCACCTGCAAGGTGGGCCCGGCGCTTGCGGCGGGCTGCACGATGGTTCTGAAGCCAAGCGAGATCGCCCCGCTGGATGCTATCATCTTTGCTGAAATCCTGCATGAGGCAGGGGTTCCCAAGGGCGTGTTCAACCTGGTGAATGGCGATGGCCCGACGGTTGGCCAATCCCTGGCCCAGCATCCCGATGTCGACATGATGTCGTTTACGGGCTCGACCCGGGCGGGCATACTAGTGGCAAAGTCCGGTGCCGATACAGTGAAACGGATTCATCAAGAACTTGGCGGCAAATCCGCCAACATCCTTTTTCCCGATGTGGACCTTGAACTGGCCGTCACCAAGGGTGTTGCCGGCTGTTTTGGCAACAGCGGCCAATCCTGCAACGCGCCAACACGCATGTATGTGCCCCGCGAACGCCATGATGAGGCGGCCGCCATCGCCAAGACGGCGGCCGAGAAATTCAGCGTGGGCCCGGCGGACGACCCGAAATCAAGGCTTGGGCCGGTAGTCAGCCAGATCCAGTTCGACAAGATTCAGGACCTGATCAAGAGCGGCATCGACGAAGGTGCGGCCCTTGTAACCGGCGGAACCGGTCGGCCGGGCGGGCTTAACCGGGGCTACTATGTGAAGCCCACAATATTTGCCAATGTCTCCCAAGACATGCGTATCGCGCGCGAAGAGATTTTCGGGCCGGTGCTCGCCATCATGCCCTATGAAACCATCGACGAGGTGGTGGACCGGGCCAATGACACGGTCTACGGGCTCGCCTCCTATCTCCAGAGCAAGGACCAGAAACGGGCCCAGGAGGTTGCCCGGCGGATGCGCAGCGGCAACGTCTATATCAACTACCCGGCCTGGGATGCGGGCATGCCCTTCGGCGGCTACAAGCAGTCAGGCAATGGCCGCGAATACGCCGAATACGGGCTGGAGGACTTCATGGAGATAAAAGGCATCGTCGGCTACGAAGCCGCCTGAGGAGTTCTCATACAGACGGCCACGGCCAGCGCCCCAAGTGCTGGCCGATGGGCTTGGTGCATCAGCTTAATTGCAGTTTTGGAGCGTATAATGGGGCATGGGCAGGTCTGCCAGTTCCCGTAGCGTCATGCGTGCGAGTTCGGGATGATCGAGCGGCTCGCGATGACTTGAAACTTCATTATTATCAATCTTTTGGCGGTTAATGGTAATCCTTGATATGAACCAATTATAGGTCATGGCCGAACTCCTTTCTTTCATAATTTGCAACCCCAGCACCTGGTTTTCTATGGAGATTTACCGCCGAAGACTGTAGAAAAACTATATGGATCAACTCAATCAGGTTCATCTCAACGGGCTGCGTGCGGTGGAAGTTGCGGGCCGGCTGGGCACCCTTGCCCTCGCGGCGGCGGAGCTGGGCGTATCCCAAGGCGCCGTCAGTCAGCAAATTCTCAAGACTGAGCAGCAACTGGGCCGTACGCTTTTCACCCGCACGCCCAAGGGCCTGGTGCCTACCCCTTTCGGCGCCGAGGTGCTGGCCTATCTGGAGCGCGGCTTTCGCGAACTCACGCGCGGCGTGGCCCTAGCGCAGGAGCCGAAACGAAATCTGCTCACCGTCTCGGTGGCCCCGGTTTTTGCGGCCAAGTGGCTGGTCTGGCGGCTGCCGCATTTCCAGCAGGCGCACCCCGACCTGCAGGTCCGGATCGATGCCTCGATAGCACTTGCCGATCTCGACCATTCGGATGTGGACCTCGCCATCCGTGTCGGCCCCGGAAACTGGCCGAACGTAAAAGCTGAGCTTCTGCTCAAGCAGCGCGTCTTCCCGGTCTGCGCCCCTGCCCTTGCTGGCCGCCTGAAAAGCCCACGCGATCTCGCTGACGTGCCGATCATCCATGACCGGCCCACGATCATCTACAACATGTTCCAGGTGCGTTGGAACACCTGGCTGGCGCTGCACGGCATGGATGAGAGCATGCTGGTGACACAGGGCCCGAGTTTTTCCGATTCGGCATTGTGTCTTGACGCGACTATCGCCGGCCAGGGTATCATGCTGGGCTGGCACGCGCTCGCCGGAGATGCACTGGCGCGCGGAAGCCTCGTGAAGCCCTTCGCCGAGGAAGCGGACACGGGGCTCGGCTACTACCTCGTTACTTCGCCATCGCGCGGCAACGACAAGAAGATCGCGGCGTTTAGGGCGTGGATCAGGGAGGAGAT
>Ga0073904_10004731_pt1 | contig 10076 bp, 6 predicted proteins | sample KloWWTrecipitate_FD_66668 | JGI IMG/M metagenome (GOLD analysis project Ga0073904, IMG submission 66668) | Active sludge microbial communities from Klosterneuburg, Austria, studying microevolution and ecology of nitrifiers - Klosterneuburg... | ecosystem: Engineered > WWTP > Aerobic digester >... | reverse complement strand
GGGTGGTAAGACAGGCTTCCAGCCTGTCTGTTTGCAGAAGACAGGCTGGAAGCCTGTCCTACTTATTTCTCGATCGATAATTAGTGGGATTGCGTTTCAGCGTTGATTGGCAACTGAAGAGTGATGACCGATTGTTGTCCGTGCGCAGTGTGCGGATAAAATTTTGACCGTGTTTTTTGGAGAGGGTTGATCGATGATCAAGACACTATTAGCAGGAGCAATCCTGACCGCCGTCGGCGTCGCCGCCACAGCGATGCCTCAGCCACCTGGCGGAGAGGGACGCGAAGGACGACCACCTGGACCACCACCAAATCCGTTTGTCGATGCGCTTGACACGAATGGTGATCGTGAGATTTCGGAAGAAGAATTGAAGAACGCGACAGCCTCGCTGCTGAAGCTCGACAAGAACGGCGACGGCAAATTGACGGACGACGAGACTCGTCCACCTCGTCCGGAAGGTGGCGCTCGCGAAGGACGAGATGGCGGTCCACCACGTGACGGTGATCGTCCACCACGCGACGGCAATCGTGAGGGACGTGACGGCCAGAGACCGCCGCGCGACGGTGATCGTCCACGCGACGGCCAGGGACCTCCACGCGACGGCCAGGGACCTCCACGTGACGGTGAGCGTCCTCCTCGAGATGGGCAAGGACCACCGCGCGACGGCGAACGGCCACCGCGTCCGAATCCGGAACGATTTGTTGATGATGCCATGCGGTTCGATGCGGACGGTGACGGAAAGCTGGACCGTAAGGAACTTCGGGCATTTGCGGAAGAAATGGGACAGCGTCACGGACCGCCACCAGAAGGTCGCGGACGGCCAGGCGACGGCCCGCCTCGTGAAGGCGGTCCAGATGGCGGCGGTGATCGTCCACAGCGTCCGCCTGCTGAATAGTTGGAAATTATAGGACAAGCGGCAGAATTGGGTTTCCCTGTAGGTTGGACATTCCTGTCCGACGGGGCTGGGATCTCGACGGACAGGAATGTCCATCGTACAGTGGATTCTCATCTGCCGCTCGTCGAATTCGTATTCAGATTCCGCGACTTTACACAGCGTCAGATTGACTTTGGACACGGCGGGTCTACCATGCCTGTTATGAAAACACGCATCCTTACGGCCCTGCCGGTCTATAATGAAGTCACTCATGTCGCCGAGGTACTTACCGAAGTTCTGCGGCATGTGGACGATGTGCTTGTCGTCGATGACGGATCCTCGGACGGCACGGGCGATGTTCTCGCGAAGTTTCCAACGGTCGATGTTGCGAAGCATTCGACGAATCTTGGCTACGGTGCCGCGCTAAATACCGCTTTCGAATTTGCGTTGCGAAATAATTTCGACGTTCTCGTTACGATGGATTGCGACGGGCAGCATCAACCGCAGTTCATCCGCGAGATTGCCGCAATGATCTGTGATGAAACCGGCGAAGCGACGGTCGATATGGTTTCCGGGTCGCGATACCTGAAAGAATTCCAGGGAGCCAGCGCGCCTCCGGCGGAACGTCGCAGGATTAACGCTGGAATTACCGATTGTCTGAATGAGCAACTTGGGCTGTCGATCACGGATGCATTTTGCGGATTCAAAGCCTATCGCGTTCCATCACTGTCCGCTCTGAACATCACGGACAATGGCTACGCGATGCCACTCCAGTTGTGGGTGCAGGCGGTCGATCTGGGCTGGAACATCCGGGAGTTCGCCGTTCCGCTGATCTATCTGGATGAAAAGCGATCGTTCGGTGGGGCTCTGGACGACGCGAGCGTGCGCATGGCGCATTATCGCTCAGTGCTGAATACGGAACTGGAACGTCGCGGAATGTCTCAGCGATTCACTTCCGACTGTGGTGCCGCGTCAGCTCGGTAAGGATCGCTCGACCAGTAAGGCGAGCGGCAGAAAAGGAATTGCCAATACTGCGCCTGACGCCGAGCAACCATTTGCCATCGACCATGTTGAAGGACGCAGATCTGGGACAGATCTGCCTACGTAGTCCGACCTGTCCCAGGTCGGATACCTTCGGCAGGGCGAAACCTTCGGCAGATTTAATTCTGCCGCTCAGTTCATTTCGGACAGTTATTTATCGAGCGATCCTAAGTTCCATGACTTCACACCTCGCCCCTGTTGCACTAATGCAGCTTGCTCTGCAACACGCTCGCCGAGGGGAAGGTTTTGTCGAGTCTAATCCAATGGTCGGTGCCGTTGTTGCGTCGCCGAACGGTGCCATTATTTCGGTCGGCTGGCATGAACGCTTCGGTGGGCCTCACGCAGAAATCAACGCGATCCGCGCGGCCGGATCGGCGACTGTTGGCAGCGATCTGTACGTGACTCTGGAACCCTGCAGCCACTTCGGAAAAACGCCGCCATGCGCGGATGCGGTGATCGCAGCGGGATTTCGTCGAGTGTTCGTCGGCTGTCAGGACCCGGCTTCGCATGTCGCAGGACAGGGGCTGAAAAAACTCCGGGATGCCGGGATTGAAGTCACAGTTGGACTCTGCGAAGCCGACGCGCGACGTTTGATTGCGCCGTTTGAGATGTGGGTTTGCAATCACCGCCCGTGGGTTCACGCCAAGTGGGCTATGACGCTGGATGGGCGGATTGCTTCACGCACCGGCCATTCAAAATGGATCAGCAGTGCGGAATCTCGAACCGTCGTGCATCAGCTGCGAGGCCGGATGGATGCGATCATCACAGGAGCCGGAACGGTCCGGTCCGATGATCCGCTGCTGACGGCGAGGCCTCCAGGGCCGCGCACGCCGCTGCGTGTCGTGATCGATGCAGATGGTGCTTCGTTGCAGTCCGGCACGAAATTGGTTTCATCACTGGCAGAGGGGCCGGTCATCGCGTGCGTTTCCGAACAGATTCCGTCCGGAGAATGCGACCGCCTGCAGTCACTGGGCGTTGAAGTCTTTCCATGTCCAGCAGACCGAGTCGGGCGGATCGACATTGCCAGCGTGCTGAATCAACTCGGACGTCGCGGCTGTACGAACGTGTTGACGGAGGCTGGTCCGGGAATTCTTGGCAGTCTGTTTGACTCGTCACTCATCGACGAAGTGCATGTCTTCATCGGGGCTCGGCTTGTGGGTGGCGATCGAGCTTCTACTCCCATTGGCGGGACTGGACGAGAATTTCTTTCTGCCATGCCCAACGTGACACGGATTCGCCATACTTCGATCGGCGACGACTTGCTGATCGAGGGCGACGTGCTTCGAGACTGAAGAACGCACGGCGTGTCAGTCTCCGAATTCTCTAATTGGACAGCGCCGATTGGGAGAGAAGACACTGCTTATACTTCACGCGGTGCAGACTGAGGTAGTTTCAGAGTCAACGTTTTCCATGTCCCTTCTCCCCCTGGCAAGGGGGAGAAGGTGGCAGAAAGGCCGTACCAGGGGGCTGACCTGGAGTTCATATGATGAACCAGAAAACAGTTAATTCTTCCCCCTCACCCCCCCCGTGGAAAACGTGTCAAGTGGGAAAATCAATTGCGGGGGGGAGGGGACAATCGCAAGAAAATCCACAGCGTCATTTCTAACCGCGTGAAGTATAAATACAGTTTCGGCAATTTTTTCAGCGAATATTTGGCATTTTAATGAACGCATCAAACCTGCCACCGTCACTTGGTGCCGACCAGTCGATCAAGCTGCGCTATGAGGTGCGTGACGAAGATCTGATCACTGTCCGCGAGATTGTGGAATCAACCGGCTTCTTCTATCCGGGGGAAGTCGATGTCGCGGTCGAACTGGTAGGTGAACGACTGCATCGAGGCGATGCGTCGGGGTATTTTTTCGCGTTTGTCGAAATGGATGGCCGTACGGTCGGTTATTCCTGCTACGGTCCGATCGCCTGCACGGCCAGCAGTTTCGATATCTTTTGGATCGCGATTCACAGCGACGCTCAGCGACACGGCATGGGCAAGTGGCTGATGTCCGTCACGGAGGAACTCATCTTCGCGCGCGGCGGTACACGAATCTACGTCGAAACTTCCGGCCGGGAACACTATCTGCCAACACGGCATTTTTACGATCGCTGCGGTTACCAGAAAGTCGCCGAACTGCCGGAGTTCTATGGTCCGGACGATTCCAAAGTTATCTATCTGAAGACGAACCATGAGCCGCAAGGCGCTAGCCGCGGGTTTTCATCAGAGCATTCCACACAACCACCGGCGGCTAGCGCCTTGCCGCTCACTGAAGCAATATCCCGCGTAGCCACAGGCCGCCCGCCCGACTTTGATCAACTGTTGCCCCAGTTCCGGCGGCTGTGCGAAGTCGTCGCCCGACTTCGCGCGCCGGACGGTTGTCCGTGGGATCGTCAGCAGACGATGAAAACGATCAAGCCTTACACGCTGGAAGAAACCTACGAACTGCTTGAAGCCATCGATTCGGATGACAACGAAGCGATCTGCGAAGAACTGGGCGACGTCCTGCTGCAGGTGATTCTGGATTCACAGATCGCCGCCGATGAAAATCGTTTCCAGCTGACTGAAGTTGTTCGGGGCATCGCGGACAAAATGATTGGCCGCCATCCGCACGTCTTTGGCGACGGCAATGCGACGACGGTCGATGATGTTCGGCGTAATTGGTACGCCATCAAACAGCAGGAAAAACCGGCGCGCGAGTCGCAACTGGACGGAATCCCGCTCGCACTGCCGGAACTGGCCCGGGCGGCTCGAATCACGGCACGTGCTGCGGCGGTGGGATACGATTTCCCGGATCGTCGAATGCTGTTCGACAAACTCAAAGAGGAACTTGGTGAGCTGGCGGTTGAGCTATTCGGGACGAGCGAGATTCCGCAGGTTTCGGCCACTGTGGATGCCGCCGTGATTCGGGATGAGCCTCTTGCGGATGTGAGCCTGAAAGACAAGGCAGAATCGGAACTTGGTGACGTGCTGTTCGTACTGGCGAATATCGGTCGCCGCTGGGGCATCAATCCCGAAGAAGCACTGCGACGCAGCAATGCCAAATTTTCGCGGCGATTTCAAGGGATCGAAGCGGCGATGAAAGCGGAAGGCCGTAGTATGGCCGATGCCACACTGCGAAAAATGGAAGATGCCTATCAGGCCGCGAAAAGCCGCGAGCCGCGGCAGAATCGCTGACCGTATTTTCCTTCTTTACCAGCAGACAACGTCATGACAAAGCTCCGATTCATTGCCATCGGCGGCACGATCGACAAAATCTATTTTGATCAACTCAGCGAATATCAGATCGGAGCGCCGGGAGTTGAAAGAATCCTGAGTGACATGCCGGTGACCTTCGAGTACCAGGTTGAGTCCGTCCTGCGCAAGGACAGTCTGGACATGACTCCGGACGATCGGGACCTTGTGCGTCTGGTTGTCGAACGCAGTCCGGAGCGAAACATAGTGATCACTCACGGGACCGACACCATGATCGAAACGGCGAAGCGGCTGCTGGGAATTTCCGGAAAGCGAATTGTGCTCACCGGCGCAATGCAACCCGCGAATTTCCGCAACAGCGATGCCGTCTTCAACGTCGGAATGGCCATCGGCGTAGTGCTGTCTCAGCCGGAAGACGGGGTTTGGATCACGATGAACGGTCAGATCTTCGACCCGCTGCACGTCTTCAAGAACCGTGAACGCGGCATGTTTGAAACGGTGTGAGTGGCGCTAAGGATCGCTCGAGAAATAACTGGCACTTTTGAGGGCGTAGGACAGGCTTCCAGCCTGGTCGATTAGAACGAGGGTATCGAGAAGTTCTTCGACCGTTGTGATTGGCTTCGAAAAGCCACAGCGAGGCGACCGCGTGTTTGCAAGCACTCCACAAACGGTTTGCCCGGTTTGGCCCTGAAGCGGCACAAGGACAAGACTCGACAGATCGAATTTGGGAAGTGCTATTCTGCCTGCAAAGGGACAGCGGCCTTAAAAAAGTTTGTATCCAGAGCATCTGCCCAGAGCTGCGCTGCCTTCCTGGCACCGGACTCGCTGAGGTGGACCTTGTCCACGGTGTCCTCTTTCTCCAGGGTGTCGTAGTCCGGACCGGGGAAACAATACGGGAAATTTTTAATCATGCGTTCCTGCACTCGCCGGATCTGGCCGAAGCCGTCAGGCGGCGATTGGCGATTTACCACCACGGTAAGATTTGGGAAGCCGACGTCTTTGCGAGCTTGATCGATCCACGCCTGATAGTTCGCAACGATCTTTTCTTCGTCCTTCTCCGGCCAATCGTTCTGGCCTTGGTCGGCGAGAATCGCCCGCACTCCTGTAACGGCACAGTATTTTTTAAGCGCATGTTCCAGGCGGATGTAGGGCATACGGATCGATGAAACCACGAATGGGTGCGTGAATGATTCGCCACGAGCGGACTTAGCCCAGTGCTCCAGGCTGGTGCCTCCAAAGGCAGCATTGAGGATCAGCACTGGCACGTTTTGCGACCTGGCGACATGCTCCCCGAACCTGGCCCAGAAGTAAGTGCCGTTCCCGGCCGGAGCAGGCTGAACGTCGGAATCGAAATGTGTTCCAACCGTGTCTGGCAAGTAGCGCGGGTCGCCGGTGAACTTGTACTGCCACTGCGATTGCATATCCCCTGCGGGCAGGGCGATTGTGCTGACACGGTCGTCTTCGGCTCCGGGAAGATTGATGTGTCCGCCGTGAGCTACCGAATGGCCCACGACTACAAACACTTCCCCGACGCCAACTCGCTCAACAGTCGCGAGGACCGAATGCTCTTCGTCGCGAGCGCGGACTTCCAGCGAATACCAGCCAGCATCGACTGTGAGGACACCCCGATAGGTCGAGTCCGGCTGAACCTTTCCCAGTGAGGTCCAATCGCCGGCCTTGCCGGTGGCCACATCAACCGTCCGCGCCTCGACGAGTGCGCCCGGCCATGCGCAGTTCCCGGCAACAGTGAGTGTTGCGTTGCCCGCCTGATTGCGTTGGAAGACCAGCCGGTTCGCGGGTGACGTCACCGACAACTTCGTTTTGGCCATCGCGCCATCCGTGGGGCGTAGTCGAATCAGTGCGAGGGCTGGAGCTTTCAGCGTCAGGTGAAGTTCGGGGTTTTCGTCCTCGATCGACTCGGTCCGCACATTGGTGAAATCGCTGGTGGCATCGACGATGCGAATCTCTGCAGTGACTCCGCCGGTCCACGTAAAACTTTTCCAATTCAGGACGACCTCCGAGCGCGGGTCGGCAAAATTGCTCACCAGCATTGTCGCTTCGCGGCCGTCTACGCTCAGCCCGGCAGCGAAGCCGATTTCTCCAGCGACGGCCCCGCGAGTTTCCATGCGTCTTGGCGTTTCCATCAGCATCTGAAACGCGCGGAAGGCCTGATAGACTTTCAGAGGCACGCCTTGCTCGGTAAAAATTCCGAACCCTCCCAATTCACCGTGGAAGAAGTTGCATACGTTCACGGGGGCGTCCTGAAGTTCCAGCAACGCTGCGGCGACGAACGCGGCACCCGGCGCGCCGGACATCGCTTCGTAAGTGCGTTGGCGGGTAATAGGAGTTCCGGAGCGGGAAATTGGTCCCCAATCGTTGCCCGGAAGATAATTCCATTCGTTGAGGTGACTCTCGGTCTCAGTGAAACCCCTGGAATCAAGCAGCCTCCGAATGGCGCGGGCGCGAGCGGAAAGCTCAGTGGGGTCCGCCGTGTAGCAATGCCACGAGAAAAAATTGAGCGGCACATTATCGTGGCGGCACATTGCCAGAAAGTTCACAGCGAAATCTGTCGGGTGAAACTCACCATTGACAAAACTACCGCTGGCACCCAATGCGGGACCACCCACCTTCAAGTCAGGGAACTGCTTTTTGATGGCCGTGGCGGCAGTGCGGTAGAGTCGCAGGTAGTCATCATCCGTGCCGTTCCACATCGTCGGGCGGTTCTCGGGCTCGTTCCAGATCTCCCAGTAGCGGATGTGGTGCTGGAATCCGTTAGCCCAGCCTTCGTTGTAATGCCGGATAATTCCAAGGCAGATCGCCACCCACTTTTCCATGTTTGCGGGTGGATGCACAAAACGTTTCACACTGGTGTGCTCGATGCTCTCACCTAAGCGGTAAATGGGTTCCGCGCCGGTCTTGCGCACGGCTGCGATATATTCGTCCGTGAGCCGAAAATCGTAACTTTCAGGCAACGCGGGATCCGCGTCTGGATTGGGGAAGACCACGTGGTGATCGACCACATACGGATTGGGCCAACCACAGTCATGCAGGCGTGTGAACGGAATCCCGAGTTCCTTCTGCTCCTTGATCACATCGAAGAGCCCGCCCGGAGCCAGCGGACCTTTGTTGATACCGTTGAGCGGGCGAACTGTGCCTGTGTGGACAGAAAAATCCGCGCTCAGCGTGACTTCATCCGCTCGTAGCGAGACTGCCCCAAGAAACATCAACGCCAGCCAACTCAGATATCTCCAGCAGCGAGAACTGGCTGTCGATTTAATCAAGAATCGTGAGCGGCAAGGCGCTAGCCGCCGGTTTTTACCAGTGATTTTCAACCAATCACCGGCGGCTAGCGCCTTGCCGCTCACTAAATCGACAGCCCGAGAGATCCGAGGGAAAGAGCGAACGGTCGTCATTATTTCCATTTCCGTAGTCCGTAATTGGGAGTGAATTTGCAGAAGAAACGCAACGTGGGCCACTGGCGGGCGCATTATCACCTCACGTTTCTACACCAAGGCATCTGCCTGATACGACTGACGTATCTATAGCAAAAACGGACAGGCATTTTTAGCTTGACGGTTTGGCTCGAAACCGTTCGCTGGCACTGGTCGCGAGACTTTTGCGTCAACTTGCTTCCCAGAGACGTTCTTGCGTTCCAGTGATGGAAGCTTCCCTCAGTTGCTGAGCACGGAGTTTTCAATTGATTAAACAGGATAAGGATCGGTGAGTTTTGCCAGCTTTCCCGCGTCAGTGGCAAAATATGCGACTTTACGATCCTGCGGATTTGAAAGTCAATCGGAATGCCTTTGATTTGCCCGCCGCCTGTTGACTCATCCAACTGTCTCCGGATATTCCAGTAGATGGATTTTTGGGAATTCAGTCCATTCCGGAAAACATTCTAAAGTTGTCGCTCACGACGGTTCTGTGACTTGATCAGTGCGACCACGACGGAGACGCGTCCATGCATCCAGTTGCACTTCGATTCACACTGGCATTCCTGCTGGTGTCGATACAAATTGCCGGCTGCTGTTGTGCGCCGATTTGCGTTTGCGATCGATATCCGCAAACAACCGCGTACGCTCCATGGACATATCCGGCGTATGGATACGCAATGCCAGCGACAAATCCAGCTTTCATCAATGGCCCGTTCCAGCCGACACGTGGGCTGCCTTCGAATTGCAACTGTCAGTCCGAGGGCTGGTCGGTGCCGCAAGTTCCAGCGCCGCATTTCCCGATGTCACCTGTATCTTATGAACCACCACTCAAGGAGTTGCCAGCACCTGAGTATCCGACTGCGGAGAATTCCCCGCCGGATGACAACTCAGCAGACCAGACCACGGTCGATGCCGCGTTACTTGGTCGCTTATTGTTTTTCGATGAAACGCTTTCCCATCCCAACGGCCAGTCCTGCGCGACGTGTCATTCACCGGATGCCGGCTTTGCGGACCCCGTTCAGTCGCTGCCGGTTTCACGCGGTGTTATTCCGGATCGCGTTGGTTCCCGTAACTCGCCCACTGTGGCCTACGCCAGTTTCAGTCCTCCGCTTCACTATGATGCCGTCAGTGAGACGTACGTCGGTGGCCTGTTCTGGGATGGTCGCGCCAACAACCTGAGCGATCAGGCAAAGGGGCCGCTGCTGAATCCTCTGGAAATGAATAACACGGATAAGCAGATGGTGCTTTCCGAGGTTGCTGCTTCTCCGACGTCGGTCGTCTTTCGGAAACTCCACGGTGCGCAGATTCTGAGCGATCTCAGCACCGACAGTGACTACGATAAGTTAGCCGATGCGATGGCCGCGTTCGAGGCCAGCAGCGAAGTGAATTCGTTCAGTTCGAAGTACGATGCGTTTCTCAAAGGGAAAGTCTCTTTGACGGCCCAGGAGGCAAAGGGACTTGAGCTGTTCAATGGAAAAGCGAATTGCGCCGCATGTCATCCGAGTACCGTGATGGGCACAGAACCGGGGCCGCTGTTTACGGATTT
>Ga0073904_10004726_pt1 | contig 10081 bp, 8 predicted proteins | sample KloWWTrecipitate_FD_66668 | JGI IMG/M metagenome (GOLD analysis project Ga0073904, IMG submission 66668) | Active sludge microbial communities from Klosterneuburg, Austria, studying microevolution and ecology of nitrifiers - Klosterneuburg... | ecosystem: Engineered > WWTP > Aerobic digester >... | reverse complement strand
CCCCTGACCAACCCGGCCGGGGTCAAGCGCCAGTTGACCGGCGCCTTTTCGCGGGCCTGGATCCGGCCGATGGCCGAGGTGCTGAAAATGCTCGGCTCTGAAAAGGCTTGGCTCGTCCATGGCAGCGACGGCACGGACGAGATGTCGATCGCCGGTCCGACCTTCGTGGCGGCGCTGGCCGATGGCGTGGTGACGGAATTCGAGATCACGCCCGCCGATGCGGGTCTGCCGACCCACCCGTTTGAGGCGATCATGGGCGGCGCGCCGGAAGAAAACGCTGCCGCCTTCCGTGCGCTTCTGGATGGTGCGCGGGCGGCTTATCGTGATGCGGTCTTGCTGAATGCCGCCGCAGCCCTTCTGGTGGCCGATAAGGTAACCAATCTGAAGGACGGTGTTGCACTTGCCGCTGAAAGCATCGACAGCGGTCGCGCCAAGGCCAAGGTCGCGGCGCTTGCCGCGCTGACCACGGCGGGCTGAGGCCGGATGATCCCCGCCGCCTGGGCGCATCTGCCATTCTTTGCCCGCAACTGGCCGCCCCTGGCGGAGGTGATCGCGCGTGACCCGCGCCCCATCCTGCCGCCCACGGCGTGCCGCTTCGCGGCGCTTGAGCAAACGCCACCCGACACAGTGCGCGTGGTGATCCTGGGGCAAGATCCCTATCCGACGGCGGGTCACGCCCATGGATTTGCCTTTTCCGTCGCGCCGGATGTCCGCCCCCTACCCCGGTCTTTGCAGAATATTTTCAAGGAATTGCATAGTGATCTTCAGATCACATCTGCAAACGGTGACTTGCGCGGCTGGGCGCGGCAAGGCGTGTTGCTGCTGAACACCTGCCTGACCGTGCCCGAGGGCGCGGCAGGCGGGCATGCGAAACTCGGCTGGCAGCGGCTGGCGGAACAGGTTCTGACTGAGGTTTCGTCCCGCCCCCGCGCCTTTTTGCTTTGGGGCGCGCACGCGCAGGCGTTGGGCGGTTTCATCCGGCCCAACCCCGATCATCTGATCATCAAGACAGCGCATCCTTCGCCCCTGTCGGCCCGGCGCGGCTTTTTCGGCTCGCGCCCGTTCAGCCGGGTGAATGATTGGCTGACAGGCCGGGGCGAAAGGCCGGTCGACTGGCGGACCGGCTGATCACGGCGCATCGGCGGCTACAGACCTGTGTTGCGCAGCAGGCCGTCTGTTCCAGAGCCTGTCCCCGGCCAATACCTTCGCCTCGACGAGCCGCAGATCGCCCCCATCGCCATAGACCGCCACAGCGCCAGAAGCCGCAAGCGCCTTGCGGTCAAAGAGCAGGCAATCACCCGCCGCACCCGCCCAGTCCTCCGACAAGATGACCAGCGCGCCGTCCGCGCAACTGCCAGCCGCCCGCGCCGCACCGCCCTTGCCCGCAAAGACCCGCACCGTGCGCGCGGCCATCACCCCGGTCAGATCGCCCTTCTTTCCGGTGAAACCGGGGCGGGCGGCGGCGGCGATCTGGTCGCTTGCATCGCCGTCATCCTCCAGCCAGTTCTTGGCGATGAAGCCGCCGCCCTTTTCCTTCGACAGGGCGCGTCCGGCCTCGGTCATCAGGCCGACGAGCGTGCCATCGCCGGAAATCAGCAGCGTCGGCCGTTCCGCCCCCGCCCAGAGCCAGAAGGCCAGCACCAGACCGGCCAGCCCCCCCCCCTGAGCCAGAGCGGCCTGCCGAGAAGAAAGAGCGCGCCGGCCAGCCCCAGCAGCGGCAAGACCAGCCCGGGCGGGCTGGGCACAGCGATGACGGACCCTTTCATGCTCGCGACCAGATCCGCGATCAGAAGGATGATGGCGCAACCCTTCTCCATCATCCACAGCGCCGGTCCCGCCAGCCCGACGGGCGTCAGGATCAGCGCAATCACCCCCATCGGCATCACCATGATCCCCATGACCGGCACGCCGAGCAGGTTGGCCAGCAGGCCGTATTCGGCGATCCGGTTGAAATGCGCAGCCGCAATCGGCGCGGTTGCCGTGCCCGCGATCAGCGAGGACAGGATGGCAATCGCGGCTGGTCGCAGCAGCGCTGGCACATGTACCTGCACTTTCGTCCATTGCTCGAACCCGACGATCAGGGCCGCGGTTGCGCCGAAAGACATCTGGAAACCCGGCTCGACCAGACTTTCGGGTTCCAGCAGCAGACAGACCAGCGCCGCAAGCGCGACCGAGCGCAACGACAATGCCCGCCGGTCGAACAGCACTGCCACAAGCATCACCGCCGCCATGATGTAGGACCGCCGCGTGGCCACGTCCGGCCCGGCAAGGATCATATAGAAAGTCGCCGCCAGAAGCGCGATCCAGGCCGCGACCTTGCGGGTGTCGATCCTGAGCGCCAATGCAGGCCAAAGCGCCATGCCATAGCGGAAAAGCGCAAAAACGAAGCCGGTCACCAACCCCATATGCAGGCCGGAGATCGAAATCATGTGGCTGAGGTTTGAAGCGCGCAGCGCCTCGTTCGTGGCAGCACTTACCCCCGAACGGTCGCCGGTCATCAGCGCAGCGGCAAAGGCGCCTGCCTGCCCGTCCATCTGAGTCTGCATGGCGGCGGACAGGGCCATGCGCATCCGGAATGCCCCGAGCATCAAGCCCTTGTCTGCGTCCGCCAGCACCATCACCGGGCTGCGGGTATAGCCCACCCCGCCCAGCCGCGAAAACCATGCGAGGCGCTGAAAATCGAACCCGCCCGGCGCCACCGGCCCGTCGGGCGGCGACAGATGGGCGGTCAGCATCACGCGCAATCCGGGTTCGGGGCGAAAGCCCATCTGATCGCCATGAAGCGCGATGCGCACCCGCGCGGGCGTGCGGTCGGGTGCCGTATCCTCCAGCATGATCTGGTCGAGCGTCAGGCGCAGCTGATCGGAAAAGGAGCGGTCGATATCGACAATCCGGCCGGTAACGGCCCCGTAATAGCGGAAGGAGAGAACTGGCGCCGCCACCAGATGTGCCCGCATATCCGCGAGCAAGAGCCCGCTAAGCGCCAGAAAAAGCGCCATCGCCGGGGGCTGAAGCCATTCGCCCCCCCGCAAAGCGAGCACAAGCAGTGCCGCAGCGGCACTTGCCACGATTGTCAGAAGCAGGCCGGACGGTTCGCGCGGCAGTGCGAAATAGCTGCCGATCCCCAGCGCCAGAAAGACCGGCGCCCAGGGCAGCAAGGTGCCGCGGGCCGCAGCAAGGCGGCCCAGCGTCGCGGCCGCACCCTTGGCTATCACTGCTGTCATCCGGGGCACCTTGTGTCCATCCTGTCGCTCGCCTAGAACCCTGCGGTCAGGATTTGCTTATCTTGGTTTCCGAAAGGTTAACTCCGAAAGGCTCACAGCACTTATGTCCGCGCCAATCGTCACCCGCTTTGCCCCTTCGCCCACCGGCTATCTGCATATCGGCGGGGCCCGCACCGCGCTTTTCAACTGGCTCTATGCGCGTGGACGCGGCGGAAAATTCCTTCTGCGGATCGAAGACACCGACCGCGAACGCTCCACCCCCGAAGCGAGTGAGGCCATCCTCAAGGGCCTGACCTGGCTTGGCCTCGACTGGGATGGCGAAGTGGTCAGCCAGTTCAGCCGCAAAGATCGCCATGCCGAAGTCGCGCGCGAGATGCTTGCACGAGGGTCGGCTTACAAGTGCTTCTGCTCGCAAGAAGAAATCGAAACCTTTCGCGAAGCTGCGCGTGCCGAGGGGCGCTCCACGCTTTTCCAGTCGCCCTGGCGGGATGCCGATCCCTCAACCCATCCGGACCAGCCGTTTGTTATCCGCCTTAAAGCCCCACGCGAAGGCCAGACGGTCATCGAGGATCAGGTCCAGGGCAATGTCACCTTTGGCAATGACCAGATGGACGACATGGTTTGTTTACGCGCCGATGGTACGCCGACCTACATGCTGGCGGTCGTGGTTGATGATCACGACATGGGCGTCACGCATGTAATCCGGGGGGATGACCATCTGACCAACGCGGCACGGCAGACGCAGATCTATAAGGCGATGGACTGGGCTGTGCCAATCTGGGCGCATATTCCGCTGATTCACGGTCCGGACGGCAAGAAACTGTCCAAGCGTCATGGCGCGGTTGGACTGCATGAATATCAGGTGCTCGGTTATCCCGCCGCCGCCATGCGCAACTATCTTTGCCGTCTCGGCTGGTCGCATGGCGATGACGAGTTTTTCACAGACGACCAGGCAAAGGCCTGGTTTGACCTGTCGGGAATCGGCCGCGCGCCATCGCGCCTTGACTTCAAGAAGCTCGAAAACCTGTCGGGCCAGCACATCGCCGCCAGTGCGGACGCAGCATTGCTGGAGGAAATCGAAACATTTCTTGCGGCCGCCGGTCGCCCGGCTTTGACTGAACTCCAGAAAAGTCTGATGGAGAGTGGGCTTTACACGTTGAAAGAACGCGCAAAGACGTTCCCGGAACTAATTGATAAAGCGCACTTTATCATGGTATCTCGACCTATTGAACCAGACGAGGCTGCCGCAAAAGCACTCGACATGGTATCCCGTGGTATACTGAAAGAATTGACGCCGCAGCTGCAAAATGTTAGCTGGACACGTACTGAAATCGAAGCTGCCGTGGGCAATGTTGCCGCCGCACACGGGCTGGGCTTGGGCAAGATCGCGGGGCCGTTGCGCGCCGCCCTTTCCGGGCGCACTGTCAGCCCTTCGGTCTTCGATATGATGCTTGTGCTGGGGCGGGAGGAAAGCCTCGCCCGGCTGACGGAGGCCGCAAACTGACGGGACCGCGCGCGCCCGCCACGAAGGCTGACCAGAGTTGCAGGCCCCTGCCAGGGCGAACCGGGGAGACGAAGAATGGCTGAAACGAAGACCGCGACGCTCACACTGGGCGACAAGACACTGAGCCTGCCAATTCTGAAACCGACCGTCGGACCTGACGTGATCGACATCCGCAAGCTTTATGCCGAAGCCGATGTCTTCACCTATGATCCCGGCTTCACCTCGACTGCCGCCTGCGACAGCGCCATCACCTATATCGACGGCGACGCCGGTGAACTGCTCTATCGCGGTTATCCGATCGAACAGCTGGCCGACCAATCCAGTCATCTGGAAGTCTGCTTTCTGCTGCTTTATGGCGAGTTGCCGACCGCTGCACAGCTTGCCGATTTCAATCTGCGCGTGACCCGTCACACGATGGTGCATGAACAGATGCACAACTTCTTCCGCGGGTTCCGCCGTGACAGCCACCCGATGGCGACGATGGTGGGCGTGGTAGGTGCAATGTCGGCCTTCTACCACGACAGCTTGGACATCAACGACCCCTGGCAGCGTGAAGTGGCCGCGATCCGGATGATCGCCAAACTGCCGACGATTGCCGCGATGGCCTATAAATATTCGATCGGTCAGCCGTTCGTCTATCCGCAGAACCGGCTCGATTACGCTTCGAACTTCCTGCACATGTGTTTCGCTGTTCCGTGCGAGGAATATGTGGTCCAGCCGGCTCTCGCAAAGGCGATGGACCGGATCATGATGCTTCATGCCGACCATGAACAGAACGCTTCGACCTCGACCGTGCGTCTGGCCGGCTCGTCGGGCGCCAACCCCTTCGCCTGTATCGCAGCGGGCATCGCCTGCCTTTGGGGGCCTGCCCATGGCGGCGCGAACCAGGCCTGCCTTGAGATGCTGAAGGAAATCGGCACGGTCGAGCGTATCCCTGAATTCATCGCCAAGGCCAAAGACAAGACGTCCGGCTTCCGCCTGATGGGCTTCGGCCACCGGGTCTACAAGAACTTCGACCCGCGCGCCAAAGTGATGAAGGAAAGCGCCGATGAGGTGCTGGAGCTTCTGGGGGTTCACAACAACCCGCTGCTGCAGGTCGCCAAGGAGTTGGAACGGATCGCGCTTGAGGATGAATATTTCATCTCCAAGAAACTCTATCCGAACGTCGACTTCTATTCCGGTATCATCCTAGAAGCGATGGGTTTTCCCACCTCGATGTTCACGCCGATCTTCGCGATTTCGCGCACCGTCGGCTGGATTTCGCAGTGGAAGGAAATGATCGGCGACCCCACGCAGAAGATCGGCCGCCCGCGCCAGCTCTATGTCGGCCCGACGCGCCGGGACTATCTGGCAGTCGACAAGCGTTGACAACCATCGCCTCGAACCGGAAAGGCCGCCCACTTCGGGCGGCCTTTCACATTGGGATCATCGGAAACAGGCCGGCGTCCAGCGTTGGCGACTTCCCCGCTCACGCCTCCGCATGCTCCTTGGAAATACGCTCCGCCTCGCGCCCGTAAAGCTCCTCATAATGGTCAAAGCGCGTCTCATGCCAGGCGGTACCTTGCGTTGCCGCAGCCAGCCCCGCCACCAGTTCCTCCTCCGATGCGGCGGGTAGAAGCGCGCGGAATACATCCCAGCCCCGGCAGGCTGGATCACGGTCGAAGCCCAGAACCTGCCCCTTGAGGGTCGAGATCAGCGACACCATCGACCCCGCATAGATCGAGGGGATATGGACGTCGACCCGGTCGACCGGTTGCAACAGAACCGGCCCGGCCTTGATCAAAGCCTCCTTCACCCCCTGGCGCCCGGCGGTGCGGAACGCATAGTCCGAACTGTCGACCGCATGATGCTTGCCATCGGTCAGCGTCACCGACACGTCGATCACCGGGAAACCCAAGGGGCCTTTCACCATGGCATCGCGTGCGCCCTCCTCGACCGAGGGGATATAGTTGCGCGGCACGGCGCCGCCTTTCACCACTTCGGAAAAGCGGAATCCTTCGCTGCGGCCAAGGGGCGCTACCGTCATTGTCACGTCGGCGAACTGCCCGGCGCCACCAGATTGTTTGCGATGGCGATAGGCTTCCTCGACCTTGGCGGAAATCGTCTCGCGATAGCGCGGAGCGGGGGAATGGGCCTCGACTTCCACGCCAAAGCCTTCGGACAATTGGCCAAGCGTGGCGCGCAGATGCATCGGCCCCTGCACCGCCAGAAGCGCATGGCCCGTCGCCTCGTCCTGGGCCAGATGCAGGGCGGTATCGGCCTCTGCCAGCCGGGTGAGGGCCGAGGACAGGCGCGCATCGTCCTTTTCATGTTTGGGCAACAGAAGCCGCACCATCGCCGGCGGCGCGCCCTTGGCCCAGCCGGGCGCGGGCACGGTGGCGGTGGCGCTGTAGATCTGACCGGCGTTCAGGTGATCGGCCTTGACCGCAATCGCCACATCGCCCGGCGCAAGATGATCATGGCCTGACTTGCCGCCCAACTCCGAGAGGCCACCCACAGTGCTACCGCCAAGGGCCGCCCCTTGCGTCACACCGGCCGCAAGCGCCCTGACGAAGACGCACTTGCCCAGATGCTTGCGGTTTTGCGCATGAAAGGCCACCGCCAGCCCGTGCCCCGCATCCAGCCGGTCGCGCAGCGTCTCGACACCGGGGGCTTCGTGCCTGAGCGCCTTCATCAGCCGCGTGACGCCGTTCATATGGCTGGCCGAACCCATGAAACAGGGCAGGATCACACTTTCCTGCGTCTCCTTGCGGGCAATCTCAAAGAGGGCGCCGCGGGCTGGTTCGTGATCCTCAATCAGGTCTTCCAGAAGCTTGTCATCATATTCCGACATATGTTCCAGAAGGGCGGCGCGCGCTTCCTGTTCGCGCTGGCTTTCGGCCTGCGGCATCTCGACCAGAACCGAAGGCAGTCCTTCGCGGTAGCGCCAGGCGCGTTCAGAAATGAGATCGACCGCCCCCACCACCTGCCCGCCTTCGCGGATCGGGATCTGGCGCAAGACAATCGCATGCGACGTATAGGCCTGAAGCGCCGCAACGATATCGCGCACCCTCCCCTTGGGCATGTCCATGCGATTGATGAAGATCAAGCAGGGCGTGCCCGAAGCCTCGGCCGCTCGCAGGTAGGGTGCGGCCAGCACCGCCTCGTCAGGGTCGGGGGCCACACACAGCACCGCCGCGTCAGAGGCCAGAAGCGCCGACCCGGCCATGCGCGCATATTCGGGGCCGCCGGCCAGATCAATCGCGCACCAGGGTTCGCCCAGAAAGGTGAACCGCGACAGCGCCAGATGACCGGCCTGCTCCACCTTCGGGGCATGACCATCCAGATGCGCCAGCCGCTTCACAAGCTCGCTCTTGCCCGTCTGCGACGGCCCCATAACTGTGATGAGACGCATGATGATCGGCTCCCTTCCGGCACGAGCGGGGGCGTCGGCGGAAATGCCGCGGCCCCCGTGCCTTCGGGCCGATCCGCCCTGAGGTCCACTCTCTGCCCGCCCGGTCCACGGGTCAAGGAAAAGCCTGCGGTTGTGATCAGCGCCCCGTGAACCGGGGACTGCGTTTTTCCAGAAAGGACGTGACACCTTCTACGAAATCGGCGCTTTTGCCACAGTTGCCCTGCAAGCGTGCCTCCAACGCAAGCTGGCTGGCCAGATCATTGGCAAAACTCGCACGCAGGGCCGCCTTAACCGCGCGGTATGCCACCGCTGGCCCTGCGGCAAGCTGCGTGGCACGCGCCTGCCAATGCGATCCGAACGCATCGTCCGACACCGTTTCCCAGATCATGCCCCAGTCCGCCGCCTGCCGGGCCGTGATCTTGTCAGCAAACAGCATCGCGCCCATCGCACGGGCAAACCCCACCTGCCGCGGCAACCAGTAGGTGCCGCCCGCATCCGGCATCAGACCGATCCGGGTGAAGGCCTGAATGAAGCTCGCGCTTTCCGAGGCGATCACCACGTCGGCCGCCAGCGCCAGATTGGCCCCTGCCCCCGCCGCCGCCCCGTTCACGGCGGCAATTGTCGGCAGCGGACAGTCATAGATCGCATTCAGGAGCGGCTCATACTCGTCACGCAATATTCGTTCGAAATCCGCCTCGGCCAGATTGCCCGCATCGGCCAGATCCTGCCCCGAACAGAAGCTGCGTCCGGTACCGGTCAGGACAATCACGCGCGCCTCGCCCTCCGCCCGCGCGATGGCTCGACGCATCTCTTGTCGCATCAGGCTGTTCAGTGCGTTCATCACCTCGGGCCGGTTCAGGCGGAGGATTGCGGCACCTGCCGCCAGTTCATAGGTGATGGTCTGGAACTCTCGCATCAAATCCCCCTTTTCGCTGGCCGAAGGATAAGCGCAAAGGGATCAGGGGGAAGCGAAACCGAACGTCACTCCTTGAGAAGTTCGGTGATGCGCGCCTCTTCCTCGGTCGTCAGGGCCTGTGGTCCGGTCGCGGCTGACCGACGGCGGCGCAGATAGAGGAGAGCCCCCGCCAGCCCACCTGCAAGCATGGCCGGGCCCGCAATCCATAAGATCAGATTCGCACCGGAAGCGCGCGGACGAAACAGGATGAACTCGCCGTAGCGAGCCACCAGATAGTCGATCACCTGATCATCGCTGTCCCCGGCCACAAGCCGCTCGCGCAGGACCAGCCGCAGGTCGCGGGCGATGCCAGCATTTGATTCGTCGATGCTCTCGCCCTGGCAGACCGGGCAACGGATCAGCGCGGAAATGGCGCGCGCCCGCGCTTCCAGAATCGGGTCATCCAGAACTTCGTCCGGCTGGACGGCCCAGACCGCGCAGGCCCAGAGGACCGCGAAACAAGCGAGAAGGACAGACCGCATCCCCCTACTCCGCCGGTTGCGCTTGGGCATGCCGCCGCGCGCCCACAGCTACCCGCAAGCGCCGGTCGCTGAGGCTAAGCGCGCCACCAAGCGCCATCAAGATCGCGCCGGTCCAAATCCAGTTCGCAAAGGGCTTGATGTAGCTGCGCACCGCCCAACCGCCATCCGTCTGCGGATCGCCCAGCACCAGATAGATGTCTTGCCAGACCCCATTGGCAATCGCAGCTTCGGTCGTGGGCATCGCCGCCACCGGATAGACCCGCTTTTCGGGATAAAGGCGCGTGACCTCTGCGCCATCCTTGCTGACGATCATCTCGGCCTGCGTGGTCAGATAATTCGGGCCCTCGCCTTCCTCCACAGATACCAGTTGCACCTGATAGGCCCCAAGCGGGAAGCTTTCGCCAAGCTTCACCGTGCGGATATCCTCAAGCCCCCAGCCGGTCAGGGCGGCAATACCGATGAAAGTCACGCCAAGGCCTGCGTGAGCGGTGGCCTTGCCCCAGTCGGCGCGTTGCAACCGCG
>Ga0073904_10004725_pt1 | contig 10081 bp, 9 predicted proteins | sample KloWWTrecipitate_FD_66668 | JGI IMG/M metagenome (GOLD analysis project Ga0073904, IMG submission 66668) | Active sludge microbial communities from Klosterneuburg, Austria, studying microevolution and ecology of nitrifiers - Klosterneuburg... | ecosystem: Engineered > WWTP > Aerobic digester >... | reverse complement strand
ATAGTTGAACGGACGCCCGACGAAGACGAACTTCGCCCCGAGCCCGAGCGCCGTCACCACATCGGTGCCCCGGCGAATGCCGCCGTCGAGCATTACGGGCACGTCGCCGGCCGCCTCGCAGATGGCCGGGAGCACGTGCAGCGGCGCAATCGCCGCGTTGAGCTGCCGCCCGCCGTGGTTGGAAACGATGATGCCTTCGGCACCCGCCTTCACCGCTTCGACAGCGTCGGCCGGATGCAGGATGCCCTTGATGATCAGCCGGCCCGCCCAAAGCTGGCGGATGTTCCGGAAGCTGTCCCAGTTGAAATGCGCCCGTCCGCCGAACTCGCGCTGCACCGTGCCCGAAATGATCGGCACGCTGCGATAGGCATAGAGGTTCTCGAAATGCGGAATGCCGTGGTTGAGGATGGTGCGGGCGAAAGTGCCCACGAGCCAACGCGGGCGCACCAGCCCATCAAGGGCCAGCCGCAGGCTCGGTTTCAGCGGCGACGAGAATCCGGCGCGGAGGTTGTTCTCGCGGTTCGAACCGACCGGCGAGTCCACCGTCACAACCAGCGTCTCGACGCCCGCCGCTTTTGCCCGGTCGAGCAGCGCCTGCAGCTTGTCCGCGGTCGGCGGCACATAGGCCTGGAACCAGGCGCGCGGGTTCTCTTTGACGATCTCCTCAAGCGGGATCAGCGACGACCCCGAGATGATCATCGGGATGTCGTTGTCGCGTGCCGCCTTCGCCATCGCCAGATCGGCGCGATAGCCGTTCATGGCGCAGAGGCCCATCGGCGCGATGCCGAAGGGGGCCGCCCAGCTCTCGCCGAACAGCGTGACCGCAGCCGACACCCCATTCACCCCCGCACAGAAGCGCGGGACGAACACATAGTTCTCGAACGAGGCGATGTTGCCGCGCATCGCGCGCTCGTCCTCGACGCCGCCGCGGACATAACCAAAGAGCGGCCGCGGCAGGCGGCGGCGGGCGGCGTCCTCAAGATCGTTGAGCGACAGGATCGAGCGGAACTTGCGAGGGATGCTCGTCATGCTCCGCCGCCCGATCCGGTCGTTGCTGGCTGGCACTAGCTCGGGCTTCTGGTTCATCTATTCGGTATCTGTCCCACCCCGCGTTGCCCCTCCACGGGAACGCGCCCTATGGGGAAAACCGCGGGCTTCCTGCCGCGTTTCCCCCCACTCGATGACATCAATGCGCGACCGCTACCTTGCCACACATTTCTTTCATGATGTAGAAAGATAGCGGCATTGTGGGGGGCTCGTCCATCGAAAACTCCCATTACGTGGGTTTTCCGTGGGAGGGGCTCCGGAGTGAGCAAGCGTCTTTATCGTGTCCTGGCCGAGGCTTTCATCGCGGAGGGCGTCGACACGGTCTTCGTTCTCACCGGCGATGGCAATATGTACTGGGAAGCGGCGTTTGCCGAGGCCCCAAGCACACGAACCATCCACGTCCGGCACGAACACTGCGCCTGCGCCATGGCTTCGGCCTATGCGCGCGTCAACGACACGGTCGGCGTCGCCTCTGTTACCTGCGGGCCCGGCCTGTCGCAGACCATGACGGCGCTCGCCACGGCCGTGCAGTCGCGCATTCCGCTGGTCGTGTTCGCCGGCGAAAGCCCGCTCAACACCGGCTACTTCAACCAGGAGATCGACCAGGCGCCGATGGTCGTGGCGACCGGCGCCCGCTACATCGCCATCCACAGCGCCAAGCGCGTGCAGCAACTGGTGGCCGAGGCGTTCCACTACGCCCGCACCAACAACATGCCGGTGGTCGTCGGCATTCCCTACGACCTGCAGCAGACGGTGATGGAGAACGTGCCCGACTACGTTCCCTCGTCGCACTACATGCCCGACATCGGGCCGCGCGCCCCCCATCCCGACTACCTCGACAAGGCAGTCGAGCGCATCGCGGCGGCAAAGCGTGTCGTGGTGCTGGGCGGGCGTGGCGCGAAGCTGTCCAGCGCGGTGGACGCATGCGTGAAGCTCGCCGAGGTTACCAACGGCGCTCTCGCCACGACCCTTCTCGTGCGCGGCCTGTTTGCCCGCAATAGCCGTGACATCGGCGTGGCCGGCGGCTTCGCTCATCCCGCAACGGTCGAGGCCTGCAAGGCCGCCGATCTCGTCATTGCCGTCGGCGCGGGCCTCAACGGCTATACCACTGACGCCGGCAAGCTCTTCGCCAATGCGGACATCCTGCAGATCGATGACGAGCCGGCCGGCTACGTGCAGGGCCGCCGCCCCGCGGCACAATATCTCGCCGCCGACGCGAAGCTCGGCGTCGAGGCGCTGGTGCGCGAACTGGAAACGCGGAAGCTCGCCAACCCCGATTGGGGTGTGACCGAGTATGCGAAGCGCATGCGCGTGGAACCCGTCGACACCCGCCCCTACCCGGTTCCCCCAGGCACCACCGACCCGCGCGAGGTCATCCGCGTGCTCGACCGCGAGTTGCCGAAGGACTGGGCCTATGTGAACGGATCGGGCCACTGCTCGTTCTTCTCGGTGCACATCTTCGACCGCCCGGCCGAAAATTTCCTGACCATCCGCGAATTCGGCGCAATCGGTAATGGCCTCTCCTACGCGGTGGGCATGGCGGCGGCGCGGACCGACCGGCCGACCGTCCTCATCGAAGGCGACGGCGGCTTCATGATGCACGTGCAGGAACTCGAGACCGTGCAGCGGCAGGGCATGAAAATCCTGTTCTGCATTCTCAATGACGGCGCGTTCGGTTCGGAAATCCACAAGCTGCGCGTCGACGGCATGGACGATCACGGCGCGGTCTATGGCCGCAACGGGATCGCGCGCATCGCGCAGGGCTTTGGCCTCCGCTCGGCGACCGTCACCAGCGTCGATGAACTGCCCGCGCTGATCAAGGAGTTCGAGGCAGGCGAAGGCGCGATGCTGCTCGACATCCAGATCTCCGATCAGGTGATCTCGCCGCGCATGCTGAAGAACATCCAGCGCTAGAACGGGACACCATGGACACCGCATCGGCAACATCGACCCGGCGCGGGGTTTTCCCCGCGATCGAGCCCTTCGCAACGCACCGGCTGCGCGTGTCGCCGGTGCACGAGTTGCATATCGCCGAATACGGCAACCCCAAGGGCAAGCCGGCGGTGGTCCTCCACGGTGGGCCGGGCGGCAAGTCGACGCCAAAGATGGCGCAGCACCACCACCCCGAGCACTACCGGATCATCCTGTTCGATCAGCGCGGCTGCGGTCTTTCCACCCCGCATGCCGAGCTGACCGACAACACAACCTGGCACCTCGTCGCCGACCTTGAGGCCATCCGCCAGCATCTCGGCATCGAGACGTGGCAGGTCACGGGCGGATCGTGGGGCTCGACGCTGGCGCTCGCCTATTCGGAATCGCACCCCGAGCGCGTCACCGAGTTGATCGTGCGCGGCATCTTCATGTCGCGCCGCTCCGAGGTGAACTGGTTCTATCAGGAAGGCGCTTCGCACCTTTTCCCCGAGGCGTTCGAGGCGTTCCAGGAGTTCATCCCGGACGCGGAGCGCAGCGACATGATCGCCGCCTACCATCGCCGTCTGACCGGCCCCGACGTGGCCACTCGCCACGCGGCTGCCCGAGCGTGGAGCCTGTGGGAAGGAACGACGATCTCGCTGCTGCCCGATCCGGAGCGCGAGAAGGAATTCGTCGACCCGGACTTCGCGTTGGCCCTGGCGCGGATCGAATGCCACTACTTCCTCAACGAGGGGTTCTTCACCCCGCGCGACTGGATTCTCGCCAACGCCGGCAAGCTCGCCAGCATCCCCGGCGTCATCATCCACGGGCGCTACGATGTGTGCACGCCGATGTCGTCGGCGTGGCAGTTGCACAAGGCGTGGCCGAACGCGACGTTCGTCGTCGTGCCCGATGGCGGACACACGCACACCGAGCCGGGAATTCTGCACGAACTGGTGACGGCGACCGAGAGCTTTCGCTGACGGCGTCAGCCCCGGCCGTAGGCGCGGGTGATGAGGTCAACGAGCCCGCGATAGAGTTCGCCCAGATGCGCCGCCCCTTCGGCATCGAGCGTGATCGCCGACGCATTGTCGGCGATCACCGCGACCTGCGCGGCAACCGGATCGACCGGCATATCCGCCGCAAAACGCCCGCGCGCGACGTCGGCCACCAGCGAGGTGGCCAGCAGCGCCCGGAGTTCGCGTGAAAACCGGGCGAGGAGATCGCGGCCCTGCGGGGTCAGCAGATCAGCATCCTGCCGCAGCCTCGAGATGAGGCTCCATTGGCTCGCGGGAGCGCCCGCCTTGTTGTAGCGCCGATAGCGCTTCTGGCTGAATGCCAGCATGGTCTCGACGCGCTCGGCAAAGCTCAGGTCGCGCTCCAGCCAGATGTCGCGCAGCGCCGTGAGCGTGGTTTCCACATAGTCGGTGAGCACGGCCTCGACCAGCACCTGCTTGGAGCCGAAATGGTAGTGGATGTTGGCGCGCGTCATATCGAGCGCGGTGGCGATGTCGCCAAAACTCGCGCCGCGATAGCCGTGGCGCACCAGCAGTTCCAGCGCGCGATCCATGATCGCCTGGCGGGTGGTCGTCTCGTTCATGGCTAAATCTATACGCAAGCCGGGGCTGCGCCGCCACTTTGACGAAACCCTTACTTCTAGGTAAGTAAGTGCAACCGGAGGATGAAGCCATGACGATGCAGATGTTTGCCGACAAGCGGAGCGGAGCGACACGGGCGGTGCGCGCCGGAAATCACGTGTTCATCGGCGGGCTGATGGCGACCGATGCCAGCGGACGCATCGTCGCCGGCGGCGTGCGCGAACAGGCGAAGGTCATCTTCGACGCCCTCGCCGCACTCCTCGCCGAGACCGGCGCGACGATGGCCGATGTGGTGAAGCACAACGTCTACTTCGCGTGCGACGGCGACGAAGCCGCCGTGCAGCGCTTCATCGCCGACCTCGATGCGGTCCGCATTCCCTACTTCCCCAACCCCGGCCCCACGACGACGGAAATCCGCTGCGGCCTCGATCGCGAGGGCGCGCTGCTGCTTGTCGATGCGTGGGTGGTCGTGGGCGGCAAGAAGGAACTGCTGAGCCCGCCCAACCACTGGTCGTGGAAGACGCACGGGCCGTTCGTCCATGGCTGGAAGGTTGGCGACATGCTGTTCGTCGGCGGCCAGCGTTCGCTCGACCAGAACGGCAATGTGCTCGGCACGGGCGATATCGAAATCCAGACCGAGGAAGCCTTCCGCAACCTCGACACCATGCTGCGCGCGGGCGGCGGCGACCGGCATAGCCTCATGCGCCAGAACACTTACTTCCGCTTTTTCGGCGAGGGCCGCGAGGTCACCCAGTACTGGGAGAAGATGACCAACGTCCGCCGCCGCTACATGTCGGTGCCGTCGGCTGCCGGCGCGGGGCTGCGCATCACCGGCTTCCCCAATGCCGCAGAACTGATCCAGGTCGAGGGCATCGGCATGCTCGGGGAGGACAAGCAGCGGCTGCAGCCGGAGGACCACTGGGACTGGTCGATCTCGAACAGCCAGTTCACGCAAGGGTGGAAGATCGGGAAGATGGCCTTCATCGGCGGCCAGATTTCCGCCGACAACAAGGCGCAGGCGGTGGGCGACGATCTCGCGACGCAGACCCGCAACGTCTTCCAGTTCATCCGCAACGTGCTGGCTGAAGGCGGGCTGGACGAGACCGATGTCGCAAAGCTCTATGTCTACTACCACGCCGAGGGCGACTGGGCGGCGATCGAGGCGGCGCGCAAAACCGTCGATGCCGTGCAGGCCGAGTTCTACTCCACCCCAGGCCCGGCGGTGACGGCGATCCGCGTCTCGGGCTTCGCGTTCGAGAACCTGCTTGTCGAGATCGAGGCGATGGCGGTAACCCGGGACTGATGTCGAAGCACGATTTCACCGCCGCCGAGTTCGCCCACCGCCTGCGCCGCACGCGCGAGGCGATCGGCGCGGCCGGGCTCGACTGGCTGGTGGTCATCCACCCCTCGCACATCCACTGGCTGACCGGCAGCGACGCCAAGAGCTATCAGGAATTCCAGTGCCTGCTGGTCGGCGCGCGCGACGAACCGCTCGCCGTGCTGACCCGCAACGGCGAAGTACACGAGTTCGAGACCGACTCGCTCGCCGATGAGGTCACCGGCTATGGCGGCAACGAGAACGAGGATCCGATCGCGGCCTTCGCGGCGCTCGCCGGGCGGCACGGCCTGCGCCATTGCCGGGTCGGCCTCGAAGTCCCCGCCTTCTACCTCCACCCCCGCCACTACGTTGCGCTGCGCGACTGGCTCGGCCCGACGCTCATCGCCGAACCGACCGACCTCATCGCCAACCTGAAACTGGTGAAGTCGCCCGCCGAACTCGGCTATGTCCGCATGGCCGCGGCGCTCGCCGATCTCGGCATGGCGCGGTTCACCGCTGACCTCGCCGTCGGAAAAACGGAGCTTGAGCTCGCGGGCGGCGTCTACGAGACGCTGCTCCGCAACGGCAGCGGCATTGCCGCGAGCCCGATCAACCTCGTCTCCGGTCCACGCTCCGCCTACAGCCACGGCGCGCCGACTGAACGCGTGCTGCAGCGTGGCGACTTCATCAACATCGAGTTCGGCGCAACGTTCCGCCGCTACACCGCGACCATCGGTCGGCAGTTCGTGCTCGGCCCGCCCACCGCGCGGATGATCGAACTGCACGACCTCGTCCGCCGCGCCTCCGACGCGATGATCGCGACCATCCGCCACGGCGTTGCGGCCACCGTGCCGCACCTAGCCGCCAAGGCCATCATCGGCGACGCCGGGCATGAAGCGCACCGCGTGCATCTCTCCGGCTACAGCCTCGGCGCCGGCTTTCCGCCGAGCTGGGCAGAGCCGCTGCACCTGCTTGCCGACAGCCCGCACACCCTGCGCGCCGGCATGGTGCTGACCATCGAGCCGCCGGTCTTCATCGGGGCCGAAGGCTTGGGCTCCCGCATCATCGACAATGTCATCGTCACCGAAACCGGCGCGGAACTGCTCTCCCGCGCCACCCGTGATCTCGTGGTGATCGGCTAAGCCGCGGGCGCCGGATAGCCCGTCAGTTCGTGCGCGATCTCCGCGCAGGCGATCTTCAGCCGCGCCAGCATGGCCTCGAAGTTCGGCGGGTTGCTGCGCCGGCTCACCGCCGCCACCGTCACGCAGGCCACCGCCCGGCCGTCCGCCACCACGATCGGGCAGACGACGTCCGTCACGCCCACAATGTCGCGGCTCTCGTGGATGATCGCGCCCTGCTTGCGGACCTTATCGAGTTCGGCCGACAGCGCCGTCGGATCGGGCGGTTCGCGCATCAGCACGCGGCACTCGGCGATCATGCGCTCGCGAATGTGCGGCGGCTGGAACGCCATCAGCACCAGCCCCGAATGCGCATCGGCCAGCGGGCGGCGATAGCCGAGCTTCAGCGAAAAGTTCATATCCGCCCCGCCCGACACGGCCGCGATAATCACCGTCTCGCCGCGATGCGCGACGACGAGGTGCGCCGCCTGATGCACTTCCTCCGCAAACGCCTCGACAATCGGCGCTGCGGTGCTGACGAGATCGCGGGCGCGCGCCGTCTGCATGCCGAGCCCGAACAGCTTGTTCGACAGCACCAGCCCTTCCCCACCCTCGTCGCGCTGCAGATAGCCGCGGCCGAGCAGGACATGAACCATCCGGAAGATTTCGTTCTTCGAGCGCCCGAGGTCTTCGGCGATCTGCCGTGTGGTCATCGGCAGGCCGCTGGACGCGAGCAATTCGAGGATATCGAGCCCCTTTTCGAGGGCCGGCGCGCTGTAGCTAAGCTTTTCGTCTGACATGGCTCGTCGTTTCACTAATGACGCTTGACGCTACATATAAAGCGACGATAGCGTCCGTCCCGAAGATTGGGAAGGGAATAGCTGATCTTCGCCGCGTTGCAGAAGGGGAGCTCTGCACACATGGAGTACAATTTCAGATTTGGAGCGCTGTGGCGGTTCCGGGGTCAAATCCTGGAAGGCGTGCTGCTGACGCTGCAACTCTCGGTTGTCACCATGATCTGCGGCCTGGCTATCGGATTGGTCGTCGCCATGGCGAGGACCAGTCCGATACAGCCGCTGCGCGTCATCGCCCGCATCTATGTCGAGGCGATCCGCAATACGCCGCTGCTGGTGCAACTGTTCATCGTGTTCTTCGGCCTGCCCTCGATCGGCATCAAGCTGAGCGCCAACACGGCGGCGCTGATCGCGCTCTCCATCAACATGGGCGCCTATGGCGCCGAAATCCTGCGCGCCGGGTTCGAATCCATCCGCACCAGCCAGGTTGAGGCGGGGCGCTCGCTCGGTCTCACCGCCGGCCAGACGTTCCGGCACGTCGTCCTGTTCCCCGCGATCAAGGCGATCTACCCCGCGCTGGCCAGTCAGTTCGTGCTGATCATGCTGGCCACCAGCGTCGTCTCCTCGATCGGGGCGACCGAACTGTTCAACACCGCCGCCTTCATCGACTCGCGCACCTATCTCTCGTTCGAGACCTATGCGCTGATCACCGCGTCCTATCTCGTCCTGACGCTGGGCTTCCGCGCCCTCTTCGCCGCCATCTACTGGTTCGTCTTCGTACGCAGGGTCCGCCGATGATCCGCGAGTTCAGCGCTGCCGACATCCTCTATCTCATCACCGCGGCGCAGTGGACGGTGCTGCTCGCACTCGTCGCCACCATCGGCGGCGGCATCCTCGGGCTCGTCGTCGCGGTGCTGCGCGTCGTGCCGTTCAAACCGCTCAACTGGCTCGCGATCGGCTACGTGAACCTGATCCAGGGCACGCCGTTGCTCGGGCAGCTCTTCGTCTTCTTCTTCGGCCTGCCGCTGTTCGGCATCAAGGTCGACTCGTGGACCGCCGCCGCCATGTCGCTGTCGATCTATGCCTCGGCCTTCTTCGGCGAAATCTGGCGGGGGAGCCTCCAATCAATCTCGCAGCGCCAGTGGGAAGCCGGCGCCGCGCTTGGCCTCACCTACCCGCAGCGGCTGTTCAACGTCATCCTGCCGCAGGCGGTGCGCGTCAGCATCGCGCCGACAGTGGGCTTTCTCGTGCAGCTGGTGAAGAACACCTCGCTCACCGCACTCATCGGCTTCATCGAACTCACCCGCGCCTCGCAGATCATCAGCGGCGCGACCTATGCGCCATTGCCCGTCTATCTCAGTGCCGCGGCAATCTATTTCGTCATCTGTTTCGCGCTCTCGCAGCTGAGCCAGATGCTGGAGAGGAGAATTCATGCCGCTCGTTGAGCTCCGCGACATCCACAAGCGCTTCGGCACGATCGAGGTGCTGAAGGGCATTTCGCTCACGATCGAAAAGGGCGAAATCGTCGCGGTCATTGGCCGTTCGGGATCGGGCAAGTCCACCATGCTGCGCTGCATCAACGCGCTCGAGCGCGTGCAGGCAGGCACGATCAAGGTCGACGGCATCGAGGTGACGGCGCCGGGCGCCGATCTCAACGTGCTACGCCAGCGCGCCGGCATGGTGTTCCAGAGCTACAACCTGTTTCCCCACCTCACCGTCGAGCGCAACATCATGCTGGCGCTACGGCTGGTGCGGAAGCTCGACAAGGACGCAGCGCGCAAGATCGCACACGAAATGCTGGCCAAGGTCGGGCTCGCCGAAAAGCCGCTTGCCTTCCCCGATGAGCTGTCGGGCGGCCAGCAGCAGCGCGTCGCCATTGCTCGATCGCTCGCCATGCAGCCCACCCTGATGCTGTTCGACGAGATCACCTCCGCGCTCGATCCCGAACTCGTGGGCGAAGTGCTCCGCGTGCTCGAAAGCGTCGCCAAAGAGGGCATGACGATGATGCTCGTCACCCACGAAATGAACTTTGCCAAGAACGTCGCCGACCGCGTGATCTTCATGCACGAGGGCCGCATCCACGAGGATGGCCCCGCGCGGGAGACATTGCTGGAGCCTCGTACCGCCGAACTCAGGAGCTTCCTGAGCGCGGTCCTTCACTAGCCGCCTGCCTAGCAACCATCCCACAGGGGAAAATCATGTTGAAGCATCTCTCCAGGATCGTCTCCGCCGTGCTCCTGGCCGGCGCCGTCTCCGTCGTCCCGGCTGTCGCCGCGGACCTTCAGGACATCATCG
>Ga0073904_10004722_pt1 | contig 10087 bp, 7 predicted proteins | sample KloWWTrecipitate_FD_66668 | JGI IMG/M metagenome (GOLD analysis project Ga0073904, IMG submission 66668) | Active sludge microbial communities from Klosterneuburg, Austria, studying microevolution and ecology of nitrifiers - Klosterneuburg... | ecosystem: Engineered > WWTP > Aerobic digester >... | reverse complement strand
TCTTCAGGCTCTTCCAGTAGAAGTCGTGGTTCCAGATCTGCGCGGAATTGTTGAAGAGCGGCGCCTTGTCCGCCTTGCCGGCCGTGGCCTTCACCACGTCCTCGAGCGACTTGCCCTCCAGATCGGTCCCCTTCACGAGGTTGTTCAGGTTGTCCACGTAGGTCTTGTGGTGCTTGCCGTGGTGGAAGCCGAGGGTGTTGGCGGAGATGACGGGGTCGAGCGCGTTTTCCGCGTAGGGAAGCGCCATGAGCGTGAACATGGATGGTCTCCGGGGGAATGGTGTTCGGGGGAACGGAAATTATACGGCCAACGGGACCCCGAAAGCCCGCGCGGGCCGCAGGTGATTCGCGCGCTAGCGGCGCCCCGTGATCTCGGCGAAGAACGCCTGCGTGGCGGGCTCGCGCCCGAGGAAGCGGCGCACCATGTCGGCCGGCTCCACCTGCCCGCCCTGCGCGAGGATCGTGTCGCGATAGCGCCGCCCCGTCTTCGCGTCGAGCATGTTCTTCGAGAACGCCGACAGCATGTCGAGGGCGATCGCCTGCGACCACATGTAGCCGTAGTACCCCGCCGCGTAGTTGGACGCGATGTGGCTGAAGGACGCGGGAAACAGGGTCCCCTCGACGAAGCCGAGCGGCGTCTGCGACTCCAGGCGCTCCCACGCCTGCATCGGGGGCTGCGGTTCGGTGGAAAGCGACATGTCGAACGCCGCGTAGAGCCACTGGCGCGAATAGAGGATCGCCTTGCCGAACCGGCGCGCGGCGCCGAGGCGATCGATGTCGTCCTTCGTGAGGCGCGGGCAATCCGGGCAGACCTTCGCGAGGAGCGCGAGAGGCTGATCGCGCCGGACCCATTCCTCGAACATCTGCGAGGGCGCCTCCACGAAGTCCCCCGGGGTGCTGGTGCCCGCGTGCGTCACGTAGTCCGTGCGGGACAAGACGCCGTGCAGCACGTGGCCGAACTCGTGCAGGAGCGTCTCCATCTCCTCCTGGTCGAGGCCCGTGCGGTTGAAGTTGGTCACCAGCACCGAGAGCGGCGTTCGCTTCGCGAGGGTGCTCACGCCGCGCACGGGGAAGGCGGCCGCGTGGTTGTACTTTCCCTCGCGGGGGAAGAGATCGAGGTAGAAACCCGACAGGAAGGTGCCGTTCTTCGCGTCCGTCACGTCGAAATAGCGGACATCGGGATGCCACACGGTCACCTTGCGCTCCGTGAACTTCACCCCGTAGAGCTTTTCCGAGAGCAGGAGCGTGAAGGCGACGGCCTTGTCGGTCGGGAAGTACTTGCGCAGTTCCTCCTGGTCGACCGAGAAGCGGGACTTGCGCACGCGCTCCTGCCAGTAGAAGAGGTCCCAGCGGGCGAACGTCGTGCCGTCGACGGGCGTGCCCGCTTCCTTCGCCTTTTCGGCGCGCAGCACCTCGAGCTCGGCGATCTCCACCGGCCTCACCGCGGCCTTCACCTCCGCGAGGAACTTCTCGACCGCCTCCGGGCTTCCCGCCATTTTCCGGCGAAGCGAGTAGTGCGCGAAGCTGGGCAGGCCGTAGAGGCCGGCAAGTTCCTTGCGCAGCCGGAAGATCTCCTCCAGGCGGCCGAGGTTCTCCTCGCCGCCTTCCCGCAGCTTCGCCACGTAGTAGCGCTTGCGGGCCGCCTCGCTCCTCGCGTTGGCCAGGAACGGGATGTAGGCGGGATAGTCGAGGCCCAGGACGTAGTTGCCGTCGCCGTCCTTCTTCTGCGCGGCGAGGTAGGCCTCGGGCATGCCCTCCATCTCCGCGGGCGAAAAGACCACCTTCGTGGGATCGTCGCGGATGCGCTGGTCGTATGCCTGCCGGATCGCCTCCATCCGGTCGAAGATCTCCTTCGCCCGGGCGCGCTTGTCCGGCGCAAGCGCCACGCCCGTGTCCTCGAACCCCTCGACGAGATCCTTGCGCAGCTTCGCCTGGTGCGCGCTGGCGCTCTTCGCGGCCGTCACGCGCGCGAAGAGCTTCTCGCTCTGGAAGAGCTCCGTGGAGAGCGTCGTGAACCTGGTGAGGCACGGGTCCGCCGCATCGCGCACCGCCTTGTCGGGGTGGACGCTGCCCATCAGGTAGATGGGATTCACCACGTCCTCCATCTCGATCTGGACGCGGTTCCACTCGTCGAAGAAGCCAGCCCCGCCCTTTTTCGCCTCCATCCTCGCGATCGAGGCCTTCGCGCGCGCGATCCCCTCGTCGCACAGCCGCGTCACCTTGGCCGCGTCGTACGTGGCGACCAGGGGCCGCGCGGGTGCGGGTGCGGCCGCGCCCGCGGCGGCCGCGGCGAGCAGGAACGCGAGGAAGGTGAACGCCCTCATCATCATGATTGCCCCGTCTCGCCCGCGAGCCGCGGTCAGGCCGCGGCGCGGGCGGTGTTCCAGCCCTTGGGAATGGAGGCGAGGAGATTCCTCGTGTACTCCTGCTTCGGGTTCAGGTAGATCTCGTCGGCGTTGGCGATCTCCACGATCGCCCCGTCGTTCATCACCATGATCTCGTCGGAGATGTACTTCACCACCGCGAGGTCGTGGGAGATGAAGATGTAGGACAGCCCGAACTCGTCCTGGAGGTCCTGCAGGAGGTTCAGCACCTGCGCCTGGACGGAGACGTCCAGCGCCGACACCGATTCGTCGCAGATCAGGACGTCGGGCTTCATCGTGAGGCAGCGCGCGATGGCGATCCGCTGGCGCTGGCCGCCGGAGAACTCGTGGGGATACTTGTAGAACGCGTCCGCGGGCATGCCCACGCGCCCGAGCATCTCGAAGGCGAGCCCCACGCGCGCCTTCTGGTCGCTCCCGATGCCGTGGATCTTCATGGGCTCGGTGAGGATGTTGCCCACGGTGAAGCGCGGGTTGAGCGACGCGTAGGGGTTCTGGAAGATGATCTGGATGCGCCGCCGGTAGGCCATCATCTCGCGGTCGGAGAGCGAGAGCAGGTTCGTTCCCTCGAAGAGCACCTCCCCGCCGGTGGCCTCGTGAAGGCGCATGAGGGTGAGGCCCACGGTCGTCTTGCCCGAGCCGGATTCGCCCACCAGGCCGAGCGTCTTTCCCCGGGCGAGGCGGAAGTTCACGTCCTTCACCGCGGGCACGGCGCGCTTGCCGAACAGGCCTTCCTTCAGGAAGAAGGTCTTGGTGAGGCCCTTCGCCTCGAGGATCACCGCGTCCGTCTCCTTCACGCCGCGCGGGCGCTCGTCGTAGTTCGCCGATCCGCCCTCCTTCATGAAGTCGTCGATCACCGGCAGGCGCATCGGCCGGCGGTCCAGGCGCGGGCGGCAGGCGAGGAGCGCCTTCGTGTAGGGGTGCTGCGGCCGCTCGAAGATGTCGCGCACCGATCCCTGCTCCTGGACGAGGCCGCTCTGCATCACCACCACGTGATCGGCGATCTCCCCCACCACGCCGAGGTCGTGGGTGATGAAGAGCACCGACATGTGGTGCTTTTCCTGGAGCTTCGCGAGGAGCTCGAGGATCTGCTTCTGGATGGTCACGTCGAGCGCGGTCGTGGGCTCGTCGGCGATGAGCAGCTTCGGCTCGCAGGCGATCGCCATGGCGATCATCACGCGCTGCTGCTGGCCGCCGGAGAGCTCGTGCGGGAAGCTGCGCACGCGAAGCTGCGGGTTGGGGATGCCGACTTCCGACAGGAGCTCGACGGCCCGCGCGGCGGCGGCCTTCGGGGAGAGGCCCATGTGCAGGCGCAGCACCTCGCCGATCTGCTCGCCCACCGGGAACACGGGGTTCAGGGACGTCATCGGCTCCTGGAAGATGACCGAGATGTCCTTGCCGCGGATGTCCTGGAGGCGCTCCTGGGAGGCCTTCAGGAGGTCCGCGCCGCCGTAGACGATGCGGCTCGAGGCGGGAACGACGGCGTTCTCCGGGAGGAGCCCCAGGATCGACATCGCGGAAACGGACTTGCCGCTGCCGGATTCCCCCACGAGGGCGACGATCCGGTGGGTCGGGATGTCGAAGGAGATCCCCTTCACCGCCTCGAACGTGGCGTGCTTGTCGAGGCGGAAGGTGACCCGCAGGTCCTGGATCTGCAGCAGGTTCTGTTCGTTGGTCATGCTCGTCTTCCCCGGTTCACTTGAGCTTCGGATCGAGCGCGTCGCGCAGGCTGTCGGTGAGCATCGAGAAAGCGGTCACGAGGATCGCCATCCCGGCGCCCGCGGCGACGAGCTGCCACCACTTGCCGATCACCAGCTCGTTCTGCGCCTCGGCGAGCATCGTGCCCCAGGAGACCATGTCCACCGGAACGCCCAGGCCCAGGAAGGACAGGATCACCTCGGCCTTGATGAAGCCCACCACGTGCTGCGAGAGCTGCACCAGGATCACGTGGCTCGCGTTGGGCAGGATGTGCACGAACATGCGCGAGAAATGCGAGGCCCCGATGGCCTGGGCGGCCTGCACGTACTCCCGCCCGCACTGCTTGATGTATTCCGCGCGCATCAGCCGGTAGATCCCCGTCCAGCCGGTGAGCGCCAGGATCACGATGATCGTGTCCAGGCCGCGCTTGAAGACGGCCGCGAAGGCGAGGATCAGCAGGATGTACGGGATCGACGTGAAGATGTTGTAGAACCACTCGAGGAAGTCGTTCACCCGGCCGCCCCAGTAGCCGGCGAGCGCGCCCAGCAGGGTGCCGATGAAGGTCGCGCACAGGGCCGCGGACAGGCCCACGAAGATCGAGATCTCCGCGCCCTTCACCGCCTTCTTGAGCACGTCGCGGCCCCACTTGTCGCCGCCGAAGGTGAGGGTCTCGGAGCGCTTGACCTCGGTCACGGCGATCTTCGCCGCGCGCTCCTCCCATTCCTGGTAGCGGGGCGCCAGCGGGTCGATGTCCGACAGGTCCACCGGCTTCGACTGCGTGACCGCGTCCTTGTTGGTGACTTCCTTGGCCTCCAGGTTCTCGGCCCCGGCGAGGAACGCGGGATTGGCGTAGGAGACCCCCTTCTCCTTGTTCCAGTCCCCGGCGATGAGGCCGGCGAAGGAGGCGAGGATCATCGCGAGGTAGGTCGCGACGATCGCGAGACAGATCACGCCCACGCGATCGCCCAGGAGGCGGCGCCACGCGAGCGTCCACAGGCCCGGGGATTCGTGCATGGCGGGGAGGGAATTGTTCGGCAGTACGGCGCTCATGGCGGGCCCCTATTTGAACGACACGCGCGGATCGACGAACTTGTACATCACGTCGACCAGCAGGTTCACGAACATGGTGAGCACCGCGAGGTACACGGTCACCGCCTTGATCACGGGGAAGTCGCTGCGGTTCACCGCCGTCACGATCTCCCGGCCCAGCCCGGGGATCGAGAAGAAGACCTCGAGCAGGAAGGAGCCCACGAAGAGGCTCGGCAGGTAGATGCCCACGTTCGTGAGGATCGGGATCATCGCGTTCCTCAGCACGTGCTTCAGCATCACCTGCTTCTCCGGCAGGCCCTTGGCGCGAGCGGTGCGCACGTAGTCCTGGTTGATCTCCTCGAGGAAGAAGGAGCGGTACAGGCGAAGCTGGGGCGCCACGCCCACGAGGATCGCGAGGAAGATCGGCAGCGGGGCGTAGTTGGTGAGGTTCCTCCAGAAGCTCTCGCTCCAGCCCTGCACCGGGAACCACCCGAGGATGAAGCCGAAGAGCCACTGGCCGAAGATGATGTAGACGAGGAAGCTGATCGACATGGCGGTGGTGCAGATCACCATGATCGCGCGGTCGGTGAGGCTGCCGCGCACGTAGGCGACCATGATCGCGAAGAGCACCGACAGGGCCGTCTCCAGGATCATCACGGGCACCATGACCGTGAGCGTGGGCCCGACGCGCGTGAGCAGGATGCGCGACACCTCCTCGTTCGTCGACCAGCTCCGCCCGAAGTCGAAGGTGAACACCTGCTGCACGAACACCCAGAGCTGGTACCAGTAGGGCTGGTCCACGCCCAGCTGCTTGCGGATGTTGGCGATCTGCTCCGGGTTGGAGATCTTCCCGGCGAGCACCTGCGCGGGATCGCCCCCCACCCAGTTGAACAGGAAGAAGATGAGCAGGATCACGCCGGCGAGCGTCGGGATCATCTGCCACAGGCGTCGGATTACGTAGGCGGTCACGCGGCTTCTCCTTGCGTTATCGACTTGCCGAATGCGGACGCCGCCCTTTTCGCCACGAAGGGGAAAAGGGCGGCGTCCGCGTTCATTTCATCACCGCCTGCTGGGCAGCGACGTCGATGTCGAGGTACTTGAAGTTGGTGTAGAGGATCGGATGCTTCTTGTACGCCTTCACCCAGGGGAACATGAGGTGGTTGAAGACCCGGTGCACGCCGAGGCGCCACGGCGCGTAGGCGAGGATCTGCCGGTTCATCTCGCGGTAGAGGTCGTTCCTCGCGGGACCCGCGGGCACGCCGAGCGAGCGCCTGTAGAGCCGGTCGTACCCGGGGAGCCTGAACCGGGACTCGTTCGACTGGTTCGTGTTCGGGCCGTAGAGCAGCTGCAGGAAGTTCTGCGCATCGGGGTAGTCGGCGATCCAGGCCGATCCGGCCACCTGGAACTTCCCGACGCGCTTGTCCTGGAGCTGGTCGGCGAACTGCACGGCTTTCGCCTCCAGGCGTATCCCGATGGCGGCCATGGACTTCGACCACAGTTCGGCGAGTTGGCGGGCCGACTGGCTGCCGGCGCTGTACAGGTAGCGGATCCGCAGGGGCCGGCCCTCGGGATCGTCGCGCCAGCCGTCGCCATCCCGGTCCGCGTAGCCGAACATGTCGAGCAAGGCCTTGGCCCGGGGCGGGTCGTAGTCCTGCTGGGGGGCGCGAAACGCGGGGTCGTAGCCGACGACGCCCGGGGGCACGGGGCTCTGGGCGGGGATCGCCTGGCCCTTGCGCACGATCGCGATCTCCTGGGCGCGGTCGTGGCCCAGGACCATGGCGCGGCGAAGCGCCACGCGCTCCGGCCCGTAGCCGCCCACGACCGGGTCCTCCAGGTTGAAGACGTCGTAGGTGATCTCGGGCTGCTCCTCGCGAAAGACCCTGACGCCCTGCTTCGCGAAGGTCGGCGCGAGCGCTCCGTTGGGCAGCACCTGGTCGATGAACTCGACCGGCATCTCGTCCAGCAGGTCGTGCTCGTGGTTCACGAACGCGAGGAAGCGCGGCTGCTCCTCCTCGATCGGGTAGATCTCCACGCGATCGAGGAGCGGCAGGCGCTTGCCGTTCAACGCCTCGATCGCCCGCCGGTCCCACTCGTCGGCCGGATCGGCCCAGCGCGCGTCGAGTTCGTAGCCGCGGTGCCCGGGATTGCGCTCGAGCACGATCTTGGAGCGCCGCACCCACTCCTTCAGGACGAAGGGGCCCGTGCCGACCGGGTGCGCCATCGTGTCGTCGCCATAGGCCTCGATCACCTCGCGCGCCACCGGCACCACGTTGGGCATGGCGAGCACGTAGAGGAAGTTGAAGTCGGGCTCGTTCAGCTTGAAGCTGATGGTGTAGCGGTCGCGCACCTCGAGGCCGGCGACCTTCGCGTCGTAGTCGAAGCGACCCGTCTTCTTCGCGGCCTCGGCGATCTCGTCCAGGCCGACCAACTTGTGCTCGAAGAGCCACTCGTAGGGGCTCGCGTATTTCGGGTCGCGGAAGCGCTTGATGGAATACGCGATGTCGGCCGCGACGAGTTCGCGCCTTTTCCCCAGGAAGACGGGGTCGTCGGCGAAATGGATGCCGGGGCGGATCCGGAACGTGTAGCGCGTGCCGCCTTCCTCGGGCTCCGGAATCGCCTCGGCGGTGAGCGGCACCAGGCGCACCGGGCGGGCGAGGTAGTCGTAGGTGAGGAGCGGCTCGAAGAGATTTTCGCAGATCCCCACCGAGTAGCGGTCGAAGACCCTCTGCGGATCGAACCCCGTCTCGGCCGTGCGGAACGAGATGCGCAGCACCTTTCGCTCCATCGCCGCGCCCGCCGGTCCGCCGGCGACGAGCGCGAAGGCGAGGCAGGCGATGGCGACGGCGAGGCGGTGTTTCAAGCGCGGGCTCCGGAATCGGGCAAATCGCGGATTATAGAGGAGAAGCGCCGCCCGCCCGGGTTCGTCGGCAGCCCGGCGCATTCCCCGCTTCCGGCCGGCCGCGGCGCCTCGCGGAAGATCGTCATGCCCGGCTCACTTGAGGTACTTCGCCTTCAGGTCGAGATCGATGTCGACATAGCGATAGGCATCGTGGATGAAGGCGTGCTTTCGCCAGCCGAGCACCCACGGCTGGATCATCTGCAGGCGCTTTCGGTGGGTGAAGGACTTCCACGGCGCATACACGGCGATGAGCCGGACCATTTCGCCATAGATGCGCGTTCGCTCGGGGCCGGGCGGCAAGGCCGCGGCCTGCTCGTAGAGGCGGTCGTAGGCTTCGAGCTGGAAACAGCCGTCGTTGGAAGAGCCGCAGTTGGGCCCGTAGAGGAGTTGCAAGCCGTTTTCCGCATCGGGGTAGTCGTAGCCCCAGGCGAGGTTCCAGTTCGAAAGCTTGCCCAGCTTGGATTTCTTGCGCAGGTCCGGCCACTTCTCGACCAGCACCTCCATGCGGATGCCGACCGCATCGAGGTCCTTTCTCCAGAGCTGCGTGAAGAGGCGCTCGAGCTGCGACGGCCCCGTGGCGTAGACGAACACGAGCGGAGAACCGTCGGGCCGGTCGCGCCAGCCGTCACCGTCGCGGTCGACGTAGCCGAACATGTCCAGCAGCGCCTTGGCGCGCGCGGGGTCGTAGGCCCGTCCCACGTAGAAATCGGGGTCGTAGCCGAGGACGCCGGGCGGCAGCGGCGAGCGCGCCTCGATCGCGGCGCCGTTGCGAAGGAGGTGGATCTCCTCGTCGACGTCGTAGGCGAGTCCCACGGCGCGGCGAAGGGCGATCCGCTCCGGCGAGTACCCGCCCCAGACCGGATCCTTCAGGTTCCAGTACATGTACGTCACGTCGATGTCGATGCCCGGGATGAACTTCACGCCCTTCTTCGCGAGCCACGGCGCGACCTGCCCATTCGGCAGCGCCATGCTCTTGAATTCATAGGGCAGGTTCACCCAGTCCAGCTCGCCGTTGAGGAAGGCGAGCCAGCGTGGCTGCGACTCCTCGATCACCGCGATCTCCACGCGGTCCAGCTGCGGGATGCGCTTGCCTTTCATCTCCCGGTACAGGCGCTGCGATACGGGGTCGTCGGCGGGGGGCGCGGCCTCGTAGTACTCCTCCCGGTAACCCGGGTTTCTTTCCAGGACGATCTTCGACGAGCGCTTCCATTCCTTCAGCAGGAAAGGCCCCGTTCCCACGGGATGGGCGCCGATGTCCGCGCCGTAGCGCTCGACCACTTCCCTCGCCTGCGCGCCGAACGTGCCCATGGCGAGGATGTAGAGGAAGTTGTAGTCGGGTTTCGCGAGCCGGATGCGCAGCGTATGCCGGTCCACCATCTCGATGCCGCGGATGGGCCGGTCGTAGTCGAGCTTGCCCGCCTTCTTGGCGGCCTCGGCCGCCTCGTCGATCCCGTCGATCCTGCCGGCGACCAGCCAGGCGTTGGGCGAACGGCCATGGGGGTCGATGAGGCGCTTGATGGTGAAGTCGTAGTCCTTCGCTTCGAGTTCGCGCCGCTTGCCGCCGAAGGCCGGGTCGTCCGCGAAGTAGATTCCCTTCTTCAGCCGCAAGGTGTAGACACGCCCCCCCTCGGTGATCTCCGGCATCGCCTCGAGCGTCTGCGGCTTGAGCCGGTAGGGCCGCGCGAGCATGTCGTAGGTGAGCGGGGCCTCGAAGATCTCGTCGATGACGGTGTTGGAATACAGATCCGAGGTGAACGCCGGATCGAAGTTGGTTTCCGCGATGACGAACGGGACGCGCAGCACCTTCTGCGGCGCGGCCGCCGCCGGCAGGGCGAAGGCGAGCACCGCGGAGGCGAGCACCGCGGCAGCCGCGGAGAAGCTCTCGAAGGGGTGGCCGCGCGTCACGGCGGCTACCGGGCCGCCGTCGCGAGAACGGGAACGTCGATGTCGAGGTACTTCCAGAATCCGCGCATCACGGGGTGGCGCTTGAAGCCGACGGTCCAGGGCTGCGAGAGGTCCGTGTAGATGCGGTGCACGCCCAGGCGCCACGGCGCGTAGACGAGGAAGAGCCGGTTCATCTC
>Ga0073904_10004712_pt1 | contig 10095 bp, 7 predicted proteins | sample KloWWTrecipitate_FD_66668 | JGI IMG/M metagenome (GOLD analysis project Ga0073904, IMG submission 66668) | Active sludge microbial communities from Klosterneuburg, Austria, studying microevolution and ecology of nitrifiers - Klosterneuburg... | ecosystem: Engineered > WWTP > Aerobic digester >... | reverse complement strand
CGCAGCCTGCAGACGATTCCCGAGTTCGCTCTGCAGCGCGGCGGCCAGTTCGCGGGAAGCCTCGCCCCGCCCGTCTTGCGGCGCGAGGATGGGTTCCGACGCGAGAGCAGGCCCCGCAACGAACAGGCCGAGAAGAATCGCGGCCCGGATTGCCTGATCGACTATGGTGCGCATGATGATCCCCTCCACAGCGGTTCCCCGCGGCGGGGGATTGTATATTAGAAATAGGTAAATTAGAATCAGCTAATTCGTAGCGTGACTGAGGAGGCATTCATGACAACGACCACGCATACCACCACGACTCACGGTGCGACCGTCGATCAATGGGTCTTTCGCATGGCGGGGCTTTTTGTGCTCCTCTCGCTCGGCCTGTCGCAGCTGCACAGCCCGAACTGGCTCTGGGTCACCGCCTTCGTCGGTGCAAACCTGTTGCAGGCTTCATTCACCGGTCTGTGCCCGCTCGCGGTGATTCTCCGCAAGCTGGGGGTTGCGCCGGGCGCAGCGTTCTGCGCGGCCGGCGATCGGCGCTGAAGCTCGTGAAGTTGCACAGCCCGCCGCTGCTCGCGCGCTTCTGGGTCGCCGCGCTTGCGGCGGCGCTCGTCGCCTGCTCGGGCGGTGACGGCCCGGTTGTGGGTGCAGCCGCGGGCGCCGGCGCGGGCCTCGAGGTAGTCGCCGTGAAGCTGGCGCAAGTGCCGCGCGAGACTGCCTTCGACGGTGTCGTGGAGGCGGTCAATCAGGCGACCGTCGCCGCGCAGACGAGCGGGCGCGTCGTCGAGCTGCCGTTCGATGTCGGCGACTATGTCGAGAAGGGTGCCGTCATCGCGCGCTTCACCGGCAGCGAGCAGCGCGCGCGTACCGAAGCGACCGACGCGGCCGTGACAGAGGCGCGCGCGCGCCTCGCCGAAGCGCAACTCGAGTTCGACCGCATCAAGGATGTGTACGAGCGCAAGCTGGTCGCCAAGGCCCGCTTCGACAAGGCCGCTGCCGACCTCGCTTCGGCGCGCGCGCGCGCCGAAGCGGCGCAGGCCGCGCGCACGGAAGCCCGCGAGGGTCTCGGCTATACGGTGATCCGTGCCCCGTACTCCGGCATTGTGGTCGCGCGACATGTGCGGGTCGGCGAGGCAGTGACCGTCGGCCGGCCCATCATGACGGGTCTGTCGCTCGAGCACCTGCGTGTCATCGCGGAGATTCCCCAGCGGCATGTCGAGCCGCTGCGCAAGCACCGCCGTGCCCGCGTGATCCTGCCGGATGGCAGCTCGGTGGATGCGGCCGAACTGCGTATCCCGCCCAGCGCCGATCCCGTCACCCATACCTTCCGGGTGCTCGTGACGCTGCCGCCTGGTGAGCACGCGGCTTTCCCCGGTACTCTCGTCAAGGTCGCCTTCGTCAGCGGCACCGAGCCGCGGTTGCTCGTGCCGGCGAATGCTCTGGTCCGGCGCGGCGAAGTGACTGCTGTCTACGTGACCGGTGACAAGGACCGCATCGACTTTCGCTACCTGCGCGTCGGCAGCCCGACCGCCGACGGCAGCGTCCCGGTGCTCGCAGGTCTCGTCGATGGCGAGCGGGTCGCGACCGACCCGATCGCCGCCGGCATTGCCTACAAGAAGCAGACGGCGCCATGAGCGCGACGCGGGAGGCGCCGCTCGGGCTCGCGGGGCGTATCGCGCGTGCATTCCTTACCACCGAAATCACGCCGCTGCTGGCGCTCACCGGCCTGCTGCTTGGGCTCTTTGCCGTATTCGTGACGCCGCGCGAGGAGGAGCCGCAGATCAATGTCACGTTCGCGAACGTGATGATTCCCTATGCGGGCGCTTCGGCGCGCGAGGTCGAATCGCTCGTCACCACGCCGGCCGAGCGGATCGCCGCCGAGATCGCGGGAGTGGAGCACATCTATTCGGCCTCGACACCGGGCCTGTCAATGCTGACGGTGCGCTTCGAGGTCGGCACGCCGCGCACCGAAGCGATCGTGCGCCTCTACAACGCGTTCTATTCGAACCAGGACTGGCTGCCGCAGGGCATCGGCGTCGGCATGCCGCTGATCAAGCCGAAGGGCATCGACGACGTGCCGATCGTTGCCGCCACGCTCTGGAGTGAGGACCCGGCGATCACCGCGCTCGATCTGCAGCGCGTTGCGCATGCGATGGAGACGGAACTGCAGCGTGTCCCTGGAACCCGCGACATCGAGACGCTGGGCGGCCCCGATCGGGTGGTGCGCGTGCGCTTCGATGCGCAGCGGCTCGCCGGCTACGGCCTGTCGCTCGATGACCTGCGTCGCGCCCTCGGAGCGGCCAATGCGTCGGTCGACGCGGGATCGTTCGTCGATCGCAATCGCGAGGTCGAGGTTCAGGCGGGCACCTTCCTGATGACGCCGGAGGAAGTGGCCGATCTCGTCGTCGGAGTCCGTGATGGCTCGCCGGTGTTTCTGCGCGATGTCGCGCAGGTGAGCGCCGGCGCGGATGACCCCGAGCGCCATGTCAGCACCGGCGCCGGTCCCGCGGCGTCAACGGATCTCGCCGCCGCTGGCGGCATCCACCCGGCCGTGACCCTCGCCGTGTCGAAGAAGCCGGGCGCCAACGCGGTCGAGGTCGCGCGTGATGTCATCGCGCGCTTCGATCAAATGCGCGGCGTGGCATTTCCCGACAGCGTGCGGGCCACCATCACGCGCAACTATGGCGCCACTGCCGAGGACAAGGCGCAGACCCTGATTGGCAAGCTCCTGTTCGCGACCCTGTCGGTTGTCGCCCTCATGTGGTTGTCGCTTGGACGGCGTGAGGCGATCGTGGTCGGCGCGGCCGTCGTCGTCACGCTCGCTGCGACGTTGTTCGCGTCGTGGGCCTGGGGGTTCACGCTGAATCGCGTGTCGCTCTTCGCGCTCATCTTCTCGATCGGCATTCTGGTGGATGACGCGATCGTCGTCGTCGAGAACATCCACCGGCATATGCAGTTTCGCGGGCTCTCGCTGACCGAGGCCATTCCGGCAGCGGTCGACGAGGTCGGCGGGCCGACGATCCTCGCGACCTTCACCGTGATCGCAGCATTGCTGCCGATGGCGTTCGTCACCGGCCTCATGGGCCCCTACATGCGCCCGATCCCGATCAACGCCTCGATGGGCATGCTGATCTCGCTCGCGGTCGCCTTCGTGTTCACACCCTGGATGTACCGGCGGCTGTTCTTGCGCGATGTACATCCGACCGCCGCAAAGGAGGAGGGCGCCGGCCTGCAGCGGCTCTTCACGCGCGTCATGACGCCGTTGCTGCGGCGTGAGGCAGGGCGCAGGAACCGCTGGAAGCTGCTCGGCGTGCTGCTCGGGCTGATCGCGGCATCGTTCGCGTTGGTCGGCCTGCGCGCGGTGATCATGAAGATGCTGCCGTTCGACAACAAGAGCGAGTTCCAGGTGCTCGTCGACATGCCGGAGGGCACGCCGGTGGAAGAGACGCAACGGGTCCTGCTCGCGCTCGCGGATCACGTGCGTACCGTGCCCGAAGTGACCGACTACCAGATCTACGCGGGCACCGCCGCGCCGATCAACTTCAACGGTCTCGTCCGGCAGTATTACCTGCGCCGCCAGCCGTGGCAGGGTGACATCCAGGTCAACCTGCTGCCGAAGGACGAGCGGGAGCGCAAGTCGCACGACATCGCCCGCAGCGTGCGCGCGCCGCTCGCGGCGATCGGTCGCCGTTTCGATGCCAATGTGAAAATCGTCGAAGTGCCGCCGGGACCGCCGGTGCTCGCGCCCCTGGTTGCGGAGGTCTACGGTCTCGACTACACGCGCCAACTCGAGGTGGCGCGGCAGGTGCGTGGCGTCTTCGAGGCGGCACCCGATGTCGTCGATGTCGATGACTCCGTGGAGGCGCCGCAGGAGAAGCTCATCGTCGAGGTCGATCGCGCGCGCGCCGCTCGCCTCGGCGTCTCGCAGCGGACCGTCGCCACGGCCGTCGCGGCGGCACTGCGCGGCGAGGACATGTCATACCTGCACGATGAGCAGGCGGGCTACCCGGTCCCGATCCGCATCGAGCTCGCACCCGGCGACAAGGCGACGATCGCAGACCTCTCCACGCTGCGCGTGCGCGCGGACAGTGGCGCGCTCGTGCCGCTCTCCGAAGTGGCCGAGGTGCGCGCGGGCACGCGCGAGCAGACGATCCAGCACAAGGACCTGCTGCCGGTCGTCTATGTGACCGGCGACGATGCGGGGGCGACGGACAGTCCGATGTACGGCCTGCGGGCCATTGCGGCGAAACTGCGCGACACGAATATCGATGGCGCGCCGATCCGCCAGTACTACACGGCGCAGCCGCAGAACCCCGTCGAGTGGAGCCTCAAGTGGGACGGCGAATGGCAGGTCACGTTCGAGACATTCCGCGACATGGGGATCGCCTATGCCGCCGGTCTCGTGCTGATCTACCTGCTCGTCGTCGCGCAGTTTCGCTCGTACGGCGTGCCGCTCGTGATCATGGCGCCGATTCCGCTCACGATCATCGGCATCCTGCCGGGCCACGCGCTGCTCGGCCAACAGTTCACGGCGCCCTCGATGATCGGCATGATCGCGCTCGCGGGCATCATCGTGCGCAACTCGATCCTGCTGGTCGATTTCATCCAGCAGGAAGTGCGCGCGGGCAAGCCTTTGCAGGAAGCCACGATTGCCGCCGCCGCGGTTCGTGCAAGGCCGATCGCCCTGACCGCGCTCGCCGCCATGCTCGGCGGCTTCTTCATCCTCGATGATCCGATCTTCGGGGGGCTCGCGGTATCGCTGATCTTCGGCCTCTTCGTTTCGACTGTGCTCACGCTGCTCGTCATCCCGGTGGTCTACTACCATTACTACTGGCGTGGTCACGAGACACAGGCAGGGCCCCCGGCAGCCGGAATGAGCTGATTTCGGCGGAAACTCTCCCGACGGGCGGTGCCCGGACGGTGCCCGCTTGGCGCCACGGCGCGGTTCCTGTATTCTCGCGCGCCTCGCGAGGATGGCCCGTCGGCCGGCCATCCGCTTGAAATTGCTACAGGTTTCTGCGCGCCCGTAGCTCAGCTGGATAGAGTACCTGGCTACGAACCAGGTGGTCGGGAGTTCGAATCTCTCCGGGCGCGCCAACTTCTCTTGGTCCATTCCGGACACATCACGATTCGTGGGGTACCGGGAAGCCGCGATGGGGCATGTCGTTCCGTGGTTCGGGTTCATCGTGTCGGCGCCATCCCGGGGTCGACGATGACGATGTCAAAGCGTTCAGTGAGAGCGGGATTGGCGACGAATATGTCCGATATCATCGACAAAATAACCGCATATGTCGACGATATCGGACACTATGTCGCGAACGGTCCGGATGCCCTTTCCTGCCAGCCGTCGCCAGCTTGCCGCTCTGGGCGAACGGCTCCGACTTGCCCGCAAGCGCCGGAAGATTTCCACGGTACTGATGGCGGAGCGCGCGGGAATCTCACGCGACACCCTCCATCGTGCGGAGAAGGGCGATCCGGCGGTGAGTCTCGGCACGTTTCAGCAGGTGCTGAGCGTGCTCAGGCTCGACGGCGACCTCGATCTTCTCGCCGGTGAGGATCGACTCGGCCGAAGGCTCTAGGACCTTGCGCTCGACCCAGCCGGGCGGGGCGAGATCTGATCGTGGTGCGCCGGGTACAAGAAGCCGCAGATGGCGTCGATGTGTACCTGGACGCCCCTGAACTCGGACCGCTCAAGAAAGTCGGCCGGTTGTTTCACCGGCGCTCGCGCTCGTAAAGCGCGCTCTCATTCGTCTATTCGCCCGAGTGGCTGGCGAGCCGCGACGCCTATCTGCTCGGAGTCCACGATGAATGCCACGATGTGGGCGCATGGGAGCACGTGGTGCAACAGCTGGCGATCGCCTGCCAGATCGAGGTCCCGACGCCCCGGCTGGCGCGGTTCAATCATCGGTACCGTACATTCTGTTCACAACGGTTTGACCGCACGCCGCGCGGTCGCCGTTTCTTCGTTTCCGCCATGACGCTGCTCGAGCGGCACGACGGCGAGGGCGGGAGTTATCCCGAAATCGCCGAATTCATCCAGAACCACGGGGCGCGCGGAGCGGTGGAGACGGATCTTGCGCAGCTCCTGCGGCGCGTACTGTTCAATGCGCTGGTTGGAAACACGGACGATCACCTGCGCAACCACGGCTTCCTGCGGGAGACAACGGGTTGGCGGCTGGCACCGGCGTTTGATCTGAATCCAAATCCTGCCAGGCGTCATCACGCGCTGCGGTTCGATGAGGCGAGCGACGACCCGGATGAGTCACTGGAACCGGATGATGACCTGATCCACGGCGAGGCTGTCGCCCTTCTTCGCGGTCACCTCGGCGACCACGCCGTCCCGCGCGGCGACGAGGATGTTCTCCATCTTCATCGCCTCGATCACCGCAAGCTTCTCGCCGGCGATCACCCGCTGCCCGGGCTGCACGGCAACCTCGACCAGCAGACCCGGCATGGGCGAGAGCAGGAACTGCGACAGATCCGGCGGAGCCTTCACCGGCATCAGCGCCAGCAGCTGCGCGGCGCGCGGCGACAGTACGCGCGCCACGATCGTCGTGCCGTCGTGCGCGATGCGATAGTCGAGACCGATGCGCTCGAGCTGCGCGCAGAAGGGCCGGCTGTCGAGCTCGCCGCGGATCACGAGGTCCCGCAGTGTGCCGCTCAGCGTGATGCGCCGGCTGCGACCGCCGATCGATACCAGCACCTCGGGGCCGCTCGAGGTCACCGAGACGGGTGTGTGTTCGCGCTGCCCCTCACGGTCTGTCTGCACGATCACGAAGTCCTCGCGGATCCGCAGTTCGTGGCCCGGAAGCTGGCCGCTGATGGTGGCGGCGCGCTCGCGCAACCGGCGGTGCGCGGCCGCCAGCAGAGCCAGAGGGAAATCGGGATCCTGGCGCGGCACTGTGGCACCCGGGAAGCCCTGTGGGTATTCCTCGGCGATGAAGCCGGTGTTGAACTGGCCCGAGACGAAGCGCGGGTGCGCAAGCAGCGCGGCCTGGAAGGAAACGTTGCTCGAGATACCGCGAATCACGAAGGCGTTCAGTGCCTCGCGCATCTTCGCGATCGCCTGGTTGCGGTCCTGGCCGTGCACGATGAGCTTGGCGATCATCGAGTCGTAGTACAGCGGAATCTCGCCGCCTTCCCCGACGCCGGTGTCGACGCGCACGCCGCCACCCTCGGGAGGTGGCCGGAACTTCACCAGCCGTCCCGTCGAGGGCAGGAAGTTGCGCAAGGGGTCTTCGGCATTGATGCGGCACTCGATCGCCCAGCCCTGACGCCGGATGTCTGCCTGCGTGAAGGGGAGCTTCTCGCCCGCCGCCACCCGGATCATCTGTTCCACCAGATCAAGCCCCGTGATGCACTCGGTGACGGGGTGCTCGACCTGCAGTCGCGTGTTCATCTCGAGGAAGTAGAAACTGCGGTCACGACCGACCACGAATTCGACCGTTCCGGCCGACTGGTAGTCGACTGCGCGCGCGAGCGCCACGGCCTGCCGGCCCATAGCCTCGCGCGTCGCATTGTCGAGAAAGGGACTCGGCGCCTCCTCGATCACCTTCTGGTGGCGGCGCTGGATCGAGCACTCGCGCTCCCAGAGGTAGACGCAATTGCCGTGGGCATCGCCGAGAACCTGGATCTCGATGTGCCGCGGCTCCTCGATGAATTTCTCGATGAAGACGCGATCATCGCCGAAACTTGCGCGCGCTTCGTTGCGACACGAGGTGAAGCCCTCGAAGGCCTCCTTGTCTCCGTAGGCGACGCGCAGGCCCTTGCCGCCGCCGCCCGCGCTCGCCTTGATCATGACGGGGTAGCCGATGCGGCGCGCGATCTTCACGGCCTCATCGGGCGATTCGATTGGCGCATTGTGCCCGGGTATGGTGCTCACCTGCGCCTTCGCGGCGAGCGCTTTCGAGGAGATCTTGTCACCCATCGCCGCGATTGACCCGTGCTTCGGGCCGATGAAGACGATGCCTTCCTCCTCGACGCGCCGCGCAAACTGCTCGTTCTCGGAGAGAAAGCCGTAGCCCGGGTGCAGCGCCTCCGCGCCGGTCGTCTTGCTGGCCTCGATGATCCGGTCCATGACGAGATAGCTCTCGCGACTCGGCGCAGGACCTATGAGCACCGCTTCGTCGGCGAGTTCCACATGGCGGGCGTCGCGGTCGGCCTCGGAGTAAACGGCAACCGTGGCGATGCCCATGCGGCGCGCGGTCCTGATGACGCGGCAGGCGATCTCGCCGCGGTTGGCAATGAGGATCTTCTTGAACACGGGCGGGGGTTCTCTACAGTGGGATGTTGCCGTGCTTGCGCCACGGCTCGTCGATCTTCTTGTCGCGCAGCATCACGAGCGAGCGGCAGATGCGCCGGCGTGTCTCGTGCGGCTGGATGACGTCGTCGATATAGCCGCGGGCGCCGGCGACGAAGGGATTGGCGAACTTCGCCCGGTACTCGGCCTCGCGCGCGGCGATCCTGGCAGGGTCGCCTTTTTCTTCGCGGAAGATGATCTCGACCGCTCCCTTCGGGCCCATCACCGCGATCTCGGCGTTCGGCCAGGCGAGGTTCACGTCGCCGCGCAGATGCTTCGAGGACATGACGTCGTACGCGCCGCCATAGGCCTTGCGGGTGATGACCGTGACCTTGGGCACCGTGCACTCCGCGTAGGCATAGAGCAGCTTCGCGCCGTGCCTGATGATGCCGCCGTACTCCTGGGCCGTGCCGGGCATGAAACCGGGCACGTCGACGAAGGTGACGAGCGGGATGCTGAAGGCGTCGCAGAAACGCACGAAGCGCGCCGCCTTGATGCTGCTCTTGATATCGAGACAGCCGGCCAGCACCAGCGGCTGGTTGGCGACGAAGCCCACGGTGTGCCCGTCCATGCGGCCGAAGCCGATGACGATGTTCTTCGCGTACTCCGGCTGCAGCTCGAAGAAGTCGCCATCGTCCACTGTCTTGACGATGAGTTCCTTGATGTCGTACGGCTTGTTCGGGTTGTCGGGCACGAGTGTGTCGAGCGACATTTCGATGCGGTCGGCCGGATCGCCCGAGTGGCGCACGGGCGGCTTCTCGCGGTTGTTCAGCGGCAGGTAGTTGAAGAGCCGCCGTGCCATGAGCAGCGCATCGACGTCGTTCTCGATGGCGAGATCGGCCACGCCGCTGCGGGTGGTGTGCGAGAGCGCGCCACCGAGATCCTCCGCGGTCACTTCCTCGTGCGTGACGGTCTTCACGACCTCGGGGCCGGTGACGAACATGTAGGAGCTGTCCTTCACCATGAAGATGAAGTCGGTCATGGCCGGGCTGTAGACCGCGCCCCCGGCGCAGGGGCCCATGATGAGGCTGATCTGCGGGATCACGCCCGAGGCGCTGACATTGCGCTGGAAGACCTCGGCATAACCGCCGAGGGAGGCCACGCCTTCCTGGATGCGCGCCCCGCCCGAGTCGTTCAGGCCGATGACGGGTGCGCCCACCTTCATGGCCTGATCCATGACCTTGCAGATCTTCTCGGCGTGCGCTTCGCTGAGCGCCCCGCCGAAGACGGTGAAATCCTGGCTGAAGACGAAGACGAGTCGGCCGTTGATCACCCCGTAGCCCGTGACCACGCCGTCTCCGGGGATCCTGTTGTCCGCCATGCCGAAATCTGCGCAGCGGTGCTCGACGAACATGTCCCATTCTTCAAACGAGCCCTCGTCGAGCAACAGCTCGACGCGCTCGCGCGCGGTGAGCTTGCCCTTGGCGTGCTGTGCGGCGATGCGTTTCTCGCCGCCGCCGAGGCGGGCCTTGGCGCGCTTCTCTTCGAGCTGCTGGATGATGTCGTGCACTGGTCTTCGGTTCCCGGGGTCGTTTGATGGATCTCTCTGACAGGTCGCGCAGCGTACGGGGCCCGCTCGCCTGCTGTATTGTGCCTGCAAGCGTCCAATGATGGAGAAGATCGTGAAACCAATGAAGCTCGGCATTGCAGCCCTCGGCGCTGCCGTGACCCTGATCGCAGGACCGCTCCTGGTGGCGCCTGTGCGTCAGTGCCCATAACGGAAGGGGCCGCGCTCTTCAGCGCAGCCCCTTCCTGCAGCTTCACCAAAGCGCGCCGCAGGCGCTAAGCCGCCTTCCCCGCGATGAGCG
>Ga0073904_10004711_pt1 | contig 10096 bp, 23 predicted proteins | sample KloWWTrecipitate_FD_66668 | JGI IMG/M metagenome (GOLD analysis project Ga0073904, IMG submission 66668) | Active sludge microbial communities from Klosterneuburg, Austria, studying microevolution and ecology of nitrifiers - Klosterneuburg... | ecosystem: Engineered > WWTP > Aerobic digester >... | reverse complement strand
ACTCTACACCTGGTTGGAGGCTCACAACTTCACCATCGACAAGGATGGCTACATCCTGATGTATAAGGGTGTGCGTGACAATGGCGACGGCACGTATGGTTCTATCCATGCTGGTCCCGCGATTGTGAACGGGCAAGAGGTTGACGGAATTGTTCCGCAGACCATCGGAGACGTGGTGGAGTTTCCTCGCAGTAAGGTGAACGCCGACCCGTCACAGGGTTGCTCGACCGGCCTTCATGCGAGCAACTTCGGCTACGCCCGCAGTTTCACGACAGGTGCCGTGTTGACCGTCCAGGTTGACCCAGCAGATGTTGTGTCAGTTCCTACCGACTGTGATGCACAGAAGGTTAGGGTGTGCCGCTACACCGTTCGCGGTGTGACCACATATGAAATCCCAGAGGCATCCGTCTCTTGGGGCACCGAAGATGAGATCGAAGATGAGGAGGATGAGGAACTGGAAATCGCTAGTAGTGAATTGATGGGCGACTGGATTGAAACCGACAATCATTCGGGAGAGGTGGTAGACGTTCAGCCTCATCCAAGTTCCGATAAGTTCTGGTCCGTTCTGCTTGACAACGGATACGATGAATCTTGGGTGAGCCTGCCAAAGTAGCACGCACGCCCCTGGTATATACATTGTCGTTGGTGTATATATCGGGGGCGGCGTAGCCGCGCATACCACTCCTTTACGATACTGTCAAGTATTTCCTGGGGTTTTTTGGTAAAGATTTATTTACCATAAATTCGTTGTGTTGTCCCATACCATCGACTATACTTAGAGTATCAACCACCAACGAAAGGAATATCATGAAGCGCAAGTATGTTGCACTCACTCAGAAGGAATGGCTTGCCCAGGAGGGTGTTGCCAAGTTGGGCAAGGGCCGGATTTCCAAGTTGGGTCATTTGTACCTGACCGAAGCCCATCGGCAGGGTTGGGTCTTTGCCGACGAGGACGTGCCCACCATCAAGTTCACTCCATTCAAGTAACATGGAGTGTCAATGGTGCGGGGGGCGGTGTAAACTAGTTATTATTGGTGACCAATTTGTTGCTGATAGTAACCTAGTGTACTACACCGCCCTCTGGTGCGAACATTGTCTGAAAGAATGGAACGTTACCAAGAATGCGATGGTGTTGAAATGACTACCAAGAAAGAATACGCAATTAGTTTGGGTTTGGCAAAGCCTGGGCGCGGTCGAATGTCTTTGGCTGCACATGATGCTATTGACAAGGCTATTAGTGAGGGAGTTGTCTTTACTGATTCTCTCACACCGCCGCCCCATTCTAAGCCAAAGCCTAAGCCAATTGTGCCGAAGGCAAAACCCGTAAGGAAAGTGAAGGGGAATTTAAAAGGATTCACACCCGAAGGATGGCCCGTGGGCTTTCGTATGTGTCGTACGTGTGCCAAGGATTGTAACTATTGCCGCTGCCGCACGTTCGGTCTGCCCGCAATTGTTGACACTCTCGAACCCAAAACGGCGGTGATTCTGGGACTGATCTGATATAATAGAAGTTCCAACCAGAGGAGGAATCATGGCACAGTCAATCGAACAGAAGTTCGGCAAGCAGACAGAGGCGGCACTATCCAACATGGGGTTTCATCCCGGTCTATATATCACACAGATAGAGAACATGCCAGAGTATATTCAAGCACAATGGGTTGATCTCATCATGTATCAGAAACAGCGTTGGTCAATGGATGTCAAGAACAATTGTTACATCGGATTCCCTGAGTATTTGGTACGCATGGGATTGCGTTAGTTCCACCGGCCCGGCTCTTCGGAGCCGGGCCTTTCTTTGTGCCCATTCCCTACCATTTCGGTAGGAATTGTCAACATTCCATTCCTACCAATTGAGTAGGGAATGGGCGGCACGCCGCTCAATTGTGTTCCTTTACGAAAGGTCATAAAAATTCGCTGGGTTTTTGGCAAACAAGTTGCCCGCACACGACAAATTCACCCGATGCGGTAATTGTTTTCAGAAAAAATGGCGGGTGAACCAAAATATCTGTCGTCTAATACTATCTTACGCTATTTTCAATGGTATAGTTACCACTATTCTCTTGATACAGACCCGTCATGCCAGATTCACCCGACTATGTTAGGGACGTACGGCTGCAATTCCCGACAGGAATCTCGCTTATTTTTACCGTACGCAGGCATGGCAACCCATGCCTGTATGCTGATATCATTATATCATACCGTTATTCATTAAACAAACCTTTACGAACCAACAGTAAAATTTGCTGGAATTTGTCGTAAAAACGGCAGTTTTTACATAAAAGTACCGTATTTACGGCTGTTTTGAGCGTTTTTTAACGAATTTGCAGCAAATATATACATATCCAATTACTACTCACAGTTACATTATCAACTATTCTGGCTACTCTGTGTTATTTTATTGCTTAATTGTGAGCGGTGCTCTTGCTTTTCAGGGCGTAGCCCTAGCCCTACTTACCATCATCTTGTAGTTTACTCTTGACATACCGTAGATCTAATAACAATTCTTGTATAGCACCGGCCAAGTTATCATGTTTGTCTAGATTCATTACTGCGCAAGCATCGTAATAGTCTTCCAGTTCTACCCGCCTTTTATTCAGTTCGTGTATGTAGTATTGTTCTGTATTCATTGTTACTCCCATTCAGTTGGATTGAGTATTTCTTCTTCAAGATCCCGCCGCCATTTTCTGACTTCTTCTAGTGCTTCGTCTACACTGCTAAAGTAATGATGCCTACCACCAGTACCAAGTACGAAATGCCCGTGTATCGTTACCGTTTAAATCAGGAAAGTGAAACTCACGCCATCTGTCTACATCAATACCAAATCCTTCATCGTCCGTGTGTACTTCTTGAACTACTACACCAGTAGTATAAACAATTGTTAGTTTGTCGCCTACATTAATATTTACCATTGTTCCTCCTGTGGGTTGAGTATTTCTTCTTCAAGATCCCGCCGCCATTTTTTGACAGTCTCGAACGCATCATCAATCGTGTCAAAGTAATGATTTCTACCCTCACCGAATACATAACTATAGATTTCTACTGCTGGCGGCCATTGTTCCTCAAAGTAGTGAGGGTATACTATTGACACCCGACCTTCCGATGACTTGTGGTAGCCGTCATTGAGTTCCGAATTAAAGTATCGGTCGTACAGATCGAATAGTTCTCTGCGTAGTTGTCCTACTGTTACCATATTACAAACTCCTCCCAGAGCCACCGGCGGCTTTCCATTTCCAAATCCCGCCGACATTCTTCTTTGATGATTTCAGTGATCAAATCCCACCCGTTCACCATACTCAATCCTTTCTGTGTGATAGTTCCAGAAGCACCGGCTCACTGCTTGCATGATATCAGCCGGTCCATACCGCTTTAACAGTTCCGTAAGCCCCTCATCATATCCGTCTGGTACTTCGATACCATTAATTTCTGCACGCTCCTCACTGATCCAGAAACCATCAACGGGGGCGCGTCGATCCTCTCCATACTTGTTGAATTCCCAGTAGAATCCGTCACGGTCACGCAGTAGTGTAATCATTCCCAGTTCCCAATCGACAGTGACACATTGAACAATGCTTTTGAACCGTACGACATAGCCAATTTGTCTAGCCAGTCCATCCAATCAGGTATTGTCTGTACTACATCAGTACCAGTCAACGAGTTAATTGTATTGGTCAGGTACTTGACTTCCTGTGCATGATCCAAAGATTCTGAATCTCTATACTTCGCTAGCCATTCATACTGTTGAAGCCAACTGTTCAGTTCCTCCACAATTTCTGCGGCGGTGGCGGTTGGGTATGTTGGATACTCTGGTTCTTCATCCATAGTAAGGGTCATTTAACTCATCCTTTTTGATCTCTTGAACTGCTTCAATAACATGGTCTAGTGCTGACATGTATGCTTTTACTTTAACGTCGGCGGTGTTAGTAAGAATACCATTGATGTCTTGCTTAAGTTGATTATTTTCATCAATGATTGATTGTGCTAGTTTCATTGTACCACCGGCCTCGTTGACTTTTCTACGTAATTCGTTAACTTCTCGTGTTAGCACTTGCTTCTTGGCAATCAATTCAGTGACGTGTTGCTCTGCCCCCTCCGCTTGTGTTCTTGCTGCATCACGTTCCTGACAGTTTTCCTTATTGACCACCGCCAAATGCTCAAATTGGTCAGTCAATTCGTCAACACGTTGTTGCAACCCAAACGACTTAGTTTCTGCGGCATGACGTGAACGCATTGCTTTGTCAAGTTCGTTACGGAACTGTTGCGCTAAATTCTGATAGAACAGAATAGTTTCTTTCTGCCCTTCGGAATAATTTCGTAATGTCTCGAAGTCGGCAGACAAGTCTTCTAGACCCCAGTACTTGAGTGATTCCTGATACGACCTGATTGACTGCTCTTGATTGTTAATTTGCTCGGTTAGTTTCTCCGACTGGTCAATCAATTGGTTGACCTGACTGTCTGAGTAAAACCGGCGGCGGCCCTTAAAGACAAGCCAATCAAAGTCTTTGTACTCCTTAAGTTCTTTGAGAGTCTTTTGTCCATCTAGTCCATCAATAGCAGGAGCAATCCACCATTGTTTATGGCCAATTTCCCACTGATTATCTCGTTGCCAAACAGCCTCATTGGCCCATACTACATCACCGTTTTTACTCATTGTTACCTCCCATTGCATTCTTTAATGCCTTCATGTATAGTTTTTCAGCATCTTCCATGCCATTAACGTAGGCTTCTTTTCTAGCCTCACCGGCGGCGTACAACCATTGTTCTTTCTCTTTCTGGGCATGATCCCACAATGACTGCACGCGGTTATACTCACACTCCCAGTGCGCAATCTCTGATGTGAGTTGAGCAATGATATCCTCACGATTTGTTGATACATTGTACCAATATTCGCAGGTATCTTTTTCTTCGCCCAACTGTGCTTCTAGTTCGGCTACCCGCTTGTCACGGGCGAGTGCTTCAAAGTATTGGCGGTCAATGATTTTCATCAATTCCTTCTGCTTTTCGTGCCACCGCTCTTCACGATGAATACTCATTACTGATTCGTTCTGATCATCGGAGTCACTGAGCATATTCTTTAATTCTTCCATTTCTTTCTCCTGCTCATTAAACATACCGCCGATTTCTTCTGCCTTGTTCCGCCAAAATTCCACTTCTTCTTGACAACGGTGTGCTTGGCTGCTCCAATATTCATCGTGAGTTGATGTACTTGAATTAAGCAGTGACACGTTCTCATCTTTAAGATCAGAAAGTTCCCGCTTCAAGTCAAGGATTTCTTGGTAGGCCTCCTGTTGAAACTTAGTGTAAGCAATCTCCATGTAGCCACATGCCTCGCGCGACTCTTCTAGTTCTTTCTTGAGTTTATCGTTTTCAAGCCACACTTCGCCACTCAAGACTTCAAGATCCTCAACGTATTCACGCCAATCATGATTCGTCATAAACCCTTTGCTCCCCCTTGATCTGTTCGTCTAATACCTTAAGTATATGGTATCGGGCGTGCTCTAGTCCAGTAATATATGTTTTATGTTCCGCCTTTGTCCAAGCGTCATCGTCAGTCAATCCTTCAATGATTGCCTCTAGCCCTTGAATTTCTTTGAGAGTCGATTCTTTAAAACTAGAATGAACCATACTCATCCAACTCATGTCACGTTCCAGTTTATCATTAGCAATCTCTAGATACCCGTACTTCTCATCTAGGTCGGCGTGAGTTTTTTCTAATTCTTTTAACTGATGACGCAACGACGCATTCTCGTCGTTCATATCGTTAATTTGATTGAACCACTCGCCAATAATACGCTCCGTATTACTCATCATCCACCGATTCCAAATAGATACCAATAATGTATAGAATGTTCTCTGCTTCAAAGTCATGTCTATCTAGCCCTTGAATAAATGCTGCTACGTCTTTAGCACGCACGTTGAATCTGTCTCCTTAATGTGTCGATTCCAAACATTACACCGAAATTAAAGTCATTGGTCTGTTCTTGATACACCGCCTGCGCCTTTTCAAATTCTTTATCGCAGATGGCTAGAATACACTGGTCCATGTGTCACCATCCTTCGTGACATACTGTGGCTTATAGACTACCACCGGACCAACACTAGCAATTAGATCCTTGAATGTTGGATGGTACAAGTCTTTGGCGTCACACACAAAGCCATTACTAATTGTTACCCACGAGTAACCATCACCGTCAATGATGATGTCACCCTGTTGAATCTCTGGCATGTTCCGTTTCCTTCCCAGAATACTTCATCCTCATCCGATCAATTTCCTCGACGTGTTCTTGACACACCTGGATACCGTCCATTGTAAGCCAATAGTAACCCTTCGTGCAACTTGGTACATCACATCGGTCAGGCATTCCAGTACATTGCATTTTTCTCCAAATTGATTTTGTCTCGAAGGTATACCATTTCAGTTTCTTCACGCATACCGGCGGCGTCTAGTTTGAATTGATCCAGCCGTCTCATGTAATCAATTTCAGCGTGCATCAACTTACGATAAAAACCACGATACAGTTCTCGGTGCCCATCAAGTAGTGCTTTCTCATATGACACTCTAAGCCTATCCGTCTCAATCTTTGCATCCATCAACTGTTCGTAATTCTGTTCAAGATACTGATACCACAACTCATTGGCTGCGTTTTCTGCTGCTTGTACTTCTGTAAATTGTGTCATAGCGTCCTCTCTATGGGGTCTAGAATCAATTGTAACGGGTTGTAGCGGGTAAGTCAAGGGATTTCTTGCCGGAAACGATCTGAGCCATTACAGACGGTCGTATTCGTCTAGTGCTGCAATGACCAAATTACCGAACGTTGCCAGATCAAGCATGTCGTTCATATCGTGGTGTGTTGTGTAGTAACCAAAGAATCTGATAGTTGCTTCTGTGACTACATTGACACGAGGGTCACTGTATCGCACCGGCCCATTGTCATACACACCATCAACACTGTAGGCTCGTGATGGTAAATTCTCTACCGCCCAAAAACCGGCGGTAACGGCGGCATAAATCTTGTCTAGTTCACTCACGATTTCCCCATCCACATTTGTCACACACAATTGATCCTTCCATTATCACTTGAAGCCAGCACATTCCGTCGTCATTGATTCGTGGAAAACTAACGATATCATCATAATGATAGTTGCCCGAACCGCATCGTGGGCACAACCAGAAGATTTCTGCGTCACTCATGCTTGCCACACTTAAGACATACTTCATCAGCCCTACTATAGAACATGTGGCTGCAATATTTCGTCACCTTAGGCATCTTGTTGGTGCGAAACAGTTCAGCAATTTCTGACAAGAACCTACGATCTGGTGGATCGTACTTTGGCGGATTCCATTCGTCTGACGCATTGCAATCATCTTCGAGCAATTGCATGATTTGCTGACATGGTGTACTCATGCCCAAGCCTCCACGGCGTCCCGACGCAATCGCAGGTCGCTTAGAATATCTTCACAATCATAGTTGGCTTCAAGATAAACAATAATATCTGCCAGTTCCTCCGATTGTCCATCAGCGTATCCGTCAACGTATCCTTCAGAATATGTACTCATCGTATTGCCTCCATCCACATCTCGTATTGATCATCATGCCAAGTGTCGTGTATTTTTTGATCAGCCACCGCCGCCCCGCAACCATAGCAAATGTAGAGCGTGGGGATCTCGGAGTGTGGTTGACTAATCATCCCGTAGGGTTCGTATGACATCATAGGACCACCAGCAACAAATACACTAGACCAACATAGACAGCCATTACGATAACCAGTTTCAAATAGGGGTCGGAATCTTTCTTGTGTACTTGCATGGTGCCCTCCTTCGGGGTCACTATAAGTATAGCAGGTTTAGAGGTCAGACTCACGGATAATTGTGTTAAAATTCTTGTGACCTTTGAGGTACTTCCGCAACATGACCTTACCTCTCCATGCCGCCGCCCAATGCCAAAAGTATCGCTTGGATACAACGACCTCTCCATTGACAATCAATTTTGTGTGGTACTCATGGTCCCAATTATTGAATTGGATCTGTACGTGCGCGTCAGACATACACATCGTAGATTCGTACCGCTTTCTTCTGATCATAGTTACGGAACATCACGGTAGGGTCATTGAAATACTTACCGGCGATTGTCCGTACGTCCTCAAGTTCAAAACCTTCTTCGGCAACTTCTAGCGTACCGACATACAGTGGTTCACTCATACCATTCTCCTATGCAACTCATCGACTGACTGGTCTAGCAACTTCAAATAGTCTACCAGTTCGTGAAGAATAATTCCTTGTTTTTCTATCAATCGTTCCATTAGTTTAGCATGATCTTCTAGCCGCCGGATTCTTTGCTCTTGATTCATAGAAAGTCTACCCACTTTAGTTTAGTTGTGATGCGATTGCCACGCAGGTCACACAATTCTGGTGTGCCCACCCATCCTTCTTGGTGTCCAGCGGGCTTTCCCTCCTCAAATACTTCAATTGCTTCCCGCAATGTCAGACTGCTATCAAGAAAGCGTACGGCTTCGTCACCAAATGTTTCATACACGTATCGCTTGGGCCAATACTTTCCCATCGGAGTACGTACATCAAATGGTACAAAACGGACTTCATCTAATCCGTACAGATTACCCTGAATCTTTGGGCCAACCAGTTCGCCATACACTGTCACGTCTTTACTGTTCAATGAATCATGGTTAGCAGCAAATGCTTCTAGTGCCTCTACCATTGGTCCAGACATAATTGTCTTACTCGTACGTCCAATGAATCGTGGCTCTAGGTCACCAAAAATAACACCGGCGTTTGTTCCGTCAAGTTTTTCTGTCCAGAACCAATCAACGTCTAGCAAGCGTTCGTATTCCGGTAGTGAAAAGTGGCCGGTAATAAACTTACCCTTGTCCGGTCCCAAATCATACCGTTTGTATACTCCATTGATCTTACTGTAATACATTGTATCCCTTTCTTGTCGTCATACGCTTACATTGTATTGGTGTCGCCATACGGTGACATTTTATGCACTTCTCTATACAGAGAGGTGTCTGTGTATAGTATAGTGACTAAAGTACATTATAATGTGCTTTACTACACTTTAAGGACATTTTATCGTACACTTTACTTACGATTAGCCAACACTAACAGTGTTAGAAAAATGGCGGTGATCAAAATACCCGCTGAAATCTGATCAGCCATCATCTACATCGACCCAGTTTTTGTTATTAAGTGCTGCCCAAATTGTTGATTGTGCCATATTATATTTTTTGGCAATTTGTCTTTGTGTTAATCCACCATTTGCATATTCTTTTCTCATAGAAATAACTTCTTTTTCATTTAACTTGGACGAACCAATTGCAGATCCCCTGGCAATCCTTCCGTTTTTTCTCTTATCAACCATATTATCTTTTATTGTTCCCCAATATAGATTTGACAAGTTATTATTCTGCTTATTGTCGTCTCTATGGCAAGCATAAGAATCTTCTGGTCTTTCTCCACGCCAAGCATTTAGAACCAGGTGATGGACAAATCTATTTTGAGTACTATTGCACCACAACTTAACTCTCTGATACCCCGCTGCATTAGTGATTTGCTTAGATTCAATAGGGTTATTGTAATTTGGTGTACCGTTTTTACTTTTATAAATGAATGACCACACTCTGCCATCTTTAGTCACAGCGTAATTTGTATCAATCCACGCCGCCTCTACCCCATCAATATACCAAGGCGAGCACATGCCAACGCTTGGGTAGGCTGGATTCATAATGCATCCATGCACCCAATTAGAAGAGTCTTTGGGCCACGGTGAGTCTGGGTCTGGACATGCGCCACCAAATGGATTCACTCTTTCCATCACTCCTATATCCGACCGCCAATCCTGAGGAAATCCGCGCATAGTGTGATCAGTTTTCTTATGAATTACACAAGTATCACCAATACAATTCTCGGCCTCGTGAACGTTAGTCAGCCAAATGTCGGTATGCTCCAGTTGATACCTCATTTTGTATCCCAATTTACAGTGTAAGTTGACGGCCACGTCCAAACTGTCGTATCAGCAGGATAAATTTCTGCCGCCGGTGGCTTAGTATTATCCTTGAATCCATCGGCATACCCATCCTTGTA
>Ga0073904_10004710_pt1 | contig 10096 bp, 9 predicted proteins | sample KloWWTrecipitate_FD_66668 | JGI IMG/M metagenome (GOLD analysis project Ga0073904, IMG submission 66668) | Active sludge microbial communities from Klosterneuburg, Austria, studying microevolution and ecology of nitrifiers - Klosterneuburg... | ecosystem: Engineered > WWTP > Aerobic digester >... | reverse complement strand
CGCGCACGGCGGCGGCGGCAAGGGCATGCGCATCGTGCGCAGCAGCGACGAGTTCGCCGCCAACCTGCAGAGCTGCCAGCGCGAGGCGGCGAACGCCTTCGGCCGCGATCGCGTGCTGCTGGAGCGCTACATCGAGCATCCGCGCCACATCGAGATCCAGGTGTTCGGCGATGCACATGGTGGTGCGATCCACCTCAACGAACGCGAATGCTCGGCGCAGCGCCGCTACCAGAAGGTGCTGGAGGAGTCGCCATCGACCTTCCTCACGCCCGAGTTGCGCGCGCGCATGGGCGCGGCCGCGGTGCAGGCGGCGCATGCGATCGACTACGCGAATGCCGGCACCGTCGAGTTCATCATGGGTGCCGACGGCGGTTTCTATTTCATGGAAATCAACACCCGCCTGCAGGTCGAGCACCCGGTCACCGAGGAAGTCACCGGCCTCGACCTGGTCGAATGGCAGCTGCGCATCGCCGCCGGCGAGAAGCTGCCGCTGGCGCAGGAACAGATCGCCCAGCGTGGCCATGCGATCGAAGTGCGGCTGTACGCGGAAGATCCGGACGCCGGCTTCCTGCCCGGCTCCGGTACGTTGCAGACGCTGCGACTGCCGGATGCATCGCGCCATGTGCGGATCGATTCCGGCGTCATCGAAGGCGATACCGTCACCATCTTCTATGACCCGATGATCGCCAAACTGATCGTGTGGGACGAGGATCGCCCGCGCGCCCTCGCCCGCCTCCGCGATGCGCTTGCGCAGTGCGAGATCGTCGGCCCGAAATCGAACATCGGCTTCCTCGAACGCCTGGTGCGGCACCCGGCGATCGTCGATGGCAGCATCGATACCGGCTACCTCGACCGCCATCTCGACGAATTCCTCGCGCCTGCCACGGCCGACACGGCCTTGCTGCTGGCCGCTGCAACCACGCACCTGATCGCACAGGAACGCGCAGCCCGCAGCACCGCCGCAGCGAGCAATGATCCCGGCTCGCCGTGGGCATTGGCCGATGGCTGGCGGCTGGGGCACGGCAGCGCACGGCGCATCGCCTTCACGCGCGTGCAGGCCGGCGGCGAATCGCGCATCGAGCTGGTGGCCCACGGCCACGGCGGCCACTACCGCATCGAGCTGGATGGCGTCACCCATGACATCACCGGGGCGAGGCTGGCCGAGGGCGAACTGAGCGTGCGCATCGACAACGCGATGTACCGCTTCCACGCCGGCAGCAGCAACGACCGCGTGCTGGTACACGACGGCCAGCAACGGTTCTCGGTCGCGATTGCGGAGGTGTATCGTCGCCTAGACCAAGGCAGTGGCGCAGCCGAGCATCGGATCCGTGCGCCGATGCCGGGCCGGGTGGTGCTGGTGCAGGCCACCGCAGGCCAGTCCGTCCTTGCGGGAGACGTGGTGCTGGTGATCGAGGCGATGAAGATGGAACTGGCCCTGAAAGCCCCGCGCGACGGCATCGTGGCCGAAGTACGCGCGTCCGCCGGCGAGTTCGTCGAGGCCGATGCAGTCCTTGCCCTGTTGGAGACATGAGCATGACAACGCTCCGCTGGATCGCCGCGATGTTGCTGGTGCTGGTCTTGCCCGGCTGCTCCATGTCCGTGTTCGAGTCGCTCCCTCCCGGCGAAATCACCCGCTGCGCCCCGACCTGGCCGGGGTACTGGGCGCAGATCAAGTCTCCCGGGGACAAGCCCCCCGGTAAGAGCGCCCCCGAGGTTGTGGAAATCGACGCCAGCTGCAGCAAGCCCGGCGACACCAACAGCGCTCCACTGGCGCTGATCACCACGCCGGATGGCCGCCAGTACATCGAGTTCCTGACCAGCGACGGCAGGCCGCAGTGCCAACCCGGCAAGGATGACCCGAACAAGAAGTGCGGCCACCTGCTGCTGCGTTACGAATACACCGGCGATGAAATCCGCGTGTACGACGTGGATCACGCCAGACTGGCATCGCTGATCGGCAAGCAGAAAATCCGCGGTGAAACCGAGAAGATGCCCTTGCACGAGGGCAACGACACCCAGCCGCCGATCCACTTCAATCTGGTCAACGGCGACGCCCGCCGCATCGACAAGGTATTGAAGGACAATCCGGCACTGTTCCAGCGCGAACCGATGGCGGTGATGCGCCGCGCAACCCCGGAGCAGATCGCCGAGGTGCAGTCGAAGCAGGCCGCTGAGCACACCGCCAAGGCCGCCACCGACGCCGCCGGGCAAGCGAAAGAGAATGACTGACTTCGTCCGCATCGTCGAAGTCGGCCCGCGCGACGGGCTGCAGAACGAAAAGAACGACATCGGCACGGCGAACAAGATCGCGCTGATCGACCGGCTGTCGCGGACCGGGCTGCGCAGCATCGAGGCCACCGCCTTCGTCAGCCCGAAATGGGTACCGCAGATGGCCGACGCCGCGCAGGTGCTGGCCGGCATTCATCGCGACGCCGCCATCGCCTATCCGGTGCTGGTGCCGAACGAACAGGGCTACGAACGCGCGCGCGCCGCCGGGGCACGCGAGGTCGCGGTGTTCACCGCCGCATCGGAAGCGTTCAACCTGAAGAACACCAACGCCACCATCGAACAGTCGCTGGAACGTTTCCGCCCGGTGCTGGAACGCGCGAATGCCGATGGCGTGCGCGTGCGCGGCTACGTCTCCACGGTGCTCGGCTGCCCCTACCAGGGCGCGGTGCCACTGGCCGACGTGGTGCGCGTTTCGCGTTCGCTGCACGCAATGGGCTGCTACGAAATCTCGCTGGGCGACACCATCGGCATCGGCACCCCGGCCAAGGCACGCGCCATGCTGAAGGCGGTTGCCACCGAGCTGCCGATGCAGGCGCTCGCCATCCACTTCCACGACACCTACGGGCAGGCGCTGGCCAATGTGCTGGCCTGCCTGGAGGAAGGCGTGGCGGTGGTGGACAGCGCGGTCGCAGGTGCCGGCGGCTGCCCGTACGCGAAGGGGGCGAGCGGCAACGTCGCCAGCGAGGACGTGGTGTACATGTTGCACGGGATGGGCATCCGCACCGGCATCGACCTCGGCGCGCTTGCGGAAACCGGCCGCTGGCTGGCCGGCCTGCTGGGGCGCGAGACCGGCAGCAAGGTCGGCAAGGCGCTGGCGGCACAATGAGTGCGCGGCCGCCGCCGGGAATGCTCACGGCTTCGGCACCGTCCGTCGCCAGCGACACCAGCGGACTCGACCGCCGCCTGGTGGATGCATTGCGGGACACCTCGCTGCCGGCCGAGACACGCGCCCTGCTGCGCAGCATGTCCGAGGAACTGGATTCCACCCGCGCCGCGGTCGGTGCCGAACGCATGCGCTACCGCGCGCTGTTCGACGCGGTGCCGGACCCGGTCAGCGTGCTTGCGCGCGACGGCACCGTGCTCGATCTCAACAAGGCCGGCATGGCCGCATACAAGCGCACGCGCGAGGAGATCGTCGGCCAGAACATCAGCGTGCTCAATCCCGACCTGCCGCGCGATCACATGGTGCCGGTGCTGGACACGCTCGATCGCGGCGAGACCTACGTCATCGAAGTCACCAACATGCGCGCCGACGGCACCCGCTTCCCGGTGGAGGTGCATTCGGCCAGCCTGTTGTTCGACGGGCGCGAGGCGCTCGTCGCCGTCGCCCGCGATCTCAGCCAGCGCCAGGAAGCGGAAGTCCGCTACGGCGAACTGATGGAGGTGATCGACAAGGGCATCGTGATCCAGGATTGCAGCGGCGAATTCATCTACGGCAATTCTGCGGCGATGCGCATCCTCGGCATCGAAACCGGTGCGTCGCTGGCCACCATGATGCAACTGGACAATTGGACGATCCTGCACGAAAGCGGGCGCGAACTGTCCCGCGAGGAACTGCCGGCGGTGCGTGCACGCGACAGCGGGCAGATCGTCGACAGCACGATCATCGGCTTGCAGCCGCGTCATGGCGGAAGACTGATCTGGATCACGGTCACCGTGGTTCCGCAGTATGCAGCGGGGTCCGCCACGCCGACCCAGTTGCTGTCGCTGTTCAGCGACATCACCGAAATCAAGCAAGCCGAGGAAAGCCTGCGGGTGCAGGCGCAGACCGACGCGCTGACCGGCCTGTTCAATCGCGATGCGATCCTGAAGCAGCTCGACATCCGCCTGCAGGATCCTGCCTGCGATCGCGTCGCCCTGCTCTACGTGGACCTCGACCGTTTCAAGATCGTCAACGACGTGCTTGGACACGGTGCCGGCGACGAAGTCCTGGTGGCCGCGGCCAGGCGCATGCGCGACGCGGTCGGCAGCGAAGGACTGATTGCGCGCTTCGGCGGCGACGAATTCGTGGTGGTCTGCACCTGCAACGACGACCCGCATCGCCCGGAACGCCTGGCGCGCCGGATCCAGCACGCGTTCGGCGAGAGTTTCCGCGTCGACAACGACGAGTTCAGCGTCACCACCAGCATCGGCATCGCCCGTGCGCCGTCCGACGGCGTCACTTCACAGCAGCTGATCCAGAGCGCGGACATGGCGATGTACGACAGCAAGCGCCGTCGCCGCAACGGATGGCAAGCGTTCTCGCCGGAGCTGGCCTCGCGCCAGCAGCAGCGCCTGCAGGCGGAAACCCAGTTGCGCCGCGCACTCGACAACGGCGAATTCCATCTGGTCTACCAGCCACAGGTGGACCTGCGCAGCGGCCGCATCCTGTATGCCGAGGCACTGGTGCGCTGGCACAACCCGCAGCTGGGCGAGATGCGCCCGGATCGCTTCATCGAACTTGCAGAAACCACCGGCGACATCATCCGCATCGGCAGCTGGGTCCTGCAGGAAGCCTGTGCGCAGATGCGTCGCTGGCGCGAGCAAGGCCTGCCGATCCAGCGCGTGGCGGTCAACGTCTCCTACCGCCAGTTCACCGGCGACAACCTCGGCGAGGGCGTGCGTCGCGCACTCGAGGAGGCCGAACTGCCCGGCCATGCGCTGGAACTGGAACTCACCGAGCGCGTGCTGGTGGACGATACGCCGGACACATTGGAGATCTTCGATCAGCTGCGCCTGCTCGGCGTGCAACTGTCGATCGACGACTTCGGCGAAGGCTACAGCGCGCTCAACTACCTGCGCCGCCTGCCGATCCATGCGCTCAAGCTCAGTCAGTCCTTCCTCAAGGGCGTACCCGGCAAACCCTCCGACGTGGCGATCTGCCAGGCAGTGGCCGGCATCGCGCAGAGCCTGGGCCTTGGCATCGTCGCCGAAGGCATCGAGACCGAAGCCCAGCGCGATTTCCTGCTCCGGCTGGGCGTCCGGGTCGGTCAGGGCTTCCTGTTCGCTCCAGGCCTGCAGCCAGGCGAATTCGCCAAGCGCGTCGGCGCACAGCAGGACACCGCATGACTCCGTATCACGGCGTGTCGATCCGCACGATCCGCCCCGCCGACGATGCCGCGATCGCCGCGATCATCCGCCTGGTCATGCCGGAATTCGGCGCGACGGGTTGCGGTTTCGCGATCAACGACCCGGAGGTCGACTGGATCTCGCGTGCGTATGCCGAGCCGCGGCATGCCTACTTCGTGGTCGAACACGAAGGCGTGGTGCTCGGCGGCGGCGGCATCGCGCCATTGAGCGGTGGCGATGCCGACACCTGCGAACTGCGCAAGATGTATTTCCTGCCCGAGGCGCGCGGCATCGGTGCCGGCGCGGCGATGATGGCGAGATGCCTCGACGCGGCACGCGGGATCGGGTTCCGCCAGTGCTATCTGGAAACCCTGACCGGGATGGACGCGGCGATGCGCCTGTACGAACGCAGCGGTTTCCGGCGCATCGACGGGCCGCTGGGTGCCACCGGGCATGGCGGCTGCGATACGTTCTATCTGCTCGACCTGTAAAATCGCGGGTTTCCGCCTGCAGGTATTCCCATGCAACTCGCATCCGCCCGCGCCGTGATCACCGGCGGCGTCTCCGGCCTCGGCCTGGCCGTGGCCCGACGCATCGTCGCCGAAGGCGGCAAGGTCGCCCTGTTCGACGTCACCGACGACAAGGGCACGGCGGCCGTCGCCGAACTCGGCGCAGCCAACGCGCACTACTTCCGCACCGACGTCACCGACGAAGCCGGCGTCGCCGCCAATGTCGCCGCGGCCAAGGACGCCCTCGGTGGCATCAACGTGGCGATCAACTGCGCCGGCATCCTCGGTGCCGGCCGCGTGCTGGGCCGCGATGGCGCGATGAAGCTGTCGCAGTTCCAGACCACGGTGCTGGTCAACCTGGTCGGCAGCTTCAATGTGGCCAAGGCCTGCGCCGAGCAGATGCAGGGCAACGATGCCGGCAGCGATGGCGAGCGCGGGGTGATCGTCAACACCGCCTCGGTCGCCGCTTACGAAGGGCAGATCGGCCAGGCCGCGTATTCGGCGTCGAAAGGCGGCGTGGTCGGCATGACCCTGCCGATGGCGCGCGAACTCGCCCGTTTCGGCATCCGGGTGATGACCGTGGCACCGGGCGTGTTCTGGACGCCGATGGTCGATGGCATGCCGGACGACGTGCAGAAGTCGCTGGCGGCGTCGATCCCGTTCCCGTCGCGGCTGGGCCAGCCGCAGGAGTTCGCCGATCTCGTGGCCTACATCCTCACCAACACCTACCTCAATGGCGAAACCATCCGCCTGGACGGTGCCACCCGGCTGGCACCGAAGTGACCGGACCATGACCGACCATGGTTCGCGTGCGGAACGCTGGGTCGCCGGGAAGTGGCCGGCGATCCGCGCCGCCGGCTTGTGGCGCTTCGTGCTGCTGAAGGGCGTCGCGTTCTGGGGTGGCCTGATGTTCCTGGCCATGCTGGCGATGACCGGCCTTCGGCTCGGCTTCGACCATCCGCGCTATCCGCTGATGGCCGCCATCGCCCTGCCGTTGTGCGCAATCGGCGGCGTGGCCTGGGCGCTGCTCACCTGGTATTTCAACGAGCGCATCTTGCGTGCGCTTCAACAACGTGGATAGAGACATCGCATGAAGGCTTACGACATCAAGAAAGGCAACGTGGTCGAACACAACGGCAGCGTGTACCAGATCCGCGACATCGAACGCAGCAGCCCGCAGGGCCGCGGCGGCAACGTCAAGTTCCGTTTCACCATGTACAGCGTGCCAGGCGGCAGCAAGCTCGACATCAGCGTGGGCGGCGAGGACGATCTGAAGGAAGTCGAGTTCTCGCGCCGGCCGGTCACCTATTCGTACAAGGACGGCGATGCGTTCGTGTTCCTCGACGACGAGGACTACACGCCGTACACGCTGGATGCCGACGTGATCGGCGATGCTGCCGGCTACATCGTGGACGACCTCAGCGGTTGCCAGGTGCAGATCATCGACGACCTGCCGGTTGGCGTGCAGCTGCCGACCAGCGTCGTCATCGAAGTCATCGAGACCCCGCCGGAGCTGAAGGGCGGCACCGCCACCAAGCGCCCGAAGCCGGCCAAGCTGTCCACCGGCATCGAGATCATGGTTCCGGAGTACATCGGCAACGGCGAGAAGGTGTGGGTCAACACCACCACCGGCGAGTTCGGCGGTCGCGCGGAGTGAATGCCATCGCCCCGGTCGTGCTGGCCGGCTGGGGCATCCGCCTCGAACCACTGACGCGCGAACACATCGCGCCGTTGCAGGACGCGGTGGACGATGGCGACATCGGTGCCATCAACTACGTCAACGTGCCCGGCCGCGACGGCATCCGGGCCTGGATCGAGCAGGCGCTGGCGATGCGCGATGCCGGACAACAGCTGCCGTTCGCGATCATCGCCGGCGAGCGCGTGGTCGGCAGCACGCGCTTCTACGACATCGACATGGCCGTGCCGACGCTGGCGATCGGCTACACCTTCCACGCTGCCTCGGTCTGGCGCACCCACGTCAACACCGCGAACAAACGCCTGCTGCTTGGCCACGCCTTCGACGTGCTCGGTGCGCAGTCGGTGTTCTTCCACACCAGCCATCTCAACCTGCGCTCGCAGGCGGCGATCCAGCGACTTGGCGCGACGCGCGACGGCATCCTGCGCGCGCACAAGCGGCACAAGGACGGTTCGCTGCGCGATACGTACACCTACTCGATCACCGCGCCGGAATGGCCGGCGATCCTCACCCGGCTGGACGCGCGGCTGGGAAATGGTGTCAGGGACAATTCCGGGAATTGTCCCTGACACCATTTCTCAATCGAACAACTTGCCCGGGTTCATGATCCCGGCCGGGTCCAGCACCGCCTTGATTCCGCGCATCAACGCGATTTCCTCCGCGCTGCGGGTGCAGGACAGGTAGGGCTTCTTGACCAGGCCGATGCCGTGCTCGGCGGAAATGCTGCCGCCGTGGCGCTGCAGTACCTGCGCCAGCAACCTGGTCACCCGTTCGCAATCGGCCACGAACGACTCCTGCGCCATGCCCTCTGGCTTGAGCACGTTGATGTGCAGGTTGCCGTCGCCGATGTGGCCGAACCACACCACCTCGAACTGCGGATATTCGGCCGCGAGCAAGGCCTGGGTTTCGGCCAGGAACGCCGGCATCGCCGAGATCCGCACCGAGACGTCGTTCTTGTACGGCACGTGGCGAGCCAGGCTTTCGGTGATGCCCTCGCGCAATCGCCACAACTGCGCCGCCTGCGCGTCGCTGCTGCTGATCACGCCATCGCCGACCAGGTCCTGTTGCATGCACTGTTCGAACGCGGCCAGGGCTTCGGCTTCACTGACCTCGTCGCTGGCGAATTCGGTGACCACGTAATACGGATGCAGCTCGGCGAACGGTGCCTGCCCGCCATGCGCCAGCACGTGCCTGAGCGCGACATCGGTGAGAAACTCGAAGGCCTGCAACTGCAGGCGCGCGCGGAAGATCGCGAACACCTGCATCAGCGCGTCGAACGAGGGCAAGGCCAGCAGCATCACGTTGCTTGGCGGCGGCGGGTCGGCGAGCCTGAGGGTGGCCTCGACCACGATGCCAAGCGTGCCTTCCGAGGCGATCGCCAGATGCCGCAGGTCGTAGCCGCTGGAGTTCTTCACCAGCGCGCGCCCCAGCTCCAGCAGTTCACCGCGGCCGGTTACCAGTTTCAGCCCGGCGATCCATTCGCGGGTATTGCCGTAGCGCACCACGCGGATGCCGCCGGCATTGGTGGCGATGTTGCCGCCGATGCTGCACGAACCGCGCGCAGCGAAATCCACCGGGTACTGCAGGCCGTGTTCGCGGGCGGCCTCCTGCGCCAGTTGCAGCGGGATCCCGGCCTCGACCGTCAACGTGCGGTCCACCGCATCGAAGCCCAGCACCTTGTTCATGCGCTCCAGGCTGACCACCAGTTCGCCGTTGGCCGCCACCGCGCCACCGGACAGCCCGGTGCGACCGCCCGAGGGCACCACCGCCATGCCGTTCGCATGTGCCCAGCGCAGTACCGCCTGCACTTCGGCAACGGTGTCCGGCAGCGCGATGGCGAGCGGTGCCGGGGCCCAACGCCGGGTCCAGTCGCGTCCGTAGTGCTCGAGATCGGCGGGCTCGGTTTTCAGCCGCAGCTCGGGCAAGGCGGTGCGCAGGGCAGCTAGGCGGGAGTCGGGCATGGCGGGTTCGAGGCGGGTTCGAGGCGGCTTTGGAAGCGGCATGAGACGCCCCGAAAATAGCATGACGCAGCGCAGCAAAACACGCCGGATCTCTGGCATAGTGCGGCTTCACTTGCCAATCCAGCCGCCATGGCCCCGCAGAAGACCTCGTACCCGAAGCAGGACATCAGGATCCTGTTGCTCGAAGGCATCAGCACGAACGCCGTCGAGACCTTCCGCGCCGCCGGTTACGGCAACATCATCACCCATGCCAAGTCCCTGCCCGAGGACGAACTGCGCCAGGCGATCGCCGATGCGCACTTCATCGGCATCCGTTCGCGCACCCAGCTGAGCGCCGAGGTACTGGCCGAGGCCAGGCGCCTGCTGGCGATCGGCTGCTTCTGCATCGGTACCAACCAGGTCGACCTGGAGGCCGCCGAACTGGCCGGTATCCCGGTGTTCAACGCGCCCTACTCCAACACCCGCAGCGTGGCCGAGCTGGTGCTGGCCGAGGCGATCATGCTGCTGCGCGGGATTCCGCAGAAATCCGCGCAGTGCCATCGTGGCGGCTGGAGCAAATCCGCCGCCGGCAGCCACGAGGCGCGCGGCAAGAC
>Ga0073904_10004709_pt1 | contig 10097 bp, 9 predicted proteins | sample KloWWTrecipitate_FD_66668 | JGI IMG/M metagenome (GOLD analysis project Ga0073904, IMG submission 66668) | Active sludge microbial communities from Klosterneuburg, Austria, studying microevolution and ecology of nitrifiers - Klosterneuburg... | ecosystem: Engineered > WWTP > Aerobic digester >... | reverse complement strand
GTCGACGGCGAGTTGGGGGTCGTCGCGTCGGGTCGTGGCGTGGAGTTGCGGGCCGGCGAGGACGGGGCCCGGGTGTTGGTGCTCGGTGGTCCGCCCTTCCCCGAGCAGGTCGTCATGTGGTGGAACTTCATCGGCCGCTCCCACGAGGAGGTCGTCGCCGCCCGCGCCGACTGGAACGACCACACTCCTCGATTCGGCTATGTCGACGGCTACGTGCCCCGTCCCGCCGGAGCTGACACGCAGTGGTGGATCCCGGCGCCCTCCCTCCCCGGGGTGCGCTTGAAGTCCCGGGGAAACCGCCGGTGACTTCGCTGGGAGGCAAGCGCACGGCATACCAAGGCTTTGTTGGTTTTGTTGGGTTTGCCTGTGCGGCAACGCTTTTGGCTGGGTGTGGAGATTCGGGTATGCCGTCCGCCTCCTCCCAGCCCACCTCACCGAGCGCCTCGGTGACGTCGGCGAGCCCGAGCCCGACGCCGAGCGCCACGCCGACGCCCACCCCATCGCCCACTCCGACGCCCACGCCGTCGGTGGATCCGGGGACCTTGCCGCAGACCGAGGACAAGCCGAGCGCGAGCGACCCGGACTTCGCGGCGAAGATGCAGCTGCTCTGGACGGCGATCGCGTCGGGCCAGCAGGGCGATGTGGAGGCGGCGCGGGCGGCGTTCTTCCCGCTGACGGCCTATCGCCAGGTCAAGGGGATCTCCGACCCCGACGGTGACTATCGGGATCGGCTGATCGCGATGTACGACCTCGACATCAAGGCGCTGCACGACTTCGTGGGGCCGGGTGCGACGTTCGTGCGGGTGGATGTGCCGGACGGTGCGGCGCAGTGGATGCCGCCGGGGAGCGAGTTCAACAAGGGCCCGTATTGGCGGGTGCTCGGGACTCGCATGGTCGTGCGGACGGCGGCGGGCGCGGAGAAGTCGTTCGGGGTGACGTCGATGATCTCGTGGCGCGGTCAGTGGTACGTCGTGCACTTGGGGCCGTTCACGCGCCCCGGCGGCACGGGCGCCATCACCTACTGACCCCAGATTCCCGCCTGAACCGTCCACCTTGAACTTCGCCCAGGTTCTTTGGGTGCGCGAAGTTCAAGGTTCTCGCCGGAAGTCGGGGGCGCGAGGCCGGGGGCGCATTTTTGGTGGTGCGGCGGGTGATGCGGCACACTGATCACGCTTCGTCGCGACCGGGCTGCTGCTCGGATCGAGGCAGGGGCACCACGCGCAAGTGGCGGAACGGCAGACGCGCTGTCTTCAGGTGGCAGTGTCCTTACGGGCGTGGGGGTTCAAATCCCCCCTTGCGCACTCGCTGAAATTTCAACTATCCATGCCCTCGGACCCCGGCGGTCCGGGGGTTTTGTCGGTCTGGGGTTGGTACTGGCGGGTGGTGTCGATGGTGAAGCGGGAAAAACTAGCGACGTAACTGGGTGGCGCGTTCGAGCCGATTCAGGACATCGGCAGCCTTCTCCACCAACATCGCGGAGTCATCCTTGCGGCAGCAGTCGATCATCCTGCGCAACCGTGTGCGGTCCTTCCTCCCCATCTCAGTCTCCCGGAAATCGCGAGCAGAGATGAGGCCCGCCAAGACCACGAAGTCCGCGCAGTGGCGGGATCTGGCCGGGTCAGAGGCGATCTCGGTGCGCGCCGCCGCCTTGCTCACGAGGGCTCCCACCAGATTCGGTCGCAAGACCGTCCCCGTGCGGCCCATGGCCACGACCAACACGGGCTCACAGCGTTCGAGGGCTTGAGTGGTGCCGGGTGACGCGATGCTCGGTGCTCCTCCGGCGCCGGCACGCGTTGCTGCACGCTCGCCCACGCCTTCGGGAATGAGAACGTCGATTTGAGCGTGGTCACGAAGCCAGCGGTGCTGAATTCCGTCGCCTGAGGTATCGGGAGCGAAGCCCATGTCCTTCAGCGCGCCGGTGAAGGTCTTCAGCATTGTCGGGGAAGCTCGGATGTTGACGCCCGTGTCGACATCGTTGGTGGGCCGGATCGGAGTGACGCCCCGTTCAGCGCAATGCAAGTGCACGAGTTGACCGCCGACGAGAGCTCAGCCGGAGTCAATGCGTTCGTGGAGGTCCAGCACGGCGTGCCACGACTGAGTCTGAGCCTCATTCATGACCGGTAGGACGACTGGCTCAGGCATCGTCAGGTCCGACGAATTGGGCTCCGAGAGCCTCCAACTTCGCGTGCAGGCCGACCACCAAGCGAACGGCTTCGGCCCTCTCGCGGATGCCGTCGTATTCGGCCAGGTCTGCCGCCAACGCGAGGGGGGAGCGGGCGGCAGTGTGGAGTGCAATGGCTGCTCGGTCTGCGTTGTCAGAGGGAACGACATGAAGGATGACATTGGCGCGGGAGCGTGAAGCGGGAGCAAGCAGATAGTCATCCACGAGTGCGTTGCGATCGTGGGCATACACGTAACCCTCAGCGACCACGCCAGCGGACAAGTTCGAGTCGGGAGTTGAGACACCCGAGAGGTGGACGCGATCGTCCTCACGGATGTCGGGTAGGTCGCGCGGGGAGGCGACGAACAGGGCGCGTTCGGCCCTGTTGCGCAGCGTGTGAGCGATACGGTCGGCGGCATCCTCGAGGTCCGCGCTGGATGCGTGGGCGAGCAGGCTCCTCAGCCGGGAGCGAGCACGGGACCTGGCAGACGGGCTGAGTCTCGCCGCGGCTTCCGCTCCTGAGACGACTGCCAGCAGGTCCCACGCGGACTTAGTTGAGAGTGGTCGACCTGGTCTGGGGGGGTACCTGAACCGATGTAGCTCATTACGCTCAATGGCCCACTGGTGGCCAACCTTCACCGCAGGCAGCGAACCCTCCCGGATGCGCTGTTGGATGCGTTGCGGGTGGACTCCGAGAATCTGTGCGGCTTCGGTCACGCTCACATACACGTCAGACACGTTCTCCCTCCCCCAAAGCATCGCAAATAGTTGCGGTAATCCTATATAGGTTTATAGGATTTCTGCAATCTCTCGTGGTTCAGGGGCATCGGTTGTTCTGCGGAGCAGCGTGACGGCGAGGATGTGCGAGCACGGGCCGCGATCGCCCTGGTAGCGGGCATACCAGCGGCACGTGCACCTGGCCCGACCCTCCCCCTCGAACGTCACCCAGTGTTGTCGGTCGCCGTCGCCGACCTCGTATGCCGTGTCGGCCCGCCGAACATTCCCCTCCGCCACGAGCTTCCGAGCGGCCACCAGCCGAGGGTGGTCACGGTCCACCGCGTCTGCGTCATACGGGATCTCGCGATGGAACCACGCCGCGTCGGCGAGATCGAAGCCCACCTTGCCCGAGGCGGCCAGCACCGCGATGCCACTGGCGACCGCGGCAGGACTCAGACCGGTCTCCGCGCCGAGCACACCAGCGTCCAGCACGGGCTCCCAGGCGAGGTGCTCGAGCAGGCGCAACGCCGCTCCTGAGCCCTCAGCCCCGGAGCCGCCAGCCCCCGGCCCCACAGCCCCCGACAGCGACAACAGCAACTGCCCCTCCCCGGAAAACCCGCGATAGGGCTGCGGCGTCATCACCAACGTGATCCGCCCGCCGTCGACATCAGCCACCCACGCACTGAACCCCGCCTCATGCCGCCACACCGACAGCCGCCGGATGTGCCGCATGATCCGGCGCAGACTGCCCAGCCGCGCAGTCCCAGCCAGCGTCGCGCTCCCCGGAGCATCAAGAGCGGTCACGCGCAAACCACGCGCACCCCCGACCACACCCACGGCAGGCCCCGGCGCACCCTTGGGCAGGCCGGCGAGGAAGGTCATCGCCTCCGTCCCGACCGCCTCGGCCACGAGCGACATCTCCGCCATGACCGTCGGCACCTCGGCAAAACCCCGCACCCATCGCTGCGGCAACTCGACCTTGCGCTCCTCGTGCGTCTCGTCCAACGTCGACACCCGCAGCGATTCCGCCCCCACCGCCAGGTGCAGCAAGTCATACCGTGGCAGCGCAGCGAGCGCACTCCGCAAGGGCTGGTTGATGTCGACGTTCGTCGTCCCGAACGCCACCTCCCCCGACGCGATCCCCTCCGCGAGCAAGTCGAAGCGCACATGCACCCCGTTGCACCCGCTGAACGACTCGAACCGCAGCCGATCCCCACTCGCGGTCACGACCGGGTCCCGCATCGCGAGCGCCGACAGGTCCAGATAGGTCGTCGCCGCGACGTCGGCCACGGCGAGCACGCCCGCTGCAACCACCTCCGGCCGAGCCACGATCCCCGAGAAGAACTGCGGGTGCTCGACCAGGCCGCTGGGCGTCAGCCCCAACCCCGTCTCCAGCTCCACGCGCAACTCGGGTCCACCGATCCCCGACAGGGTCGAGTTGCCGACGAGATTGGCCATCACAAACCCTCCGTATGCCGTGCGCTCACCAATTCTCTGGCCTCCACGGCCGCTTTGGTCGAGCCGGGTGCGTCCGCGAGCTGCTGCACCGAGGCGGGGAGCCAGTCAGCGCCCAACGAAGCGTTCAGGAGAGGTGCGTGTTCCCGGGTCGCGCGTAGGAGATCGGCGAGCCCGGCTGGCTTCTTCTGGCTCGAGCAGGCGAGATCGAGCAGGCTGCGCCACGTCGGCCAGACCACGGACATGGAGGACAGGGTCGCGAGTTCGGACCAGCCGTGGGCTGCCCGGGTCAAGGACAACCCTCCCTCTGCAAACAACGCCTCACTGCGCTCCCTGAGCAACTCCGGATACAGCCGACCCTGCCGAGCGATCGCGCCCACCTGTTGCGCGGCGAGCAACCGACTGTCCAAACGGGGATGAGCCAGCAGCCGCGCGAGCTGATGGTGCATGGCCGGACCGATGGGCCCCGCGGACCACACCATGAGCGGCAGGCGCTGGGCGTGCTCGACCGATTCCTGGTCCTCGCGCAGGGCGACCATCGTGGCGAGTTGCTCCACGTCCCACGGGCAGACGCCGAGCCATGGTCCCGGGGCATCGGACCCCCAGGGCCGGCGCTCGTCGCTGTCGGTGCCGATGGCCCGAGCGATCCCCGCGAGGCCGTCGAGGTCACCCAGCCACGGAGGCAGCGGCAGCGCGAGCGCCGACGTGCGTGGCTCCAAGAAAGGGAAGTCGACGCGACGCAGCCGCCACCCTCCGGCCGCGATCCATGACCGGATGACCTCGACCCCGTCGCGCTCCGAAGTCCCGGACCCCCGGCGAGACCACCATGACGTCCCCCGCGGCTTCTCCCCGACGGGCGCCAACGTCAGGCCCTGGAAGAGATCGACATCGCCAGCCCGCGTCGGGCCGAGACGCAGCAGTGCCTGCACCAGGTCATATCGCCCGTAACCGACATCTCGCGCTCGCCGGACCCGCTCGGCGAGGTCCCGCACATCGAGTGTCCCGTCCGCCAAGGACGGGGTGCTGAGGAGCTCCGGGAGCGACCCGAGTCGCGGCAGTGTCTCCTCGACCAGCCGGTCCGTGAAGAGCAGGTGCGCCGGCGGGAGCATCTCCGTGGTGTGGTGCTCGATCCTGGGTGCGGCGTCACCGGTGAACACCCGACTCGTGCTGGCGACCTGATAGGAACGCACACCCTGCCCGGCTTTCACCCACTGGTGCAGCAGGAATGGGGTGCGGACCTGCGAGTGCCAGTAAGGGTCGGGCGCCGGTGACACGACGTCGCGCAGCCCCGGAAGATCCTGATGGGCGAACCGCACGACGAGATCGAGCCACGCTGCCTCGGTCGTGATCCGCGCCCAGGTCTCCTCATCGGAACGGGCCTGGTCCAACCCGGCCGCGCTCACGGCATACGGGATGAAAGGTCCCGGCGCGAACGGCTCCACGGCATGCGTCCACGACGGCAGCTCAGCCACACACTCAGCCGCACTCGCGACCGCTCCGTCAACTGCGCCGGGCGATCCGAGCAGCGCACGAGCCTTGGCGGCCAAGGTGGCGTCAGCACTGGCGCTCGCCATGGTCAGCAACGTCTCCCGCGCCGAACTGGCCGAACTGGCTGAACTGGCCGCGTCCAGGGCTGCGAGATGCGAGACCAGCCGGACCTTCTGCGCCTTCTCCGGTCGCGCGAGGATCACCGTCCCGAGGTCGAGCAGGTCTTCGTCGGGCAGGTCCGCAGCCAACGCCATGTCCAGAAGCGCCTTGGTGACGTGGCCGTGCACGGTCGGCAGGACGTGCAGGATCAGCGCGGCGCGCTCCCTGATCTCGGCCGGGGTCGGGTCGAGGCCCCGGAGGATCTCGGCGACGGCGCGTTGGTTGTGCGCCCGATCATCCCGGCTCAAGGCGGCGAAGGCCGCCTCGAGCAGGCGCGGACGATCGACGAGACCGTCCCGGACGGCAGAGCGGATGGTGGGTGCGACCGCCCATTTCACTTCCGTGAAGGAGGCCCAATCGGCCAGGGCGTTGGGGTGGGTCAGGGCGGTGGCGAGCAGTCCGGTCACCTCACGGGTGCCCGCCAAACAGTCGCGGAGGGTGAGGTCCGGGCCGAGGGGATAGGCCGGCGTTGCTCGCCATGCGGTTTCTCCCGACCCGACCGTCATCATCGTGAAGGGCAGCCAGTTGGCCGCCCGCTCACCGGCATTGGCGTGCACGTGCGCGGAGGCGAGGGCCGCGGCCCATCCCCGCGCGTAGGTCTCCGTCAGTGGCACGGGCAGGTCGTGGGCAGCGATGGCGGCGCTGACCAGGCTCGGCACCTCGCCGAGGCCGCGCTCGGACGTGCCGCGGAAGGTCGCCGCCGCAGCCAACCCGACGAACACCTCCGCCCAGCCCTGACCCCTCCGGATCAGCGCGTTCGCACAGGACTGGATGCCGCCGACGTCACTCCACGAGAACTGCCGACCCCACTGGCAGTTCTTGGAGGCTTCCTCCGCGGTCTCGCTCAGGGTGAGCGCGAGCAGCAGTTGCACGATCCGGGCATGGCCCCGCCAGTCGAGGTCCGCGGCCTTCCGCGCCTGCGCGCGACCACTGCGGCGATACCACCGCGTCGCATCCGCGAGGTCGTCCTCGTCCAGCCCCGCGAGGATGTCGCGCAGGCTGACCCAATCCGTGCGCTCCACGAGTCCGTCGAGGGTGTCGACCTCCATGTCGTGAAGCGTAGGGCTCGGCACCGACTTCTCCCGAGGCTTTCCTTCCGCGTATGCCGTGGGCCCCTTCGCATTCCAACTCACCGTCAACGTGCGGTTGGCCGGGCAAATCCGCAGCTACCCCACGGCGTCCAGAAGGCCTCGGGCTGCGGTGACCGCCTTGCTGCGACCGCCCTCCTCGGCCAGCGCCCCGACGGACTCGGGAAGCGCTGACCCGGCGCCATGAGGAGCGTCCGGGTCGTTCAGCGGAACGACGAGCCGGGTGGCCTCCAGGAAAGCCGCCAAGTCCGTTGGCCGCTTCTCCTGACGGCACGCGGCGTCGAGCACCGCGCGCCACGCCGGCCAGACGACCGACCACGAGGACGCGAGTGCCACATCGGTCCACGCGTCCGCCGCACGCCGCAGCGGCAACTCGCCAGCGTTGAACAGCGCCACGCTCCGCTCCCACAGCAGACTCGGGTCGAGACGCCCCTGACGAGCCAACGTGGCCACGAGTTCGGCTGCGAGCAAACGGCTTTCGGGTTTGGGATGGACGAGCACGCGCGCCAGATGATGGGTCATCGCCAGGCCGATCGTCCCGGCCGCTCCGGCGAGCACAGCGAGTTCCCGAGCCTGGCCGACGGCGAGATACTCCCCGATGTCCTGGCTGAGGATCGCGCCCAACTGCTCGACATCCCACGGGCAGACACCCAGCCACGAGGCCGCTGATCCGAACGTGGACACCGGGATTCCGTGCGGCTCGTGGGCCGCCATCGACATCACGCGCAGTCCGGGCAGGTCGGCCAACTCCGAGGGCAGGGGCCGGCGCAGGGCTGAGGTGACGGGCACCTTCACGCCGCGGCGGACGTCGCGGGTGGCCCAGCCGCCACCGCAGATCCAGCCGACGATGACGTCGACACCATCCGGCCCCCTCGAACCGTCGACCTCTCCGCCACCTGGGCCCGGTGCGCCCTCCACCGTTGGCGGCGCCGCGCTCACGACCTCCCCAACAGGCGGGAGGACCAGACCGTCAAACAGTGGCACGTCCCCAGCCCCCACCGGGCCCAGCCGCAGCAGGGCCTGGACGAGGTCGAAGCGCCCGTAACCCACCTCCTGGGCCCGTTTCACTCGACCCGCCAACACCCCGACGTCAAGCGTCCCGTCGGCACGCGAGGGCGTGCTCAGGAGCTCGCTCACCGAGCCCAGTCGCCGCAAGGTCTCCTCGATGAGGCTGTCCGTGAAGACCACGTGCTCACCGGGCATCATCGGCGAGTCACTGAAGCGCAGCAGCACCCTGTTGCGGTGATAGCCGGACTCCGGTGGGCAATAGTTCCTCGCCGGGTTGCCCGTGATCATCCAGTCGTAGAGCTGATAGCGCGTCCGGCCCGCGGTGTACCAGTTCGGCGCCGGCCCTGACCGCACCACCTCGCGCAAACCCTGAAGATCCGAGACCCCCAGCCGCACCACGAGATCCAGCATCGCCGCCTCGCTCGTGATGCCCGACTCGTCCTCCCCCGAAGCCAGCTGTTCCAGCCCGGCCGAGCCCCCGGCATACGCCACGAAAGGACCCGGCGACCACGGAACGATCGAGTGCCCCCACCCAGCCATCGCTCAGTCTTGGCCGCGCCGTGCCAGGGCGCCGTCAATTCGACTGCGATACATGGGTCCTGGCTGTGCGCCGATCATCGTGTCGATCACCTGGCCGCCGTCCATGATGAGCACCATCGGGATGCTCTGCGCCCGATAGCGTTGCGAGACAGCGGGTGAGTCGTCGACGTTGACCTTGACGACCTTCACCGTGCCCGCCAGGTCGTGACTGAGCTTCTCGAGGACCGGCGCGATCATCCGACACGGGCCGCACCACGGCGCCCACAGATCGACGACGACGAGCGCGCGCGTGTCGACCGCAGCGTCGAAGTCCGCGTCGCTCGCGTCGACCAACCAGGGCAGGTCGGCCTTGCACTTCGCGCAGCGCGGATGGCCCTTCGCCACGACGGGCACGCGGTTCTTGGTCTGGCAACTCGGGCACACGACAACGGGATTCGCCATGACGGACATGACAGCAGGTTAGGCCAGCGCCCCGGTCACATGGACCCGTTGCGGGCCTGGATCATGGCGAGGGCGACCCAGCCGACGAAGAGGAGCAATGCAGGAGACACCTGCTGGCCGGCGAGCGTCGGCGTGACGATGACGTCGTGCTTGAGCCCCTTGATGGAGATCTCGACGAGTTCCTCACCGTGGCGGGAGAGGTCGTAGGTCGCCTTCCAGGTGCTCTTGGCCCCGTATTCGTAGTCCACGCCGTCCCAGCGCAGGATGCCCCGCTCCTTCATCCACTGGGTCTTGTCGTACTCGCCCCGGACGTGCGCGCTGTGCAGCCCGTCCGTGACCGTCTCGGCGACGAACAGGCGGTTCCACTTGGTCGCGCGCAGGGTCAGCGCGGTGCCGTCGGCAAGCCGCGCGTCGGTGTCGAGCGCCCACCACTTGCGCTGCTTCCACTCCCCCAGACTGTCGGCCGAGTAGAGCCCTCCCTTGGCGCGAGTGAACGTGTAGGTCGTCATGACTCCATGGTGCCGTGTGAGTGGGGCCGGCTCTCGCTCAGCGGCGGACCCGATGGATGCGCGAGCGGACCCAGCGCATGCCCAGCCACACGGCCACGACGACCACGGGCACCAGGCCGGCGATCACCCACTTCTCGTCGAGATGGCGTTCCTCGATCACGGGGGCGAGCAGGTGGGTCAGCAGGCCGAGCACGTAATAGCTGATCGCGGCGACCGACAGCCCCTCGACGGTGTGCTGCAACTGCAGTTGGGTCTCCGCGCGAGCATCCATGCTGCGCAACAACTCCTGGCTCTGGTCGCTGCGGGCGACGTCGACCTTGGTGCGCAGCAATTCACCGGCACGCCCAGCCCGGTCGAGCATCCGCTGCAGGCGCGCCTCGCCGGAGACCACGGTCCTGATCGCCGGGTCGTAGCGACGCCCGAGGAACTCACGCAACGTCTGGCGCGCCTCGAAGCGATCGTCACCGAGGGAGGCCAAGCGGTCGGCGACGATCGCGGCATACGCTGCCGTTGCGCCGAAGCGGAAGTCGT
>Ga0073904_10004708_pt1 | contig 10098 bp, 11 predicted proteins | sample KloWWTrecipitate_FD_66668 | JGI IMG/M metagenome (GOLD analysis project Ga0073904, IMG submission 66668) | Active sludge microbial communities from Klosterneuburg, Austria, studying microevolution and ecology of nitrifiers - Klosterneuburg... | ecosystem: Engineered > WWTP > Aerobic digester >... | reverse complement strand
CATCGCCGTCATCGTGTAGCGCAGGCCGACCTTCACGCCGCGCTGGTGCAGCAGTCGCACGGCAGCCAGACTGCGGTCGAAGGCGCCTTCGAGCCGGCGGAAGCGGTCGTGCGTGGCGCCGATGCCGTCCAGGCTGATGCCCACGTAGTCGAAACCCAGCGCGGTGATGCGGTCGGCCATGGGGGCGTCGATCAGCGTGCCGTTGGTCGACAGGCCAACGTAGAAGTCCATCGACTTGGCGCGCGCGGCGATCTCGAAGATGTCGGGCCGCAGCAGCGGCTCGCCGCCCGACAGGATCAGCACCGGCACGTGGAAAGCCTTCAGGTCGTCCATCACCGTGAAGACTTCGGCGGTATTCAGTTCGCCCTCGTAGTCGTGGTCGGCCGAGATCGAATAGCAGTGTTTGCACGTCAGGTTGCAGCGGCGGATTAGGTTCCAGATGACGACCGGGCCCGCGGTTTGGCCTGGGGCGCTCGCCGCGCCGCCGTGGCGCATGGCGGCCGGCGCCGGGTAGGCGCCGTCTCTTTCAGCGCGCACCAGCTCGCGCATGTATTGGGAAACTCGGAACATGGTTGGTGGCCCTTCTGCCAAGGTTCAACCGGGGTTGAGTCGCAGCCCGGTCTTCTTCAGGATGGCGGTGCTGTAGAGGATGTCGCTGCCGCTGCAGGCCTCACCGAGCAGTTCGCGGATGTCCCGCGCCTGTTGTTCCACTTGCTCGCGCGTGCGGCCGTGCACCATCGCGAACAGGTTGTAGGACCACAGAGGCAGTCGGCGCGGCCGCCGGTAGCAGTGGCTGACGGTGGGCAGCGCACCGACGCGTTCACCAAGTGCATCGACCTGGCGGTCATCGACGTTCCACACCGTCATTCCGTTGGCCACGTAGCCCAGCTGGTAATGGTTCGGCACGGCGCCGATGCGGCGGATCAAGCCTTCTTCGAGCATGCTGGCCAGCCGCTCGCACACCTGCTGGCCGCTGACACCGAGCATCGCACCCACCGCCTCATAAGGGCGCGCGACCAGCGGCAAACCGGTCTGCGTCGCGGCGATCAGCCCGCGATCGAAGTCAGTGAGTGCCATGCTGAACTTCGGCCTCGCCGGCTTCCAGCGCACTCAGGCGCAAGCCGACGAAATACTCGCGCTCTTTCGGGAAGGCGAACACCTGCAGGCCAGTGATCTGTGCGAGACGGGCCAGTGCAGCGTCGGCTGCTGCCTGCGACTCGGCCGCCACCACGAACCACATGTTCAGCCAGTGCTCGCGGCGGTAGTTGTGCGCCACCTCGGGCAGGGAATTGACCATCGCGGTGATGCGCTCGAAGTCGGCCAACGGCACCTCGAGCGCGGCCAGCACAAACTGGCCGCCGGCGCGTTCGATCTGGAACAATGGGCCGAAGCGGGTCAGCGTGCCGCGGGCGAGCATCCGGCGCAGGCGCTCCAGCACCTCGTCTTCACTCAGGCCGAGCTCGCGGCCGACGTCGGCGAAAGGCCGCTCGGTCAGCGGCAGTTCGCCGTGCAGGCGGTCGATCAGCCGGCGGTCGACGGCGTCGGTCCGGGCCACGCCGAAAGCAATGTCAGGCGCTGTCATGGGCGGCCTCTTGAGCAGGCCTGGCTTGACGATGGGCAGCGCGGAAGTAGCTTGCGCCCTGCTGCTTGAAACGCCGACGGCTGAACAGCATGGCGTGCGGGTAGCGCCCCAGCCCACTGGCCTGCTGCGCCGCGGCCACCAGGCCGCGCACGGCCTCGGCCTGTCGGCCGTGCACCATGCAGTACAGGTTGTAGGGCCAGCCCGGCGCTCGCTCGCGCTGGTAGCACAGCGTGACGCCGGGCTGCCGGGCCAGCAGCGCGCCGCAGGCGTCGACCTCGGCGTCGGGCACGTCGAACACGGTCATCGCATTCTGGTCGTAGCCCAGCTCGTGGTGGCGCACGATGACGCCGAAGCGGCGCAAGCTGCCTTGCTCCAGCCAGCCACGCAGGGTGGCCAGCACCGCGGCCTCGGTGCTGCCGCGCTGCCGCGCCCAGTGCGCAAAGGGCGCTGGCTCCAGCGGCAGGCCGTCCTCGACCAGCGCGGCCAGCGCGGCGTCGGCCGGCGCCACGGCCGGCGTCATGGTTGAACTGATCGCAGCGGAGTGCGCCGCTGGCCCGTCCACGGCGGCCGCGCCGTGCAGGTCGAAGCCGAGGTCGATACGGTAGACACGGACCATCGGCAGGCGCAGCGCGCTCAGTCCCGTGTCGCTCTCCAGCTGGTCGAGCTGCCGGTGCAGCGCCTGCCTGTCGCGCCCGGTGATGACGAACCACAGGTTGTGGTGGTGCTCGCGTTCGTAGTTGTGGTTGACGCCCGGCAGTGCGTCCACCATGGCGGCCACTTGCAGCAACCGGTCTGCGGGCACGGCCAGCGCGCACAGCAGTGCCGCACCGCCGGCGCCGGCCGCCCAGACGCCGCCGATGCGGCTGAGCGCGCCGCTGCGCGCGGCGTCCCGGTAGGTGTCCAGCACTTGTGCCTCGGACAGGCCGGCGGCGGACGCGATCGCGGCGAACGGCGCCGGCAGCAGCGGAAAACCATGCTGCCAGCGGTTCAGTAGCTCCAGCGTATGAACCGGCGTGCGCTGCATCGCTCAGAACCCCACTCGCGCCGCGCGGCTGGTGAAGAAGACGCCGCTCGGAGCGTTTAGTGGCAGCGTTGCAAGCGTATTGAAACTTGCGGTGTCGATCACCGAGACATGGTTGGCGTCACGCGAACTGATCCACACCGCTTCTCCGCGCGGCGTGAATTCCATGTGCAGCACGGCCTTGCCCGGCTGCAGCGTGCGCATCACCTGTCGCGAGAGCGTGTCGATGACCTGCACTTGGTCGTAGTTCGGCACCGCGAAGTTGACCCATACCTGGCGACCGTCGGGTTGTGCAATGACGAAGACGGGCTGGCCGGCGACCGGAATGCGCGCGACTTCGAGCCAGCTGTCGATGTCGACCACCAGCACCTCATGCCGGCCGATGGCGGGCAGGTACGCCAGCCGTCCGGCCACCGCCCAGCCGCGCAGATGCGGCATCTTGAACACCGGCAGCGGCTCCTGGCCCCGCCCGTAGCCGGCCAGGATGCGCCGCACCACCGGCTGCTTCGCCCAGAGGTCGATCATCGCCAGGCCGTCCTCACCGAACAGGCCGGCGATGTAATAGCGGCCGTCGGGCGTGAGCAGGGCGTCGTAAGGTTGGCTGCCGACGTTCTCGAACTTCGTGAGCACCGGCGCGTCCGGACCGGATAGGTCCGCGATCCAGATCTGGCCGGCGTCGAACAGCGAGAAGATAAAGCGCCGTCCCGGCAGGTCGGCCAGCCCGACCACGCGCGACAACTTGCCAGGCGCGAACTCGGCCGGGATGTCGGCCACCAGCGTGAGCGTCGTCGCGTCGAAGACCTTGATGCCGCCGGGCTGGTAGTTCTGAGCTGCCACCAGCGTGCCGTCCTGCGAGATGGCGCCGCCGATCGAGTTGCCGGCCTGCTGCACGCGCTGTTCGATGCGTTGGGTGAGCAGGTTGACGCGGGTCAGCGCGCCGTCGCGGCCGAAGACATAGGCGCTGGCGCCGTCGCGTGAAAACACCACCGAGGCATGCGAAAGGTCGCCCAGCCCCGCCACCTCGCCCAGCACCGTGCGGCTGCTGGTGTTGACGACGGCCAGCGTGCCGCTGGAGCGTTCCACCACCACGCCGAGGTCGCCGGTGCCGGTGGTTGCAGATGCCAGGCTGGCGCAACCGGCCAGCACGGCCGCAAGGCCGGACAGCAACGCCACCGCCAACAGGCGCCAGCGGTTCATCGCGCCTCCTGCGGGAATCCGGCCAGCAGCCGCTCGGCGATCCACGTCGCGTCATCGGCGCTGAGCATGTCGCGCCAGGGTGGCATCGGCGTGCCCGGGCGGCCGTGGAAGATGGTGCTGGCCAAGGTGTCCACCGTGCGATCAGCCAGCGCCTCGCGCGTCAAGGCCGGGCCCAGGCCGCCGGTCAGCTTCATACCGTGACATGAGCCGCAGTCCTGGCGCACCAATCGCACCAGCTGCTGCTGGCGGCTTATGTCGGGCTGGGCCGCTGCCGCCGCCAAAGCCAGCCACAGGCCGACTGTGGCGGTGACCGCCGTGCGCCACGAGTCCTGCCGCTGCCCGTGGTGCATGGAAGGCATCAGATCTTCAGGATCAACTCGACGGCCGCCTTCAGGTCGGCGTCGCTGATCTTCTCGGGCCCGTTGGGCGCCATCGGTACCGGGCCGAAGCTGCCCTTGCCACCGGTGCGCACCTTCTGCATCAGCGTGGCCACGACATCCTGGCCCTTGTACTTGGCCGCGATGTCCTTGAACGACGGGCCGACAATCTTCTTGTCGGCGCTGTGGCAGGCCAGGCAGCCGGCCTTGTTCATGGCTTCCTCTGTGCTGCCGTCAGCCCAGGCCGGTGCTGCCAGGCTCAGCGCCAGGCCGGCGGCAAGCATGGGTGTGGTGATGATTCTCATGGCTGACTCCTGGCTTCAATAGATATCGCGCTGGGTGTTGTAGACGTTGAACTTGCCGGTGGGCGTTATCAGGCGCGGATCCTTGATCACGGCTTTCAGCTTCAGCGTCTTGTCGTCGAGCACGACGATGGCGCTCTGCTTGTTCTTGGCCGACCACACCGAGAACCAGACCTCGTCGCCGGCCTTGTTGAACTCGGGCTGCACCACGCGCTTGGCGCCGTCATCGGTGAGGCCGGCCATCTCGGCGATCGGCAGCACCTTGAAGCCCTTGTCGAGGTTGTTGATGTCGAACACCGCCACCGACTGCGACATCCCAGGCTCCGGATTGAGCGGCGTGTCCACGTAGAGGTGGGTCGAATTCGGGTGCGTCTTCAGGAACAGCGAGCCACCGCCCTGGCCCTTGATCTGCGCTACTTCCTTGAAGGCGTATTGCTTGTGCTTGACGGGGTCGGTGCCGATCAGCGAGATGGCCTCGTCACCCAGGTGGCCGGTGCTCCAAACCGGGCCGAATTTTGGGTGCACGAAGTTGGCGCCGCGACCCGGGTGCGGGATCTTGCTGACGTCGACCAACTTGACGAGCTTGTCTTCCTTGGCGTCGACCACGGCGATCTTGTTGCTCTGGTTGGCCGCAACCATGAAGTAGCGCTTGGTGCTGTCCCAGCCGCCGTCGTGCAGGAAGCGTGCGGTGCCGATCTCGGTGGTCTTCAGCGCGTTCAGGTCGGAGTAGTCGACCATCAGCGTCTTGCCCGTTTCCTTCACGTTGACGATGAACTCGGGCTTGTAGTGGCTCGCCACGATGGAGGCCACGCGCGGCTCGGGGTGGTATTCCTGCTTGTCGACCGTGTTGCCGCGCGTCGAGACGATCTTCAGCGGCTCCAGCGTGTCGCCGTTCATGATCACGTACTGCGGTGGCCAATAGGCGCCGGCGATCACCAGCTTGTCCTCGAAGCCCTTGTACTTGGACGTTTCCACCGAGCGCGCCTCCAGCCCGATGCGCACCTCGGCCACGTTGTCGGGCTTGGGCATCCAGAGGTCGATCATGTTGATGCGGCCGTCGCGCCCGATCACGAAGAGGTAGCGCCCCGACGCCGAGGTGCGCGAGATGTGCACCGCATAGCCGGTCTTCACGATGTTGATGACCTGCTTGGTGTCGCCGTCGATCAGCGCCACCTCGCCCGTGTCGCGCAGCGTGGTCGAGAAGATGTTCTCGATGTTGAATTTGTTCATCTTCTTCGCCGGCCGCTGTTCGGGCGGCACAAGCACCCTCCAGGTCGCCTTCATGTCGGCCATACCGAACTCGGGCGGCTGCGGTGCGTCGTGCTGGATGTAGCGAGCCATCAGGTCAACCTCGGCCTCGGTCATCTCGCCCGAGGTCTGCCAGTTGGGCATGCCGGCCGGCGAGCCGTAGGCGATGAAAATCTTCAGGTAGTCGGTGCCCTTTCCGAGCGTGATGTCGGGCGTCAGCGGCTTGCCGGTGGCGCCCTTGCGCAGCACGCCGTGGCAGCCGGCGCAGCGCTGGAAGTAGATGTTGCGCGCCGTGTCGAACTCAGCCTGCGTCATTGGTGGCGCCTTCGGGTTGCTGCTCTGCACCATAGGCACATCGACCAGCGCCGAAGGCGCGGCGTGGTATTGCACGTCGCCCTGCGACACGTCCTTCTTATCCTGCGACCAGGCGGCGAAAGGCGCCGTAACGATCAGTAGAGCGGCCGTGGCGATCAAGGTCGCCTTGGGAGCAAAACGGGTGGTCGGGCTGGAACTGCAGCCAGGGCTGTGGGTGTGCATGTGGCGCTCCTAGGGTGTTTTCGCGGTTTAAGTTCTGCCGTCATCGTCCGCCCGCATGGCATCCGGCGTCCTTGAACTGGTTCAAGCGGCGTGCGCTGACGCTGTCTTTCTGAGCGCCCCGAGACTGGCCAAAGCCGATCGGCCTGCGTGGGGGACGGGCGCCGCAAGGGCGCGTCCTTGGGTCGCTGATGAGCGAAAGCAACTTCCGGCAAGATCGGGTCATGGCTTGGATCGATGGACATGCGCTGGTTCGGCAACTGCACCTGCTGCTGGTGACCGCCAGCGTGAGCTTGTTTGCCGTGCGTGGTGGCGCGTTGCTGGCCGGCAGGCGCTGGCCGATGCGGCCCCGCTGGCGAATTGCCAGCGTGCTGATCGATACCCTGCTGCTGGGCGCCGGTGTGAGCCTGTGGTGGATGCTCTCGCTGAACCCGCTGCGCGACGCCTGGCTGGGCAGCAAGCTGCTGTTCCTGCTGATCTACATCGGGCTGGGCTGGGTGGCGCTGCGGCCGGGGGGCGGGCACGGCCAGGCTTTCGTGGCTTGGACGGCGGCGCTGGTCTGCGCTGCATTCATGGTGTCGGTGGCGCGCAGCCACAACCCCGCTGGCTTCTTTGGCACGCTGTTCTGAAAATCTTTTGTTGCGCGGTTCTCCTGGGCATGATGCGCGTATGGCTTTGGTCGCCGAAGCACTTCTTTGGATTTGAAGTGCAAAGCTTGGCGCGATCCTGGACAAGATCGAGACGATCAAGGCCAGCGTGCGCGCAAAGGTGGAGCACCCGTTTCGCGTCATCAAGCGGCAGTTCGGCCACATGAAGGTGCGCTACCGAGGGCTGCTCAAGAACACCGCGCGAATGAAGACGCTGTTCGCGTTGTCGAGCCTGTGGATGGTGCGCTTGAAGTTGATGGCACTGGATGCACAAGTCCGCCCGATGCGGACGAAAACAGCATGAGGAACGATCGAAGGGCCCGAGTTCGATCGCCGATCGAGGCCGAATCGATCGGGCACGCGTCAATTCGCCCTGTTCGACTCAACAGCCGCGCGATGAACCCCGGATGCCGCATTCTTCAGACAATCCTTAAGTGTTCACTGCATCGGCAAACCAGCATCTGGGCCAATCGACCGTCACGGATGCATTCCTGTTTGATAAGAAATCAATGCAAAAAGTACGGCACCAGGTCGAGAGCGAGTCACCGCTCTGCGTGGCGAGGCTGAATCCAGACAAATGACTTGATGCGTGTCGCACGCAGAGCGTTACTGGTGCACCGCCGCGAAGGTCGCGGCGGACACCAGGAGAAGCTCGATGAAGGCGAATACGACAGGCTCGAAGGCCACTGCGACGAAGGTTCAGTCCGCAAAGAAGATCGCAGTGCCGGTGATTCCGGTGGTGATCGCGAAGCCCGCACGGCGCGGTCGCGCGAAGGTCGATGTGCCCCTGCCGATCGTCCCGCCGGCCCCTGCCGAACCGGTCGGCACCAGCAAGCAAGCTCGGCTGATCAGTTTGTTGACCGCAGCCTCGGGCGCCACGCTCGAACAGATGATGTCGCTGACCGGCTGGCAGGCCCACACGGTGCGCGGCACGATCAGCGGGGTGCTGCGCAAGCGCCTGGGGTTGAACGTGGTGTGCGAATTGGCGGATGCATCTGATGCTCGCCGCTACCGCATCGTCTCGGTCGGCGCGTGAACGTGGCGGATTCGCTCGCCGAGCTGGCGGTTCTGGATAGGCCTCAACTGGTCGCGCGCTGGGCAGCGGTGTTCGACCACCCTGCCCCGCGTCATGCCCAGGTGGCCATGCTGCGTGCTGCGCTGGCTTGGCGGGTCCAGATGCAGGCTCTTGCCGGCGCCAGTCGGGTCGATCGGATGGTGCGGGGTCTGCGTCGATCGACTTCCTGCGCTGCTCCTGCGGTGTCACTGGCTCCGGGCACGCGGCTGCTGCGGGAGTGGCAGGGGCAGACGCACCATGTAACGGTGCTGGCCTCGGGGTTCGAGTACTCCGGCCGGACCTGGCGCAGCCTCACTGCGATCTCGCGTTCGATCACCGGGACGGCCTGGTCCGGGCCGCTGTTCTTCGGGTTGCGCTCGTGACGAAGGTGGCTTCTCTGCCCTGCGCGATCTACACGCGCAAGTCGTCGGAGGACGGGCTGGAGCAAGGATTCAATTCACTGGATGCGCAGCGGGAAGCCTGCGAGGCATTTGTGTTGAGTCAGAAGACGCAAGGCTGGAAGGTGCTCGGTGCCTATGAGGACGGGGGCTTCTCGGGTGGGAACGTGGAGCGGCCCGGGTTGCGTCGGCTGCTGGCCGATGTGGCGCTGGGTCGGGTGCGGATCGTCCTGGTCTACAAGATCGATCGGCTCACGCGTTCCCTGGCGGACTTCGCGAAGATGGTCGAACTGTTCGATGCGCACGACGTCTCGTTCGTGTCGGTGACGCAGCAGTTCAACACGACCTCTTCGATGGGGCGGTTGACGTTGAACGTGCTGCTGTCGTTCGCGCAGTTCGAGCGCGAGGTCACCGGGGAGCGCATCCGCGACAAGATCGCGGCGTCCAAGCGCAAGGGGCTGTGGATGGGGGGACTGGCGCCGGTCGGGTACGTGCCCGGGGTGGGTGAGAACCAGCGGAGTCTGTCGATCGACGAGCCTCGGGCGGAACTGGTGCGGGCGATGTACCGGCTGTACCTGGAACTGGGTTGTGTCAGTGCGCTGGTGGCGGAGGTGGCTCGGCGGGGGTGGGTGACGCCTGCGCGGATCACGCGGCGGGAAGGTGCTGCGGGGGGTCGGCCGTTCAGCCGGGGGCATCTGTACCGGATCCTGTCGAACCCGGTCTACATCGGGCAGATCGTGCACAAGGATCAGGTGTTCGCAGGTCAGCATCCGGCGATCGTGGAGAGGGATCTCTGGGATGCGGTGCAGGCGCAGATGAAGGCAAATCAGCAGGGGCATCGCACGCGGGTGAACTCATCGCAGCCCAGCTTGCTGACGGGGCTGGTGTTCGATGAGTCCGGACACCGGCTGACGCCTTCGCATGCGCAGAAGGGAGCGCGGCGGTATCGGTATTACATCGATCAGGTGGCGGCGGAAGATGAAGCTGCGACGGCTGCGTTGCGGGTGCCGGCAAAGGAGTTGGAGACCGCAGTGATCGTGGCGGTCTCGGGGTTCCTGAAGGATCGGTCGCGGGTGATGGAGGTGGTGGGGTCGGTCGATGCGGGTCTGGCTCACAGCCGATTGAAGACGGCTGCTGCCGCCGGTGCGTTGCTGGAGACGGCGATGGCCTCGCAGCAGATCGAGGTGCTGGCCCGGCTGGTCAAGCGCGTCACGGTGGGCAAGGACTCGATCTGGATCGAGGTCCGGGTTGCATCGATCTGGTCGGCTGAGGTCATGCCGCAGGACGAGGCTGAAGACGTCCACCAGATCGAGGTGCCGGTGCAGTTGAAGCGCTGCGGGATGGCGGTTCGGCTGATCGTGCGGCCGGCGGGTGAATCGGCAACGCGCGGAGTCGATGCAAAGCTGGTGGCCTTGATCTCGAAGGCGCATGACTGGTTCGAGCGATTGAGTTCGGGACGCTGCGGCAGCGTGCAGGCGATTGCGCAGGAAGAGCAGATCGCGAGTTCGTCGTATGTGACTCGGGTGATCTATCTCGCCTTCCTGGCGCCGGACATCGTGCAACGGATCGTGCGGGGGGAGCAGCCGGTGGATCTGACGGCTGATCGGTTGATCCGGATGGGGCCGCTGCCGATGGCCTGGGAGGATCAGCGGGAGATGCTGGGCATGAGCGGCTGACCTGATTAGCCACAGATCGAGGCCCGCGACAGCGGGCCTTGTCGTTGGCGCGGAGCCATCGC
>Ga0073904_10004703_pt1 | contig 10103 bp, 7 predicted proteins | sample KloWWTrecipitate_FD_66668 | JGI IMG/M metagenome (GOLD analysis project Ga0073904, IMG submission 66668) | Active sludge microbial communities from Klosterneuburg, Austria, studying microevolution and ecology of nitrifiers - Klosterneuburg... | ecosystem: Engineered > WWTP > Aerobic digester >... | reverse complement strand
TGCGCTTCGGCGACGCCAGGGAGCTCCTCATCTCGGGTCTCCTCGACCACGGCGGCGACCTCGCGCAGCGCGCCGCGGTCGTCGATGCGCCGGTCGGCAAGGGGCATATCCTGCTCTTCGCCATCAACCCGGTCTGGCGCGGCTCGACCATCGGCAGCCATCCCCTGGTGTGGAACGCCATTCTCGGCTTCGACCGCCTGGCGCCCTGAGCGAAGTCGGCGCTGGCCGCCGGGGCGAGGGGGGCGGCAGGCGTCGTTTATACTCGCGGCCAGTTCCGTGCCGACCTGCACTACCTGTCACGTTGCCGTGCCAAACGCGGCCGCCTTCTGCCCGTCCTGCGGCGCCGCGACCGCGCGCCCCGATCCGGCGGCGGCGACGGTGCTGCCGGACGCCTCGTTCACCGAGATCGACCAGGGCGGAGTGCCGCGGTCCGCGCAGGCGGCGCGCGCCGCGGCGAAAGGAGAGGACTTCGCTCCCGGCGAAATTCTCGGCAGGCGCTATCGCATCATCGGACTCCTCGGCCGCGGCGGTATGGGCGCGGTCTATCGCGCCGACGATCTCAAGCTCGGCCAGCCGGTGGCGCTCAAGTTCCTCTCGCCGGAGCTCGAGCGCGACCCCGCGGCGCTCGCGCGGCTGCACGCCGAGGTGCGCAATGCGCGGCAGGTGTCGCACCCGCACGTCTGCCGGGTGCACGACATCGACGAGGTCGCCGGCCGTCACTTTCTGACCATGGAGTACGTCGACGGCGAAGATCTGGCGTCGCTCCTCCATCGAATCGGACGCCTCCCCGAGGCCAAGGCGATCGAGATCGGGCGCCAGGTCGCCTCGGGCCTTGCGGCGGCGCACGAGCGCGGCGTCGTGCATCGCGACCTCAAGCCGGCCAACGTCATGATCGACGGCCACGGCCGGGCGAAGATCACCGACTTCGGGCTGGCGGTGAACGCCGCGGAGGGCGGCGGCGAGCTCGCAGGAACCCCGCCCTACATGGCGCCGGAGCTCTTCGGCGGCGGTGCGGCCACGGCGCGGAGCGATCTCTACGCTCTGGGACTCTTGCTCTACGAGATCTTCACCGGCCGGCGCCCGTTCGAATCGTCCACCCTGCTCGAGTGGAAGCGCACCCACGAGAGCACCGCCCCCGAGAGCCCGGCGCGGCACGTCAAGGACCTCGACCCGATCGTCGAACGTCTCATTCTGCGCTGCCTCGAGAAGGACCCGGCGCGCCGCCCGCGTTCGGCGGCGCAGGTCGCTCTGGCGTTGCCGGGAGGCGACCCGCTCGCCGCCGCACTGGCGGCGGGCGAGACGCCGTCTCCAGAGATGGTCGCAGCGGCCGACAGCGGCGAAGCCCTGCGACCCGGACTTGCTTGGACGGGGCTCGCGGCCGCCGGAGCTCTGCTCGTGACGATCGCTTTCGCCAGCCGGGTGAACGAGTATCGCTGGGTGCCGATCGAACGCTCGCCGGAGGTGCTGGCCGATCGGGCCGCGGAGCTCGCCGAAGAACTCGGCTATGGCGCGACCGCAGGGGGGCACGCATGGGGTTACGAGCGGGACGGCGCATTCCTCAACTGGGAATCCGACCCGCTTCCGCCAGCGCTGCGCTGGCGCCGTATGGAGAAGGGGCAGCCGCTGGTCTACGCCTTCTGGTACCGGCAGGACCCCCTTCCCCTCGAACCGCTCAGCTTCGGCGGCGGTTGGCCGGAAGCGATCCACCGCGGCGACCCGCCGCTGCGCTACGCCGGCGCGGTCGAGATGATCCTCGATCCGCGCGGCCGGCTGGTGCGCTTCGACGGCGTTCCTCCGGCGAGTCACGAGAGGGCTCCCGAGACCGGCCTCCGCGCGGAACCCTGGCCGCGTCTCTTCGCGGCGGCGGGCCTCGATCCCTCGGCCTTCTCCGTCGCCGATCCGGAGTGGTTGCCGCCGCGCTACTCGGACCGCCGCGTCGCCTGGCGCGGAGTCCATCCGGACCACCCAGACATTCCGTTGCGGGTCGAGGCCGCGGCGCTCGCCGGCACCGCCCTTTGGTTCCAAGTCATCGCTCCCTGGGATCAGCCTCCCACGGCGCCGGAGGGCGGACTCGACCGCCCGCGCCTCGCTGCCGCCCTCATCGCCGCGGCGGTCGCGCTGCTCGTCCTGGTCACGGCGGTCGGCGCGGCCCGGCGCAACCTGCGCGGCGGCCGCGGCGACCGCGCCGGTGCCCGCCGTCTGGCGAGCGCCGCGGCGCTCGCAACGGCTTGCGCGCAACTGCTGGGGCAGCTACTGCCGCTGACCCTCACCGGCGTCTTCACCCTTCTGCTGCGCATGGCCATCGCGGGGCTCATCTCCGGCGCCCTGCTCTGGCTCGCCTATCTCGCTCTCGAGCCCTTCGTGCGCCGGCACTGGCCGCGCGGGCTGATCTCCTGGACGCGACTGCTCGACGGTCGCTCGGCCGATCCCTTCGTCGGACGCGACCTCCTGGCTGGCGTCCTCGTCGGGCTCGCCATGGCGTCGACCTTCCAGCTCGCCGGCTGGGCGAAAATCTGGACGAATAGTCCGTACCGGCCGAACTTCTATCTTGTTCCGAACTCCCTCGACGGCCTGCGCTTCACCGCGGCACTCGTCCTCGGCCGCGTCACGGTGAGCCTCGTGCTGGTTTTCGTGCTGCTGCTCCTGCTCGTCGTGGCGCGCCGGGCGGTGCGCCGCGAAGGCCTCGCCGCCGGCTTGCTCTGGATGATCTGGTCGCTCGTGCCGATCCTCGTGGCGATGCGAAGCTGGCCGTCGATCACAGCGTTGCTCATCACAAATGCGCTGCTCATCTGGGCGATTGTCCGGCTCGGCCTGGTCGCAGGGGTGACAGCGAGCTTTGTCAGCGGGGCGATTCAAATTGCGCCGATCACATCCGACCTGAGCGCTCCCTATGCCGGGAGCTCCTGTCTCGTCCTCGGTGGGATCGCCCTGCTGGCGTTTTCTGCCGCGAGGGCAGCCCGTGGCAACCGGCCGCACAGTCAGCATGACGCGACGCCATGATCCCGGCGGCAGCCTGCGATTCCAGCAAGCGATCCTTCCAGCCTCGCGCTTCGGGGTAGGCTGAGGCCTCCCAGCCTGGAGGCGTCATGCATCGCTTCTCGTTCGCGGCGGTCGCTCTCGCGTTGACATGGGTCCCTGGACCGGTCGATGGGCAGGTTTCGACCGGCCTCGTGCCGCTCACCGATCTCCTGTCTCCCTATCTCGGGCTCGGCGAGCCCGGTCTCTATCCCGGCGGCAGCAACCTTCCCGCGGGAGATCACCTGACCTACGGCCTGGCCCGGGCAGCGCAGGTCGTTCCGCGCGACGCCACGGGGGCGCCGGCAGCCGACGGATGGATCGGTCTGGTCGCCCTGGGGATGTCGAACGCGAACCAGGAGTGGTCGCGCTTCGAACGCGAAAGCGATCGCCTCGCAGCTCACGCTGCCAGGGTCGTGCTGGTCGACGCCGCCCAAGGCGGCACCGACGCGCTGGCGATGGACGACGCCAGCGATCCCTACTGGCTCCTGTTCGACAACCGGCTGGCTGCTGCCGGTGTCGATCCCGAACAGGTTCAGGTCGTCTGGCTGAAGCAGTCGATCGAAGGCGAAGCGACGATCGGCAATTTTCCCCAACGCACGGACGCGCTGCGGACCGCGCTCGCTGCCATCACGACGATCCTCACCAGCCGCTGCCCGAATCTCCAGCTGATCTACCTTTCGTCGCGCATCTGGGCGCCGAACCCGGCGCGCACGACCTTCGTCTACGAAACCGGCTTCGCGGTGAAGGGACTGATCGCGGACCAGATCGCCGATTTCGGTGGTCCGCCCGGCGGGCTCGGCTCGGGGCCCTGGCTCGGCTGGGGTCCGTACCTATGGGCTGAAGGCGCGATTCCCCGCTCCGACGGCCTGACCTGGGACGCCTGGGATTTGAGCGACGGCGTTCACCCGGCGCCGCCTGGAGAATGGACCGTCGCGACGCTGCTCGATCGCCACTTTCACCAGCACCCCCTCACTGCCGCCTGGTTCGCGCCGCCGGACGATGCCGCGCTCCAGGTCCTCGACGCGACCGACGATGCCCATGTCGATCCCGCCTCGCCCGCCGCCAACCATGGCACTGAGAATCGCCTGCGACTCGAGGACGGTCGACGCGTCTATCTCCGCTTCGATCTCTCGGGCGTCGATCACCCGGTTCTCCGCGCCAAGCTTTCGCTGCTCGTCGACGAAGCGGAAGACGTCTCTCCGGCAACGGTTTACGCGATCGCCGACACTTCGTGGTCGGAAAACGGTCTGACCTGGAACAATGCTCCACCGCTTCCAGGCGCGCCGCTGGCCGTCGTTCCGTCCGCGTCGCCGGGCGCCGCCTGGTCGTTCGACGTGACGATGGCGGTTCAAGCCGCAGCGGCGCAAGGCGCCGTTGCTTTTGCGCTCGCCCTGCCAGTGGCGACCAACTCGCCGACACCTTTTCTCTCGCGACAAACCCCCGACGCGCCGCGGCTCATCCTGACGGTGGACACCACCGGCAATCCGGCGCCGCTCTTCGTCGACTCGTTCGAAACCGCCGATACCTGGCCGTGGGGACCGTAGATTCGACCAGCGAGCGACGAGCGAGAAGCCACGGCGCCGCTGCGCGGACAGGTCGAGGGGGGGTCGCTGCCCCGCATCGAGTCCAGGTCAGGGAACGACCGCCGACCACGCCCCTGTAGCGCCGCTCTCGAAGCCATCGGCGAAGAAGCTCGTCGGCACGAAGAGCACCGCGATGCCACGCGACAGGCAGCTCATCCAGAGCTCGTAGCCGCCGGCGACGGGCCGCACTTCGAGGTCGGCGATCTGGGCGTGCGGCAAGCCCCCCCACTGCGGTCCGCCGTCGCGCGGCGCGGAGTAGATGCCGGAGGAATGACCGTCGAACCACGCCAGGCCGTGTGGGCCCGTTCCGTTGGGATCGAACAGATTGAACCAGAGCTTGCCGTCCGGAGTGACCGCGAGCGGTATCGCGCCGAGCGTCGCGAGGCCGCCGAGCGCGGCGAAGTACTGGTAGGTGCCGGCGTTGGCGTCGAGGCGGAAGAGTCCCTGCGTCGAACCGAGCCAGGCGATGCCGTCGGGCGCTGGAGCCACAGTGTTGAACAGGTCGCTCTGCGTGTCGAGCTCGGGAAACTGCGTGTAGTCACGGGAGTAGCGATAGGTGCCGTCGGTGCGAGTGACTTCGGCCACGTTGGCTGCCCAGACCGTCGCCGGTCGCGTCGGATCGCGCCGCAGGTTGTTGCCGCCGGCGCCGTTGTTCGCGACGGCGGTCCAGCTCCCACCGTCGAGGTAGGCGAGGGAGTACGCCAGCCCCAGCGACCAGAGCCGCCCCGCCGAGTCCTCGACCAGGCCGTGGCTCTGGTTCATCCCTGCGAGATCGCTCCAGCTGGCGCCGTTCCATTGGTGAATACCGTTGAACATCGGATTCAGCGCCACCGCGCCGCTCGCCGGTCGTGCGGCGATCGCTTGGCAGTTGTCGGTCGGAAAGGACCACTCGACGCCGAGGCCGTACTGCAGAGCGTTCCACCCGGTCCAGCGGCTACCGTCGAACTGCGTCACGCCGCCGGCACCCGGGCCGGCGTTGGCGCAGGCGTAAACATCGCCGGTCACCGGATCGAGGGCCAGGTCGTCGTTGAACAGGTCGTACTGACTGGTGTTGGTGACGCGATAGCGCTGCCAGAGACCGGTCACGGCGTCGCGCTTCGCCGCGCCGCCGGTTCCGCTCGCCCAGACGTTGCCGGCACTGTCGATGCCGAGATCGTCGCTGGCGGTGCCGGTTCCCCAGACACCGTAGTCCTCCCACGCGGCGCCGTCGAAATGCCACACGCGGCTCGCACCGTCGGCGAGCAGCGCTTCGCCGTCGCCGTAGGCGTGAAAAGCCCAGATCGGCGGATCGAAAGCCGGTAGAACGGGCTGGGAGGGCACCACCCAGGTGCCCGCCGTCGTCCGGTAGTCGAGAGAGTAGACCGGCGTCGAACCGGAGAAGCCGACGAAACGCCGCGCCCAGAAGTTCCCGCTGGCATCGACGCAGTCCTTGCCCGGCATGTCGAGGAGCGCCCCGGGCGTGAAAGAGAATTCGTGGTGCGTCCAAAGCTCGGTCGTGCTGTCGAAGGAGACCAGCGCCGAGCTGTTCTCGCTGTCGGCCCAGACGATGTAGCCGCCGCCGGGCTTCGGCTGAATCGACAGCCGGCGCACCAACCAGACGAGCTGCGGCCAGTTGTTCCCCCCTTGCGACTCCAGCCCGCCGCTCCAGTAGTGCCAGTCGGAGGTCGCCGGCGTGTGCCGGATCACCCCGCCGAGATTGCCGCCGAAACCGATCAGGGCAAACCAGACCGTGCCGTCGGGAGCGATGGCGACGTTGCGAGCACCGCCGTTCGCGAGCGCCGGGCTCGCGGCCGCGTAGTTCACCAACGAGGCGGGTCCGATGTCGGGATCCATCTTCCAGGCGCCACGCCAGGTCGCGAACCAGAGATCGCCTTGCGCGTCGGCGGCGATGTCGCTCACCCGCGTCGTGCCGGTCAGGTCGGGATGCCCGATGATCGGATAGTCGACATTCGAAATGTTGACCCAGCGGTTCTCCGCTTGCAGGAACTTCGCGACGCCGCCCTCTTCCACACCCGGGTCATAGCCGCCGATCCAGGGATCGCCGTCCGGTCCGATGTAGATCGCGTCGTTGAAGTCGCCCTGGATGCCGGTGTTGCCGGGGCGGTAGTAACGCCAGGAAGAGCCTGGGATCGCCTGCGCGCCGGCAACAGAAGAGGAGAGCAGCAGACAGATCAGCAGTCTTGCGAAGCGCGCACTCATCAGAGATCCCCTTTGGCTGCAGACCCGAACGCCTGCCGTCCAGGGTTCGTCCCCTGCTCAGACAGTCCACAGCCGAGAGCGGAACAGTGCAGAGAGGCCGCGAAATTATCGCCGCAGAGTGGCGGCTTCCGCGCCGCCCCGACGGATGGGCCGGCGCGCGCTGGAGAGATCGGACGTCTTCCCCCGCCCGGAGATCCCGGGCTGGAGCCGGGCTAGAGCCAGCCGCTCTTCTTGAACTGGCGGTAGAGCACCAGGCAGATGAGGACCATGCTGCCGACGACCAGTGGATAACCGAAGCGCCAGCCGAGCTCGGGCATGAACTGGAAGTTCATGCCATAGATCCCGGCGACCATCGTCGGGACGGCGATGATCGCCGCCCAGGCGGCGAGGCGCTTGGTTTCGTCGCTTTGTGCCACCGACAGGAGCGAGAGATGCGCCGCGAGAGCCGAACGGTTCATCTCGGCGAGACCCTCGAGCATCTCCTGGATGCGCATCAGGTGATCGTGCACATCGCGGAAGTAGACCTGCATGCTGTCGTGAATCGGCGGCCCCTCGAAACGTTCGAGGCGCTGCAGGACATCGAGCAGTGGTGAGATCGCCCGCCGCATCGACTGGAGCTTGCGGTTGAAGTCGTAGAGGTCCGCCGTCGTCTCGCGGCTGCTGTGGCCGTCGAAGACGTCGGTTTCGATGACCTCGAACTGCCGCTCCAGCTCCTCGACGATCGGAAAGTAGTGGTCCACCACGAAGTCGAGCAACGCGTAGAGAACGTAGCCCGGCCCGAGAGCCAACCGATCGCAATCGCCTTCGCACCGGCCACGCAGACCGACATGATCCTTGAGCGAGCCGTGGCGCACCGTGACAACGTAGCGCGGGCCGACGAACAGGTGGGTCTCGCCGAACTCGAGCTCCTCCGCCGGACCGGCGAACTGCGCCGTGCGCAGGACGATGAAGATCGAGTCGCCGTAGCGGTCGAGCTTCGGGCGCTGGTGGGCGCGATGGGCGTCCTCGACCGCGAGGTCGTGCAGCTGGAAGGCGTCCTGGACCCGTTCGAGCAGCGCCTCGCCGGGCTCGTAGAGGCCCAGCCAGATGAACAGGGACGGGTCGGCGAGCGCGCCCGGGATCTCGTCGATGCCGAGCGTCGCCACGCGCACGCCGCCGCGATAGGCGGCGCAGTCGATGACCGCCTTGACCCCCGCTTCACTCACCGCCCGACTTCGCCTCCCCGGCGGCGGCGAGCGTGCGCAGCTCCTCGAGCGCGTGCTCGTTGTCCGGATCGTTCTCGAGCGACTTGCGGTAGTAAATCGCGGCGATCTCGCGCTTGCCGGCCTTGGCATAGGCCTCGGCGAGACTGTCCCAGGCGTTCCCCGACTTCGGATACTGCGCGGCGTTCAGCTGCAGCACGGCGATCGCCGCTTCGAGATCCTCCGGCGCCGCCGAGGCAAGGAGCTCGTAGCCGAGATTGTTGAGGCTGCGTTCGCCGAAGTCGAGCCCGCCGCCGCCGTAGTAGCGCTCGCGGAGCTCGGCGTAGCGCGGCGCGATGGCTTTGCGGCCGTCCTTGCGGTAGGCGGCGAGAAGCTCCTCCTCGAGCGTCGTCGGCCGCGGCCGCCCCTGGTGGCAGGTCTGGCAGCGCACGCCAACGCGCTCCGTGCCGCTCGGGTCGATCTTCTGCAGGTGACCTTCGATCGCTCCCAGCATGCGCATCATCTCGCGCGCCCGGTCCTTGTTCGGGTTCGCGTCGGAGGCGAAGTCGAAGGTCGAAAGGGGCTTGCCCTCCTCGCCGACGTGGCAGTAGTTACAGCGCACGCCCAGCGCACCGGTGAAGCCGCGCATCACCGCGCGCAAGCGATCGGCGGAGGTGTCCGCCGGCAGCACCTCCAGACTCTTCGATTTCTCCGGCCAGTCCCAGCGCGCCCCCTGTGCCAGGAGCGGGCCGGTCGAGGCGAGAAGGAACGCGGCGACGAGCGAATGGCGGCGAAATCGGTCGAGCATCGGTATCTCCGGGGTCTGCCCGCATGCTAGCGCAGGCGGTTCTCCCGACGGGCCGGGCGAGGGTGGGACAGGGTCTGGCGAGTGCATCTTCGCAAGGCAGACCGGCCGGGCTGCTTATGTTAGCATCGCGCTCGTGAAGCGTACGACGATCTACTTCGATCCCGAGCTCGAGGCCTTACTCAAGGCCGAGACGCTGCGTCGGAATCAGCCGATGGCGGAGCTCGTTCGCGAAGCTGTTCGCGAGTACATCGTGCGCAACCGGCCCGGCTCGCCGCCAGGCGCGGGCGAGTTCTCCAGCGGTTACGCCGACACGGCCGACCGAAGCGAGGAGATTCTCACCGAGACCGGCTTCGGCACGAGCCGCTGAGTGGCGATTCTCCTCGACAGCGGGATTCTCTACGCCTACTACGACCGCAGCGATCGGTGGCACGCGGCGGCCGTCGAGCTCATCTCTGCCGAGTCGGGTCGTCTCCTCCTGCCCGCGCCAGTCGTGCCCGAGGTCGATCACCTGCTCGGAACCCGGCTGGGCAGAGCCGCCCGGCAGCAGTTCTATCGCGGCCTCGTCGAGGCGAACTTCCTGCTCGTCGACCTGCCGCAGGAACGGGTGGCTCGCCTGCGCGAGATCGACGAGCAGTTCTCCGAGCTCGATTTGGGCTTCGTCGACAGCGCGTTGGTGGTGCTCGCCGAAACGACCGGCGTGAAACGCATCGCCACCGCCGACCGCAGACATTTCGAGCCGCTCGCCCGCGCTTTCGACCTGACCCTCGTGCCGGCTCCACCCAAGGCGAAGACGCGCAGATGATCCCTTCATCCAGATGATCGGGTCTCGGCTGGGCCCCTACGAGATCACCGCCAAGCTCGGCGAAGGCGGCATGGGCGAGGTCTATCGCGCCACCGACTCGCGCCTGAAGCGCGAGGTGGCGATCAAGGTCCTGCCCGCCGCCTTCACCGAGGACAAGGAGCGCCTCGCCAGGTTCGAACGCGAAGCGCAGCTCCTCGCGCAGCTCCACCACCCCAACATCGCTTCGATCTTCGGCCTCGAAGAGAGCGGCGGCGCCAGGGCGCTCGTCATGGAGCTCGTCGAAGGACCGACTCTCGCAGAGCGCCTCGAATCAGGAGCTTTCTCCATTGCTGAGAGTCTTTCGACCGCACTGCAGATCGCCCAGGCGCTCGAGGAGGCCCACGACAAGGGAATCGTCCACCGTGACCTCAAGCCCCAGAACGTAAAAGCCTCCAGTGAAGGGAAGACCAAAGTCCTCGATTTCGCGCCGGACGAGTCCATGGCCTTCGCCAGCCCGAAATCGAGGACTTTGG
>Ga0073904_10004702_pt1 | contig 10103 bp, 11 predicted proteins | sample KloWWTrecipitate_FD_66668 | JGI IMG/M metagenome (GOLD analysis project Ga0073904, IMG submission 66668) | Active sludge microbial communities from Klosterneuburg, Austria, studying microevolution and ecology of nitrifiers - Klosterneuburg... | ecosystem: Engineered > WWTP > Aerobic digester >... | reverse complement strand
GAAGTGACGGGCATGTTTGGATTTGAAGATGCCTACGACATGGATGCCGTGGCGCGCCTTGAAATCAGCCAGAACCCGAACCTGAGTGAACAACAGAAAAAGCAACAGTTGGCTGCTATGGATGCGGCTATGCCTGAGAACCTGCGCAAGGAACGTGACGCGAGCTCAGTGGTGGTTCGTGTGGACCAGATGGCCCAGGATATGCGAGCCAAAGGCGCCAGCGAAGACGACGTCTACCGAATGCGCGCCAAAGAGTTTGATCCGCAGGCAGCAGCGCGCCTGGCAGAGGTAGACCGCGACGAAGCGGCTTGGAAAGGCCGGATTGCCCGGTACCAGGATGAGCGCGCCAAGTTGCTCAAGGCCGATGCTAATGCCACGGAATCCGAGCGACAGGCGAGCCTGGTGCAGCTCCAGCAAAGTTTGTTCAGTGAATCGGAGCGCCCCCGGCTGGCCGCCTACGAGTAGCGAATTGAAACTACCGTAGCGATCAGTCGCGTGTCACGCGCACCAATTCCTCGCGCGAGGTAATGCCGCTTTGCACCAAGCGCTCGCCGTCCTCTCGCATCAGTTTCATACCACTGGCTTGGGCTGCAGCGCGGATGTCGGCTTCGGATGCCTGGTGGTGAATCTGCGCACGGATGGCATCGTTGGTCACCAGCAGTTCGAACACGCCCGTGCGGCCCTGGTAGCCGGTGTGCCCGCAATCGATACAGCCTGCGCCGTTGCAGGACTTGCAGAGTTTGCGGAGCAAACGTTGCGCCAGTACGCCGAGTAAAGAAGAACTCAACAAAAAGGGTTCAATCCCCATGTCTGTCAGCCGGGTTACTGCGCTGGCCGCGTCATTGGTGTGCAATGTCGCCAGCACCAGGTGCCCGGTTAGCGAGGCCTGGATGGCAATCTGTGCGGTCTCGAAATCGCGAATTTCCCCGATCATGATCACGTCCGGATCCTGGCGCAGGATGGCACGCAGGGCCTTGGCAAAGTCGAGGTCGATCTTGGCATTGACCTGGGTCTGCCCGACACCCGCAAGTTCGTACTCGATAGGGTCCTCCACCGTCATGATGTTTTGGCGCCGGGTATCGAGCTTTTGCAGCGCGGCGTACAACGTGGTGGTCTTGCCCGAGCCAGTGGGGCCGGTCACCAAAATGATGCCGTGGGGCTGTGCCACCAGGTGCTCAAAACGTTGTAGTACATCACCCTGCATGCCCACCGATTCCAGGCTCAGCTTGCCACCGCTCTTGTCGAGCAAACGCAGCACGGCGCGTTCGCCGTGGGCGCTGGGCAGCGTGCTGACCCGCACGTCCACCCCGCGCGTACCGATGCGCAAGGATATGCGACCGTCCTGCGGCAAACGCTTCTCGGCAATGTCCAGGTCGGCCATGATCTTCAGGCGCGAGATTAGCGCAGCGTGCAAGGCGCGGTTGGGCTGCACCACGTCGCGCAGCGAGCCATCCACGCGAAAACGCACGCTGCTGTGGCGCTCATAGGGTTCGATGTGGATGTCGCTGGCGCCGTCACGTGCGGCCTGCGTGAGCAGGGCGTTGAGCATGCGGATGATGGGGGCGTCGTCCGACGTTTCCAGCAAATCCTCGATGGCGGGTAGGGCCTGCATCATGCGTGAGAGGTCCACGTCGGCCTCTACCTCGCTGATCACGGTGGCGGCGCTGGACTCGCTTTGGGCATAAGCGGCGCTGATACGTTGGCTCAAGGCCTCAATGCCTTCGGTTTGAACCTGAGTGATGCCAAATTTGCGGTTGACTTCGCCTACGGCGCTGGTGGTGCGCTCACTGTCGAGCGCATGCAGCCACAGTGTCAACTGCCCGTCTGCCTCCTCCAGCAGCAACTGGTGGCTGCGCGCAAAGGCGTAAGGCAGGGGGTACTGCACGGACTGGGCCATGGCTACTGCGGCTTGGGGGTGGGTTGTTCCGCGCGCGGAATAGGCGCCGTTGGCATGACCGGTCCGGCGTTGACCGGAACCGACAAGCTGGGTGCTGGCTGAGCCCCCTGCTGCGTAGCACGCATCAGCTCATAGCGGTCCATGGTCAGAGAGTCGGTGGCGCTAGCATCGCGCAGCACCACCGGACGCAGGAACACCATCAGGTTGGTTTTCTTGCGGCTGCGGGTCTCGCTCTTGAACAGGTTGCCAAACAGCGGTACATCGCCTAGGCCAGGTACCTTCTCGACGTTATTCGAATATTCGTCCGAAAGCAGACCACCCAGCACCACGATGGAGCCGTCGCTGACCAGCACATTGGATTCAATGGAGCGCTTGTTGGTGGTCGGACCGTTGGGTGCGTTGAGGGTGGAGAGCTGAATGCTGGAGACCTCCTGGAAGATGGTGAGTTTGACCGTACCGTTCTCGCTGATCTGTGGTTTGACCCTTAGCGTCAGGCCCACGTCCTTGCGCTCGATGGTTTGAAACGGATTGACCGTTCCGCTGGTACCCGTTGCACCGGTGTTGGTGAATTGGCCGGTGACAAAGGGCACGTTTTGGCCGATTACGATCTTGGCCTCTTCGTTGTCCAGGGTTAGCAGGTTGGGTGTGGACAGGACGTTGCCGTCGCCATTGGCCTGCAGGTAGCGCGCCAGAAAACCCAGCACGTAGACGCCGTTGACCTGGTTGGCCACTGCGAAATTGCCCCCAGTGGCCAGCGTAGCGCCACCGCTAAGTGCCTTGGTGGCCAACGTCACGATGTTGGTGCCGCCTATGCTGAAGTTGGTACCCATGAGGCCCACGCTGCCGTCGCCATTGCTACCCAGTGGGCTTTGCCACTGGATGCCAAACTCGGCTGCCTTGTCGGCATTGACCTCGGCGATCAGACTCTCCACGTACACCTGGGCACGGCGGGCGTCGAGCTTGTCGATGACTGCGCGCAATTGGCGGTATTGGGGTTCGGGCGCGCTGATGATGAGGGAGTTGGTCGCTGCATCGGCCTGGATCTGCCCGCCAGTGGTGGATTGGCTGGCGCTGGTATTGGTGGTGGTGCCCGCCGGTGCCGCCGTGCCAGTGGCGGGCGTGGAGGTGGCCGGACTGCGCGCCTCCCCCGAAACGGCGGCCCGCAATGTTGCGGCCAACTTGGTGGCGTCGGCATTCTTCAGGTAAACCACGTAGATGTTGCCGGTGGGGTTTTGGGAACTGGACTGGTCCAGCTTCGCAATCAATGACTTGGCCAGCCCCATGCGTGCCGGATTGGCCGCACGCAAGATGATGGTGTTGCTGCGTGGCTCGGCCAGCAGTGTGGTCTTGAAGGAAGCATCGGCTTGAGTGCCTGGGGCCGTGGCCACACCACCGCCGGATTCGAGCAGGCGCAGCACCAGGGGCGCCAGGTCCACCGCAATGGCGTGCTGGAGGTTGATCACCTCTACATCGGTGGCGTTGGACACGTCCATGGCGGCAATGATCTGGGCGATACGGCGCAGGTTGTCGCCATAGTCGGTGATGACCAGGGAGTTGTTGCCAGGGTTGACGTTGATGGTGTTGTTAGGACTGATCAGTGGGCGCAGGATGGGCAGCAGGTTGTTGGCATTTTCAAAGTTGAGTTTGAAGATCTGCGTAGCGATCTGGTTGCCTGCCACGAGGCTGCCGTCAAATACCGCACCGCCCTGCAGCTTGGCGTCGGCCTCGGGTACGATCTTGTCCAGGCCAGCAGAATCCACCACGGTGTAGCCTTGCAGTCGCAGCATGGCCAGGAACTGGCTGTAGGCTTGGGCCGGGCTCACGGGCTTGTCGGTGGTCAGTGTGATCGTGCCTTTTACACGCGGATCCACCACCACGTTGCGTCCGGTTAGCGTAGCCATGGTTCTGGCTACGGCTTCGATTTCGGCATTGGTGAAGTTCAGGGTGATGGGCTCACCGCGTTTGGTCACGCCGGTGCTAGTTGGAGCCGTTTGCGCCTGTGCTGATGAGCAAAATAGAGCGCTAGCCCCCGTCAATAGTCCATAAGCAGCTATTGAAACAATAGCTAACCGGGGGCGTTGAAAAATCGGTGTGTTCATGTGGTGGTCTCTCCGGCTTAGCCCACGGTGATGATGGAGCGGGCGCCATCGCGTCGCCCCACAATGTTCAGAAGATTGGACAAGGCTTCAACGCGCTCTGGCGCGGCGCTGGCCACGCCCTTGAATCGCAGGCGCTGGCCCAGCCATTCGCCTTGGCCACTGAGCTGCAGGGCGCCGTCCAGCGTAGCCAGTTGCAGTCCGGTCGTTGTGCCGCCCTGCACGGTGATGCGGTAGCTGCCCATAGGAGACAGGGTGGACAGACGTGAGGTTACTTGCATCGCGTCCACCTGGATGCGTCCGTTCAGGTTCAGACGCCCTGGGGCCAACTCCAGGGACACGCCCTGTGTGCTGGCCTCTAGCTGGCCCTGCAACTGGATCGTGTTCCACGGTGTGCCCAGTCCGATCAGCAGACCGGCGGGCCATTGGGATGCACCGTCCATGAACGTCACGCGCAGGTTGCTTAAGCCCGTGACGGTGGCTTTCAGCTCCAGTGGCTGCTGGGCGCAACAATCGGCCTGCAGGGCAATACGCAGGCCGCTCCAGCTGGGGCGTATCTGCCAGTGGACCTGACCCGGTAGCGCTGCCCCTGCGCCGCTTCCAATGCCACCGGAGAGCACCAGTTGTGAGGAGCCTTGCCAGACACTGCCACGCGCTCCCGCCAGGCTCACGCGCTGACCGCTGGCCTGCTCTACCGCTCCCGCCAGCCAGCGCGCTGGCGCAAATACCACGATGGCCACCAGCAGACCCAGAACCGCACCCGAAAAGGCCCAGCGCCAAGGCGCGGCTGTTGAATGATGGGTATGGGAGAGTGCCATCGCCATCACCGAGGGGGCAGACCCATGACCATCACGCCCGACCAGGTGGTGCCCGCCGGGGTGCTGATGCGGTTGATTCGTACTTCCAGCGGCACAGAGCGTGCGTTCAGGCGGGCCTGTGCCAGCCATTGGGCCAGGGCATCAGCGCCTGCGGCCTGCAAGGTCACGGTGGCACGGTCGGCGTTGATGTTGATCTGGGCCGTGGTGCCCAGGGTCTGCTGCGTGGATTGCTTCAGTGCCCGCACAGCGTCGTCATAGCCCAATGGTGCTTGCTGCTGCAAGGCCTTGGCTTGTGCCTGGAGTGTCTGCATGCGTTGCAGCTGGGCGTCCAGTGCCGCAGCCTGGGCCGTGGAGGTGCGCAACACGCGCAGTGCGGGGCCCAGTACGGCCAGCCACAGCACCGCAGCCAGCACCACGACCACGGTCAGGGTTAGCAGGCGCCTTTCGCGCGGTGCCAGTTGTGTCCAGCGAGCCTGCCAAGCGGCCAGCGGGTTTTGGCTGGGTTGAGTGGAGTTCATGGACGGCGCTCCACGCTGATGACCAGGCTGTCGCCGCGCATTTGGGCCGCGTAGCCCTGCGCCTGAAGCCGGGTGGACAGGCTCGCTAGCTGGGCGTCAGAGATCGGCTGGGTTTTAAGTCGCAACTCACCCGCTATGAATTCAATAGCTGAAGGTGTAGATTCTTCGAGGGCTAGCGTCTGAAACAGTCCCAGCATAGTTTCCAGGTCCAGGCTAGAGGCAGCCCCACTTTGGCGCTGCAAGTCGGCCAGCGCACGCGCCATTTGTTGTGGCGCATCGACCACCACGCGCACATCGGGGAAGGTGCTGAGCAGCACGGCTCGGATGGCGTCACGCTTGGCCTGCAGTGCAGACTGTTCTTTCCAGGCCCAGGCTTGCAGGCCGACCAAATTGACCACTACCAGAGCCAGCGCAGCCCACCGGGCCGGTCGCCAGTGTGGGGCGCGCCAGAGACTGATTCCCAGGGACGACAACTGCTTGCGGGTACGCGCTTGGCGGGTGCTTAGCAAGTCAAACTGGGCCAAATCCCAGCCAGACCGGGCGGCGGCCATGGCGCGCTGCGCAGCGGTTTGCAAGCTTATGCGGCCCGGGAGCAGGTGTTCGGTCAGCGCCGCTACGCCGGGTTCGGCGACGATTTCGCCAGGAACAACATCGCTTTGGGCTACATCACCACGGGCGTTTGCCAGCAGTGCGGCACTGGCGGCGTTGAGCGGTAGCACGCTCACGCCCTGTGGGCTGGCCCAAATTAGGTGCGCCTGCTCGGGCGTGCCCACAGCGTGTAGGGTATGGGCGTCGGTTGTGCCACTGGCAACGGGTTCCAGAGCGGGCACGATGCGCGCCACCGGGCGTGCGGATTGCTCCAGCGCCTGCAGCCAGGCTCGCAACCAAGCGCGGTCGCAGGCAGCCACCCAGACCGGTTCACCGGCACGGGGCTGCGGCTGGATGGCCAGGTGCAGGTTTTCGGGCTCGTCCAGCAGACGGTCCTCCAGCAGGCCGTCCAGCACGGTGCGCAGGCGTGCGGTACTGCCGTCCTGGAATAGGCCGCGGTCCAGCGTTCCCTTGGGGAGTTCTACGCGGTGCCAGGACAACTGCTCTGCGGGCACCACGACCACAACTTCGCTCTCGCCCGCCTCGGGCAGCAGGGCCAATGGCGCTTCCACATGCCGAATCACCGCACCCATGTCGTCGCCCAACACGGCCGCGCAAGACGCGGTCGTGGTTGGCAGGCCGTTGGGGAGGGTGATGATCAGGTTGGACATGCTTTTTTTTGAGCAGGCTCATTGTAGGGGGGCAGTCGGTGCTGCTTGGGTGCCGCGGTCGCGCCAAAGGGTCTTGACGGTCAGGCCTTCGCGCTGCACGACCGAACGCTCTTCCACCACGGTCTGATCGATACGCAGGCGGCCCTGGACTTCAAAGTACTGCGAGGTCACGCTGTGTTGCTGGTCGTTGAGCTCAGCCGCCACCGCCGTCACGACCTTGCCGGCATCGGCCAGCGCTCGAAAGGGCGTCGTCTGGCGGCTGCTGGCCAGTTGCTGTGCCTGTGCCATGTCCAACCCGGCAATGCAGGCATACAGCACGACCGCACTGGCGGTATTGAGGTTGACCGGCGTGCGCGCCGGCAACAAGGTGATGGTGTTGCCCAGCAGCGCGAGGCTGCGTGCCGACAGGCCCAACCAGCGCAATTGTTCCAGGCGTTGCGGCATCAAGGCGGCAAAGTTGTTCTCGCCGGGATTGCTTTGGGCCAGGCGCAAATTCTCGGCCAGGCCGGCCAATTCGGAGCGTGGCAGGCCGAGTTGTTCAAAAAGCTTGGCGAACGCGCGCAGGGCTGGTTCAGATACCTTGCCGTTTTCCACCAGGTCCATCACGTTCATGCGACCCTGCAGGTCGGTGATGCGCCCGGACAGAAAGACCTGTGTGGCGGCATCGGTGGTGTCTGCCAATGCTCCCTTGTCGGCAGCCAGAAAGGTGGACAGACGGGCCTCTTCCAGTGGCACGGCCCAAGGTTCGCCCAGGTGGTCGGCACCGCCGGAACGGGCATCTTCGCGCAAGATCAGTCGAGCCCAGTCCAACGCACCAGTGAGCACCCACAGCGACTGGCTTCGCGCACGCTCGGCGGCTTCCACCTCTATGCTGCGCCACTGCTGCCACAGGGCGGCTGATGCCAAACTGGCCACCAGCGCCACCGTCAACATGGCGGTGAGCAGGGCCGCGCCGCGATCGCGTGCTTGGGGGCGGACCGGCGCTGCACTCATGATTTGCCACCACTCTGTGTCAGGCGCACCCAATCGCGGGTCAGGGTGCCGGACACAGCACTGTCGGCTGGCAGGGTTAGCACCAGGCGCACGCCATCGGGCAGGGTCAGGTTCGGGCCAGGTACCTTCTCGCCATTGGGGGGAGGGATGGCAACGTCGCTGGACAGCGGGTTGGTCCAGGCATCGGATCGGTAATAGAACACCCGCCACTGGTCTAGTGCGTAGATGCGGACTTCAGCGGCTTTTTCGGCATCGCCCGGGTTCTGCGCCCAACGGGCTGCGGTGGTCCAGGCGACTTGCAGGTCAGCCCGGGTGGCAACCGGTGCCGATTGCCAGCGTAGCCACTGACCAGATGCGCCCTCAGTGCGCCGCGTCCAGGCCACTACTTGCAGGCCATCACCCGGTGCAGTGCTGCTGCGCCGCGTAATTCGCAGTGCCCGGCCATCCCAATCCAGCGCCTGGGTATTGGGCAACTGCACCATGGCATCCAGATCGGTAGTCCATTGCGCCAGACCGGCTTGCAGCCGCATCAACTGGTCCGCGCGTTGCTGTAACAGGTGCTGGGTGCGAACCATGCCGTCAATCCCGCGCCAGCTCAAACCCGCCATCAACGCCATGACTGCGATGGCGACCAGCAATTCGATCAGGGTGAAGCCCTTGTTACGCGTGGGGGGCATCAGTACCGTCCCACCACGGTGGACAGGGTCAACAGGGGCTGCGCCCGGTCGGCTATCTGGGCTTCAACCCGCAAAAAGTTGGGATTGGGGGTGGGGCGCGCGGAGAGGGTCACGTCCAGACTGCGCCCCGCCTGTTCGCAGACACTGGTGTTATCGCCAACGGCGGGCATTTGCCGCGACAGGCGCACGGCGGTTAGTGAGTTTTCGGCACACAGTTGTGCGAGTAGCAGGTCGGACTGGCGCTCGGCATTGCGGGACAGGGAAGCGGTGGATCGCACACCTGCTGCCAATGCCACCGCCACAATGCCCAGAGCCACTAGGACTTCGATCAGCGTGAATCCCTTGATGAGCGCGGGGCGTCGGCGGTGCGCCTTCATGGTGTTGCGGTGGCCGCCTCGGTGTCGGGCAGGATGGCGAAGGGCCCCACGCCGTCGGTAGCCAGTGTGAGGCTGCGGCTGGGCTGGCTGCGTGAAACCAGGCGCACGCGCTGGGGGCCGATGATAGGTTCGGGACCTAGAATCAGGGTGCTGGTCTGGGCGGTGGTGACATCGTCGCCCAGCCACCGGGTGGGAAGTTCTGAGTCGGTGATGCCATCGAAACGAAAACCGGTGGGCGTGGTGGTCCAGCGAACCGGGTTGGCGGTCATTCGGGATTGGGCACGTGCAGATTCGAGCAGGGCGCTCAGGCGCTGGGCCTCACGTTCCAGTTGGGTTTGCGAGGAGTCGCGCAGCGACAGCCCCACACCGGCTGTGGCCAGTGCCATGATGGCGACCACGACCAGTAGTTCCAGCAGGGTGAACCCGCTATTCCCAGCTGCCGACGTCCGCATCTTTGCCCTCGCCACCGGGCTGGCCATCTGCTCCGAACGAGAGAACATCCACCTCGCCACGCACACCGGGGTTGAGGTACTGGTAGGGGCGGCCCCAAGGGTCGTTGGGTAACTTGTCCAGGTAATGCTTCCAGTTGGGCGGAACGGGGCTTTCGGTGGGTTTGGTAAGCAAGGCCTGCAGACCTTGGGCGGCGGTGGGGTAGCGCTGGTTGTCGAGTTTGTAGAGCTTGAGCGCCTGCATCAGGTTATTGACGTCGGTCTTGGCGGCAGTCGCACGTGCATCGTCAGCGCGGTCCAACACATTGGGCACGATCAGCGCGGCAAGCACACCAATGATGACCAGCACCACCATCAGTTCAATGAGGGTAAAGCCGGTTGGGCGGTGGCTGCGTCGCTTGGAGCGGGCGGTCAGGGGGTAAGTGGGTCGTGCGGTCATGGTCGTTCCATCATAATCGTGCAATGCAAACAAACGCTATTCCCATCTGGCGGGTCCGTATGGTTACTTTCGCAGTGGCCGCGCTGGCGGCGCTCACCGGCACTTACTGGGTGCTTAAGAGCATGCAAGGCCACAGTGTATCGGTGTCGGCTGCAATGGCGGGTGCGGGCGTTACCGGGGTGGACCCACAGGCGGTGGCGCGCGCACTGGGCGGCGGAAACACGCCGGTTTCGCAAGCTGATGGACAGGTTGCGTCTTCGCGGACCCCCTATGTGCTGGTGGGGGTAGTGGCAGACCCCGCACACAGTGGGGCGGCGCTTATTTCAGTGGATGGCAAGCCGGCCAAGCCCTACCGCGTGGGTGCGGTGGTGGATGGCAGCCTGGTGTTGCAGTCGGTTACTGCCCGCAAGGCCGTTCTGGCCGACGGCCCACAGGGTGCGGCCCGGCTCACACTGGAGCTGCCACCCTTGAGTCAGTGATGGCGCACAGTCGGCCTTCAATGGGACGATTGCCTGCGCTGGACATCGTTCGGGGTGTCGCTGTGTTGTGGATGACGCTCTTTCACTTTGCGTTTGATTTG
>Ga0073904_10004700_pt1 | contig 10103 bp, 10 predicted proteins | sample KloWWTrecipitate_FD_66668 | JGI IMG/M metagenome (GOLD analysis project Ga0073904, IMG submission 66668) | Active sludge microbial communities from Klosterneuburg, Austria, studying microevolution and ecology of nitrifiers - Klosterneuburg... | ecosystem: Engineered > WWTP > Aerobic digester >... | reverse complement strand
GATTTACGTCGCCGTACTTCGTTGCTCCTCCTCGCCTCTAGAAGGCCCGGGGACGTACGGCCTCTCAGGTCTCGCGGGGCCCCCTCATCGCGCGCCCTCCGCCGCGCCCTCGGGGGCCACCGGCTCGCCGAGCGCCCTCGCGAGGCCCGCGCGCAGGCCCTCTCGCAGCGACGGGCTCCCCTTCTTCACCGCCTCCGCGAAGGCCTGGCCGAGCGGCGTCGCCTCGACCGCAGCGACGTCGTCGCGCTTGTCCTTGAAGGCCTCGAGGATACGTCCCAGGAGCTCCGGCCCTTTGTCTCGCAGCGCGCCCCACGCCGCGCTGACCGCGCCGTTCGTGGGGCGGGTGTCGACAGTGGCGAGCACCTGGGCGACCGCCTCGCCCAAGCGCGCCGCGCCGTGCTTCATGTACCAGCCCTCGGCAAACCCGATATCGAGCAGCACCGAGTGGACGTAGGCCTTGCCCACCAAGTCCGTGACTTCCTTCGCGTCGAGCACCACGAAAATGGCCCGAAACAAGAGGCGAAAGGGGAACAGCAGGAGGCCCTTCGCCGCGCTCTTCAAGAAGTCGAGCAGCCCCTCGTCGGGCTCGCTCGCCAAGAGGCGCACCTCGTCGTCGGGCACGACCAGGCTGTGGGTGCCTGCCACCGTGGTCACCATCGTGCGCGCGAGCTTCCGCGACAGAATGCCATCGAGGAACGGCACGGGCACGAACCCGGTGAGCGCCTGCAACACCGCGAACGTCCCGAGCAGGGCGTCGGGCGTCGTGGCGCGCGTGGCGGGCTCCGCAGCGGGCGGGGGTGACGGCGGCGTGACGGGCGGGGGCGTGCTCACCCGCGGCAGTCTATCGGCCCGGCGGCCGGCGCGGAAGCGACGCGACTCGCGGTGCGTGCTACCGGAAGTCATGCCCACGACGCCGACCGTCCGCGATCTCACCTTGGCCATGGAGTCGCTCGCCCCCACTCGCCTCGCCGCCGACTGGGACAACGTCGGCCTGCTCGTGGGCGATCCCGCGCGGCCGCTCACGCGGACGCTGCTCTGCGTCGACCTCACACGCGCGGTGTGGGAGGAGGCGATCGCCGCGGGGGCCGACGCGATCGTGGCCTATCACCCGCCGCTCTTTCGCGCGCAGAAGCGCTTCGTCGCGGGCGATCTCGCGTACGAGGCCGCGGCCCGGGGCGTCGCGCTCTACTCGCCGCACACCGCGCTCGACGCGGCCGCCGGCGGCACGAACGATCTGCTCGCCGAGGCGCTCGGGCTCCTCGAGTCGCGCCCGCTCGGCGCGGCGATCACGAAGGACCACGAGCACAAGCTCGTGACGTTCGTCCCGGAGGAGGCGATCGAGCGGGTCGCGGCGGCGCTCGCGTTCGAGGGCGCGGGTGTCATCGGCGAATACACGTCGTGCTCGTTCCGCTCGCCCGGCACGGGCACGTTCCGAGGCAGCGCCAGCGCGAACCCCGTCGTGGGGCAGCGCGAGCGGCTGGAGCACGCTCCGGAGGTGCGCCTCGAGGTGGTCGTGCCCATCGCCAAGACCGCGGCCGTCGTGCGCGCGCTGCGGGCGGCCCACCCGTACGAGACCCCCGCGTACGATCTCGTGCGGCTCGCGCCCGCCCCCGACGGCCCAGGCTACGGCCGCGTGGGCCGCGTGGAAGAGCAGCCCGCGCATGCGCTCGTCGCCCGCGCCAAGGCCGCGCTCGGCCTCGCGCGAGTCCTGGTGGCGGGGGATCTGTCGCAAATCGTGCGCTGCGCGGCGGTGGGCGCGGGAGCCTCGGGCGAGCTCCTGCCGCAGGTCGTCGCGGAGGGTGCCACGTTCTTCTTGCTGGGCGAGCTCCGCCACCACGACGCGCTCGCCGCGAAGAAGGCGGGGGTCGCTATTGCATGCACTCTACACTCAAACAGCGAGCGCGCGGCGCTGGGGCGGCTCGCCGAGCTGCTCGCCGTCGCGCTCCCCGGCGTAGCGTTCATGTGCAGCGCGGTCGATCGCGATCCGTTCGACTACGCGTGACGCGCCGCGGTCGCGGATCAGCGGGGGCGGAGGAGGAGCACGGCGAGCAGGACCACCGCGAGGCTGGAGATCGCGATGGCGACGAACAAAAGCGCACGGGTCGACACGAGACCGGGCGCTTGCGCGGCGGCGGGTGGGGGCGGTCCGAGCGCTCCGCGGGGCAGCTCCACCGTGACGCTCTCGCGCCTCCGGCGGGGCGGCACCTGGGCGCCGGGCGCCGCGTACAGCCCGCCGGGCTGCACGTAGGGGGCTCCCGGCTGCGTGGGTGGCAGGAAGCCAGCGTCTCCGGGCGCGTACGGCGCGTACGGCGCCGGCGCCGGGCCGGGAGGCGGGGCGCGGTATCCTTGTGGCGCCTGCGGCGGATAGGCGGCCGGGGGCATATGCGGTGTCAGCGCGTCGTCGTCGGCGCTGTCGAGGTCCACGTCGACCGAGAGCGACGGCTCCACCACGGCGGCCCCTTCCACGATGACCTTCTCGTCTTCCTCGCGGTAGCCACGCAGGCGCTGCGGCGGGGGCCTCGGCGCCGCGACGGCGCGGTCCTCGGGGGCGGTGGGGCGCGCCCCGCGCTGCGGCGCGGCCTTGGCGGGCGCCGCGGGCTTGCCAGCGGCGGCAGCCTGGGCCGCCATACGGGCCTCCATGTGCGCCACGGCGGCCCGCTGCGCAGCGGCCATGACCTCGGCGGACACCGGCACGGTGGGGTCGTCGGAGGGTTCGGGATCCTCCCCCACGCTCGGCGTGCCCGCGCGCGGGCCGAGGTCGCTCATGCAGAGAGGGTGCAGGGTTTTCCCGCTCCTGAGAAGGGGGAAGTCGTCAGGGCGTGAACGTGGCGCGGATCGCCCCGTGGTCGGAGCCGCCCCACCCGGCCTGCTCCCCGCGAAACACCTGAAACGTACCGGGCACGAGCCGACCTACCGCCTGCCGAGCGAGGAACAGGTGATCGAGCGCGACCCACACGCCGCCGTATCGCACAGTGCCGATCTCTGCCTGCGCGAGCCCCTCCGACACCCGCACGAGCTCACCGCCCGCGGCGAGCGCCTCCAGGGCGGGGGACCCGGGCACGTCGTTCAGATCGCCCCCCAGCACGACCGTCGCCGTCGGGAACGTCTGCGCGACCGACACCGTGATCGCGCGGGCCGCGCGGGCCTCGGCGAGACGCCGCTCGGGGTCGTCATTCACCTTCGAGCGGAAGTGCGCGACGAGCACGATGAGCTCGCTGAACGGGCTCGGGGGCTGCAAGTGCACCTCGAGGAGATCGCGCGAGAACCTGGTCGTGCGCCCGTCGGGCAGGGTGAGCGGCGTCGCGTAGTGGCTGCGCACCTTGGTGATCGGGTAGGCCGAGAGCACCGCCACGTCGACCGAGGCGGCGCCGCCGGTCTCGCCGAGCACGGCGGACGGCAGCTCGGGCACGGCCTCGGTGAGCGCGCGGAGCGAGGCCTGCGACTCGACCTCTTGGAGGAGCACCACGCCCGCGCGGAGGGCCCGGATCGCCGCGCCGAGCTCGGCGGCCTTCGCGGCGAGCGCGGCCGGGCTCGGCTCCTCCTCGTAAGCCCCAGGCCCGCAGTCGCCGGTGTCGCAGACGGTGTCGAAGAGGCGGTGCACGTTGAACGACGCGACCTCGATCGTCGGGCCGCGTGGGGGCTCGGGGCGAGTGTCGGGGCGGACGTCCGGCCCCGCGTCCGCGAGCGGCGGCAGTGGAGGTGCCTCGACCGGGCCGCTGTCGTCGCGACACGCCCCGAGCACGCACGGGCCAAGAGCGCCGAGCGTGAGCGCGGCGAGCCCCGCGCGCCACGCGGACGCGCCGAACCGAGCGCGCGCGTGGCTCAGTGGCAGCCCTGCGCCTTCGCCGCGGTCGTGAAGGACGCCGTGCCCCCGGCGGCCGAGCAGGAGCCGCACGTGTAGTACGTGCCGGTGGCCCCGCAAGCCACCGTGGAGTGGAAGGCCCCTTGCGAGGTGCTCTTGCACGACGGCGCACCGAAGAGCGAGAAGTTGATGCACCCGTGATACGCCTGCGAGCGCGCCGTCGAGCAGGCGGTCTTGAGTGCGCACACGCCGCGGTCGATCGCGCAATAGCCGCACGAGCCGCCTACGTAGGTCGAGCCCTCCTTCTCGACCGAGCCGCTGCAGTCGTAGTCGAACGAGCCGTTCGCGCGGGGGGTGGTGAAATACGCCGTCTGGCCCGGCTTCACGTTGGCGCTGTTGTCGTCGCAGTCGGTGTTGTCTTTCACGAACCCGGGCACCGGCGCGGGCCCCGCGATGCAGCCCGGCGCGGCGTTCCCGTTGAGCACGGTGCCGTCTTTGTCGCCGAAGCCGTCGTTGTCCTTGTCGCGGTACCAGAGGGTGCACGCGCCTCCGCTGGGGCAAGCAGGACACACACACTTACCTACACTCCCGGGCGCGCTGCACGAGCCGCCGGTCACCGCGCACGCGTCGTCGCAGCACACGTTGCCGACGCAGTAGCCAGAGGTGCACTGCGGCCCCGCCTGACACACCGTGCCGTTGCCGAGGCGAGGCTTGCAGCCGGTGCCCGCGCAATAGTGGGTGGGGAGGCAGTCGCTCGGCGACGTGCACGTGGTCTTGCACGTGGGATCGCCAGGCGTACACGAGTAGGCGTCGCAGGCCTCGAGGCCGAGCAAGCAATGGCCCGCGCCGTCGCAGGCCGCGCGCCCCTCCTCCGTGGGGGAGTTGCAGAACGAGGTGCCGCAGCGCCTCTTCGAGGCCGGGAACGCGCACGCGCGCTTGCCGTCGCACTTCCCCGCGCACTTGGTGTCGTCCGTCGTGACGCCCGCCTCGGGGACGTTGATGGCCCCGGCGGCGTCGGCGCCGGCGTCGTCGTCGACCACGCCCGCGTCCACGGGGGGCAGCGGCGTGGTGGGGCAGTCGTTCGCGGGGTCCTCCCCGTCGGGGACGGGCTCGCACGTGCCCGCCTTGCCGGGGAGGTTGCACGCCTCGCACTTGCCGCTGCACGCGCTCGCGCAGCACACGCCGTCTACGCACTGGCTCGACTGGCAGTCGGTGGGCGCCGCGCACGCCTGGCCGTTCGGCTTGCTCCCGGGCGGCCCACCTTCGACGGGCGGGGTCGGCTTCGTCGCGGCGTCGGTCGAAGGCACCGGCTCGGAGCCCACGCACCCCACCACCGTGTGCCCACCCCAGGCCACGAGCGCGACCGATCCCCCCACCCAGACCCACTGTTTCGGCGACATGGCCGGCACTTTAGCACCTCCCGCGCGCGGAGCCCGGCGCAGGGACGCGCGGCCTCGATTCCATGCTGTTTGCAGGCATCTTGAGCGGGACCTTCAGAGCCCGAACATCGCCAGCACCTCGCGGGAGGCCGCGGTGCGCTCTCCGCGGGCGTCGCGCTGGACGTGGGTGGCCTCGTCGCAGGTCGGCGCCAGCTCGTGGCCCGCCTGGGCCGCGAGGGAGAGCGTCCACACGGTGAACAGCGGGCCCGCGCCCTCGCGCGGCGCCACGTGGAGCGCCGCGAGCGCGTGGAGCCCCGCGTCGCGCGCGGCCCGGCGCGTGCGCTCGGGGGTGCGCCCGTCGGCGCACACGACGACCCGACCGTCGGGCGCGACGGCGTGCGCCGCGGCCACCAGGTACGCCTCGATGCCCCCGCGCAGCTCGATGCGCGCGGCGGCCCGCTGGGCATCGGGCGAGGGCGTGGCGGTCCCCGGAGGCAGGTAAGGCGGCGTCCCGGTGACGAGGTCGAAGCTCCTCGCCGGCAGCTCGGGCACGCGCGCACGCAAGTCGCCGTGCAGCGCTCGCACGCGTGACACGAGGCCGTTGCGCTCGACGTTCTGGGTGAGCAGCGCGTAGCTCTCGGCCTGCGCCTCCACCCCGACGAGCTCCGCTTCGGGCGCCGCCCAGGCCACCATGAGCAGCACCGAGCCGATGCCCGTGCCCAGGTCGAGCACGCGGAGCGGGCCCGTGCTCCCCGACGAGGACCGCGCGCACGGCCAGCCCGACGCGCCCTCGACGCGCCCGCGGGCGAGCGTGGCGGCGACCCACGCGGTCATGCGGTCGTCGACCGAGAACCGGTGGCCGCCCCGCCGCTGCAGGACGCGGAAGGTCGAGGTGAGCGCGTCGCACGTGAGCTCGGGTGACGCGGGCGCGGCGGTCGCGGCGTGGGGGCCCATCGCGTCCGTCTAGCCGGGTGCCTCACGCGACGCCACCCCGCGCAGCTCGACCGCGCGCGTCATTTTGCCTCCCCGGGGGCCTGTCCACGCACTTTCGGGTTGGACGGACGGCGAGAGTGCGTCATAGCCTAGTGGAAGAAGAGGTTACGTCATGGCTTTTCGCAGGCTTGTCGCGTTCGGTTTGGTGACGGTTTCGGCAGGGGCGCTGGCGGTAGCGTGCAGCTCCACCACGCGGCCCCAGGGCACGTTCGACCCGGACAGCGGAGACGACGCGAGCACGCTCGTGCCCGAGGGCGGCTCCGACGCGCCCAGCCTCATCAACCCGGAGACCTCCACGACCGGGTGCCCCGAGGGCTCTCCCACGCGCGTCACCGGTAAGGTTTACGATCCGGCCGGAAAGAACGCGCTCTACAACATCCAGGTGTTCGTCCCCAGCGGCGATCTGCCCCCCATCCCGGCGGGCCTCCCCGACCCCGATCCCAACACCGCTGCGCGGCGGGCCAAACCTGCGACTCGCAGGTGCTGAACCCCAAGGCCGCCGCCCTCACCAACACGAAGGGCGAGTTCGAGCTGAAGGGCCCCAAGCTCTTCCCCGGCAAAGACGTGCCGCTGGTCATGCAGGTCGGCAAGTGGCGCCGCAAGATCATCATCCCCGAGGTGAAGGCCTGCGAGGAGACCAAGCTCCCCGCGGCGGACACGCGCCTGCCGAAGAACGGCGCCGAAGGCGACATGCCGCACATGATGATGGTGCTCGGCAGCTACGACGCGCTCGAGTGCCTGTTGTACGGCATCGGCATCGACAAGGACGAGTTCGTGCCCGGCTACACCGAGGCCGAGAAGAACAAGCACGTCCACGTGTTCAAGGGCATCGGCGGCGGCGCGACGGTGAACGGCAGGAGCGTGCCCGACGTGAACGACGCGTGGAGCGCGGCCTACAAGATGCAGAAGTTCGACATCGCGCTGCTGTCCTGCGAGGGCACGCCCGAGCGCTCGAACAAGCCCAACCTGAACGCCTTCAAGAACTTCGCCGACTGGGGCGGTCGCGTCTTCTCCACACACTACCACTCGCAGTGGATCACCGGCGATCCCGACAAGCAAAAGGGCGACGCGTGGGGCGAGAAGGTGCTCCTCAGCAGCGGCGGCACGAGCGGCTCGAACCCGTACCCCATCAACACGAGCTTCCCCAAGGGGCAGGCGTTCTCCGACTGGCTCTACGAGATCGGCGCCTCCTCCGTGCGGGACAAGATCAGCCTGAACACGTCCGACGTGTCGAACAACCAGGGTGGCCTGGCGCCCGGCTCGCCGGCGAAGGAGTGGATCGGCGTCGGGAAGTCGGCCAAGTACTTCTCGTTCAACACGCCCACCGAGGTGCCCGTGGCCGACCAGTGCGGTCGCTTCGTGTACAGCGACATCCACGCGGCGGGCGGCGGCTCGGGCGGCAACCCCCTCCCGAACAGCGAATGCAGCGGCCTCAGCGCGCAGCTCACCGCGCTCGAGTTCATGTTCTTCGACCTCTCGTCCTGCGTGCAGGACGAGACCAAGCCGCCGGAGCCCCCGAAGTAAGCCGCCAGCGCCCGCACGGCTCCCGCCCTCGCGGCGGGGGTGCTACTCGGCCGCGTCCGCCGCCGAGGTGTCGGCCGCACCCACCGAGGCGAGCTCCTCGGTGATTTTGGCGCGCGCTGCGAGCACCGACGCGCGCTCCTCGTCGACCCGGAGCTGCTCTGCGAGCTCGGTGGCGAGGCCGTTGGCGTCTTCCACGGCGCGGCGCAGCTTCTTGAAGCGCGTGATCGACGCCGTATCTTGCGCGACCGCGACGACGGGCGAGGTGCCCCGCGCCAGGGTCTCGAGCAGCGCCTCGAGAGAGCCGCGCGCGAGGTGCAGGGTGTCGAGGGCCGCGAGCTTCTGGTCGAGGCGGGCGAGATCGCGCTCGGCCTTCTCGACGACGGCGGCGCGCATGAACTCGGAGACGAGCGGCTTTCCCATGGCAGGAGAGCGTAGCGGACGGACAAAGGGTGCGCAAGCGTTCAGTTCCATACGTTCAGTTTCACGAAATCGCGCGAGGTCGTGAGCGGCGAGGGCTTGTGCCGCCCGTCGCTTCAGCCCACACTGGGCGAGGGGGAGTCACAGAGTGAACCATCCACAGGCGCGCGCCGAAGGGAGCGTCGCGGGGCTCGACGCGCCAGCGCTCATGGAAATCCTCGAGCACCTCGCGCACGCGGTGTTCGTGAAGGACCGCGAGCTGCGCTTCGTGTTCCTGAACCGCGCCGCCGAGCACCTGCTGGGCTTCCCGCGCGACGAGATGCTCGGCAAGACCGACCACGACTTTTTCCCGAAGGCGGAGGCCGACTTCTTTCGCGAGAAGGATCTCGAGATGTTTCAGACGGGCGACTCGGTGGAGATCGCCTCCGAGCCGCTCACCGACGCCGCGGGCACCGTACACCACCTGTCCACCACGAAGACGCCGCTGCGTAATGCGCGCGGCGAGGTGACCCACCTGGTGGGCGTCATCCACGACATCACGCGCCTCGTGGAGGCCGACGAGGCGCTCCGCGGCGTGAACGAGGAGCTCGAGCGGCGCGTGCTCGCGCGCACCGCCGAGCTCGAGGCCGCGCAGCGCGAGCTGGCCCGAAAGCAGCGGATTTCCGTCCTCGGCAAGCTCGCGGGCGGGGTGGCCCACCAGATCCGAAACCCGCTCGGCTCGATCTCCAATGCAGCGTCGATCCTCCGGGTCGCGCGGCCGGACTCGCCCGAGTTTCGGGCGACGCTCGATGTGCTCCGCGAGGAGTCTGCCCACGCGAACCGCATCGTGACCGATCTCCTGAACTACGCGCGGGTCCGCGCGCCGAACCGGAGGCGCGTGTTGCTTTCGAGGACGGTCGAAGAGGTCGTGGCCGCGGTCACGATGCCGCCGAACGTCCGCGTCGAGCTGTCGCTGCCCGACGAGCCCGCCGAAGCTCACATCGACGAGCTGCAGGTGTTCGAGGCGCTCTGCAACCTCGTGCGCAACGCGATCGAGGCGATGCCAACGGGCGGCGCGGTGCGGATCACCCTCACGCCGCGGGGTCGCGAGCAGTGCGTGACGATCCGCGACGAGGGCGACGGCATCCCGGCGGAGGTTCAGGCGTCGATGTTCGAGCCGCTCCTCACGACCAAGCCGATGGGCCTCGGCCTCGGCCTCGTCACCGCCCAGGCGCTCATCGTGGGCCAGGGTGGCCGCCTCACGTGGACCACCACGGCTGGCGAGGGCACGACGTTCGAGGTCTTCGTGCCAGCCGTGCCCACCGTCCCGCCGCCCGCCCCACCGCCGGAGTGACCAACGCCCTCACTGGTTGCGCTTGATCACGTGGAAGCCGAACGGGGTCTCGACCGGGGCGCTCACCTCGTTCACCGAGAGCGCGAACGCCGCGTCGGAGAAGGGCTTCGCCATCTTGTCGCGCGTGAACTTCCCCACGCTGCCGAGCCGCTCCTTGGCGGCTGGATCGTCGGAGTACTCCGCGACCAGCGCGGTGAAGTCGGCGCCGCCCTTGGCCTTCTCGGCGACCTCGCTTGCCCGCTTCTTGGCGTCGGCCTTCGAGCGCGTGACGCCCTTCGGGCTCCGCTCTGCGCCCTTGTAGGCGACCAGCACGTGCTGCGCCGTCACCGCCGTGGGGGGCTCCGCCGGCGCCTTCGCTTCGGCGGCCTTCGGGGGCTCGACCGGAGGCACGGCGCTGGCCGCCGGCGGGGTCGCAGAGGAGGCCGGTGCGCCTCTCTCGGCGGGCTTGTCGCAAGCGGCGAGGGAGGCGAGGAGGAGCGCGAGGAGGAGCGCGAGGGAGGCGAGCGGGGCGAGCGGGGCGAGGGAGGCGATGGGGCGGAGCACGAGGTCCGCATAGCACGACGCACGCCTCCCCAGACGCAAGAAGGCCCGCGCCCCCGCGAGGGAGGTGCGAGCCTTCCGCCGACGCCGCGCGAACTGCGCAGCGGCGATGACG
>Ga0073904_10004696_pt1 | contig 10107 bp, 8 predicted proteins | sample KloWWTrecipitate_FD_66668 | JGI IMG/M metagenome (GOLD analysis project Ga0073904, IMG submission 66668) | Active sludge microbial communities from Klosterneuburg, Austria, studying microevolution and ecology of nitrifiers - Klosterneuburg... | ecosystem: Engineered > WWTP > Aerobic digester >... | reverse complement strand
CCACAGTCCGAGACCAACACCTCGCCCGCTTGAAGCAACGACGCGACAACACCACCAAACAAATCGAGTACTACGACGGACTCCGCAGACTCGACAGCTGGAACCACCGCCCCGACCCCGAACTCACCCACGCCATCAACCAGCGCACCAACCACCTCGCCCACCACGCCATCACCACCCACGCCCACTGGGTCCCCAACCTCATCGCCCACGCCACCACCACCAACGCCCACCTCACCCTCAACGAAATCCAACAACTCGTCGCCGACGTCGCCGCCTACCGAGAACGCGCCGACATCACCGGCCCCGACCCGCTCGGCCCACCACCGGTCGACTCCGACCCGCTGGCGCAGACGCATCGCAGCATCGAGACACGCATCGAGGCGACCCGAGCAGCTACTCCCCGAGTCGGCTTGTCGATCGAGTGACACACCGGCCCCGTGATCCGGGTTCTGTTTGAGTGTGTTGAGGGAAGGCTGCGTGCATGCCACGTCAGTCCTGGTCCGGCACGATTTCGTTCGGGCTCGTTGCTATTCCGGTGAAGTTGTTTTCGGCAGTGTCCAAGAAGTCGGTCAGCTTCAATCAGCTTGACGAGCGCGACATGGCGCGTATCCGGTACCGGAAAGTCAATGCCGACACCGGCGCCGAGGTGGCCGAGGAACACATCGTGAAGGGCTACGAGGTCTCCAAAGGCCGCTACGTCGTCATCGACGCAGACGACCTGGAGCCGCTCATCCCGGTGGCGACCAAGACCGTCGATCTTGAAGAATTCGTGTCGCTTGACGAGATCGACCCGTTGCTGTTCGACAGCGCCTACTACGTCGCACCCGATGGCAGCCCGAAGGCGTATGCGCTGCTGTGTGAGGCCATGGAGGCAACCAACAAGGTGGCTCTCGGCCGGTTCGTCATGCGTTCCAAGCAGTACGTGGCAGCCATTCGTGCCCTCGACGGCCGGCTGGTGATGTCGACGCTCGTGTACGCCAACGAACTCATCGACCCGACAGTGGTGCCGGACCTCGACACCGTCCGCGACGTCGAGGTGTCGGACAAGGAACGCGCAATGGCCGAGATGCTGGTGGAGTCGCTGACATCGACGTTCGACGTGACGAAGTACTCCGATGACTACTCAGCACAGGTGATGGAACTCATCGAAGCGAAAGCTGCGGGAGGTGATCCAGTCTCGGCGGCCGGTACGGCAGCGAAACCGAAGGTTGTCGACATCATGGCAGCGCTCGAAGCGTCCGTTGCCGAAGCCAAACAGGCCCGCACCCGGCACCCGACCGCACGCAAACCTGGTGCCAAGAAATCGGCACCGGCCAAGGTTGCGGCAGCCAAACGCAAGCCGACGCCACGCAAATCGGCGTGACTCCACGGCGTTCGACGTTGCTATCGGCCTTCTTGCCAGTCGACGACAGCTTCTGACAACGCTCTCGCGACGGTGAGGTCGGGGCGCGCACCGGTGCGGAGGTGTTCGACGGCGCCGATCAGCTCGAGCAGCGACGCGGCGAGCGGGTCAGGATGCGCTGTTTGGGTGAATGGCTCGGAGACGTGGTGCTCCGCTGACGCAGTGGCGTTCCATTCGTCGATGGCGTCCACGAACGCATCGGAGAAGGTGGTGTTGTCGTCGGACCAGTAGATGGTGGACACGAACCTGTCGATCGCTGCGAGGTGCGGGTCGGCAATGTCGGTCATGGCGTCGACGGCTGCGGGGCAATTGAGGCTTGGGCTGTGGTGTGCCACGAGTCCATCATCGCGATGATTGGATCAGCCTCGACGGGTGTGTCAACGACCGAGAGCGTTGGGGTTGGCGGGGCCGACATCATCGAGGGATGAGCGTAGCTGTCCCAGCCACCAGCAATTCCGGGCCACGCCTGCTTGAGGTCGGCCAGAGCGCTCGGGCCGTTGCCGTCGTTCATGGCCACCGCAACCGACATCGCCACACTGGGGTTTGCGTCAACTGATGCGAGCACTTGGATGACCTCGTTGGGTGACACTTCCAGCGTCTGTGCCATCTCAACCAACGTGATCGGCGACGCATCGTTGAGCGCCACCCGGCGCAACATCTTCATCGACGCAAGACGTTCGGCGCGGGCAAAGTCGGTCGGTTCGGACATCTCGCCGGTGGGTCGCAGCTCGGGTGGGGTGATGGTGGCCATGGCCGCTTCGACTTCGGCGCGCGGGTACAGCGTTGGCATCTCGATGTCGTTGGTTGGTGCGAGCAGCGCAGCGTGAACTTGATCGGCGTCGCGCCCGAACCGGGTCAAGATCCGTGCTGTTTGCAGTGCGGTTCGACCTGACTCGGCCAACACGGTGGCGACCTGTGCGGAGTGATCGACACGGTAGATGTGCTCGACGAGGATGCGGGCCTGCCGCTCGTCGAGGTCGCCGCGCAGCGCCGTGAGGAACTCTTTGTCGCTGCTGTCGGGGCGGTCGATTGCCGACAGTGCCGGCGCGGCGTCACCGAACAAGTCCGGTTGTTCCACTTTCACTTCCGCTGCGGCCAGGGTTGGGGTGTTTGCACCGGGGAGCGCGATGACGTTGGTGTCAGCGTCGGGTAGGGCGTGGTCGGTGACGTCGAAGGTCAGCTTGACGCCGAGGTCGTGTTCCAGGGTGTCGACGAGACGTTTGGTGGTCTCGAGCACACGCTGCGCGGTGGCTTCGATGAGTTTCGGGTCACCACCGGACCATCCGGCGATGTACGGCACCGAGTAGCTCTGCGATTCGAGGCCGATGGTTTGAGCGAGCAGGTACGCAACCGATTCGGCTTCGACTTCGCGCATGTCGCGGCTGAGTCCGCCCATGGCCCGCTCGCCGTGGTCGAGCTGCACGTGTGCCCATTCGTGCAGCAAGGTCTTGACTTGCTGAGGTCCTTCGAGCACCGACGCGATGCGAACTTGGGCGGCGTCGTAGTTGGTGTAGCCGTTCCATGATTCGGTGGCCGGTCGCAGTTGGAAGTCCACGTCGAAGCCGGCTTCTTCGAGGTGGTCCTTCACGGCGGAGAACACGTCTTGCCACCGGTTCTCACCGGTCAACAACACCGGGGTGACGGCGTCATGGCCAAGGTCGGGGGCGGCGACGAGTTGGCCCTGGTGGAACACCTTGACGGTGCGGAAACCGCGCAGGAAATGTCGGGTCACTTCGTCGCCGGTGGTGTCGTCGACGGTCTTGGCTGAGGCTTTCATCGGGGCAAGAATCACCAGTCCGGTTTCGCCCTTGGCGACCTGGCAGGTGCCCCCATCGACTGACGGGATGCGCTGCCAATTGCGGTAACCAGCGACGTTGCCTTCGGCGCCTTGCAGCGCGAGCAGCATCTGGTTCTGTGGCGAGTAGCGGTGGAACATGCGTGCCGTCGACAGGTATTTGAGCCAGTCGTCCGATGAGGCCAGGCTCGTCAGCTTGGTACGCAGAGCATCGTGGAGTACCTCGACGGCTTTGGCATGGTCGACGCGTGGGGCACGGCTCATGATGAGACCTCGCTTTCTTCGTTCAAGTCACGGATGATCGGGGTTGGACGGGTTCGGGCGGCGGGCACCGACACGGGCTCCTCAACGGGGCCCACCTCGACGGGGGTGGGGCTTGGTGTGGGGCGCTGTGGTACGTGGCGTCGACGGCGGGTGGCGGTGGGCTGCCACGGGCCGGTACCGGTGGATTCGGAACGGAACGGCGGCGGGGCGGGCACCATGGCGCGCAGCTTCTTGTTGCGCCACCACTCGCGCCCGTAGATGTGCGCCGGGGGCATGTTGGAATGGATCAGCAACGCCGAGCCGTACTCAGGCAGTCGGGCCAAAAAGTACGGGACCATGGCCTCGTTGTTGCTTTGCCCACTGATCGAGCGGCGCCCTGAGGAGCCCATGTCGTTAGACCATGATCGGCGTTCGATCTCTTCGTCGCCGACGATCTTGGAGACGTAGCCGAGCGTCGAGTCGTCCGACGCGCCAGGGAAGAACAACTTGGTGGCGTGGTTGGTGAGCAACGTGTCGGCACGTTTGCCGTAGGCCTCGTGGATTTGGGCGTAGGACTGCCAGATCGTCACGAGCTGGATGCCGATGCCCGCACACGTCGAGGACACCTCCGGCAACCAATCCAACGGCATGTTGCCGGCCTCGTCGATCAGCATCAGCAACGGGGCGGGCAGCCGGTCGCCGCGCATCTCCCACTCGTATGCCTGGCTCTTGAGGTCAGACAGCAACCCGGCAAGGACCGGGGCGAGCCGGTTGTAGTCGTCCAGGCTCACCAACAGGTACAAGGTGTTGGCCTGGTCGCCGTCAACGCCGGTGTCCATGAGCCAGTCGAGGTCGATCCATTCGCCGTCACCGTCGATGTCGGTGGCGGCGATCACGTTGGGGTCCAACCACGGGTCGCACACCGTCTGCGCGGTGGCGTACACCGACGCGATCAGTTTCGGATCAGGTTTCTTCCAGATGGCGCTGAGGTGCCGGACCGCTGCGAGGCCGGCGTCACGGGCGTCAGGATCGAGGACTGCGTTACGCAGGATGTCCTCGGGTGGGCAGCCGTTGGCCGAGTCGGGCATCGACATGTCGAACACCCATTCCGCGACGTCTCGCATCGACGGTTGGTCACTGAGCGCCGACGCGCCGAGCAACCCGGTGAACAACAACTTGCCTTGGGTTGACCAGAAGTCCATGCCGCCTTCGACACCGGCTTGCGGGGTCCATGCCGCCATTGCTTCGCCGGCTTTCTTCGCGCCAGAGGGGGTGTGTGCCATGCGCAGCGGTGACCAGCGGCCAACCTCGTCGGCAGTGACGGTGATGTGCGAACTCGACGTCGCCAAGAACCCGCCCGGGTCGAACACACGAACCTCGCCGAGCGTTCGGCGTTGCCCGATGGTGATGTCCATCAGGTCCCGTTTGACCGACAACACAATCGCTGGTGCGTCCCATTGCAACAGCCCTGGAATCGCGCACTGCGACGTCTTGCCGCACCGTGTCGGCCCGGTGATCGCGATCGACGTCACGTCACCCTGTTGGCCTCGGCGCAGCTCACCGGTCGCACGCGCCCGCCACCGTTTCAGCCCACGAGGGTCCGGTCCCGCCCACCGCCGGTTCTCGGTGGCCAACAGCCGTCCCCCCCAGGTGCCGAAAATGAATCGGCCCGGTGACGGACCCGACACCATCAACGGGCGGATCTCGCGCTTGTTCGCGAAGCGGGCGTGGGCGTCGACACCGAGGCGTCGACGACTCGACGACAACGCCTTCCAGATGCGCCGACCGATCATCAACACCACGATCAGCGACACCGCCACCAGGGCGGTACACAGCCAGTAGACCACCGGCCCAGGAAGCTGCGCGGCTGCTGGGGGTGGCCACGCGTCGGCGGGTCGATCCGGTGCGGTCGCCAACGACCCAATCGCTCCGAACGCGTCGCTCAGTCCTGCGTCGAGCGCATCGTTTCCCGATACCGCAGCGGCGGCCGCTGCACCGATCCACACGATGGCACCGAGCGCGCCAGCACCTACGAGCACCGCAATGAGGATCTGCTCGAACGGCGACATCTGCCCGGTCGATGGAGATGTGTCTGTCATGGGCACCACTGAGCACCGCACGGGTCCCGGATCTCTCCCGAAAACGGTGCCACCGCCAAAAAGGTTGTTGGGAGCCGGTCCCAGTTTTGGTGTTTGTCCAGCTCAGCGGCCACGCCGAACGCGTTGAGAAACCCCAAAAATTCTTTGGGCGACGGGCCACTCCCAGTTCGGGTCCCAAAAAGAAATTTCTGGGAGAGCCGGTCCCAAAACCGCTCCCAAACACGATTCGGGACTCCCAGTTTTGGTGTTCGCCCAGCTCACAGGGGGTGACCGCTCCGATGAGCAGCGGTCCGAGCGCGCCGGTCCCGAAACCGGAATCGGGAGAGATCCGGGACCCGTGAAGCAGAAAGTGGCCTCGACCAACCACCACGAAAGACGAGGTCGACCGTGAGCCACACCAACCTCGTTGGAGCAATCCAACGCCAACTCGCCTACTGCAACACACCCGTCCGACACAGCCGGATCACCCGCCGATGGGCACGCAGCGAACCGATCCTCGACGGTGCCAGCATCGACGGGATTCTCGCTCACGCCGCCACGGCAACCACGGCCCAGAACCCGCTCTTGCGAGCGCTGCTACGTCTCCATCAAGATGGCGACGCCGATGCCGGCACCGTCCTGATGGCAGCCGTTATCCCGATGATCAAACGCGTCGCCGCAACTCGATGCCGCTCCGTCCGCAGTGACCGCGACACCGAAATGGGGAACTTGTGGGGAGCGTTCGGACACATGATCGCCACGATCAACCCTGAGGTGGATCTGACCGACGAGGCCGTCGAGCGACCCATGATGACCTACTTCGGAAGCCGGCTCGGTGGCAGCCATGATGTCATCGAACCCGACGAAGCTCGAGACCGCCGTGCGGCTCGCCGCACCCGCCACATCCGGCTGTTCACTGCGGGCGAGTACCCCGGTGGAGAAGCCGAGATCTTCACCGAGTACCGCGCCGACGTTGCCGATCTCGCTATTGCTGAGATCGAACTCACCCGCATCGCCGAAGCCGTCGCCTCCGGAAAAATCAGCGCCCAAAGCTGGCGAGAGCTCGTCGAGCATCGCGTCGACCGCATCCCCGCCCCACCAGGGTGCAGCCTCGTCAGTCGCCGGCTGCGCGCCATGCGCACCGCACGCCAACTCTCAGGCCTGGTTGGTCATGCGGCCTGACAACAACATCATCGTCATGTGGGGCTCCAAAGGCGGTGCCGGCACCAGCGTCACCGCCGCCGCCGCAGCCATCCACGAACCCAACCACGTCCTGCTCGTCGACCTCGACGGCGACGCCGCCAGCATTCTGGGGCTCGCCAACGCCCGCAGCGGGATCGGCGTCGGCGACTGGCTCAACCACCCCAACGTCGAACGAGCCCGCCTCACCGAACTCGTCGACGACATCGACGCCAACACCAGCGTCCTCAAAGCTGGCAGCACCACTATCGACATCCGCTACGCCGATCCCGAACGGGTCGCCGACCTCGCCGCCTGGATCAACGACCAACCAGGCATCGTCATCGTCGATGCCGGCACCGGCCCACCGCCACCGCAGTTGGTTGCCATTGCTGACCGCAACGTGATGGTCACTCGCGCCGACTACCTCGCACTGTCGAACCCGGCCGTGCTCACTGCCGGGCCAGACGAAGTGATCCTCATCAGCGAACCCGGCCGCTCGCTGCAAGCACGAGACATCGAACGCGTCGTGAACGCACCCGTGACCGCCACCATCGACCATGACCCCGTCATCGCGCGAAGTGTCGACGCCGGCCTCTTCATCGGCCACCACGCCCTCCAGCACGCCACTGATCACCTCACAGACCCCGACCGGGACGCACCCGGTCGACCAGAACCCGAAATCGACTACGGCATGCGCTGGACCTCGGCCACCACCGACGGAACATTCAGAGTCAGCTACGACCCCGGCACACACCAACTCACCGCCACGAACAACGCCACCCACAGCACCGAACTCCTCGGCCGCTACGACAACATCGAATCCGTCGACCGAGCCCTCGAAGGCTGGCCGCAACGACACGACGACCCCAACGGCCTCGACTGGGTCCAAGAACAAGTCGGCCTCGAGGCCCCCGACTTCGACGGCCCACCCCCACCCACGACCATCCCACCGCCCTCGCGCGGACTCAGCATCGACCTCTGAACCGAGCAGCGCCATGCCAACACCAACCCGACACCTGCCACCGGTGCTCCACCTCGTCGACGAGACGGGAGGAACCGGCCCTGTCTCGATGGTGCGCGGGTACCAATGGGTTTCGCATTTCGTGTTCGACCGGTTGATACCCACCCTCGAACTTGTCGTGACCATGACCGACGAAAACTCTGACATCTTCGCCGCTGGTCCCGCCGACGTCGTCGAAGCAACCTGGTGGCGTTCGAATAGCCAAGGAGATGATGCCGCGTACTGCACCGTCAACACCTACGACCACGACCCTGCAACAGCACGCCGGTTCACAGTCTTTGTGCCACCCATCAAGGGTGTCGCTGCCACGCTCGTTGCCGTACACACCTTCGCTCGCGTCGACGATCGTGACGACCTCGACGGTGGCCTCTGCGGATCCGACTGTGCAGCCGAGGACGACTACGTCCCAGCATGCACATGTCCCGTCGAAGCCGCCCCGGTGACGTGGTTCGTGCAAAACGACCCCACCATCTGGTCGACACACCCACACGGGCCACGCCTGAAGTATCGAGCGCACCCAACCGTGTAGCACCCCGGTGCCATCATCGGAACAGACATGAAACCAATTCCCGATGACCCGGCATTCATCGCACGCTTCAACGCGTACATCGACACCAGCGGCGGTGTGGACGCCTGCTGGCCGATCGGCCTCGCAGCCGGCGAGGACGGCTACGCAACCTGGACATGGACCGGACCCGACGGGGAACGCCTGAAGTACCGGGCTCACCGCCTCGCGCTCACCCTCGCCCAACCGCCGCCGTCACCAACGCTCTACGCACTGCATGGTTGCGACAACCGCATGTGCTGCAACCCGACACCCGGCACCGGTCACCTCTACTGGGGAACCGCAGCAGACAACGCCGCCGACCGGGACCGCCCCTGGCGGCGCTGGCAGCTCCGCAACCAGCGCACCATGGCCACCGGCCAACTCGGTTTGTTCACCGCCACACCCGCCATGTTCGACAACCCCGACACCACCACTGGCGGGTAGTTACAGCTCGAGGCCGCCACCAGCGGACTGGGCGCCGGTGGGCGTCTCGAACATGGCGTCGAGATCGACGTCCGGTGGTAGTCCACCGGCCGACGGTGGCCTATCTGGTACAGGGTCGCCGGGACCGCCGATCGGCGCTGAAGGTGGCGGATCATCACCAATATCGGGGTCGTGGGTGCTGTCGTGTTCGAGTCCGGCCATCTCGATTTCGAGGTCTGCGATCTGGATTCGGAGACGTTCGATCTCGGGGCCTTTCGCGAATTCTTGGCCGAGCAGCGAGCGCGCTTTGATGACCTGCTCGGTGAAGCTGTCGAGATGGGTTCGTAGCTCACCGAGCGCGCCGGGGACCCGTTCCAGGTGCCGTTCAGCACGGATGGCGATGCCGTGGGTCGACGCGTTGAACAGTTCACCGGTGGTGTAGGCAATGGTGGAGGCGGTGATGTTGTTCATCACCTCAGGCACCCCGAACTCGAAGCCGGTGTGTTCGCCGAAATCACGGCACCGGCCGTAGAACATCTGCGCACCGATGGTGCCGATCGGGGCCCAATCGTCCGCACCGCGCAGCGACCGCAACCGCTCACGGATGTATTCGCCAGCGTCAGCACGGTCGGTGATCACCCGTCCCGACGGGGCGGTGTACTCGAAACGTTCAGCGCGCGTCACCGACCGGGTTGCCTCGACGGTCTCGAGCGCGGCAAGGCGCTGCGAAGCGGTGGCGTGTTGGCGTTCGATGCTGGCGATCCGGCCGGGGAGTTGACGTTGCGTCTTGTGATGGTTCGCGCCGAGGCGAGCCATGCGAGCGTGCTCGGCAACGAGCTCGGCGTGCTGTTGGATCATGGGGTTGCCTGTCGAGATGGCTTTCAGTTCGGCATACGACAGCACCACTTCGGTGTCGAGGTCGTCGATGGAACGCACCGTTGGATCGATCGTTGCCGACGACGTCACTTGCGAGATGAAGCGGGCCTTGCGTTCCAACGTTTGGTACATGTACGGGTCGAAGGAGCGTTCGGTGACGTAACGGATCGTGTGGACCTGGTCGTTCTGGTTGCCTTGTCGGATCGCGCGGCCCTCGCGTTGTTCGATGTCAGAGGGTCGCCATGGTGCGTCAACGTGATGCAACGCGACGAGACGATTCTGGAAGTTGGTGCCCACCCCGATCTTCTCGGTGGAGCCGACCACGACATCGACATCACCGTTGCGGCACGCAGCGAACAGACGCTCTTTGGCGGCGTCGCTCTTGGCGTCGTGAATGAAACGCACCCGTGACGGGTCGATGCCACGTTCGGCCAACAGCTCACGCAGTTCGTTGTAGACGTCAAACGCACGGTCCTTCGACGGGGTGCCTTTGTCAGCGAACACCGCCTGCAACGCCCCCGGCGACGGCGAGGTGCC
>Ga0073904_10004693_pt1 | contig 10109 bp, 10 predicted proteins | sample KloWWTrecipitate_FD_66668 | JGI IMG/M metagenome (GOLD analysis project Ga0073904, IMG submission 66668) | Active sludge microbial communities from Klosterneuburg, Austria, studying microevolution and ecology of nitrifiers - Klosterneuburg... | ecosystem: Engineered > WWTP > Aerobic digester >... | reverse complement strand
TGCTGCTCATGTACAACGATCGCGAGCCCAACATCATCGAGTCGGATCAGGACGCGACCGGCGCGAAGCGCTCGGGGCTCGTCGCCACCAATTCCTACGACGACATGCCGTGGCAGGTGCCCAATCTCTTCCCGGCCACTGAACCCGGCTGCCTGATCAAAGTGCTGCGCATGGACGAAGAGACTCAGGCCCTCTCCTTCCTCTACTGCATGGTGCCCGGCTTCTGGCAGGACAACATCTCCTTTCACGATTGCGCCGAGGAGGCGTACCACATCTGGGGCACGTCCTGGATGATGCAGTTCGGCAACCTGCCCACCGGCGGCTATTTCTGGCGCCCGCCGTACATCAACCACGGCGCGTTCGCGAGCGAGCACGGGGTTCTGGCCTTCGGGCGCACCGACGGTACCCTGCACAACCACTTTCATTTCCACGCCCACACCGAGCCCGATGAGAACCAGAAGAAGGTGGGAAAGAAGCTCGCGAAGCAGTCGCCCGATCTCTTCAAGTGGGTGATGACGCAGGGCCACAATCATCCCGACTTCCTGCACGGTCACGGCCCGGACTGGGTCCACTCGCACGACCACAGCGGCCCCCATTCCCACGACCATCCGCATGACCACGATCACCCTCACGCCCACGCGCACCACTCCGGGAAGGGTCGAAAGAGGTAGGCCGGCTCCAGGGGTCCGTTCGCGCGGCTCGGCTAAGCTTCCAGGCGTGCAGAAGATCCCCCGACCGCTCGAGGCCGCCGAGGTGCGTGTGCTCGGCGCCCTCATGGAGAAGGAGCAGACGACGCCGGAGCTGTACCCCCTCACCGTCAATTCGCTGATCCTGGCCTGCAACCAGAAGACGGCCCGCGAGCCGGTGATGGAGATGTCGGAGGGCGCGGTGCACGGAACCCTGCGGCAACTCCTGCTCGACGAGATGGTTTCACGGTCCGAGGGAGTGCGAGTGACGCGCTGGCACCACGCGCTGAACCTGCGCTGGAATCTGGACCCCGGCCGCAAGGCAGTGATGACGCTGCTCCTGCTGCGCGGGCCCCAGACCCCCGGTGAACTGCGAAGCCGAAGCGAGCGCCTTCACACCTTCGCCTCCGTCGGCGAACTGGAGGACGCGCTGCTCGCCCTGGCCGCCGCCCCCGAACCCCTGGTGCGCGAGCTTCCGAGGGGCCCGGGCCAGAAGGAGGCTCGCTGGACCCATCTCCTTGGCGGTGAGCCCGCGGAGGAGAAGGTGACACCCGCGGTGCGCCGCTACGCCGACGACGAGGGAGAGGACCTGGTGACCCGGGTCGCCGACCTGAACCGGCGGGTGAGGGAACTCGAGCGGGTCGTTTCGCTGCTCACCGGCAATCCGCCATCCGAAACCAGGAGCTCATGACCGACGAATACAAAGTCCATTGCGTGAAACTCGGCGCCGAACTTCCCGGCCTCGACAAGCCGCCTTTCTCGAGCCCGCTGGGCCAGCGCATCTACGCATCGATCTCGAAACAGGCCTGGGAGATGTGGCAGGAGCAGTCGCGCACGATCATGAACCACTACGGCCTTTCGATGGCCGATCCGGAGGCCCGCAAGAAGCTCCGCGAAGAGATGGAGATGTTTCTGTTCAACTCGCCGACGCCCACGCCTTAGGGGACGTCTTGCGAAACCGAACTGGTGACCCGCGAGGGACTCGAACCCCCAACCAAAAGATTAAGAGTCTTCTGCTCTACCATTGAGCTAGCGGGCCCTTGCGCAGACCCAGGCACCGTCGCCTGAGGACGCGAACGCGGATTATCTCCGATCTGCGGCGCTCAATCAAGGAAATTGGTCCCGCGTTCTTGGAGGGATGGTCAGACCTGATCGCCGAAGAGTTGAACCACGGCATCGCCCAGGCGAGGCATGCGGGCGAACACCGAGGCGGCGGCGTTGGCGAGGGCGCTCCGCGACACCAGGCCGTAGAGGAGAAGGGCGGCGACACCCTTGACCCGGCGAAGATGCCGGATCCCACGCTCGTACTCGTCGAATGAATCGGAGCTTCCGTCGAGAGATGCCTTAACCGCGTCGGCCCCGAGCACGCCGCTCGCGATGGCGTGGGCGATGCCCTCCCCGGTGAACGGGTCGAGGAACCCGGTGGTGTCGCCGCAGGCGATGAACGGCCCTCGCGCCTGACGCCGGGATCGGAGCTTGAGGGGACCGACGACCCGGACCCGGCCGTCGAGCCGTGCGGCCTCGATCCTCCGCGAAATCTCGGGGTAGGCGGTTACATCGCGGCGAAAATCGGCTTCGAGGCTCCGGGGTGTCATCTCGAGCCGGCCCCCGAAACGGACGTAGCAGATGTTGGCGCTCGTCCTCGAAAGAGGCGCGATTCCGCAGTAGCCGCCCTCGCCGACGTGCATCTCGGCCATATCCGAGAGGTTCGAAACGCCGTCGCAGTGCGCGCGCACGGCGTAGCGGCGCTGGCTCTGATCGCCCGCCTCGGACTCGACGAAGCCAAGGGCGCGGGCCAGAAAACTCTGGCGTCCGTCGGCCACGATGACTCGCTTGGCCTCGATGTGGAGGATGGCGCCGCCGCCCTCCGCGCGACATCGAACCAACGCGCCGCCCTCGCGGGTCGGCTCGGCAGCGATAGCCGCCACTCCTTCCATGATCCGGACGCCGCGCGCGCGGGCGCTGTCGAGGAGATGAAGGTCGAGAACGGTCCGCCGGATGGCCAGGCCCGGGGCGTTGCGGCCGGCCCGGTAGCGTCCCGAGAAGACGGTCCCCCGGGGGGACCGGACCCGCATGCCGCGAATGGAATGTCCGCTCGTGGACCCGCCTCCGTCCGTCTCCGCTCGCGGCCGCCACATCCCGATGGCCTGGAGGCGTGCGATCGCGCCGGGCGACAGACTCTCTCCGCAAATTTTGTCGCGAGGGAAGGTGGCCCGATCGACCAGGGTCACGGCTATTCCCGCGGTCGCGAGTTGAAACGCCGCGGTGGAACCGGCCGGACCGCCTCCGATCACGAGCACGTCGGTCCGCTGCGTGCTCACGGGATGGAGCGGCCGCGCGGGGCGTCGCGGCTAGACCGCACGGGGCGACACTCCACGCCAAAGGCTGAGTTCGATCGCGAACCCCGGGCCGAAGCCGATTCCGAGGGCGAGCTGGCCGGGCTCCAGTTTCGCGAGCGCACGCTCGAGGACGAAAAGGATGGTGGCCGAACTCATGTTCCCGTGGTCGCGGAGCACGGACCGCGAGGGTTCGAGCTGGGCAGAGGTGAGACCGAGTTCCTCCTCGGCGACATCCATGACTCGGCGGCCTCCCGGATGAATGGCAAAGGCCGAGACCTGGTCGAATCTCGAACCGTTCTGGCTCAGGAACTCGATGACCATCGGACGCAGCTTGCCGCGCAGGAAGTCGGGAAGCCGCTTGTCGAGAACCAGTTTGAAGCCGCTGTCGACCACGTCGTAGCCCATGGCTCCCAGGCTGTCGGTCATGAAGTAGCTCGCGGCGTTCACGAACTCGATCGAGCTCTTGCCCGCCCGCGGATGCTGGTCGCCGAGGAGCAGAGCCGCGGCCCCTCCGTCGGCGAACAGCGCTGCGGCCACCATGTTGGTCGCGGAGGCATCCCGGGCCTGGAAGGTGAGAGAGGAGAACTCCACGGCCAGGACCAGGGCCGCGGCCCGCGGGTGAGCGGCGACGTAGTCGGCGGCCCGCGCGAGGGCCACCGCCCCGCCCGCGCATCCGGCCTCGGTGATCGGCAGGCGCGCGAGCCGAGGGCCGAGTCGCAGGGCGTTCGCGACGTGAGCGTCCACCGCGGGGATCATGAAGCCGGTACACGAACTCGAAACCAGGATGTCGATGGCGTCGAGGCCGGCGCGCGACATCAGCGATCGGGTGAGGTCGATGCCGGTGCGGATCATCGCCTCCTGGTAGACCGCATTCCGTTCCGCGAAGGTGGCGTCGACGAAGACCTGGTCGAGAGGCTTCAGGGACGAGCGGGTGTCGACGCCGGCCCGGGAGAAGAGGCGCTCGACCGCGCGGGGATCGACCCCGGCGCCCGTGCCTTCGAGCCAGGCCAGCACTTCGGCCGTGACCTCGCTCTGCTGGTGCCGGAACGGGGCGGGAAGCGTCTCAATCGCGGCGAGAAATGACAATGAGTCCGATAGTCGGCAGGTTGACGCGGGAGAGGGCCGGCTTGCGCCAAGCCGCTAGAACGGAACGTCCTCGTCCGAGGCCTGGAAATCGTCGGCGGGCCCGGGACCGGGTTCGCCGGAGGCAGCCGCCCGGGGGGCGCCGTCGCCGCGGGAGCCGAGGAGGACGATGCGCGAGTTGAACCCGCTGACCCGGATCTTGGTGACGTTGCGCTTGATGCCGTCCTTGTCGGTGTACTCGTCGTACTTGATGGAGCCTTCGACGTAGAGCGGCTTGCCCTTGGTGACGTAGTCGCGCACGATCTGCGCGGTCTTGCCGAAGACTTCGACCCGGTGCCACTCGGTCTTCTCCTGCTTCTGTCCGGACTTGTCGGTCCAGCTCTCGGAGGTGGCGAGGGAGAAGTTGGCGATGGGCTCGCCGGACTGGGTGTAGCGGATTTCGGGGTCTTTCCCGACGTTGCCGATGAGCGTCACTTTGTTGACTGAGGCCATTTGAGTTTCCTTGTTCTGTTGGTGTCGTAGCTTGAGAGAGATGGTGAGAGGGCGACGCGGCGGCCCTACGGCTGTCCGAGCTTCTCGCGCGCGAGCCGCGCCGCCGGGGAGTTGGGAAAGCGTTCGACCACGAATCGATACTCGAGAACCGCCTGGGACTTCCGGCCGAGGGCTTCGAGGGCGACGCCCTTCTTGTATCGAGCATCGGGGATCTTGTCGCTGTCCGTGAAGTCCCGGAGCAGCGCGTTGAACGCGGTCACCGCGTCCTCGTACTTGCCCTGGGCCTGGAGGCACTCTCCGACCCAGTACTGGGCGTTGTCGGCGAGGTCGGTGTCGCGATAGAGCCGCAGGTATTCCTGGAAGCCCTGGATGGACAGGTCGTAGTTCTTCCGCGCAAAGTCGCTGTACGCCTGCTGATAGAGGTCGCGCGGAGGGATGGCCGGGCCCGCGGCCGCGGGGGTCTGCGTGGCGCCTGGCGCGCCGGACAGGCCGGGCGCGACGCTCCCGGGAGGCTGCGCCATCGCGGCGGCGGTTGAGGTGCGCAGTCGGTCGGAAATCTCGGAGAGCCGCTCCTGCTGGTCCTTGATCGCCACCATGGCCCGTTCGTCCTGGATCTTCATGTCCTGCTGGAGCTTCTTCAGGAGGGCCGACTGCTCGACCAGGATGTCCATGATCCTCTTCAAGTCCTTCTGGGCGTCGAGCCGGGCCTGGTCCGCCTCGGCGACCTGCCCCTGGAGCGTGGCGATCTGCTGGGTGAGGGCCAGGAACTCCTTCTTGTCCGCCCGGGCCACGGATGGGAAGGCGAGCGCGCACAGAGCGGCGAGCGCGAAGAATCGAAGTGCGGGGGGCTGGGGGACTCTCATGGCTTTCGGGACCTTTGCTGGGTGAAGTGAAAAGGATAGCGGTCGCGGCGCTCGGATCGGGTCCGATCGGCGAGAATCATCTGAAAGTCTGGCTCCAGTCGGGAGCCTGGCTGTTGCCGGGACCGACGGCAATGCTCCGGATCTTGGAGCCCAGGCGATCGGTCTGAGCGAGCTGCCAGGTGCCCCCGCGGTTGCAGGCGAAGACCAGATGGCGGCCGTTGGGCGCCCACGATGGGTATTCGCAACTTCCCCTGCCGGTAGTGAGCTGGCGGACCTGGCCGGTTGCGAGGTCCACCACGGCGATCTCGAAGCCGCCGTCTTCGAGACGGGAGGAGTACGCGATCTCCGCGAACTCCCGCGACGGATTCCAGGCGCAGGCGTCGTTGTAGTTGCCGACGGTGGAGAGGCGCCTCAGGTTCAGCCCTTCGTTGTCCATCACCCAGAGCTGGGCCGAGCCGCTTCGCCCGGAGGTGAAGGCGACCTCGAGCCCCGACGGGCTCCAGCAGGGAGCGGTGTCCTGCGCGGGCGTCCCCGTTAGGTTGCGCGCCCCGGTCCCGTCGATGTTGGCGACCCAGATGTCGAAGTTGCCGCCCCGGTTCGAGCTGTAGGCGATCTTCTTGCCGTCGGGCGAGACCACGGCCGCGAATGCCTGTGTCCCGGGTCGCTCGTTGGTCACGTTCGGAACGCTCCGCCCTTCGAAGATCCACGAGAGGAAGATCTGGGGGTCGCCGTTGCGGTAGGAGGTATAGACGATGCCGCGTCCCCCGGGCGTCCAGCCGGGGAGGATCGAGAGCTGGCGGTTGACCGTGACCTGCCGGACGTTGAAGCCATCGTAGTCCGCGATGTAGAGCTCCTTGCGCCGCCTGTCCGTGTAGTCGCGGTCGGAGACGAAGACGAGGCGCGTGCGGGTCACCCCCTGGATGGAGGCGAGGCTCAGGATGTCGTCCGCGGACTGGTGGGCGAAGGCGCGGAAGGTGTTGGGATTCGAAGGCTCCACCTTCCCGGCGTAGCGCTTGCTCATGATGGAGGAAGACCCGTCCACGCTGAAGGTCCGGGCCTCGACCGCGAACTCCGTGCCCGTCTGGGTGACCTCGAGGGTGACGAGGATGTTGGCGCCCACCGACTTCCAGTCGAGGTAGTTCGGGGCCTTCGGATCGACGAGCGGGAGCGAGCGCATGAGCGACTCGGGCGTCAACTGGAAACCCTCGAAGTCGAGGTCGGTCTTCAGCACCTCTCGAACCACGCCGCACGACGTGCGCAGGGGCTCGGTGGTGGCGGAGCAGGGGGCGATCGCGACTTTGGTAGCGCCGGTCCCGCCGATGGTGAACCTGTAGATGTCCTGGGCCTGGGGAGCCGCCTTCACCCCGCCATAACCGGCCAGGACCACGCAGATCCCGGCGCTAAGAAACTGGCTTGAAGGTCGCATGGATGAGGATGGTTTCCTTTTCGTACGAATTCGGGATGGGTCCGAGCTGGGTGCTGACCACGGCGCGTTCAGCCAGGCGATCGATGGTGGGGGAACCCGAGGACTCTATGACCTCGACCTGGTCGATGGACCCGTCCCGATGGATCGTAAAAGCGACCTTCACACTGCCCGCGAGGTCGGGCCGGATCTGACGGGCCCAGGTGGCCCATATCTTGTTCTGGGCGGCGGCGAGGTAGAAGCCCAGGGGGCCGGCCGGGCCGGTGGTTCCGTTCAGCACCCCCGGGGTCTGCGCTGCGAAGTCGAGGCCAGTGGCGGCGCTGGCCGAACCCGCTGCGGATGCCGCGGCCCCCGCCGGCGGGTCCTTCCTGGGCACCTTCTCGGTGGCGATCTCCCGGGACTCCGGCTTCTGCGAGTCCTTGAGGCTCCGCTTCAGGTCGACGGGCGCCAGTCCTTTCTTTGGCGCCACCTTCTCCGGCTTTATGAGCCGGACCGGAGCGGGAGGCTTGGGCGCGACCTTCGGCGCCTCGGCCGGCGGCGCGGTCTCGGTCGGCGCTTCCGCGGGCTCCGAAGCGCGCGGCATCCCTCCTCCCTTGGGAAGCGGGACGGCGAAGCCCTCGATCACATTGATGATGGGCCGCCTCGGGGTGAGCAGGGCCAGGATGAGAATCGCGAAGAACGTGGTGGCATGCGCCGCGCCGGAAAGCAGCAGGCTTCTCGAATAGCCCTCGTCGGCCAGGGCCTGCCGGGCGACGAGGACGCGCAAAACCGGGTCGTTCACGAGGCCTCCTTCGGCATGTCATAGGCAAACCCGATACGTTCGACGCCGCAGCGCTTCAAAAGGTCGACCACCTCGATGACTTTCCCGTAGCGGACGTTCTGGTCCGCGCGGAGGTAGACCACGTGGGTGGGCCGCCCCAGCATGATTGCGCGGATCTGGTCCTCGAGAAGGGGCAGGGCGAGGGGCTGGCGCCCCAGGTAGGCCCGTCCCTCGGCGTCGAGAGTGACGGTGAGGCGGTCCTCGGGCTGGGTGTCGAACTGGTTGGCGGTCGGGAGGGTGATGTCGATGCCCTGGCTCATCATCGGCGCGGTGACCATGAAGACGAGGAGCAGAACCAGCACCACGTCGACGAGCGGCGTCACGTTGATCTCACCGATGCTCTTGTGCGGGCGCTTGCGGCGGATCGCCAGGTATCCCGAACCCGCGGCATTTCGGCCGCCGCTGTCCGCCGAGGAGTTGAGGCCGACCATCGCCCTGCTTCTACGTGAAGTTCCGCTCGACCATGCTGATGAACTCCATGGCGAAGTCATCCATCGTGGCCGAGAGGGCCCTCACCCGATCCGAGAAGTAGTTGAAGAAGAGGGCGGCGGGAATCGCGGCGAAGAGCCCGGCTGCGGTGGTGATGAGCGCCTCGGAGATCCCGGGCGCCACGATGGCCAGGTTCGCCGAGCCCTGGCGGCCAATCTCGCCAAAGGCATTCATGATGCCCCAGACCGTCCCGAAAAGGCCGATGAATGGCGACACGCTGGCCGTGCTGGCCAGGAAGCTGAGCCTCTTCTCCAATCGCGTCTCCTCGACGGACGCAGCGCGGGCCAGCGCCCGCGACACCGCGTCCAGGCTTCGGATGGAGGGCCGCTGAGTCGCGCCCCCGGCCGCCGGCCGGACCTGGTGGTTGATCTCCTGGTAACCCGCCTGGAACATGCCGACGAGGGGCGAGTAGGTGAGCTGATTGGCCACCGCGTTCACCTCGGAGAACTTCTGGCTCTTCCGGAAGACGTCGAGGAATCGCCTCGATTCCCGGGCGGCCCGGGCCAGGGTGGTCCACTTGTTGATGATGATGCCGAACGAGACGAACGAGAAGATCATCAGGAGGACAATGACCGCGATCGCGGTGGGACCCGAGTGCTTCAGGAACCCGAGGGTGCCCCCGCCGAAGGCGTCGGCGGCCGCGCTTTGTGCCAGCAGGAAATGGATCATCATCTGTGTGGTGGTGTCGACCTCTCAGAATCGCACAATATGTTGTGTACGTCAATGAAGGGACCCTGACCGGCCCGGGTTCCATGCTACCCTCACGGGCCTTCTTATGCTTCGTGTTCTGCGCATCGAAAACCTTGCGGTGGTGGCCTCCGCCGAGATCGAATTCGGGCCCGGTCTCAACCTGCTGACCGGCGAGACCGGGGCGGGGAAGTCGATCGTGGTCGATGCCCTCGGCCTGGTCTGCGGCGAGCGAGCCGACGGCGATCTCATCCGAACCGGGGAGGAAAAGGGAACCATCGAAGCCATCTTCGATGTCCCGAGGGGCTTTGGTTTCGAAGCGCTCGGCCTCGGAATAGACGAAGCGGACGGGGAAGTGGCGATCCGGAGAGAGATTCTCTCCTCGGGGCGCAGTCGAGCCATGATCAACGGCGTCACCGTCTCCCTGGCCGGTCTCAAAAGCGTGGGGCAGCAACTGGTCCAGATTCACGGCCAGCACCAGCATCACGCCCTGTTGAACGCCGACTTCCACCTTTCGTTCCTGGACCGGTTCGCGGGGCTCGAGGCCCGGGCAGAGAAGGCCAGGGTCCTCTTCGCCGAGGCCCAGGCCGCAGATGCAGCACTCCGCGACTTCCTCGAGAAGGCGCGGCAGTTCGGCCGGGAGCGGGAAGCCCTCCGGTTTCAGGTCGACGAGATCCGGCGCGCGGATCTCCGTACCGGGGAAGAAGAGGAACTGCGGGAGGAGCGTTCCCGCCTTCGCAACTCCGAACGTTTGGGCGAGCTGACTTCGGAGGCGGCCGGGCTTCTGGACGGTACCGAGGACGACTCGGACAATTCGCTGGTCTCGAAGATGCGAGCGCTCGGGAAGCGGCTCGACGAGATCATGCGTCTCGACCCCTCCGCGGTCCGCGAGTCCTTCAGCCGCCACGGCGAAGTGCTGGGACTCCTCAACGACTGGTCCGCGGATCTGGCCGACTACGTTTCGTCCCTCGATGCGCAGCCCGGGCGGATCGATGACGTGGAGTCCCGACTTGCGACCCTAGAGCGACTTAAGAAGAAATATGGTCCAAGTGTCCATGAAATAATGTCTTTTCTGGAAGAGTCCGAGGGTCGTCTCAACGCCATTGAGGACCCGGAGGCCGAGGAGCGGCGGCTGGGGAAGCTGTCGATCGCTGCCTGGAGCGCCTACGCGACGCTCGCCGCGGCGCTCTCGAAGGAACGTCGGGCGGTCGCGAGCAAGCTGCAGAA
>Ga0073904_10004689_pt1 | contig 10114 bp, 12 predicted proteins | sample KloWWTrecipitate_FD_66668 | JGI IMG/M metagenome (GOLD analysis project Ga0073904, IMG submission 66668) | Active sludge microbial communities from Klosterneuburg, Austria, studying microevolution and ecology of nitrifiers - Klosterneuburg... | ecosystem: Engineered > WWTP > Aerobic digester >... | reverse complement strand
GATAAACCTCGGCGATATCCAAACCGCGATGAAAAGCGGGCGTTGAAGACGGCGGAGGTTGCCGTGTTCGCAAAGCAATATGCACGGCGCAGGCAGAGAGGAGTCGAGCCGAACGATCGTAGCTACGATAGAGAACTTGAACAGCAACTGAAGAAACTGGACCCAATCGAGTTAGATCGCATTCTGCGTGATGACGAAGAAGACTGACGTTGCTCAACGCTAACAATGAAAAACGGCGGCCCCGAGGGACCGCCGTTTCGCATTCCTTGACCCCGTAAGATCAGGCCGCGACGCGGCTGACCAGCACGGAATCCACCTGCTTCGCGGCACCCGCCTCGTCCACGCCGGACACGGCGGCGACTTCGCGGGTCAGGCGTTCGAGGGCAGCCTCGTAAAGCTGACGCTCGGAATAGGACTGCTCGCGCTGGTCGTCGGTGCGGTGCAGGTCGCGGACCACTTCGGCAATCGACAACAGGTCGCCGGAGTTGATCTTCTGTTCATATTCCTGCGCCCGGCGCGACCACATCGCGCGCTTGACCTTGGCCTTGCCCTTCAGCGTATCCAGCGCCTTGGTCACGACGTCAGGGGCCGACAGGGCGCGCATGCCGATGTCGAGCGCCTTGTGCGTGGGAACCCGCAGGGTCATCTTGTCCTTCTCGAAGGAGATGACGAAAAGCTCCAGCTGAATCCCGGCGATCTGCTGTTCCTCGATCGAGATGATCTTGCCGACGCCATGCGCAGGATAGACCACGAAATCGTTCGGGCGGAATTCAGGCTTCTTCGATTTGGTCATTCACGGTTCCCCATAAGGAGGCCCCTTCCGTGACAAAGACCCCGCGCGCCCTGAACCCCGGTTCAGGCGAGTGGAGCTTTGATTGTCACAAAAGAATTCGGCCCAGGCGCTGTGCTCTAAGCCGGTGTCAGGCTTCCATGCTTGCAATGTAAACGAACAATAACACAAAAACCGCATGATTCCAACTGCCGCGAAACTGGGCAGTTCAGATGCAACACATTGAAATAACTGCGCTTATCGACATGTAACCGATTCGTGGCCTTGGTTCTGCCCGAATCGGTCCGCCAGTTCAGCCGCCATCCCCCGGCGCTTCCGAGAAGTATTTCTCGCGTTTCCCGGTCTCGCCATCGCGGTCTTCGTAGCCAGGCAGCGGGTCTTTCTTGGTGACGATCACCGGCCATTGCACCGCATATTTGCGGTTGAATGTGACCCATTCCTCCATGTCCGGTTCGGTGTCGGGGCGGATCGCGTCAGCGGGGCATTCGGGTTCGCAGACGCCGCAGTCGATGCATTCATCCGGGTGGATGACCAGCATGTTCTCGCCTTCGTAGAAGCAGTCGACGGGGCAGACCTCGACGCAATCGGTGTATTTGCAGGCGATGCAGTTGTCGATGACGACATAGGTCATGGGCGTGGCTCTGATGCGATGTGTCTGGGCTTAGCTAAGCCAGGTGGCCGGATCATTCAAGCGTGTCTGGTGCGGCAGAAGCGTCGAGATCAAGATAGAGCGCCTGGGCTTCGGGGGCCGGACCCCGCCGCAGACCCGGCGCCAGGATGCGCACCAGGCGGATGCGTGACCCTTGCGGGAAGGTCAGGGTGTCACCTGCGCCGACGTCACGACCGGGGCGGGTGACGCGGGTTCCGTTCACCCGGACATGGCCCGCCTCGATCACTTCGGCGGCAAGGCCGCGCGATTTGAAGAACCGCGCCTGCCAAAGCCATTTGTCCAGCCGCAGTTTGCCTGCGGCGTCGGGGTCAGCCTTGCCCGAAGGCCCGGCCAAGCTTCAGACCTTGCCCTTGAGCGCGAGGAGGGCGGCGAAAGGGTTGTCGGGGTCGATGGGCTTTTCCGCGCGGGGGGGCCGGGCCTCGAAGGACTTCTGCCGCTCGTCGCGTTGTGGCTTGCCACCCTTGTAGTCGCCCTTCGGTCGGTCGCCTTTCGGTCGGTCGCCGCGTGGGCGATCCCCCTGCGGGCGGTCGCCTTTGGGACGGTCGCCGCGCGGGGCACGGGGGGCGTCGCCCTCTTTCCGCTCGGGACGGGGGGCACGTTCCGGGCGGGGGCGGGGCTTCGGCGCCCAGGTGAAGGTGTAGAAGGCCTCCATCTCGGGGGCGGCTGCCTCGGCTTCCGGTTCCGGCGGCGGGGCCAGGATCGAGACTTCCTCGGGGATCGGCTGGCCAGCGGCGATGGCGGCGGCGGCTTCCTCGGAGATCTCCGGGGCCTTCGCGGTCTCGGCCTTCACCTTGGCGCGTTCGGACTTCTCGCCCTTGTAGCCAAGGCCCGCCATCAGGTCGGCGAACTGGTCCAGCGTCATGCCGGTGATCGACAGCATGTCGGGCGTGGCCTCAAAACCAGCGCGGCTGTCCTTTTGCCGCAGGATATCGGCCAGGCGCTCCAGCATGTCGATGCGGATCGCGCGCGTCCCCGCCGGATGATAGCCCGCAAGCGTGTAGTGCTGCTTCGGGACTTCCTGGACATTCGGGATTGTCACCAGGCCGGGAGGCGGTGATTCGGGGAATTCCTGCAGCCCGTTCCACAAGGACCACAGCACCAGCCGCAGCCGGGTGGGGGCGGGTTTCAGCAGCGCGGGCAGGAAGATGGTGAACTGGCCGAAGCGGACCCCGTGCTTACGCAAGGCACCGCGCGCGTCCTGGTCCAGCTCCTTGACCTCGGTCGCCACCGCGTCGCGCGGGAGAACCCCCATCGCTTCCGACAGCCGGAAGGCAAAGCCACGGGCGAGGCCGGTCAGCGCCTCGTCGCGCGCCATCGCAAGCAAAGGCTCGAACTGCGCGGCCACCTTGCGGTCGATGAAATGCTGCAAGCGGCGGCGGACCTTTTCCACCACCTCCGGCCCGGCTTCCTCATCGACGAAGGCCTCGACCGCCGGTTTCGCGGGTTCCGCACCCTTGACCAGCTTGCCCACCGCATTGGTGCCCCACATCAGGCCACCCTGTTCGGTGACATCCAGCTCGGTGTCCGGCGCGTTGTAGAAACGGTCGGCGCGCAGGTGGAACTCGGGCTTCAGCGCCAGAAGGGCGGCCTGCGCCAGCGTCCGCGCCGCATCGGGCGTGGCACTGGCGTCCTGCTTGAAGCGGAACCCCTCCAGCCTGCCGGCGAATTCGCCCTCGACCGTCACTTCGCCCTTGTCGTTCACTTCGGCCACCAGAGCCTCCTTCTGTTTCAACCGGCGAAGCAGGACAGATGTCCGCCGGTCAACAAATCGTTGGGTCAGAGCCGCGTGCAGCGCATCCGACAGGCGGTCTTCTACAGCGCGGGTTTCGTCGCGCCAATGGCTTTCGTCTTCGACCCAGTTTTTCCGCTGAGTGACATAGGTCCAGGTGCGGATATAGGCCAATCTGCGCGACAATGTGTCGATGTCGCCCTCGGTCCGGTCGATCCGCGTGATGGCGGTGGCCAGCCAGTCCGAGGAGATGCGCCCGCCCCCCAGCCCCCGGCCGACCAGGAACTCGAAGATGCGGGTCAGCAGGGTGGTATGCTCGACCCCGCCAGCGGACCGGAAGTCCGGGATGCGGCAGACATCCCACAGCAGCTGCACCCGCTTTGGCTCGGTCAGGCGGTCGCGCACCTCGGGCAGGGCGGCCAGCGCCTTCAGGGCCAGCAAGTCGTCAGCGTCGCGCGCGCGGGTCAGCCACTCGTTGCCGGTCGGTTCCTCCAGGCTGCGGATCAGCCGCTCGACCGACCCGAAGTCCAGCGCCTCGTTGCGCCAGTGCAGCTTGCGGACCGGGGCGAAGCGATGCGTCTCGATGGCCTCGACCACATCCTCGTCGAAAGGCCGCGCCTCGCCCGTCACCCCGAAGGTCCCGTCCTCGGTATGCCGCCCGGCGCGGCCCGCGATCTGCGCCAGCTCCTGCGGGTAAAGCCCGCGCATCCGCCGCCCGTCGAACTTGGCGGTGGCGGAAAAGGCCACATGCTTGATGTCGAGGTTCAGCCCCATGCCGATGGCATCGGTCGCAACCAGATAATCCACGTCGCCGTTCTGGTACAAAGCCACCTGCGCGTTTCGGGTGCGCGGGCTAAGCGCCCCCATCACCACGGCGCAGCCGCCCTTCTGCCGCCGGATCAGCTCGGCAATCGCATAGACGTTTTCCACCGAGAACCCGACGATGGCCGACCGGGGCGGCATCCGGCTGATCTTCTTCGACCCCGAATACGACAGCGTCGACATCCGCTCGCGCTTCAGGAAGGTCACATGCGGCACAAGGCCAGCAATGGCGCCCCGCATGGTGTCCGACCCCAGGAACAGCGTCTCGTGCAGCCCCCGCGCGCGGAGCAGCCGGTCGGTGAAGACATGCCCCCGGTCGGCATCGGCACAGAGCTGGATCTCGTCCACCGCGACGAAATCGGCGCCGATCTCCAGCGGCATCGCTTCCGTGGTGCAGACCCAGTATTGCGTCCGCTCCGGCACGATACGTTCCTCGCCCGTGACCAGTGCCACCACCGAAGGCCCGACACGGGCAACGATCCGGTCATAGACCTCGCGCGCCAGAAGGCGCAGCGGCAGGCCGATCACCCCGGTCCGATGCGCCAGCATCCGGTCGATCGCGTGATGGGTCTTGCCGGTATTCGTCGGCCCAAGGACCGCCGTCACCCGCCGGGTCGCGTCCATCGGTTAAAGCTCCTGACCCTCGGCTTCCAGCTCCAGCCGCTCGACGGCTTCCGTCGCGCCCTGAAGATGGGGGTGGATCGCCAGCGCCGCCTTGTAGACCTCCAGCGCGCGTTCGGGCTTGCCGCTTTCCTCCAGAATCATCGCCAGCCCCGACAAGGCCCCGAAATGCCGGGGGTTCAGCGTCAGCACATGGCCGATATCGGCGACCGAAGGCCCGAACTCGCCTGCCATGTAATAGGCGGTGGCGCGCGCATTCCAGGCTTCGGCAAACTCGGGGTCATGGTCGATGATCGCAGTGAAATGTTCGATGGCTGCGGCAAAGTCACCCAGGTCCATCGCATCCTTGCCGCGCTGGAGGAGAAGATCTTCCGCCGGGGAGCCGGACTTCGACCATTCGATCCAGATTTCCCGCTCGATCCGGCCCGCCTCGGCCGCCTCGGCCGTCTTCAGACGCTCGAAAAGACCGTCCAGCTTCGCGGTGTCCTCGGCGAAAACCATGGTGCAAGTCAGGAAAAGCGACAGAAGTGCCGCAACGATACGATTGAGAATGGCGGCTTCACGACCCATAACATGAAAGTAACCGATCCGCGCCGGATTGCCAGTGGCGCAAGGGTCACGAAGGAGAGACTTGCATGAGCGAAATGATCGATGCCGCCGTCAAGGCGCTGTCTGCAAAACTGTCGGGCGGATTCGACGGGGTGGCGAAATTCGTGATCACCGGCGAAGGGGCGATCATGCTTGACGCGACGGGGGTCCGTGCGGGGGATGAAGAGGCCGATGTGACCCTGACCGCCGATGCCGATGTGTTCCGCGCGATCCTCGACGGCGAGATGAACCCGACCATGGCCTTCATGACCGGCAAGCTTGCGGTCGATGGCAGCATGGGTCTGGCGATGAAGCTGGGCTCGGTGCTGGGGTGAAGCACGACGCGATCCTCCCGGCCCCGTTCCATGCGGCGCTGGCCGACGCGCCGCCGGGCGCGATCTGTGTCTGGTTGCAGGCCGGGACGGCGCGCATCCGCGTGGTGTCCTGGAAGGCGGGGGAAAAGGGGACGGTCCTCCTGCTGCCGGGCCGCACCGAATGCGTCGAGAAATATGGCCGTGCGGCGGGCGATCTGATCGCGCGCGGCTATTCGGTCATCACGCTGGACTGGCGCGGTCAGGGCTTGGCCGACCGTGCGCTGCCCGACCGGGCAACGGGCCATGTCGGGGATTTTTCCGAATACCAGCAAGACCTTGACGCGATGCTGGCCGAGGCAGACCGCGCAGGCCTGCCGCAGCCCTTCTACCTTGTGTCGCATTCGATGGGTGGCTGCATCGGGTTGCGCGCGCTGGCGCGTGGCCTGCCGGTCAAGGCGGCGGTCTTCTCGGCCCCGATGTGGGGCATCGCGATGGCGGCCTGGCTGCGTCCGGTGGCCTCGGTCATGTCGGCGCTGGCGGCGCCTCTGGGTCTGACGACCCGCTACGCGCCCTCGACCAGCGCCGAAACCTATCTGTTGCAGGTCCCGTTTCAGGGCAATGTCCTGACCACCGACCGCGAGATGTGGGATTACATGCGCCGCCAGGTGGTCGAGGTGCCGGACCTTGCGCTGGGCGGCCCCTCGGTCGGATGGCTGAAGGCGGCGCTGCACGAATGCGCCGCGCTGGCGGCGCTGCCTGCCCCGAAAATTCCCGCAATCTGCGCGCTGGGGACGGCGGAAAAGGTGGTGGACGTGCCCCCGGTTCACCTGCGGATGGCAGCTTGGGCGAACGGGCAGCTCGACCTTTATCCGGGGTCCGAGCATGAGATCATGATGGAAGGCCCGGCCACCCGCCAGCGGTTCTTCGACCGTGCGGCGGCCTTGTTCGAGGCGAACCGCTGAGACTTGCCGGGTGGTGGGTTGGCACCCACCATACCGAGGCTATCTAGCCCTACTGTCGCGCGAGGCAGGACAGGCAGGGTTCCGCCGGGTCTGTCGCGAATTCCATGATCCGGCCCTCCGGCCCGATCAGATAGAGATGCCCCTGATCCAGTTCGGCCCGCTGCATGGCTTGCAGCGCCTCGAAATAGGCGCTTTCGGCGGCAAGGTCGGGGCAGGCCATCTTGGTCGCGCCGATGGCCTGGATCGACACGGCAGGCAGCGCCGCCGTGTTGGTTGCAAACCAGCGATTGCAGGGTGCCTTGCCTGAAAGCTTGTCACCATCGATCCGCAGCGAGGCTTCCCAGCCCACGTCCTGCCCCTCAAGCCCGACCATATGCCAGTCGACCCCGGCGATTTCGTCTCCGGACCGGGCGGGGGTGACGCAGGCGGTCAGGGCAAGCGCCGCGCCGAGGAACAGGGGAAGACGCATGGGACAGGCTCCTTCATCGGGTGAGTACATCCCTGTGACGTGTCAGAAAGCCTCGGGCTTGGCCTCGCGCGCCATGTGGTCAAGGACGGCATTGACGAATTTCGGCTCTTTCCCGTCCGGGAAGAAAGCCTTGGCGACATCGACATATTCGGTGATCGCGACCTTGGGCGGCGTCGCCATGTCCACCAGCTCCGCCCCCGCCGCACGGAACAGCGCCCGCAGGACCGGGTCGATCCGGTCAATCGGCCAGGCCGCGACCAGCGCCCGGTCGGTCAGCTGGTCGATCTTCGCCTGCCAGTTCACCGCCGCGCCCACGACAGCGCGGAAATGCTCCACATTGCCCTCGGCGAACTCGCCTTCCTCATAGGTGGCGCCAAAGCGATGCGTCTCGAATTCGCGCGTCACCGCCTCGACCGTCTGGCCCGAGACCTCCATCTGGAACAGCGCCTGCACGGCATAAAGCCGCGAGGCGGATTTCATCTGGCGCTTGGCCTGTCCCTTGTCCGACGTCATGCCCGGAAACCGATCCCCTTGGATTTTCCGGCCCATGTGCGCGAAAGCGCGATCAGGTGCAAGGCCGCCGCTGCGGCACCCCCGCCCTTGTTCTGCCCCGCCGGATCGGCCCGCACTTCGGCCTGCGCCCGGTTCTCCACCGTCAGGATGCCGTTGCCGATGCAGGCCCCCTGCAAGCCCAGCAGGCTGATCGCGCGCGAAGAGTCATTGCAGACCGTGTCGTAATGCGTCGTCTCGCCCCGGATCACGCAGCCAAGGGCGACATAGCCGTCATAGTCCGCCAGCCGCTCCGCCAGCGCGATGGCCGAGGGCACTTCCAGCGCACCGGGAACCTCGATCACCTCGACCTCGGCCCCGCAGGCCGCCCCCGCAGCCTTCGCCCCGGCGACCAGATTGTCGGCGATGTCCTTGTAATAGGGCGCCACCACGACCAGCAGTTTCACCGGCTTGTCAAACGCCGGCAGCGGCAGGGTGTAATGCGTCTCGGTTCCGGCCATCGGATTACTCCTTGATCGGGCGGGTGCCCGCAATGGTCAGGCCGTAGGCATCCAGCCCGACGAAACGGGGCGCGGCAGAGTTTGTCACCAGCGTGATCGCCGACAATCCCAGCACCGACAGGATCTGCGCCCCCACCCCGTATTGCCGCAGCGTTTGCGGCGAATGCTCGCCCGGAGCGACCATCTTCATCGTCGTGTCGCGGAGCAGGACCACCACGCCGCGGTCTTCCGCCGCGATGATCCGCATCGCGGCCGGCAGTTCGCCACCGCCGCCGACGCCAAGCACGTCTTCAAGCGGGTTCAGCGCATGCACCCGCACCAGCACCGGGCCGGGCGCCGAAAGGTCGCCCTTTGACAGCACGACATGCTCGTCGCCATGCGTCTCGTCGGCAAAGACCCGCATCAGCCAGTCGCCGCCATGGGTCGATTGCACGGATTTCACGGCCTTCTCGGTGATCAGATTGTCATGCCGCCGCCGGTAGGCGATCAGGTCACTGATCGTCCCGATCTTCAGCCCATGCCGCTGCGCGAACGAGATCAGGTCCGGCAGGCGTGCCATGGTTCCGTCATCGTTCATGATTTCGCAGATCACCCCACTGGGGTTCAGCCCCGCCAGGCGCGACACGTCAACCGCCGCCTCGGTATGCCCGGCGCGGATCAACACGCCCCCGTCGCGCGCCTTGAGCGGGAAGATATGCCCCGGCGTCGCGATGTCCGCCGCCCCCTTGGTCGGGTCGATCGCAACGGAAACCGTCCACGCCCGGTCTGCCGCCGAAATGCCCGTCGTCACCCCTTCGCGCGCTTCGATCGACAAGGTAAACGCGGTCTCGTGGCGGCTGGAGTTCTTCGGGCTCATCAGCGGAAGCCCCAGCGCGTCGATCCGGCTGCCCGGAAGGGCCAGACAGATCAATCCCCGCCCGTGCGTGGCCATGAAATTGATCGCCGAAGGCGTGCACATCTGCGCCGGGATCACCAGATCGCCCTCGTTCTCACGGTCCTCGTGGTCGACCAGAATGAACATCCGCCCGTTGCGGGCGTCCTCGATGATCTCTTCGGTCGAGGAGATGGCGTTGGAATAGTCGGACATGGGGGGTGCCTCGCAAGCTCTCCGCGCCCATGTATCGCGGGCCGGGGCCAAATGCCAGAGCCTCGGCAGTGCCGCGCCGCAGACCCATTGCGCCTGTAGGTCGGGCTTCAGCCCGACTCTCTCTCAGCCTCGCGCCGACACCACCGCGAGACATGCCACTTCGGCCAACTGCTGCGAGGCCCCAAGGATATCGCCGGTCTGCCCGCCGATCCGCCGCAAGGCCGAAAAGGCCAGGGCCACCGTCGTCGCCAGCGCGGCAAAGATCAGCGGCACCGCCGTCCAGCCGGTCAGCACCCCGGCGATTGCCATCGCCAGCACCAGCCCCACAAACGCCACCACCGGGCCGGGCCGCCCGGTCGCATGGCTCAACCCCTCGCCACGGGCATTGGGCAGAAGCGCCATCATCAGCACCATCGGCGCGCGCGACAGAACCCCGGTGGCGACCAGCACCGACCAGAAGCCCTGTGTCGGCCCGGCAAAGACCAGCACCGCCGTCAGCGCCGACCAGCGCGCCAGCGTGACCAGCACCAGCGCCAGCACGCCGTAGCTGCCGACCCGGCTGTCCTTCATGATCTCCAGCCGCCGTTCGCGCGTCCAGCCGCCGTAAAGCCCGTCTGCGGTGTCGGACAGCCCGTCTTCATGCAGCCCCCCGGTCAGCATCGCGCCAAGCGCCAGCACCAGCACTGCCGCCACCCCCGGCGTCACCCCCAGCCACAGCGCCGCACTGGCCAGTGCCGCCCCCAAGGCCCCAAGCACCGCGCCGACCAACGGCCAGGCCCAGGCAGAGGCCGCCCCGGTTCCCCGGTGGTTCGGCAACGGCAGGCGGGTGAGCAGCGCGAAGGCGCTCAGGATGTCGGCAGGCAGCCGAAGGGCGATGTCGCGGATTGGGGTCAAAGCGGCAGTTCCCGGCTGGCGTTGGCTTGGTCTCTGGGGTAGCCCCAGACGCGAACAGGTGCAATCCGGGAGAAGCCCATGCCGTTCCAGTCCCTCGCCGCTGTCCAGGCCCTTCTGGCGCAGCTACCGGCCCCCGATCAGGCCGCACTTGCCGGGGC
>Ga0073904_10004687_pt1 | contig 10125 bp, 6 predicted proteins | sample KloWWTrecipitate_FD_66668 | JGI IMG/M metagenome (GOLD analysis project Ga0073904, IMG submission 66668) | Active sludge microbial communities from Klosterneuburg, Austria, studying microevolution and ecology of nitrifiers - Klosterneuburg... | ecosystem: Engineered > WWTP > Aerobic digester >... | reverse complement strand
ATCGTGCCCTCGGCCTTGTGGACGGCGAAGAACTCCCTCACCTCGCGCAGCACCGATTCAAACGGCCGGGTCTTGTAGCCCGAGGCCGCCTTGATCGTGTTGCCGTGCATCGGATCACAGGTCCAGACGACATTGGCGCCCTCCTCCTGCACTGTCCGGATCAGTCGCGGCAGGTGGTCACCGACTTTTCCCGCGCCGAAGCGCGCGATAAGGGTCAGGCGGCCGGCCTCATTTTCCGGGTTCAGTTTGTGCAGCAGGATTTTCAGGTCTTCGGCTGTCGTTGTCGGCCCGCATTTCAGACCGATCGGGTTCTGCACGCCCCGGCAGAATTCCACATGCGCCCCATCGGGCTGGCGCGTGCGGTCGCCGATCCAGATCATGTGGCCAGAGCCCGCGACTGGCAGGCCAGTGGTCGAATCAATGCGACAGAGCGCTTCTTCATATTCCAAAAGCAGCGCTTCGTGGCTGGTGTAGAAATCGACCGTCGCCAGTTCCTTGGCCGTGTCCGACGTCACGCCAGCTGCCGCCATGAAATCCATCGCATCCTGGATGCGCCCCGCCAGTTCGCGGTAGCGCTTGGCATCCGATTCGTCGGTAAAGCCCATGATCCAGCTCTGCACCCGGTGGATGTCGGCAAAACCACCGGTGGAGAACGCCCGCAGAAGGTTCAGTGACGCCGCCGCCTGCGTATAGGCCTGCAACATGCGCGACGGATCGGGGACCCGCGCATCCGCCGTGAAATCGAAGCCATTGATGATGTCGCCCCGGTAAGATGGCAGTTCCACGCCGCCGATCACCTCTGTCCCGGCGGAACGCGGTTTTGCGAACTGGCCTGCAACACGGCCGATCTTGACGACCGGAACCTTCGCACCCCAGGTCAGCACGACGGCCATCTGCAAGATCACCTTGAACGTATCGCGGATATTGTCGGCCGAAAATTCCGAGAAACTTTCAGCGCAATCCCCACCCTGAAGCAGGAACGCCTTGCCCTGCGCGACTTCACCCAGCGTGCGCTTGAGCTTGCGGGCTTCACCCGCAAAAACCAGCGGCGGCATCCTTGCCAGCGTCGCCTCGACCGAGTTGAGCGCGGCCAGATCGGGATAGTCGGGCATCTGCACCCGCGGCTTCTTGCGCCAGTCGGATTTGGTCCAGCCCTTGGTCATCACAGTCTCCCGAAGCTTTAGCGTTAACGGAACGCGCTTATAAAGAAGGCCCCCGCCCCTTGCAAACCACTTCCCGCGAATTGCCCTTGCGGTAGCCAAGTTTTGGTGGTTCTGTGCGCAAAACGACAGGAATGGGTCGCATTATGCAGATGGTCGCGACGCGCGGCAAGAAGGAAGCAGACGAAAAGAACCGCAGCAAGCGGTTTATTTTCCTTCTACTCGACCGGTTCACGTTAATCTCGTTCGCGGGCGCCATCGAACCTTTGCGGATCACCAATCGGATGCTCGGCCGGCAAGCCTACACCTGGTTGCTGGTGGGCGAAAGCGGCAAGGAAACAGCCTGTTCGAACGGCGCCTCCTTCAAGCTCGACATGGGGCTGGAAGATGTGGACCGGGAAGATACGATCTTCGTCTGCGGCGGCCTTGATGTGCAGTCGGCCACCACCAAGCCAGTTCTGAACTGGCTGCGCCGCGAAGCGCGGCGGGGCGCCGCCGTGGGAGGTATATGCACCGGCTCCTACACGATGGCCAAGGCGGGACTGCTGGACGGCAAGCGCGCGACGATCCACTGGGAAAATCAGGATGCCTTTCTTGAGGAGTTCGAGGACGTACGCCTGACCAAATCCGTCTTCGTCGTGGACGGTAACCGGATGTCGACCGCGGGCGGCACGTCCTCGCTTGACCTTGTGTTGAAGATCATCGCCCAGGATCAAGGTGAGGATCTTGCCAATACCGTAGCCGACCAGTTGATCTACAATTCGATCCGCACCGATCAGGACACCCAGCGTCTGTCGATCCCGACGCGCATCGGCGTGCGTCATCCGAAGCTTTCCCAAGTCATCCAGATCATGGAAAGCAATATCGAAGATCCGATCAGCCCCGCGACACTGGCCGAAGATGTCGGCATGTCGACCCGCCAGCTGGAACGGCTCTTCCGCCGCTATCTGAACCGCAGCCCCAAACGTTATTACATGGAGCTGCGCCTGCAAAAGGCCCGCAACCTGCTGATGCAGACCGACATGAGCGTGATCAACGTGGCGCTGGCCTGCGGCTTTGCCAGCCCGTCGCATTTTTCGAAATGTTACCGCGCGCACTATCAGACCACCCCCTACCGGGAGCGTGGAACGCTTGGCAAACCTGGCACGGTCCGGCTTTCGATCTGAGGTCCCTGGTCACCACTGGAAAGTAATTGCTTCAAGTTTGAAGTAACCCTATAGTCCGGACGCGACAAAACGCGGGGCGGAGCTTTGACAAGTCGAAACAATGAATTCCTTTGCTTTTTGCAGACAAGGAATTAGGTTCGCGGTCAGAACGAAAGTTCCAACATGGGAGAGAACCAATGAAAAAACTACTTGCCGCCACTGCGGCGAGCGCCCTTTTTGCGGGCATGGCTGGCGCTGAAGATGTCAAGATCGGCGTGCTTTTCGGCTTCACTGGCCCGATTGAATCGCTGACGGGCTCGATGGCTGCATCGGCGGAAGCGGCCATGAAGGAAGTGTCGGACTCGGGCCTGTTTCTCGATGGCTCAACGGTAACGCCAGTTCGGGCCGACACAGGATGCATCGACGCAGCGATGGCAACCGCATCAGCAGAGAAGCTGGTGACGTCAGATGGCGTCTCGGGCATCGTTGGGGCAGACTGCTCGCCCGCGTCGATGGCGGTTCTCAGCAATGTCGCGATGCCGAATGGCATCGTCATGATTTCACCGTCGACTACGACCCCGGCGCTGACGACCTTCGAAGACAATGGGTTGTTTTTCCGCACCGCACCTTCGGACGCGCGCGAAGGTGAAATTGCCGCCGACATCTTGTCGGAAAAAGGTATCACCGAGGCGGCACTGACCTACTCCAACTCTGACTATGGTAAGGGTTTGGCTGAAGCAATTCAGAAGGCCTTCGAGGCGAAGGGCGGCAAAATAACACTGTCGGCCGCGCATGAAGATGGAAAGGCAGACTACTCGGCTGAAGTTGCTGCGCTTGCGGCGGCGGGCGGTCAAGTTCTCATTGTAGCCGGTTATGTCGATCAGGGCGGTGCCGGCGTGATCCGCGCCGCGGTCGACACTGGCGCCTTCTCGCAGTTCATGCTGCCGGGCGGCATGATCTCCGACACGCTGACCCAGAACATCCCGGAAGGTCTGGAAGGTTCGTTCGGCCAGGTTCCGGGCAACGACTCGCCCGGCCTGAAGAAGCTTGGCGAAATGTCGGGTGGCGCATTTGATGTGTCCTCGCCCTACACCCCCGAATCCTATGATGCGGCGGCGCTGATGCTGCTGGCCATGCAGGCAGCTGGTTCGACCAAGGCGGCCGACTATGCCGGCAAGATCATGGATCTCGCCAACGCACCGGGCGAACCGATCGGACCGGGCGAACTCGCCAAGGCGCTTGAGCTGATCAAGGCCGGGACGGACATCGACTATGTCGGCGCTTCGGCGGTGGAACTGATCGGACCGGGTGAATCGGCCGGCAACTACCGCGAGATCGAAGTGAAGGGCAACAAGATCGAAACGGTGAAATACCGCTGATCTGAGGTTTCTCTTATGGGCAGTCCGGGGCCTCTCCGGACTGCCTTTTTCAAAATATCATGAAAAGAACTTTGCCCGCAGCGGACACCAAGACCCGCGCTGGTGAAGCCGGGGGTGCTCATGATTGTCGTTGAAGACCTGCACAAGCATTTTGGCGGGTTCCATGCCGTTGATGGGGCGTCCATCGAAATCGCCAAAGGGTCGATCACTGGGCTGATCGGGCCGAACGGCGCCGGAAAATCCACACTTTTCAACGTGATCGCCGGGGTCCACAAGCCGACGTCGGGTCGGGTTGTGATGGACGGCGAAGACATTACCGGGCTTGCGCCGCACGAGTTGTTCCACAAGGGACTGTTGCGCACCTTCCAGATTGCACATGAATTCTCCTCGCTCACAGTGCGCGAGAATCTGATGATGGTGCCCGCGGACCAGTCGGGCGAAACACTGTGGAACAGCTGGTTTCATCGCGCCCGTATCCGCGAGGAAGAGGTCGCGCTGGCGAAGAAAGCCGACGAAGTGTTGGATTTTCTGACGATCTCCCATCTGACGCATGAACGCGCGGGCAACCTCTCTGGCGGCCAGAAGAAGCTTCTGGAGCTTGGCCGCACCATGATGGTCGACGCCAAGATCGTCTTTCTGGACGAAGTGGGCGCGGGCGTGAACCGCACGCTGCTGAACACCATCGGCGACGCGATCGTGCGGCTGAACAAGGAACGCGGCTACACGTTTTGCGTGATCGAACATGACATGGATTTCATCGGGCGCCTCTGCGACCCGGTCATTGTGATGGCCGAGGGCAAGGTGTTGGCCAAAGGCTCCGCGGCCGAGGTCAAAGCCAACGAGGCGGTGATCGAGGCCTATCTGGGCCGTGGTCTGAAGAACAAGATCAAGGAAGAAGCGCATGGCTGAACCGTTTCTCATCGGAGAAAAGATGACCGGCGGCTATGGTGCGGCTGACATCTTGCACGACTGCACGCTTGCGGTCGAAAAGGGCCAGATCGCGGTGATTGTCGGACCGAACGGCGCGGGCAAGTCGACCGCAATGAAGGCGGTCTTCGGCATGCTGAAGCTGCGCGGCGGGCATGTGCGGCTGGATGGCGAAGACATCACCCAACTGTCGCCGCAAGACAGGGTCCGCAAGGGCATGGGCTTCGTGCCGCAGGTCAACAATGTCTTCCCGTCGATGACGGTCGAGGAAAACCTTGAAATGGGTGCTTTCATTCGCGGCGACGATTTCAGGGATACGATGGAGCAAGTCTATACGCTTTTCCCGATCCTGAAGGACAAGCGCCATCAGGCGGCGGGCGAATTGTCCGGCGGTCAGCGCCAGCAGGTCGCCGTGGGCCGGGCGCTGATGACCCAGCCGAAGGTTCTGATGCTGGATGAGCCGACAGCGGGCGTCAGCCCCATCGTGATGGACGAACTTTTCGATCGGATCATCGAAGTGGCGCGCACCGGCATTTCCATCCTGATGGTCGAACAAAACGCGCGTCAGGCGCTTGAGATCGCCGATCAGGGCTATGTCCTTGTGCAGGGCGCGAACCGTTATACCGACACCGGCAAGGCGCTGATGGCCGACCCGGAAGTCCGCCGCACATTCCTTGGGGGCTGAGACATGGATTTCCTCAACGCGATCGTGGCGCTTCTGAACTTCGTCATCATCCCCGCCGCCGCCTACGGGGCGCAACTTGCGCTTGGCGCGCTTGGGGTGACGCTGATCTATGGCGTCTTGCGGTTTTCCAACTTCGCCCATGGCGATACAATGGCCTTCGGGACCGCAGTGGTGATCCTGTTCACCTGGTGGTTCCAGTCGATAGGCATCAGCCTTGGTCCGCTGCCCACCGCCCTCCTCGCCCTGCCCTTCGGGATCTTCTTCACAGCACTTCTGGTTCTGGCGACCGACCGGATGGTCTATCGCCATTACCGCAAGGTGCGGGCCAAACCCGTCATCGTCGTCATCGCCTCCATGGGGGTGATGTTCATCATGTCGGGCATCACCCGCTTCCTGATCGGGGTCGAGGAGATCCGCTTCACCGACGGCGCGAAATTCGTGATTGAAGCCAACAGTTTCAAACAATCGACCGGACTTGCCGAAGGGCTGGCCCTGCGAACGACCCAGCTTCTGACCATCGTCACCGCCGCCCTCGTGGTGGCGGCGCTCTTCTGGTTCCTGAACAGGACCCGCACCGGCAAGTCGATGCGCGCCTATTCAGACAACGAGGATTTGGCGCTGCTGTCGGGCATCAACCCCGAGCGCGTGGTGCAGATCACCTGGATCATCGCCGCCGGGCTCGCGGTGATTGCGGGCACACTTTACGGGCTGGACAAGGCCTATAAGGCGTTCAATTACTTTGCCCTTCTTCTGCCGATCTTCGCTGCGGCGGTGGTGGGCGGGCTTGGCAATCCGCTGGGCGCAATTGCGGGCGGCTTCTTGGTGGCCTTTTCCGAGGTCGGCGTGACCTACGCCTGGAAGAAGGTCGCGGGTTATGTGCTGCCCGACAGTCTGGCCCCCGAGGGGCTGCTGCAGATCCTGTCCACGGACTATAAGTTCTCCGTCAGTTTCGCGATCCTGATCATCGTTCTACTGTTCAAGCCGACCGGCATCTTCAAAGGGAAAGCGGTATGACCCTCAACATGCGCAACATCGCCCTTTTTGCCGCCGTTGCCCTGCTTTTCGTGATGGAAGGCATGGTAAAATGGACGCTCGGGCCGACCGGCACCGAATTCACCATCTTCGGCCAAAGCTGGAACTCATCGCTCGGGATTTTGAACGTCTGCCTCATCTCGGCGATCATGGCGCTTGGTGTGAATATCCAGTGGGGATATGCGGGGCTCTTCAATACCGGCATCGTCGGTTTTGTCGCCCTTGGCGGGCTTGCGCCGGTCCTGATCTCCTCGCCCGTCGTGCCCGAGGTCTGGGTGGGTGGCGGGGTCTACCGGGTGCTGGCGGGTCTGATCTTCGGGGTGGCGGTGATCGCAGCAGCGGTGATGGTCTACGGGCGCACCAAGGGCCGGACCCGCGCCATCGCCATGTGTGCGGTCCTGATCGGGGGGTTCTTCCTTTATCGCGCGATCATCGACCCGGCCATCACCTTTATTGAATCCAATGATCCGGCGACGCATGGCAATCTCGGCGGCCTTGGCTGGCCGGCGCTGATATCCTGGCCGGTGGGCGGGCTTTTCGCGGCAGCCGCGGCTTGGGTGATCGGCAAGACGGCGCTGGGGCTGCGGTCGGACTATCTGGCGATTGCCACGCTCGGTATCGGTGAAATCATCATTGCCGTTCTGAAGAACGAGGATTGGCTGGACCGGGGCGTCAAGAACGTCATCAATATCCCGCGCCCCTGGCCTGTGCCGGACGAGGTGAACCTGCAAGCGGCAAGCTGGTTTCAGGAGTGGGTCGCCAATATGGGCTGGAACCCGGTCACGGCCTCGACAATCCTGGTCAAGCTGCTTTACGGCTCGCTTTTCCTGACGGTTCTGGTGGTAATCTTCGTCGCATCCGAACTTGCGCTCAAAAGCCCCTGGGGGCGGATGATGCGCGCGGTCCGCGACAATGAAACCTCGGCCCGCGCCATGGGCAAGGACGTCACGGGGCGGCATTTGCAGATCTTCGTCCTTGGCTCGGCGATCTGCGGGGTTGCGGGGGCGATGCTCATCACGCTTGATGGGCAATTGACGCCCGGCAGCTTCACGCCGCTGCGCTACACGTTCACCATCTGGCTGATGGTGATCATCGGCGGGTCCGGGAACAACTGGGGCGCCATCCTGGGCGCATTCCTGATCTGGTTCCTGTGGATCAAGGTCGATCCTTGGGGAAATGCGCTGATGTGGACGGTCACGCAGGGGATGGAAGACACTTCGACCCTGAAGCAGTATCTCATCGCCAGTGCCGCACAGATGCGCACGATCACCATGGGGTTGATTCTTCTGCTTGTGCTTCGCTTCAGCCCACGGGGGCTTATTCCAGAGAAGTAGGCGACTAAACTTTGAATTGTAGACCGCCAGGAAACCGGCGGTCGGCATTACCGGCAAATGGCGTAAGAGTTTGCGACGAAGCTATGAGGGGTTTCGTCGGATTGGTAAGTTACAGCTACTCTCTTGATGCCAATTCTTTTGCTCCGGTTTTTGCAGAATGTCATTTTTCAGCGACCTCGGGCGTTTCGGCGCTTCCATTGCCCTCGTAGATCAGCGGGACGGCCGGATTTCCTACAGCATGCTGTCGGAGCGGGTGAAGGGCTGGCAAAACAAGTTGTCGGCGTTGGGCACGCCTGCTGGCAGGCCCTTGCTGATCGGAATGGAGATTGAGGCGCAGGCCGACATGATCGCCGCCTATCTGGCGGCCCTGTCGGGTGGCCATGCGGTCATTCTGGCGGCACCCGGCGCATTGTCGCCCGGCCAGCGGATCACCGATCTGTACCGCCCCGATCTGGTGCTGTCATGGTCCGCCAAACGCTGCCATGTCAGGGCGACGGATCACTCTGCCCCCTGCCCGCTTCACCCGGACTTGCGGCTCTTGCTGTCCACGTCCGGCACGACGGGGGATCCGCGTCTGGTGCGGCTCTCGGAAGAAAACATTGCCAGCAATGCAAACGCCATCGCCGAATATCTGCGCCTTGGTCCGCGTGATTGTGGCATCACGACGCTGCCGCTGCATTATTCCTACGGCCTGTCGGTGCTGCATTCCCATCTGGCGGTCGGCGCGCGGCTGGTGCTGAGCGATCTGTCGGTGGCGGACGGCGGCTTTGCCGATCTGTGCCGGGCCGAACATGTCACCAACCTGGCGCTTGTGCCCCATCAGTTCGACCTGCTCTCCGTGCGCGATTTTGACTTCGCGCACCTTCCCGATCTGCGGTTCGTCACCCAGGCGGGGGGAAGGCTGGCCGCAGCCAAGATCGAGGCGCTGGCCAGAACCGGCGCCCGGCAGGGTTGGGATTTCGTGGTGATGTATGGCCAGACCGAAGCGGCGCCACGCATGGCCTACCTGCCGCCCGAAGATGCGATGCACAGCCCCGATACCATCGGCCGCGCCATTCCGGGGGGCGAACTGACGCTTCTGGCCGAGGACGGAACGGAAATCGACGGCACCGGGCAGATGGGCGAGTTGGTCTATCGCGGGCCGAACGTGATGATGGGCTACGCCGACAGCCGTGACGATCTGGCGCGCGGGCGCGACATCGACCAGTTGCGCACCGGCGATATCGCCGAGCGCACTGCGACGGGATATTTCCGCCTGCGCGGCCGGGCGAAGCGATTCGTGAAGCTTTATGGTCTGCGGATCAATCTGGATCAGATCGACAGGGCACTGGAAGCCGCCGGCCTGCGTGGCGCCGCGGTCGGCATCGACGACCGGCTGGTGGTGATGACCGACTGCCGCGACCAGATCGGGGCGATCCGGCGGCTCGTATCCGGCGAATGCAGCCTACCCGAGCGGGATGTGTTCGTGCATGCGATGGTGGATTTTCCGACGCTCGCAAACGGTAAGACCGACTTGCAAAGTATCACCGCGCGGGCGCGTCTTGCCTGCGCCCAAGCGGATCAGACCCGCGAGGCCACAGGAAAATCCGCTCTGCGCGCGGAATATGCCCAGGCCACACGCCGCCATAACCTGAGCATGGATGACAGTTTCGCGCGGATCGGCGGTGATTCCCTGGCCTATCTGCATGTCATGCTTGCCATCGAGGCGCGGCTGGGCTTTGTGCCGGACGGTTGGGAAACCATGTCCATCGCCGCCTTGGAAGAACTTTCCCAAACCCCGCGCGAACGGCCAAAAGCATCAGCCCGCACGCCCGTCGAAGGCGCAATCCTCGCGCGCCTGATGGCGGTCTGTTGCGTGGTGGTCTTTCACCTTAACCTGTGGCCGGTCGCGGGTGGGACCTGGCTTTTGCTCCTGCTTTCCGGTCATTCGCTTGCCCGGTTTCAACGCGATCAGCTTGCGCGCGGCGCGGTCTGGGATCTCGCCCGAAATCTGCTCTGGCCAGTGCTGCCGCTCTATTTCCTTATCACCGTCAGTTACGGTGCGCTGCGCGGCGATGTGCCGATCGAAATGTATGTGCTGAATGCCAACAATGTGCGCGACCGGCTTCCGGCACTGGTTGCGCCCTATTGGTTCATCAGCCTTTATGCGCAACTGGCGCTGTGCGTGGTTCTGGTCGGTCTTTGGCCTATGCTCCGCAGGTCGCTGGCCAAAAGCCCCTTCGGCTTCGGGCTGATGGCCACAATCTTGTGCGCCGGGCTGGCCGCCCTGATTCAGTTCGTTCTGGTGCAATGCACCGGCAATGACTGTGAAACCGCCGCGCGCAGCTTGCCCATTCTGGAACGGACGCTGCCATTGTGCCTGCCCTTCCTGTGGGTCGGATGGACGATCCAATCTGCCCAGACGTTGCGTGAAAAAGCCCTGGCCGTCTTTGCACTTGTTCTGACCGTTGCCAGCTTCCCGAT
>Ga0073904_10004682_pt1 | contig 10131 bp, 4 predicted proteins | sample KloWWTrecipitate_FD_66668 | JGI IMG/M metagenome (GOLD analysis project Ga0073904, IMG submission 66668) | Active sludge microbial communities from Klosterneuburg, Austria, studying microevolution and ecology of nitrifiers - Klosterneuburg... | ecosystem: Engineered > WWTP > Aerobic digester >... | reverse complement strand
GACGTCCGGGCTCGGCGATCCAGCGTGTGACGGGCTGCGTGTCGCTCCACCGCACGAGCGGCGCGTCGGACGTGAGCTTCTGCCACAGCGGCAGGAAGCTCTCGAGCGTGAGCCCCGGGGTGTCCGGGAGCTCCGTGACCTCGTGCCCGAGCCGCTCGAGCAGCTTCGCGACGCGCAGGACGTGCTCGCGCGCGGCCGGGGTGACCTCGGCTACGTCGCTCTGCACCGAGAACCGCACGTGGAGCCGTCGCGGCGCCTCCATGGCGAGCTCTTGGAACGGGCGCGGAGGGGGCGGCGCCCAGTGGGGCTTGCCCACCGTGACACCGGCCATCACGTCGAGCATGGCGGCCGCGTCGAGCACCGTGTGGGCGAGCGGGCCGTCGGTGTAGAGCAGGGTCTCGTCGGGGAACCCGAAGGCGTTGCGCACGCGCCCGCGCGAGGGCTTCAAGCCGTAGAGGTGGTTGAACGCGGCCGGGATGCGCACGGAGCCCGCGCCGTCGCTGCCCTGGGCGATGGGCACGAGCCCCGCCGCCACGGCCGCGCCCGAGCCCCCGCTCGAGCCGCCTGCGCTGTGCGAGGTGTTCCACGGGTTCGCGGTGGGAGGGTGGATGTCCGGCTCGGTGATCGGCATCACGCCGTACTCGGAGGTGGCGAGCTTCCCGAGGAACACGAAGCCGCCCGCGCGGAGGCGGCTCGTCATGCGGTCGTCGAGGGGGGACCAGGTGACGCGCGCGCCCCGCGAGCCGAAGCGCGCCCGCTGCCGCGCCACGAGGTTCAGGTCCTTCACCGCGGTGGGCACGCCGAAGAACGGCGGGAGGGTCGCCCGGCCGCTCCGCGCGAGCGCGCGGTCCTTCTCCTTCGCGTCGCGGAGCGCCTCTTCGCGGAACACCGCGACGAAGGCTGCGATCGCGGGGTTCTTGCGCTCGATGCGTGCAAGATACATGGACACGAGCTCCTCGCTCGAGACCTCGCGCTTTCGGAGCAGGTCGACGAGTTCGAGGGCGGGCGAGTCGGCGACGTCCATGCCGGGTCGTTACCACGGCGCCGTCCGCCTGCGCGAGCCCAGCGGGCCGACGGTCGCGCCCGTTGCCAGCGTCGATTTTTTCGAGTCGGTCGTCGCGCCCGGGGGTATCAGTGAAGGATGCTCGACAAAGCCGTATCCAAGCGCCGCTTCAAGGGGATGCTCGCGCGGGTGTTCTCCGACGGCGTGGTCAACGACGCCGAGGCCGAGGAGGTCCGCGCGATCCTCTCTTCGGGCGAGCTCACCCCCGACGAGGTGAAGGACGTCATCGCCGACTTCGTGCAGCTCACCTGGCGGGTCACCGTGGCCGACAGCGAGATCTCCGAGCGCGAGAAGGTGCGGCTCCGTGAAATCGTGCGCGTGCTCGAGATCCCGCAGAGCACCCTGCCGCCGGCCTGGGCGGAGGCGCTCCTCCAGCCGTGACCGCGTCCGGGCTCGACGGATAAACAGATCAGATCTTCTCTTGCGAGCGGGCTCGGCGCCTCGCGGCGAACCCGAGCGCGGCCGCGATGATCGTCGCGCCCGCGATGGGCTCGAGTGGGAGCCCTCGCGGCGGGACTCCGGCGATCGAGCACCCCTTCTTGGGCGGGGCCTCCTTTGGTGGGGCGCCCGCGGGCGGAGGTGGCGCGCTCGCGCTGGGGGCCGTGGCTGCGTCGAGGTTCGCGCTGTCCGCCGCGCCTGGGACCACCGGCGGCCCGCCTGGCAGGAACACGGCGAGGCTCGCCCCGCGCGTGGCGAACGCGGTCTTCTGGGCCACCCGCGGGGTCGAGGGCGCCGCACCGGTCGTGTCGGAGGCGGGGCGGGGCCCCCACACGCCGCGCCGCGGCTCCTTGCACGCGATCGGACCCGCCCACGAGTGGCGGATGGCGTACCGGCCTTGGAAGTTGTTGGTCGAGGCGGGCATCGCGCCCTGTTCGAGGCCGCCGTCGGGTCCGCTGCCGCGGCTCTCCCGTCCGCCGGCGATGGCGGGCGCCGCGCGGAACACGAGGTCGTCCCCCAGCGAGGTGGCGTCGTAACGCAGGTGCATGCGCGTGAGCACGTACGGCGTGCTCGCCTGTCGCGCGAATCCGCCGAGCCCGCCCACGCCGCCCAGGGAGCTAGGCGAGGGCGGCCCAGGATCGCCAGGGGTCAGCACGAGCGCGTAGGTGAGCGTCACCGCGCGGCCGCCGCTGGGGTCGGGGAACTGCAGCGCAGCGAAGCTCCGTTGGATGCACGCGCGCACGGAGTCGGAGAGACCGCCGGCGAGCGTGGTGCCCGCGTCTTCCGCCTTCGAGACCGCGCCGCTGGCGTCGATCGTGATGCGCGTCGAGACCCGCCCCGCGCCCTTCGGGCTGGCCTCGAGCCCACGCGCGTAGCAAGCGCGGAACCGACCGAACCCCTGCCGTACCACGCGGTCCACGACCGGTGGTGGCAGACCGCCCGTGTTCGTCGGGGTTTCGCCGCGGACGTTGGGGCGCGGCCCCGAGGAGACCGCGGACGCGCCTGCAGGGCGCAGCCCGTTCGTCCCGTCCGGGAGCACGTCGGCGCCGAGGGTGGCGAGATCGTTTCCGTCGAGCGTGGGCCCGGGGCATGGATCGCAGGTGCCGGCGTCCCACGCGTACTCCGTGACGACCGCCCTCGGTGTCTTCGCGACGGTGTCGTCGAAGAGGGCTGCGTAGAACTCACCGAACCGGCCGCGCGTCGCGTCGGACACGTCGAGGTTCGTGGGGATGGTGGCGTTCGGGTAGTTCGCGACCTCGAAGCGCTGGTGGCGCGCGAGCACGTTCACGATGAGGTCTTGCTTGCCCGACGAGTTGATGAGGCCGAGGCGCACGGGCAAGCTGAACGTGGCGCTGTCGTAGTGAAAGCGGAGCGGCGAGAGCGTGGCCCGGCCGCCCTCGAAGCGGACCTTCGCGGGGTCGACCTTCGCGACGAAGAACTTCATGCCGCTGGCGACGTACGGGCGGAAGAAGGGCTCGGCGCCGCTCGGGATGGCGTACTTCTCCTGCTTCAGCCAGGTGTCGAGGCCCGCGGCGTCGCGCGCCGAGAGGATCACCACCTCGTACTCGCCGACGCCGAACTTCGCCTCGACGCGCACGCCGAGATCGCGGGCCACGTCGCCTCTCCCGCCGACCGCCCCGAGCCCAATGCCGGTGCCCGCGCCGCCACCACCCTCGCCGATGCCCGAGAGGCCCAAGGCCTGCGGGCAGGGGTCCTGCTCCCAGTACTCGACGAGGCGAGGCGCCCCGAGGCGGTCGACCTTGTCGAACACCTCGCGAGGCAGCACCTTCACGCTCTCCTTCGTGAGGACCACCGGCACGGGGATGACGAGCGCGAACCGCTCGGGCGGACCCTTGTAGTCGTTCTGCATCGAGAGCACGGTCTTCGTGCCCTCGCGCATCAAGACGACCTGGGTCGCGTCGGCGACGAGCTTCGCGTCGGCGCCGGCCACGTAGAAGCCGCAGAACGCGCGAGCTCGGCTCGCGGCGAGGAGCGTGAGGGCGGCGGTGACCGACGCGCCAAGGAGGAGCGGGCGCAGGAGGGCGCGGGGCGGCATGGCTGGAGTGTACAGGAGCCCTGTCCACCGAGGCCGCGCCACGAGAGCGCGGACAAAAACAGAAGAGGCCGAAGGTGTCACCCCTTCGACCTCGACTGCGCTCGCGGCGACGGATCGTCGCGAGACTCGTGCTGCGTTGCGGGGCGGACGGGACTCGAACCCGCGGCCTCCGGCGTGACAGGCCGGCGTTATAACCGACTTAACTACCGCCCCAAACGTTACGCTATTCTACTCTGACAACTCGCAGTCTGGACCGCCAACCGTGGTAGGCGGGACAGGTCTCGAACCTGCGACATCCGGCTTGTAAGGCCAGCGCTCTACCACTGAGCTACCCGCCCGAACCCGACCCGACGCCTTTTAAGCTCCGATGCCAGACGGGTCAACAGAAAAACGTTCGAGGGTGCGCGGACCTGCCCGGAGTGGCCTGACCCACGCGTTCCCCTCGGGGTGTCGCGCGCGGCACCCGCGCACCGCGCGAAGTGTCACGCGCAGGGGAGGCGGCGCAGCGCGGCCTCTGGACGTCGACGGGCGTGGGCGGGCGGACGCGCGCGGGCGACTGCCCTAAACGCGACGCGAAGGGCTCGCGCGAGGCGGCGAAGGGCTAGAGTCCCATCGAGTCGCGGTTCGTATCAGAAGTCCGGTCTTCGGTGTCATTCCGAGGAGCGGGGGGGGAGCGAGGGGGTGCCCCGTCTTCGGCGGCGGCGGGCCCGTCCTCAACTCGGTCGTCGTTCCGCGCGGTGGAGGCGGCGCTTTGCGCTCAGGGGGCAGTGGTTTCGGGGGTGACCGCGCGAGAACGCCGACCCTCGAACATGAGTATCCTCCCACCGCCGCCGAAGACGGGACACCCCTCGCTCCCTTGTGGCGAAAGGCCGAGCCGCGCGACTTCTCGAAGGGATCACGCTTCCAGGGGACTAGCGCGAGGCGGCGCTCAGGCGCTCGCGCTTCACGTTGAAGATCCGGAGGGGCTTCTCTTTGCCCTTCAGGTGCGCGGCCGGGAGCTCTTCGTATTCGAACCGCGAGCCGAGGCGCGAGAGCGTGCTCTCGCTGATGATGATCTGCCCCGCCAGCGCCGCCCCGCAGAGGCGGGCGCTCGTGTTCGCCGTGTCGCCGATGACGGTGTAGCTGAGCGCCTTCGAGCTGCCGACGTAGCCGGCGACCAGGGGCCCCGTGTGGATGCCGATGCCGACGGCGAGCGGGGGGTGGTCCTCGTCGATGAGCCGGCGGTTGAAGCGGCCGAGCGCCTCCATCTGGTCGAGCGCGCACTGCACGCTGCGGACGGCGTCGTCGGGGCGCAGGACGGGCGCTCCCCAGAACGCCATGATGCCGTCGCCCATGAACTTGTCGAGGGTGCCCTCGTAGCGGAAGATCTGCTCGACCATCTGCTCGAAGTACTCGTTCAGCAGGTCGAGGATGGCCCCCGCCGGGGCGCCCTCGCTCATGCTCGTGAAGCCGCGGATGTCGCTGTTGAAGACGGTGCAGTCGGGGATCGAGATGCCGCCCTTCTTGATCTTGAGCTTGCCGCTCAAGACCTGCTCGGCGACGTTCGGAGAGAGGAGGCGCGAGAACCGCTCGCGGCTCACGATCTCTTGCTCGATCTTCTTCGCGAGGAGCGTGTTCTCGATGAACATCGAGGCCTGGTTGCCCACGGCGGTGATGAGCTCCAGGTCCTTCTGCTGGAACTGCGCGAGCATCTCGGAGTCGAGCCACAGCGCGCCGAGCACCTCCTGCTCGTGGAGGAGCGGCACGACGATGGCGCTCGAGATCCGGTTCAGGATCATCGACTTTCCCTTGGCGCCGGCGAAGTCCATCGACGCGTCGTGGGTGAGCACGCCGGTGCGCTCGGTCGTGACGTGGTTCAGGATGGTCGAGGACACCTCGATGGGCTTGTCGGTGCCGTCGCGCCGGTGGGTCGCACGAGGCTGAAGCGAGCCGTCCTCCTCCTTCATGAGGATGACGCCGCGGTCGGCCTTCACGAACTTGAAGAGCGAGAGCAGGATCTTGTGGAGCAGTTTGTCGAGGTCGCGCTCGAGGCCGATCTCGCGCGTGAGCTCCCACGTGAGGCGCAGGCGCTCGTAGTCGAGGCGGAGCTGCGCGGCGTCGTGGTGGACCTGCTCGAACGGGAGAAACCCCTTCTGAAGGGCGGCGATCTGGGTGCCGATCTGGCGGGGTGACGAGTCGAGGACGTCGACCCGCGTGCGGAACATCTGGCGGTTCGGCGCCCCGTGCCCGGGCGGCGCCACCCCCGGCGGCATGGGCGGACCGAGCGGGCTCGTGCCGAACGGCGACTGCGCCTGGTTTGGCGCGTTCGGGAGCGGCGGAGGACGGCCAACGGGCCCCTGCGGGCCCTGCGCCGGCTGGGCCGGCTGGAGCTGCTGCTGCCAATGCTGGCGTGGCGCCGCCTGCGCCGACGACGCGGGGCCGGAGACCGGGCCTCCGCGCTGCGGACCGGGCTGAAACGCCGCGGGCTGGTTGCTTGGGACGGGCGGCGGTCCCGCGTGTGTGGCTGGGTGGAGCACCGCGCCGGGTCCAACGGCCTGCTGGCTGTACTCGAGCGGCGACGAGCCATCGTCGAAGCGAGCCCGCGTCATGCCCAGCGAGACCTCGTCGCCGTGCCGAAGGAACTGCTCCCCGCGTACGCGCTCGCCGTTGATGTAGGTGCCGTTCAAGCTGCCGAGGTCGCGCAGCAGGTGGCGGCCGTCGCGGTCTTCCACGATGCAGTGCTCTTTCGACACGATCTTGTCGAGGAGCTGGATCGAGTTGTTCGGGTGACGCCCCAAGCTGTTGACACCGCGTAGCTCGATCGCCTGCGGTCCGTCGGGCGTGGCGAGGATCAAGCGTGCCATCCGCGTCGGATGGTAGCGTGACCGCACCTTTCCTAGAAGGCATCTTTTCGAGAACGCGCTTGGCGGCTCAAGGGGCGCGCGGCGCGGTGCGGGCCGATCTTCTCCGCGGACGCGGGCCCCCTCTGGTAGCGTCCCGAGGGACCGATGGGCGATCCCAGGACCTCCAAGAAATCGAGCGCCGCGGGCGCGGGCAAGAAGGCGGCGCGGACCAGCGTCGAGGCCGAGACGGCGCCGGCGGCCACCGGGCTCGCCGACGCGGTGACGCCCGCCGAGGAGGTGCCGGAACCGCCGCCTCGCGAGAGCCTGCCCCCCCGCCCGTGGAGCCACGCGTTCGAGCCCGCGGGGTCCGCGCGCGACGCCTTCCGCGTGCGGCCCGAGGAAGTGCGCCTCCACACCGACCCCATGCTGCTGCCGGAGGAGCCCCGCTCGAGCGGTGGCCTCTTCGAGATCGTGGGGAGCGTCACGCGACGTGCCCTCGCCTTGGGCATCGCCGCGCGCGAGCCGAGCTTCCATGTCTTCGTGGCGGCGGAGCCCGAGGTGATGATCGAGGACGACGTGGTGCGCTTCGCCGAGCGCTTCGCGGCGGCCCGCCCGCCCCCGCCCGACATCGTCTACGTGCACGATTTTCAGCGCCCCGAGGCGCCGCGGCCTCTGTGCCTGCCTGCGGGCGAGGGGAAGACCCTGGTCGCCGCGATGGAAGAGCTCCTCGACGGGCTGCGCGCCGACATCGTGGAAATCACCGACTCGGACGAGCTGCAGGCCGCTCAGGCGAGCCTCGGGCGGGAGCTCGAGGCGAACAACCGCGAGATCTTGGCTGGCCTCGAGTCGCGCGCCAAGACCCTCGGGTTCGGAATCCGCGCCGTGCCGGGCGGCGTGCAGACCTTCCCGATCCTGCATGGAAAGCCCGTGAGCCCCGAGCAGTTCGGCGCCTTCGACGAGCCGACGAAGCGCGCGCTCGGCGAGGCCGAGGAGCGGCTCACCTCGGAGGTCGCGAAGGCGGCGCAGCGCGTCCGCAGCGAGAGCGCTCGCTTCGACGCGGCGCGCGCGGAGGCCCTCGGCCAGACCGTGGCCGCGCTCGTCGCCGCGAGGCTCGCGGCCATGCGGGAAGCGCTCGCCCCCGCGGGCGAGGGGGTGCAGGCCTACCTCGCCGACGTGGAGAAGGCGCTCGCCGAAGACTGGGAAGACCTCGTGAGCGACGACGAGCGCGAGGCCGGCGGGCCGGGTCCCGGCGGCGAGGAGGATTCGGGGCCCGGGAAGGACGGCCGCGACCACGATCCGGAGCACGCGACGCGCCTGAACCGCTTCCGCGTGAACCTGCTCGTGGCCACCGACCCGTCGAATCCGGGCGCGCCCGTGGTCTACGAGACGAACCCTACCTATCCGAATTTGTTCGGATATTTGGAGCGTCGGGCGCGCTTCGGCGCGCTGCTCACCGACTTCACGCGCATCCGGGCGGGGTCGCTCCACCGCGCGTCGGGGGGCGTGCTGGTGGTGCGCGCCGCCGACCTGATGACCGACCCCATCATTTGGGAGCGGGTCAAGCGCGTCCTGTGCGAGCGGCGTATGGGCGCCGAAGATCCGCTCGGACCGCTCGGCCTCTACGCGACCACGCTCCGGCCCGTGCCCGTGCCCATCGCGGTGCGTGTCATCCTCGTCGGGCCGCCCGGCCTCTATGCGGCGCTGCTCGAGGCGGACGCCGACTTCGCGGCCCTCTTTCGCGTGAAGGTCGAGGTCGAGCCGTCGATCCCGCGCACCGACGACGCGCTCGTGCGTCTCGACGCGTACCTCATGGCGATGGCGAAGGAGCGCGGCTGGGGCGCGTTCGATCGCGCGGCGCGTGCGCGCCTGCTCGACCTCGCGACGCGCCTGTCGGGAGACCGCGAGCGCCTCTCGCTCACCCTCGCGCCGCTCGAGGAGACCGCCGCGTTCGCGAGCGCGCTCGGGCACGCGCGCGAGCTCGGCCTCGACGATGCGCCGTCGTCGATGCCTCCGTCGCGGGTGGCCCCGCCCAAGGTGGACAAGCCCGAGAAGGCCAGCAAGGGCCCAGAGAAGCTGGGGAAGAACGCCAAGGGCGAGCCAGCGAGCGAGCCCGCGGCCCCCGAACCGGTGCCCCCCGCCGAGCTCACCGGCACCACCGTCGAGGACATCGACGCCGCGTGGCGCGAGCGCCGCGAGCGCCTCGGGTCCGCGGAGCGCCACATTCGCGAGCTCACGGTGCGGGGCGAGGTCGCGCTCGACACCGACGGCTGGCGCGTGGGCGTCGTGAACGGGCTCAGCGTGTTCAGCGCCGGCGACGTGGAGTTCGGTCAGCCCATGCGCATCACCGCGGTCGTCGCGTTGGGGCGGGAGGGCATCATCGACGTGGAGCGAGAGGCGCAGCTCGGAGGGTCGATCCACACGAAGGGCGTCGCGATCCTGCGCGGCTACCTCGGGAAGATGTTCGGCCAGGAGCGCCCGCTCAGCGTGCGCGCGCAGCTTGCGTTCGAGCAGAGCTACGGCGAGGTCGACGGTGACAGCGCCTCCTCCACCGAGCTCTACAGCTTGCTCTCCGCCCTCTCGGACATCCCCATCGATCAGAGCGTGGCCGTCACCGGGAGCGTGAACCAGCTCGGCGAGGTGCAGGCGATAGGCGGCGTTTGCGCCAAGATTGAGGGCTTCTTCGATCTCTGCCACGCGCGAGGCCTGACCGGGCGTCAGGGCGTGCTGCTCCCGCGCGCGAACCTTCCCCACCTCGTGCTTCGGCAGGACGTCGTGGCCGCGGTGGCCGCCGGGCAGTTTCACCTGCACGCGGTGGCGACCGTGAGCGAGGGCATCGAGGTGCTCACCGGCGTCCCGGCGGGGGCGCGCGATCCGAACGGGCGCTTCCCGGTGGGCTCGGTGTTCGGCCGGGTGGAGCGGCGCATCATCGAGATCGCCGAGCGGCTGCGCCAGGCCGAGGCGACGGGGCGCGTGCCGTCGCCTGCCCCCTCGATGGACGATGTGAGCTCGGTCGACCTCGGGGGCGACGAGCTCGATTTCCGCGGAGGACGCTGAGCTTGGCGCGGGGCGCTCGCGACGGAGGCCCGCTCGGCGTGCGGCTTCGGTTCGCCGGCGCCGTCGGCGTCGCGGTCGCGACGGCGGCGTGCCTTGGGGAGGGGACCGTGAGCCGGTTCGCCGCCGGCGAGCTCCGCGAGGGGCCGGCGGTCTCACCCAGCGCCTACCGCGCCTTCCTCGAGGGTGCGATCGCGGAGGAGCGCGGCGATCTCGCCGCGGCCGCCCGCGGCTACCGTTCCGCGGCCGAGCAGGGGCCGGACGATCCGGAGGTGTGGTCCCGACTAGGGCGGGTATGGTGCACGTTCCGTCCGCGCGACGCCGACGGCGCGTTCGAGAAGGCCCTGGCCCTCGACCCCGAGTACGAGGGCGCGCTCGCGCGGCGAGGCGAGTGCGCGCTCATGCGGGCGGCGGCGACCCGCGCGGCGTCGCCGGGGCCTCCGGGCGCCGCCGACCTCGCGGCCGCGTCGCGCGCCAACCCGGGGCGCGTGGAGCTCGCCGCTCGGGCGGTGCGCTGGCGTGACGACGCGGAGCCTGCGGGCGCCTTCGCGCTCACGGTCGCCTACCCCGACTCCTCCGTCGCGTGGAGCGCGCTCGCCGACTACGCGCGTGCGCGCCACGACCCCACGACCGAGGCGCGCGCGCTGCTCGCCCTCGCGCGGCTCGACTCCGCCGGCAGGACGCGGGCCCTCGATCGCGCG
>Ga0073904_10004679_pt1 | contig 10133 bp, 12 predicted proteins | sample KloWWTrecipitate_FD_66668 | JGI IMG/M metagenome (GOLD analysis project Ga0073904, IMG submission 66668) | Active sludge microbial communities from Klosterneuburg, Austria, studying microevolution and ecology of nitrifiers - Klosterneuburg... | ecosystem: Engineered > WWTP > Aerobic digester >... | reverse complement strand
CGGCAAGTTCGCAGAACGACTTCCGAATCGCGCCTGCCCGTGAAGGGTGCACGAAAGTGATGTCTCAATTTCTCGGCGAATGAGCTGTCAAGACTCGCTAACATAGCGAAAGTGCTGTCCTAACCATCGGTGCTGGAAACTGTCCACGCGCGTGGGGCCTTGGTAGGGTGAGGGCGGTGACCCCTCCGCGTCCTCGTCTCCGCGCCAGAAGCGCCGTCTTCGGCCTCGCCCTGGCCGGCTCTTTGGCCGCTACGAGCTCGGCCTCGGCCGATCCGTCGACCACCTCGCCGGAGCAGGGCTTCGACCTCGGGGAGGTGCAGCACCCGCGCTCGGTCGCGATGGGCGGTGCGCGAACGGCCCTTGGCTCATCCACGAACGCCCTCTGGGGCAACCCCGCGAACCTGCCGCTCACGCGGGTGTACCATTTCGAGGGTCTGGCCACGTGGGGGCCCGAGGCGCGCCGGCAGAGCTACGGCGGCGCCGTGGTCGACTCGGCCACCAACCGGATCGCGGGCGGCTTCGGCGGGACCTGGAGCGTCACCGATCCGGACGTCGTCCGGCGCCAGTGGACCGATCTGCGCCTCACGCTCGCGTACCCGCTGGTCGATCGCTTCTCCGTGGGCGCGACCGGTCGCTACCTCCGCGTCAACCAGTCGGTCTCGGCGGGGCCGCTCGGCGACTCGCTCGTCTCGGGCGGCACACGAGGGGCGGCGGTCTTCAACACCGCGACGGTGGACCTCGGCGTCACGGCCGTGCCCCTCGACGGCCTGCGGATCGGCCTCGTCGGCAAGAACCTCTCGAACCCGGGCACCGGCGTCGCGCCGACCCTGATGCTCGGCGGCGTCGGCTACCAGAACGGCATCGTCTCCGTCGAGGCCGAGGGCATGGCCGACTTTACGACGCACGGGCGGACCTCCGGGCGGTTCATGTTCGGCGCCGAGGTCTTCCTCGCCAACCACGTCCCCCTCCGCGCGGGCTACCGCTTCGACGAGGGCACGCGGGTCCACACCGTCTCGGGTGGCGTCGGCTACGTCGACCGCGCATGGAGCGTGGAGCTCGGCATCCGGCGCGACGTGTCCGCGTCGTATCCGTCCACGTTGGCCTGCCTGGCGCTGCGCTATTTCTACGACGCCGGCGGCGCGGACGCTGGACCGGAGATGTGAGCCGAGCGTGGTCCCCGGGCGCCGCCCGCGACGCGGGGGCGTTCCCAGCTACTTGAACGCACACGGCAATGAGCGCGTGGGGCGCGCCCGCTCAGTCGCCGATGAGATCGAAGTGGAAGCCGAGCCCGATGGAGAGGGCGACGTAAGGCCGCCCCACGAAGTTCGACTGCGGCGAGCTCAGCGAGGTCTCCGCCGTGTTCTGGAGGGTGTACTTGTTCAGCGGTCCGGCGACGCCCTGCGTGAGCCCCGGCGTGAACGTGCCGCTCACGTCGTTCATGCCGCCCGCCGAGATCGCCGCCAGCGGCGACAGGGTGAACCGCGTGTGCAGCCGGATCTCCGCGCCGAGGCCGAGGCGCACCCATTCGAACGTGCTGAGGTTCAGCGACTGCTCGCCGCTCGACACCCGGATGCTGCGCACGCCGACCGAGAGATCCTGGAGGAACGTCACGCTGTCCGGATCGCCCGACACGTGCCTTAGCCCGCCGCCGTAGAACGTAGTCGAGGAGTGGGCGTTCTCGTCCCCCTCGAAGTACCCGCCCCGCCCGAGCAGCCCGTGCTCGAGGAACGCGTAGGGGATCCACGCCTTCGCGAGCCGAACGCCGAGGTCGAGCTGGAAGCTCGCGCCGTTCTTCGCGAGGCGCCCGGTGGTCGCGGTCTCTCCCGAGCGGGCGTCCGCGAGGAACGCGCCGCCGAAGCCCACGTAGTTGATGCGACCGCCCACGTAGAGCGCGAACCTCGGCGCGTGCGTGGGCACCTCCGGCTCTGGGGGAGGTGGCGGAGGTGGCGGCGCCGCCTGGGGAGGTGGCTGCTGCGGGTACTGCTGCGGGTACTGCTGCGGGTACTGCTGCGGATACTGCTGCGGGTACTGCTGCGGATACTGCTGCGGGTACTGCTGCGGGTATTGCTGCGGGTATTGCTGCGGGTATTGCTGCGGGTATTGCTGCGGGTATTGCTGCTGCGGCGGGTAGGGGGGCGGCTGCTGCGGGTATTGCTGCTGCGGCGGGTAGGGGGGCGGCTGCTGCGCGATGGCGGGTCGAGCGGGCAGCGCGACCAGGGACGCGAGGGCGATCGCGACGAGCGTGGCGGTGCGGGCGGAGCGCCGAGGAGGGAGCATGGGCCGAGCGTACCGCGGCAGGCCGCGCCCGCGAAGCGCGGCGCACGGGGACGGGCGGTCCTCGCGCGTTGACCCGCCTCACCCCGGGTGGTACCGCCGGGCCATGAAGTGGAAGGCCTACGGCCGCTACGGCTCCCTCGGGATCGAGCTCATCGTGTCGATGGCCGTGGGCTACTTCATCGGCAAGTGGCTGGACGAGCGCGTCGGCGCCCGCGGGTGGCTGACGGGCCTGTTCACGCTGGCGGGCGTCTACGCCGGGTTCCGCGCGCTCTTCAAGGCGGCCAAGCAGATGGAGCGCGACGTCGAGAAGGAAGAGAAGCTCGAGCGCGGCCAGGCGCCGTGGAAGGTGCCCATGCCCGACGGCTACGAGGACGACCCCCCGCCGCCGAAGGCCCCCGCGGCACCGCCGGCGGACGAGCCGTGACGCCTCCGCAAGACGGACCGCGCGACGCGGAGCCGGAAGGGGGCGCCATGCGCGCTGCGCTCGTCCCCGTCGCCGCGATCGGCGCCGCGTTGACGGTCGGCGCGTTCGCGCTCTCCAACGCGCGCACCGGCGCGTCCGTGCTCGTCGGCGCCGCCATCGCCACGTCGAACCTCTACGTCCTCATCCGCGTGGTCGAGGCGCTGCTCACCCCAGCCGACGAGCCTGTCGAGGGGCCCGCCGGCACGACCGCCAAGGACCGCGCCGCGGCGAGCGCGATCGCCGAGCCCGCCGAGCCGGTCGAGCCCGTAGAGCCCGCGCCGGCCGCCCCCAAGAGCACGTTCTCTGCGGCCTGGGCGCTCCTCGGCGTCCTCAAGATGCTCGTGCTGTTCGGCGGCATCTGGGCGCTGATGACGCGGGCCCTCGTCGACCCCATAGGACTGGTCGTCGGATACGGATGTTTGCCCCTCGGCGTATCGCTGCGGGGTCTCGCGCCCGCGCTCCGGCCGCGCCGCTCCACACGGCGCGATCGTGGTAAGTCGTAGATTTCTCGGCAAAAAGAGCCTCTCTGCGAAAATATTTCGCGCTCTCTTTCGGGCGCAACGAATGGTGCTTTTCTCAAAAAACCTGTGATAGGAAGCGCACTCGCATGCCGGAGCACACGTCCTTTTTGAGCTACCTGGTCGCCATGTTCCCCGCCCTCGGGAAGAACATGGAGAACTTCGGCAACACGTTCGTGGGGCACCACCCCGTGGGCGATCATCAGGCCGAGCCCATCGCCGCGGTGGTGCTCGTCGTCGCCATCCTGCTGGGGATCGCGTTCGCGGTCCGCAAGCAGATCGCCGACTACGACAAGTCGGTCATCCCGGACGAGAAGCTCTCGCTGCGCACGCTGGTCGAGGTGGTCGTCACCTACTTCTACACGTTGATGCGCGACATGATGGGCCCCGAGCGGGCGAAGCGTTACTTCCCCATCATCGGCACGTCGGCCCTCTTCATCCTGGTGTCGAACTTCCTCGGCATGATCCCGGGCTTCCTGCCGCCCACCTCCAGCCTGAACGTCACCGCGGCCTGCGCGATCATCATCGCCGTCGCGTTCAACTACTACGGCGTGAAGGAGAACGGCCTCGGCTACTTCAAGCACATGATGGGGCCGGTGCTCCCGCTCGCGATCCTCATCTTCCCGCTCGAGCTGCTCACCATGTTCGTCATCCGCCCGGTGACGCTCGCGCTCCGCCTCATGCTCAACATCGCGGTCGACCACCTCCTGGCGTCGATCATGGTGGCCATCTTCGCGCTCTTCCTCCCCATTCCCATCCTCATCCTCGGCACGCTCGTCGCTGGCGTGCAGGCGCTCGTCTTCTGCCTCCTCGCGTCGATCTACATCACGCTGGCGACCGAGCACGAAGACCACGGCGAAGGCCACGGCCACGCGGACGGCCACGCCAAGGCGGAGATCGGCGCGAAGGCGCACGCCTAATTCTCCTCCCCTTCGAGCGTGCTCGAAGGGGGTAGTCAGCTCGAAACAAAGAGACTAAAGAGCGCGCTCGGTCGCGAACGTCGTCCCCCCGGCGCGCTCCCAACCCCCTACGTACCTACCGTAATTCGGATTCTGAAGGAGCCTCTCCAATGTCGACCTCCCGCAAGCTCGGTCTCATGGCGCTGAGCGCCACCGCAACCCTCCTCGTCCCGCTCGCTGCCTTCGCGCAGGAAGGCGCTCACGCCGGCGCGAACGCCAACGACGTGAAGATGTACGCGGCGGCCGGCGCGGGCTTCGCCATCGGTCTCGGAGTGCTCGGTGGCGCCGTCGGTCAGGGCCGCGCGGCCGCCGCCGCGCTCGAGGGCATCTCGCGCAACCCGGGCGCCGCCGCCCGCATCCAGACCCCGATGATCCTCGCGCTGGCGCTCATCGAGTCGCTCGTGCTCCTCAGCTTCGTCATCGCGTTCTTCCTCAACGGCACCGCCTCCAAGTGAGCGCTTCGCGGGGGCTAGCAAGCTAAGCCCCGCGAACACTCCCCGAGACGCACGCGAGGCGCCGATCCGACCGGATCGAGCGCCTTCGCGCTTTTCTTTTCGCGCCTCTCGGACGCTCGCTCGGCTCAGTCGACCCGCACGGACGCGATCGCCCGCTCGACGGTCGCCTCGGCGGGCGCGAAGTGCGCGGTGTCGCCGGCGGCCTCCACCAGCACCACGTGGTCGCCCTTTACGAACACGGTGACCCAGTACCGGTGCTCGCGAGCGTTGCGCGTGAGGGTGTAGCGGAGCTGCTTGCCCTCGAGGCCTCCTCGCGATTTCACGGCCTGCTCGGAGCGCTTCACGTAGCCCGCGCCCGAGAGCCGCAGGTCGATGCTCTCGGCCCAGAACTCCGTGTTGGCCCGCAGCTCGTTCTTCTCGGCGCGCGCGGCGAGCACCACGCCGCGCGCGCTCGTGGCGCGGTAGGCGAAGGTCTTGTCGTCGCCGAGGGTGGCGAAGCCGCTCGGGGTGTCGAGCCGCGCGCTCGTGGAGCAGCCGCTCACGCAAGCGAGGCAGGCGAGGGTGGCGCTGAACGTCGCGCTGAGCACGACGGCGCGGAGGGCCGCGGGGAGAAGGGTGGCGGGGCCGAAGAAGCGGCGAGCGAGGCGGGCGACGGCGTTCATAGGGGGCTCCGGATCAGTTCTTGGTGAGGGCGAGCAGGGGGTCGACGCCGAGGCCCTGGAGCCACGGAACGGGGAGGTTGGGGGTCGCGGCCTTCGGGGGTGGCGGCGGCGGGGGCGGCGGAGGCTCCTTCACGATGGGGGAGGGCTTCGGCCGCTCTCGCAGGGCCACGGTGATGCGCGAGAAGGAGGCCCGCGTCTTCAAGAAGGTGACCTTGCCTTCGATGGTGTCGATCTCCCGCGCGACCCGCTCGAGCTCGCGCTCGACCGTGAGGGCGTCGTTGACGTTCGCCGCCCGCGCGAGAAACTCTTGGAGCCTCCGCTGCGTCGCCTTCAGGTTCGAGAGGCGCACCTCGAGGTCGTGCACCTGCTCGGTGACGTCCTCGGCGCTCACGGAGCGCGCGGTGACGCTCGCCACCCCCTCGAGCTCCTTCAGGGCCGACCGGAAGTGAAGGGAAGGTACACGTATCTCGACCCCGTCGTCGCGCCGCCCCATGAGGCTCCCGCCGTGGGACTCCGCGACGTCGATCACCTTGTCGATGGTCTCCGGGATCTTGTCGGGATCCGTGAGCATCGAGAGCGCGCCGGTGTAGACCACGAGCGGGGCGCGCGCCTCGCTCGCGGCCTTCGCGTTGGCCTGCGCGGCGGGCCCGGCGGGCGGCGTGGCGGCGGCGCGGCCCGGGCTCCCGCCGTGCGTGGTGCCGGCGCTCGGGCTCGCGGGCGAGGGCGCGGGCGACGGTGACGCGCTCCGCGCGCTCGTCTCGACGGACGCGGAGGCCGACTCGCCCGCGGCGGCCGCAGGGGCCCCGCCGTGCGGCATGGCCGGCGCGTACGCGGCGGGGGCCTTCGACTGGGCGCCGCAGGCGGCGGTGCTCGTGAGGAGGAGGAGGGCGGCGGCCGACGCGAGCAAGCGCCGGCAGGCGGGAAGGAGGGGTGCGGAGTGCATGGCTCCTGAACGGCGCGCGCCCCGCGGCCTTACACTCGGCTCCGAAAATTCGGGCATCATGAAGCGATGCCCGGGCCGGCGGCCGAGTACCTCATGATCTACGGCGGCCTCGCTGTGCTGGGGCCGGTCTTTGGCCTGCTCGAGCGCCGCGCGCAGGCCCCGCCGCGCCCCGCGCGCGAGGTGCGGCTCGACCTCGTCTACTGGCTCCTCACGCCGCTCTTCACGGGGGTGCTCGCGCGCCTCCTCGTGTTCGGCGTGCTCGCCGTGATCGTCTTCGCGTGGGGCCTCGAGCGCGAGCCCTACGCGCTGTTCGACCGCATCCAGGCGGCCATGCCCTTCGCGCGCCTGCCGCTCTTCGCGCAGGCGCCGCTGGCGCTCGTGGTGCTCGAGCTCTTCGCCTATGGCAGCCACCGGCTGCGCCACACGCGCGGTCTGTGGACTCTACACGCGATCCACCACGCGCCCTCCGAGCTCCGCGCGCTCTCGGCGGCGCGCCTCCACCCGCTCGACGAGATCCTCGACACGCTGCTCTCGCAGCTCCCCGTCGTGCTGCTCGGCTTCTCCTTCGAGGTGTTCGAGGTGCTCGGGCCGCTCATCCTGCTCCACACGCTCTTGCTCCACGCCGCGGTGCCGTGGTCGTTCGGGCCGCTCGGGTACGTCCTCGCGTCGCCGCGCTTTCACCGCCGCCATCACGCGCGGGACGAGCCGCCCGCGAACTTCGGCGGGGTGCTCTCGGTGTTCGACGTCGTGTTCGGCACCTTCGCGCTCCCCGCGACGCCGCCGACCGTGTTCGGGGTGCCGGAGGGCGACGTGCCCGAGGGGCTCGGAGGACAGCTCGTGTACCCCCTCCGGCGCGCGCTGCAGGCCGCCCGGGGCGCGGGCTCGTCGACGTCGTGAGGGGCGCGCTCGCGTCCGTCGTGTCAGGCGCGTCGCGGCGGCCGCGCCCATTTGCTATGGCCAGCCGGTGCACATCGACGAGCGTCGCCTCCAGTGGGTGTATACTGCATGCGTACTCCTCGGCCTCGCGGTCGCGGTCGCGACGCCCTCCGCGAAGCGCGCCATCCCGCCCGAGAGCCGGCTGAAGTACGCCGTGCTCCAGGTGGTCACGCTGGTGGGCGCCATCGTCGGAGCCAAGGTGTCGTTCCTCGTGGGCGATCTCGACTGGCCGCACGCGCACGTGTCGCTGAGCGATGTGGTCTTCTCCGGCCGCTCGATCACCGGCGGCCTGCTCGGCGGCCTCGTGTTCGCGGAGGTGGGAAAGCTCGCGCTGCGGTACACCGAGCTGCCGAACGACGCCTTCGCCGCGAAGCTCCCGCTCTCGGTGGCGATCGGGCGCGCGGGGTGCGTTTTCGCGGGATGCTGCCGGGGCCTGCCGCGCGACGCGGGCTTCACCCTGACCTACTCCGACGGGATCGCCCGCTTCCCCGCCCAGCTGTGGGAGCTCGGCTTTCAAGGGGTCGCCCTCGCCGCGCTCGTCGGCCTCTACCGGCGTGGGGTGCTCCGCGGCCGCCTGTTCGCGCTCTACATCACCGCCTACGGCGCATTTCGGCTCGTCCTCGAGGCCCTCCGCGACACGCGGCGCCTCGACGGCGGCCACTCGGCGTACTCGGCGTATCAAGTCTTCGCCCTCGCGCTCATCGCTTGCGGCGTCGCCTCGTTCACCTGGTACTCTCACGTGGCGCGCCGCCCATGACCCACCAGGACATCCCGCCTCCGCCTCCGCCTCCGCCTCCGCCCATGCGGAGCGCTGGCATGAGCGCGTTCGTCATCGTGCTCATCGTGCTGGGCATCGTCCTCGCCGTCGTCGTCCTCGGCGCCCTCGTCGTCTTCGGCCTCGTGCTCTTCATGTGCTCGAAGCACTAGCCCGGATCCATTGGATGGCGCTCTTTTCGTCGCTAAAGCAGGTGTGGCACGACGAGCTGGCCTCGCACCCCGACACCCACGCGTGGGTGCTCAGCCTCTATCGCGCCGGCGAGTTCCACCCGCAGACCGTCGACGACTACTTCCCCACGGCGGCCGCCGACGACCCCGAGCTCCGCGAGCGCCTGCGCGCCCACCGCGCCGACGAGGCCCGCCACGTCGCCCTCTACGACCACGCGATCGCCAAGCTCGGCCAGGAGACAGAGACCTTCACCGGCGCCGACGTCTTCAACTGCGTGATTCGCAGCGAGACGCCCGTCGACCTCGCCACCGGGCGACTCGACTCGCCCGACGGGCGCGCCGAGCGGGTCGCCCACTTCCTGGCGCACGCGCACTTCCTGGAGTCGCGCGTCGCGCGCTCGCTCGAGCTGCACCTCGAGGCGTCGACTCGCGCGCGCCGCTCGCACGTCGCGAAGGTCGTGGCCTCGGTGTACGCCGACGAGCTGAAGCATGTGTCCTACACGCTGGAGGGCGTCCGACACCTCCTCCCGCGCGCCCGCGCGGAGGCCGTGCTCGCGCTGCACCGCGAGGGTGAAGCGCGCGCGAACCTGGCGTTCTCCGCGAGGCAGGTGCGCCACTTCCTCGACCGCTTCGGGAGCCGCCCAAGCCTGCCCAACCGGGCACTGTTCCTGGCCGCCCGCTCGATGATGGAGCTCGCCCATGAAGCCCTCTGATCCCGCTACGCCCCCCAAGCCCAAACGTCGCCTCGGGCTCGCGCCTGCGGCCGCGCCCCCACCCCCGCGCTCGGCCCTCGACCTCGCGCGAGACGCGGCGCGCGGGAGAGGGGAGATGACCGAGACCGCGGCCCTCGAGCGCTTCGGGGTCGTCCGGCCCGCGCGCGCGCTGAAGACCACGGTCAGCCTCTGTCCCGACTGCCTCACGTACGCCCCTGCGCTCGTCTACGTGAAGGGCGGCCGCGCGCTCATCCGGAAAGAGTGCAGTGTACACGGAATGCGCGACGCGGTCCTCGAGAACGACGCCCGCTACTACTTCCTCTCCAACAAAGATCGCTCGGGCGTGGTCTTCGCGCACGATCGCGTGTTCGACATCCCCGCCTTCCTCGGCGTGGGCGAGGGCTGCTGCGAGGGTGGGGCGTGCGACGGCACCGACCAGACCGCGAACAAGAGCTGCACGGTCCTCGTGGAGGTGACCGACGCCTGCAATCTCGCCTGCCCCGTCTGCTACAGCGACGCCAAAGGCGACAAGAAGCTCCCGCTCGCCGCGTTCAAGGCCTACCTCGAGGCGCTCATCGTCAAGAAGGGCGGGCTCGACTCGGTGCAGCTCACGGGCGGCGAGGGCCTGCTCCACCCCGAGATCTGGGAGCTGCTCGCGTTTGCGTGTGAACACCCGAAGATAAAGAAGGTTTATCTTCCGACCAACGGCCTCCTCGTGAACCGCCCGGGCGTACCCGAGCGCCTCGCCCGCTACAAGGCGAAGCTCATGGTGCTGCTCCAGTTCGACGGCACGAGCGACCGCACGGACGCGGCGCTCCGCGACGCCTCGCCCGCGCGCGCGCGCCGCGAGGTGGTCGACAAGCTCGGCGAGCTCGGCGTGTTCATGCAGCTCACCATGACCCTCGCGCGTCGCGTGAACGACGACGAGGTCGGCGAGCTCATCGACTTCGCCATGCGGCACGACCACGTGAAGGTCGTCGCCCTCCAGCCGGCCACGTACTCGGGGCGCTACGAGCTCGCGCCCGACCCGACCGAGCGGCTCACCTTGAGCGACGTGGTGAAGGCGGTGGTGCGCCAGACCCAGCGCGCGCGGGTGCAAGAGAGAGACTTCGTGCCCATTCCCTGCAGCCACCCCAACTGCGGCTGGATCACCCTGTTCCTGCGTCGCGCTGGCCTCGTCCACAACGTGGTGAAGTACGTCGACCTCCCGAAGGTGATCGACAGCGTCGCCTACAAGACCCTCCTCTCGACCGACGAGCTGC
>Ga0073904_10004674_pt1 | contig 10142 bp, 5 predicted proteins | sample KloWWTrecipitate_FD_66668 | JGI IMG/M metagenome (GOLD analysis project Ga0073904, IMG submission 66668) | Active sludge microbial communities from Klosterneuburg, Austria, studying microevolution and ecology of nitrifiers - Klosterneuburg... | ecosystem: Engineered > WWTP > Aerobic digester >... | reverse complement strand
TGACAATGGAATAAACTGATCATAATTAAAAAAAAGTTTTGTGTAGCTTTGGTTACCTTCATTAATATTTTTTGCAGTTTCATAATAAAAATTCAACAGGACTCCTTCGTTTGGAAAAGGTATTTTATCTTCAGTATCAATTACACCGCCAAGTCTTAATTTAAAAACATTTGCATTTGAAGATTTATCTTCATTATTGGATTTATTTATAATTTCAAGATTTTCAGCAATTCCCTGTATATAAAAAGTACCATATCTTTCAAGCTGTGTTCCAAAAAGAAAACTTGAACCGGTTTTTAAATTACGATATTCACCTGTCCTTATAACTGAATACTCATTTTCATTTGTATCATTAACCTGAATATATGTGTAAATGTCATTGAATATATAAAAACCATTGAGATTAAAAGTAAGTGGCAGTGAAAAAAACTGATTTGATTTAATTTCAATTTCATAGATCCTGTTCCTTAGACCTCCTGCTGCCAGAATACCCGCTTCGATCGCACTGCCTAATATATTCTCATCTCTCAAATCAAATAATAACTGTAAATTTTTTTCATTATCAGCTTTCAGAGTAAATCTCAGAGCTTTTGTATTTTTTTCAATAACCCTGATCAACAGATCCGGATTTTCATTATTCTTTTCGTACAAATAATCAAAACTTATCTGCTGAAAAAGATTCGTACTCATTACATTTTTAAGACTGAGATTTACATCTTTACTCCTGATAGGATTTGATATATCCGTCTTCATTTCCCTGAGTATCACATTGTCTTTAGTTACTTTGTTACCTATAAGTTTGTATGCATTAATTTTTCCATCATCTACTTTTATCTCAAGAATTCCTGTATTATGTTCAAAATAAAATTTTGTAATATCTTTTAAGGAATACCCTTCATCCCGCAGATTTCCGAGCAGGACATTCCTGAAGTCATCTGCAGCAAGTACATTTAGATATTTACCTGAATTTTTAATTATGAAATTTTCAACATCTTTGTTAATATTCAGATCGGATATATTTATTGTTGCATTTCTAAATACAGGATAAGGTATGAAATGATAATTAATTTTTACAGAATTATTATCACGTGAAATGACAGCATAAGCATCTTCAAAATATCCTGTCTTATAAACATCTTTTAGATCTTTTTCTATTTCAGTGTACTTTAAAAAATTTTGTGAAGATCTTTTCAATACTGAATCTATAATAGGTAACAGATCATCAGGAGTATTAATTATTATTTCAGGATTGGTAACAAAGTTGTTAAAGTATTTTGATTTTGCAATTTCAAGAGAATCAATTGCGTTTAGAGTTGACTTAATATTTTCGACTACTGATTCATATCCTTTTCTGATCAGGTAATCAAAATTAGAATATGAATTTGAGGAAAAATTTTTAATGTCAGGAGTAAGTATTGCATTTGCATCTTTAAGCTGCAGATTACTCAATTGCATCATAGTGATCGAAAGTATCTGATCAGCAGTATTCAAAGGGTCGTTAAGATCTTTAATTGATTTTAAGGGACTTGTAGAATTTACAATCAGAGTGAAATCAGCTCCCTGTTCCTTAGCTATATCTGTTGGAATATTTGCAGAAAGACCTCCGTCAACTAATTTTCTACCGTTAATATTAATTGGTGTATATAATAATGGAAATGTTATTGAAGCTTTTATTGATTCCGATAAATTACCCTTTTTCAAAATTACTTTATCTCCTGTTGTAATGTCTGTTGCAACAGCTACAAAGGGTATCTTCAGATCATTGAAACTGTTCTTAGCATGATAACGGGCGTTTAAGATCAGTGTATTTATTTTTTCACTCAGATACTGACCATTTGAAAATGATGAAGGAAGAATATCGGGATTTATACCGTCTAAAGGAATAGTAAGTAAACTTCTGTCCTGAATTTTTTTCTGCTCAAGGAAAAGTGAAGTCCTTTGATATTTATTGGTAAGACTCAATGCTCTGTCCCAGTTAAAATCTTTTATAATTTTTTCTATTTCATAAGTCGTATAGCCGGAAGCATACAACCCGCCAATAACAGTTCCGATACTTGTACCAACAATAATATCCACGTCCACATTATATTCTTCCAAAGCTCTGATCACTCCAAGTTGTGCGATTCCTCTTGCACCACCTCCGCTTAAAACCAGTGCAAGTTTAAGTGAATTGGGATCTTTAGGAAAAATGTTGAAATAATTTGTATCGGCTTTAACTTTATCTTTAAAAGTTAACTTGATAGTATCAGAAGGATTAACCGATGTCAGAGATGAATCATTTAAATTTACAAATGATAATATTTCTTTACCTTGTATATTTTTCAAAGGTAAATGAAATAAAAAAAGCAGAATTAAGAAACAGATTTTTATCATAAGTCTTTTGAAAATCAAATATCCGAAAATGATAAAAGTGATTTAATCAGTAACGGTTTTTAAATACTTTCTGTTTTTATAACCGATCAAATATATAATTATTCCGACAATAAGACCCGGATACATTGGTTCCATTAAAAATGGATAAACAGCAATACCATTTACGGAATTTAAATTTCCGATAATAAAAGAAATGAAGGAAACACTGAATGAACTTATCATAGCTAAAAAAATATATTTTGAGTGAACCTGAAATTTAACAAAGTAAGAGCTTAATACACTTATCAGCAGTGCAGGGATTATCATCGTTCCAACAGTATACCAGATCTCAACCACTGAAGGAATCAGATAAGCTAATAGATAAGCAAACAAAGCGCTTATTATCATCCCTATTTTATTATATGAATTATTTTCACCCGTACTGTCCTTAAGTCTTGATAAAATATCTTTACTGAAAGTTGTTGCCGAAATAAAAATATATGAATGTAAAGAAGACATTACTGTTGCAATCATTCCTATAAAGAAAAATCCTTTAGCTATTGGAGGTAATATATTTTCAGCAAGCGCCGGATAGGAATATAAAGGACTGGGAATGTCTTCAATATTTATAAATGCACGGGCATATAAACCGGCTGCTGTTGTCAAAAAATCAAAAATGATCCAGAATACAAGAGAGATCAGAATTCCGCGTTTAGGAGTTTTTTTATTCTTTACAGCATAACATCTTTGATGAAATACAGGATCGATCAATACCCACGATCCGATAAAAAACCAGACAAAAAATAACTGGATCGATAAACCGCCGGTAAGAGACATAAAACTCTCAGGAAGTCTTGATTCTAAAAACTCCGTTCCTCCGAGAGTATTAAAACAAAACGGAAGTATAATTCCAAATCCTACAAACATTAATATGAATTCAAAAATATTAACCCGTACATCAGCTCGGAAACCACCATTGAATAAATACAGAACAGAAAGTAGAAGAGCGATGATCATTGCATAAATTATATTAAAACCGAAAATTAATTTGATCAGAATTCCAAGCATGAATAAAAAAGGTGCAGGAGTTGCAAGCAGAAAGATCAATACTCCTCCTATGATACTTACTTTTTTTCCGTAGACTTTGAACAGCTGATCAGGGATGGTATATAAATGAGTTTTTCTGATTTTATCTGCGAGAAAGAATGCAAAGAATGTTATAAATATATAAAATGGAAATGCATATAGAAGCCAGCCTGATATTCCATATGTATATGTGAATTCTCCAATTCCCAGTACACCTCCATAAAATGAGGCTACGAGTGTTGCAACAAATGCGGGCAATGTTAACATTCTGCCGCCTACAATATAATCCTTTACAGAATTATCAGACTTTTTTGTTCTGAATCCAATTATAAGTACAATTATAAAATAAGCGATGATTATCAGATAATCATTTGTAGATAATATTATTTTCAAATCTTTGGGTTGTGAATAAAATGTTTTTTAAATAATAAAAGATCTCCTTTACTAAAACTAATCTTTACTCTTTCTGCATTCGATAAATTAAGTGAACCTTCCCGCTTTCCCAATACAAGATCTTCTTCCGATAGTTTATATTTAAGTCCCTCTGTTATTATTGAAATTGCTTTTGGGAATGGCATTAAAGAAACAGTATTATTTTTTTTATATTTGAAATCTGTGAACTTATTTATAAAATAGATTTCAAATTCATTTGAATATAGTATTACATCAAGAGATTTATAATACCTTTTTAATATACTGAAATTATTAAAAGTATGATCCGGCCTTTCACTTACAGCCCCAAAAACTTTTAACTCTTTGATCCCATTTTCTATACAAAAGTTTAAGGCTTTTTCGAAATCAGTGGTTTCCTGTTCGGAAATATTAATGATCTCTTTCTTACTTTTCTTGTAAAAATTTAAAACTTTTGGGCTGATAGAGTCAAGATCACCTAAAATTATATCAGGGTCTATGTCATTTTCAGGAAGTTGATTTGCGCCTCCGTCAGCAGCAATTATATAGTTTTTTGTACTTTTATACAATTTATGAAAAACATGGAATGGTATATATCCGTTAAGGAAAAGAAGGTTTTTCATAATTTTTTTTGACTGTGACAATATTGGAATAATAATTTAAAAATTATAGATAAAATTTTATTAGAAACTGAACAGTATTTTTATAATTAATCAATAGTATAATTTTATTTCAATGGTTCCATTTATCTATTTGAAAATTTTAATCTCCATGGATATTCATGCCTAAAAAAACTAATCTGTATCCTCAATAAGTGCATTTAGATAAAACTTAAATAAAATTATCTTGTACACTGTCTAAAATTACTATATGAATTTTCTAAATCCCGCAGCTCTGATTGCATTATTTGCTGTTTCAATTCCAATTCTCATTCATTTACTAAATCTGAGAAAATTAAAAAAAATTGATTTCAGTACTTTAATGTTTCTAAAGGAAATTCAAAAATCCAAAATGAGAAGGATTAAGCTGAAACAGCTGCTGCTTCTCGCATTAAGGATCGGCATTATCACATTACTTGTTCTGACTTTTGCAAAACCTGTTTATGAAGGTTATTCATTCAATAATGATGCGGGCGGTAAATCAACTGTTCTGATTTTTATTGATGATTCATTTAGTATGGATGCAAGTGATGTATCCGGACAGTATTTCTCTCAGGCAAAAAATTCAGTAAAGGAAATTCTAAACAATTATAAAGAGTCTGACGAGATCATTCTTATACCTTCATCGTTTACAGGTTATAAAAATTCTATTGGAATCAACGGAGGCAAAAAGGAGATCACCGATTCTCTTGAACAGCTTAAGCTTTCGAATAAACCATTTTATTTTAATGATGCTCTGATTAAAGCAGGACAGATATTGGATAATTCGATTAATCCTAATAAAGATGTATTTGTAATATCAGATTTTCAAAGAATTAATGGAGGGGTTTCAGCATCTGAAATTAAGACAGAAAATTATGAAGATGTAAATTTTATTCTGATAAATACAGGTGAGCGGACTTCGGTAAATCTTTCTTTAGACAGTTTTAAAGTAAACACAAAGATACCTGCAAAATTTGGAAATATCAGAGTCTCTGTTAATCTGTCAAACCACTCTCCGGATCCGGTTTCAGGGATTTCTTTAAAACTTTTTTTAAATGATAAACTGACAGAGGAAACATCTGCTGATGTAAGTGCAAACAGCAGTAACAGAAAGGAGTTTTCATTTACAGCAGAGAAGGCAGGTGATCTGCATGGCTTCATTGAGCTTTCGGGTAACAGCTTGCAGAATGATGAATTTGACCAGGATAACAGGATCTACTTTGATGTTTTTATTCCCGAAAAGATTAATGTTGGAATGATTGGAAATTCAAATGAATTCAGATTCATTAATACAGTACTGAATTCTGCTCAGGATCTGTCAGGAGATAATGCTGAAAATAATGACAATAAATTATTTGAAATTAATATATCTGACAGATTGGATGAAAGTATTTTTTCAAATGACGTACTTCTGATTTCATCTGGTAATAATTATTCTGACAGAGATTCAGAGCTGTTATCAGAATTTTTGACTGCAGGAAAAGGGATCTTTATTTTTCCAAATGAATATACTGACATTCAAAATTTCAATTCTGAAATTTCATCAAAGCTATACATCCCGCAGATTGGATCTTTTAATACTGACGAAAATGCAAATAAAAATCTTAAGTTCGGAAAAATTGATTTTGAGAATCCGATTATGTCAGAGATATTCAGGAATAATCAGTTGAATATTACATCAGACTCTTTCCTCGATTCACCCGGTATAAAAAAGTTTTATGAATTATTATTAAATGACAAGAGCATTCCTGTTATAATGTTATCAGATGGAAAACCTTTTATAACTGAAACTGAACTGCCTAAAGGGAAGATGCTTCTCAGTGCAGTATCTGGTGAAACCGGATTTTCTGATTTTCCTTTGAATAATATTTTCCCACCGCTGATTATCAGAAGTATATTTTTTCTGAACAGTGATTTTGGATTTTCAAATGAAAATTATATTGGTGCATCAAATATAATTCCTGTAAAAGGTCTGAATAATATTTTTTCAATTACTACTCCTGAAAATAATACAATAGAATTGAATACCGAACTTTCAGGATCTTCAAATGACTTTTATATTTTGCCATATACTGAAACTGCAAAAGACAAAGGGCTTTATCTTTTAAAAGACTCTTCAGGAAATCAATTTGGTGTGTCACTTAATATTGATTCAAGAGAAAGTGATCCGGGCAGGATGGATGATGAAGAAATAGTGAAATATTTTAATAATGCAGGAATTGCAGATGCTGAAATTATAAGTAATACAAATGAAATATCTGTTCTCATTAATAATAAAAGGACCGGAACTTCACTTTGGAAATTCTTTCTGATAGCTGCATTGATATTACTTGCTGCAGAAATATTCTACTCTAAAAAATTAGAAGAGTAAATTTTTTTATTAGATTTTATTTAATCTCTTACCATACAAATTAATCGCAAAATAGTAAGAAAATTTCATGTGAATCTAATTGAGATAAATTTCTGAATTTTAAATAGTACGATTTAGAATAATTTGAAATTTTTTCCGCCTTAAAAAAGGGGATCGAAGGGGGTTGTAGCCGAAAGAAGAAACAATCAAAATCTTTCAGAGGACTCTCATTCAAAGAAGTAAGAAGAATAATAAATGTCTAAGTTTTTTAAGCTAATACCAGCTCTCTGGCAATTCTGTAAGTCGGACATCCAAGTGAAACTATCATATCATGAAAATCCTTTAGAGATTTACTCTCACCAAATTTTTCAAAATAATCCTCTTTGAATTTTTTTATAAGAATTTTCCCAAGAGTATAATTAATATAACCCGGATCGAATGCGCCTCTTTCGGATTCCTGTAATGCAGTAGTTTCTACCATGTTTGCATTCTTCATAAAATATTCCTTAGCTTCATCGATCGTCAAGCCTTCACAGTGAATACCGATTGCAACATTATATCTGCAGCATCTGATCAGAGCTTCAAGCAACATTCCGATCTTTGCTTTGAAATCTCCTTTGGAATATCCCTGATCAATCATCATCTCTTCTGTATAATGAGCCCAACCCTCTACATAAGAATAACTCATAAATAGTTTTGAGATATCAGACGAAAATAAATTTGAATTAAGAAAATGTGTATAATGACCCGGATATGCTTCGTGAATTGAGATAAGTTTTAATATCGGATAATTAAACTGTGTAAGCCATTCTTCTTTTTTCTTTTCGTCCCATTCTTTCTCAGGAAGATTTACATAATAAAATGATTCATTCGATTTTTCATAAGGACCGGCAGTATTCATTGCAGCAAATCCAAAATTCATATATCTCGGCATTTCAGTAACTATACAATTCAGCTCGTCAGGTAAATTTACTATATCATTTTTTCTGATGAACTCTATCAATTCATTGAGAGTATTTTCAGTGTCTGATACTAATGAACTCTCGGACGGATGATCATGCTCAAGTGAATCGAGTTTATCATGGAAATCATTTTCATCAAGGATCTTTTTAAGTTCAAATTGGAGTCGCTCAAGTTCTTTTTGTCCATTTGATTTTAATTCTTCAAAATTAAAATCAATATGTTCTTTCACTTTCAGCATATCCATAAATTTCTCTTTGCCAAAAATGTAAGATTTATCATCATCCGAACCGGCTTTATCTAAAAATTCAATATAACGATTAAATGCTTTTGCTGCATTTTCACCTGCAAGTATATATTCTTTTTTTAATTCATCATCATTACATCTTTCGCTGACAACATTAAGTAACTCAACATTAAAAAAATCTTCATAACCCTGAGAAAAATGTCTCGCATACCTGCATAAAACTCCGGGTAATACTTTATCAAGATTAGTTTCAGCATTTTTTAAAACCTCCGGAATCTTTTTCATAATGTTCACAACTGACCTTAATCTATCATCAAATGGTGCATATTCACGGCTTATATAATTATGAAGTCCGCTGAAAGTAAATGCATAGTGCATAGGATTTTTTTTGTGAGACTGAATCTTCTCTACATCAAACAGAGCAGCTTCTATTGACCAAATTGATGCATCAAGTTCATATTTATCTTCAGGTGAAAGTTCATCTTTTTTTATTAAATGAAACCGCTCCAAAAATTCATTCAAAGTCCTAACAAATATATCATATTCCTCAGGTGATTCATTACCCATTAAACCGTCATATTCATGAAGTCCGAGTGATGATCCGTGTCCCGGATTCAGCTCAAGACATTTTTTTATATATTCAGATTTTAACTTGTTGAAATCGTTTACTGTATTGTTTTCCATTTTATGATTTAAATTCTGAATTATTTCCCATGCTGATTTTATGAATTTCTCTTTTTATAATAGCTCCTTCTCCAATTATGGATTCCTGTATGATACAGTTTTCTATCGAAACGTCTTTTTCAAGTATACTGTCCTTGATAATGCTGTTACTGATTTTACAGTTATCATTTACAGTTGTAAAAGGTCCTATAATTGAATCTGTGATTTCTACATTTTTACCAATGTGTACAGGGTAGATGATTTTTGAATTAGGAAATTCCTTATTGATCTTTTTATTTCTCTTATTTAAAATGTATCTGTTAGTCTCAAGCAGAGTTTCAGGTTTTCCGCAGTCCAGCCAACCTTGCACATTGAATGTTTTCATTTTTTCATTATTGTTGATCATATTCTCAAGAGCGTCAGTAAGCTGAAATTCATTCTTAACAGTGATGTTATTTTCCATAATGTATTCAAGTGATTTGAAAAGACTTATAGAATTTTTTAAATAATATAATCCAACTATAGCTTCATTGGAAGGTGAGACTTCTTTGGAAGACGGCTTTTCCACAAATCTTGTAATGTATCCGTTACTGTCTTTTTCTACTACTCCAAATCTTCTCGGGTCTTCAACTTTCTTAACACCGATGACAGAGTCTTTTCCGCCTGTCATCTTTTTAAGCTGTACATCAAAAAGAGTGTCTCCTAAAATAATAAGTGTATCTTCATTTTTATTTTTAAACACCGGTTTAGCGCAATAAACAGCATGGCCAAGTCCTTTTGGTTCATCCTGAACTATATAATCAAATTTAAAATCAAAAGTATTGTCGAGATAATTTTTTATCTTATCACCAAGAAAACCGGTTATCAAAATAATAGAAGTTGCTATCTTGTCTTTAATAAGCTGATCTATAATATAATATATCATCGGCTTTCCGCCTACATTCAGAAGTACTTTCGGATTTGTAAGTGTATGTGGTCTAAGTCTTGTACCGAAGCCTGCTACGGGGATTATTACTTTCATGTATTGATTTATTTTCTAAAAATTTTTTATTTGATGTAATCCAAAAACAATTTTCGTAAAATGGAACTGAATAAAAAAGACGTTAACAAAATATCAGTTATTCAGATATGATTCTACTTTACTGAGAACTTCAGGAAGCTTTTCAATATCACGCGCACCCGCTGTAGCTAGATGCGGCTTTCCTCCACCGCCGCCTCCAAGCTCCTTTGCAATTACAGAAATTATTTTACCTGCATTAAAACCTTTTTCCTTAATTAGATTATCACTGACTGTGCAGACTATATTTACTTTATCATCAATGACAGAAGCTATTACTGTTATGCCGTTTGTTACTTTGTTTCTGAGATAATCTCCGATCTCCCTGAACTCATCCGCGTTTCCTGCATTTATTTTTTCAGCTAACAATTTATA
>Ga0073904_10004669_pt1 | contig 10149 bp, 8 predicted proteins | sample KloWWTrecipitate_FD_66668 | JGI IMG/M metagenome (GOLD analysis project Ga0073904, IMG submission 66668) | Active sludge microbial communities from Klosterneuburg, Austria, studying microevolution and ecology of nitrifiers - Klosterneuburg... | ecosystem: Engineered > WWTP > Aerobic digester >... | reverse complement strand
CTGCGGTTACTGTACGCGTGGCATTTGCGCCAGCACCGATCGGAGTGCGTCGTTTGTCGGGTTCAACGTCAGGCTGCGCTCCATTGCCTGCCGCGCACCGGCGACATCGCCCAGTTTGTAGAGCGCGACGCCGAGATTCGCCCACGCGGTGGCATTCGTCGGCTCGAGCGCCAGCGCGGCGCGAGCGGCCTCGGTCGCCTCGGACCATCGTTCGGCCTTGATGTCCGCATAGGATTGGTCCACCAGGGTCCGCGCCTCGGACCGCGAATCGTCGGGTCCGAGGCTGCCCGACGCCCCGCTATCGGAGGCGTCAGACGCGATGCGCCGCCTGTCCGCGGTCGTGTGATGCCGGCCTCCTCCCCCCACGTTGACACGAGCGCCGACGAGCACGCGGCTGTCCGAGAACGTCCGGGACGGGTCGGTTGAACGATCCCATTGCTGGCTGACGCGGACGAACGGCGCTACGCGGCGATCGGTGCGCCAGGAGAAGGTCGCTCTCAGTTCGGTGATCGTATCTCGCCGCAAGACGCCGGACCGCCCCACCTGTCGGGCATCGTAGCGGAGCCAGGCCAGAGTGCCATCGAGCCGCACCGCGGTGTCCGCGCCAAGTCTCGTTCCCCACGCCGCCGAACCGGAAGGCAGTGCGTAGCTGTAGGCTGGGTTGTTCGAGCGATGCCACATCGTGTTCACCGCCAGCCGGCTCCACATGGGGGCCGAGCCACCGAACGTGTGGGTCCAGCTGCCGCCAAATCCCAGGACCGGATCGACTTGGCTTGACGAAGCGGGCAAGAGCAGTGAGCTGAGACCGCGGTACTGCCTCCGAACGGCGAAACCATCGGTTCGGACGACGTCGGCGGAGCGCAGACGCCAGGTCAGCCCGGCGGACCCGCCTTGCTGAGTGTACGAGGCGAATCGCAACGGCGATCCCTCCAGGACATCCGGTTGCTCGGACCGGGACAGATCGTAGGCGCCCCAGAGGCTCACGCGTCGGGACATCCGACGGGCGATGCCGACTGTCCCGGTTGCACCCAGGCCGTTCAACAGCGGCGTGCCGGCATACTGGTCACGGCGCAGGCTGGAGCGGGCAAACAGCGTCGTGCGTGCGTTGAGCGGCGCCTGAATGTCAATGCTCGGGAAGATCCGCCAGTGCGAATCGCCGCCTCCGAGCGAGACGCGCAGGGGATTCGTGTCGAACTCGTAGTATCCCGTGAGGTCAAGGCTCCACTGCACGGGTGGCCTCGGCGTTGTCGTCTGTCCGAGGCACGGCACCGCGGTGAGTGTCGCTGCGACCATCGTCGCCGCCCGCATGATGTTCAACATGTGTACTGCTCCGCGCAGCGAAGGCCGCTCCGGACGGCCTTCGCTCCCGGTCGCTTGAAACGAACCGCTCTACGCTCCGCCGGGCGAGCCGGGCACGCCGTTCCCGTTCTCGCCGGTTTCGTGACCTTCGAACTGATGGTCGATGTTGGGACCCGTGTCCCCGGGCATGTCAGGCCCTTCGACGCCGTCCGGGCCTTCCACCTCCTCTGGCCCTTCGATCGTGTCGGGCATCTCGACTCCCTCGGCGGCTTCGATGCCCGGTATCTCGCTCTGTGCCGAGGAAGACGCGACGCTCAGGAGCGCATGATCGAAGTCGATGGGCCCTGACTGCGCGGCCGCCGGGCTGGCCGCGGCTATCATGCCGAGGGCCGTCAGGCCTGCGATTGCTACGTATTTCATGGTGTCACCTCATGTGATGTCGTGAACGTTCGTGGACTACTCGCGCACCATGACGTGCGCGCCGGAGCTTAGGAGACGTCGCGTTCGGCCTTGCCGCATCTGCGTTTGCGCACCACCCACGCGACCTGGGCCCGCGCGGCTGGGGCTACGCATTCCTCTGGAGCAAGGCGCGTGCCCGTCGCCGCCTGCGGTTAATGTGAGGGTGTCCGCCACGTCTTCGTTGGTGGCCGGACCGGTTCGCGCAAGAACTTGTGCAATGCAAAAAACTTAACGGTCCCGGACCGAGGTCATCGGTCGGTTGAAGGGTCCCATTTCGGCGATCGTGTCGCGCCGCAAGACGCCGGACCGTCCCACCGGTCGAGCATCGTGGCTGGGCCCAACCCACTCCATATGTCGGCCTGGCCGCCGAACCTGTGCGTTCAACTGCCGGCAAACCCCAGGGCCGGATCGACCTGACTCGCCGAGACGAGAGCGATGAACTGAGCCCTCGGTTTCGATGATTGGCATGCGATCGATGCTGCCCCAGCCATCTCGTGGCGACCACTTGCGCGCAGTGTCGCCATTAGGCCATCCATTACAGAGCTGCGAGCAGCAGCCCGAGGATCACGACCACGGCCACAGCGCTGGCCGTGCGATGAAACCGTCCAGATGATTGCCATGGCCAACAGGCCCAGTTCTTGGATACCGTCCAACCCGACGCAGTCGCACTCCCGGAGGCGATTGGTAGCTCGGCTCGCGTCGATTTAGGACAGTCATGGCTTCGCCACGGGATTCCGCGACAAACCCGAGAGCCAGGCCAGCCCATCCATCACCTGCTCCTTGAGTTGTGGCAGCCGGTCGGTGAAACGGTGGTTCTTCGCATCGATCAAGATCAGGCGCTTGGGCTCGCGTGCCACGTCGTCGAATCGGCGGTAGTCCGCTTCCTCGACGTACTCGTCCCGCGTCGAGTGAATCATCCAGAGGGGGAGTGGCGACACGCCAGCGATGATCTCGTCCGGGCTGAACGACGGCTCGTCCGCATCGGTCTTGGTGACCCAGGCCATGATGTCCTTCCATCGCCAGGCGAGCTCGGCAGTCGGCGGCAGGCCCATCGTCATGACGCCGTCAACCCATCGATGGCTGCTGGGCGCGGCCGAGGCCGCGACCGCCAGCGCGGCACCCTCGGAGACGCCCGCAAGGATGACCGGCCGCACGAGGAGGCTTCGTGCTCGCAGAGCCGCGGCCAGCGTCTCGTAGTCGGCTGGCACCTGGTCGACGCGGAGATGTTCAGAACCATCGGCGAACGCCGACAGATACTGCCGGGCGTTGATGCCGGCGACGACATAACCTCGGTCGGCGAGAAACGCCGCCAGCGTCGTGGCCAGGCCAACCCAGCCCACGTCGCCGCTACCCATGAAGATCGTGCCGCGGACCGCAACGCCGGGCTTGGGTACGTACATCGTCAGCGTCATCTTCTTGCCACGAACGGCAACGTCCAGTTTGTCCGTATCGCCAGCGTGGGCGCCGGCCGGATGGAACAGGCCGAGAAGTACGAGTGCGACGACGCAGATTCGACGATTCATGGGTCCACCTGATCCGAGTTCGAGACGGCGTGTGACGAGATCCACGCGAGCGACTGCCGCATGGCCATATAGAGAGCTTCCCGCGCATCGCTGAAGCTGTGATCCGCCGCGTCGATGGCCTGCAGTCGTCGTGACGGAGAGTCTGGTCCCATGAGCCGTCGCGCCTCAGCCGCCGCGACGTACCCGTCGCGGGTGGACTGGATCACCGAGACGGGGACGACCAGACGCTCCAGGGCGCGATAGGGACGCACCGGCCATGCGGGATCGTCGGTGCCTGCGCCGGCGTGCCTGCGCGAACCCCGGGCACGATGGACGTATTCTTCCTCTCGGGTAAGGCCGACAGCCACCACCCCGAGCAGGTTGGCGCGAAGGGCTCGTTGCGCCGCCGCCACCACGACAAGGTCGGCGCCCCTCGAGACGCCGACCAGGACGACCGGTGTCGTCGCGACGAGATGCAGTCGGTCCCGAGCCGTGGCCGCCAAGCCGACCAGATCCTCGGACAGCTGCCGCGGCCCCAGTTGCGTTGCACCGTCGGCCAGGTGGTCGAGGTAGTCGGGCGCGCTCACACCGACCACGGGATAGCCCCACTCGATGAGGCGTTCAAACGCCTCCAGGTCCTTGCCACGCCAGCCGCCATCGCCGGTCACATACAGCACCAGCGGGCGCCCATCGCCGCCCGAAACTGGCCAGGACAGCCGAAGGGGGAGCCATTGGCGCTGCACCGCGGCCACGGCGCGCGAGGTCGTCACCGGCGCAGGGGTGATCCTGACAAGCGGCGTGCAGCCCGTCATCCAGCAGGCCAGGGCCGTCGCAGCCGGGACGCCGACGACCACACGGACACCGATCACGCAGGCGCTCCGTACCGACATGGCCTCACCCAGTAGGCAGCTGACTCGAGCTCCGCGGCTCTCGCGTTCGTCACTGGCTCGACGCAGGTGCAAGAACGCCGCCAGGGTAGACGCGCTGGGCGGAAGCCCTCCACCGCCGACGGAACGGGATATGCTGAAATGAACCTCTTGCCCCACGTCAGTGTCCTTCGTGACCGGCTCTTCGGGAGGCTCCTCATCGCGATCCTGATCTCGATGGCGGTGTCCGAAGTTGCCGTGGACGTGGCTGTCTACTATCGCCTCAGGGGAACGCTCGAAGCCGACCTGGGCCAGCGGCTGGTCAGGACGGCCACGGCCATGGCGTTGGGCATGGATCCGCGTCTGGTGTCGCAGTTCCGGGCCGGAGATGAGGCCCTGAACGCCTACCGGCTCGTTCGTGCCCGGCTCGAGCAGCAGGTCCGGGCCAATGGGCTCGGGCGCGCCTACGTCGTCGATCGGGATCTCAAGACGCTCATCGACAGCAGCGAGTCCGCCCCGGTGGGCGGAGCGCACTACTCGTTGATGGCCCATCGTCGCCAGGCCGAGGCAGCCTGGGACGGGGCTGCCACACCCACGGCGATCTACGTCAACGAGGAGGGCCAGTTGCGGTTGACGGCGCTCGCCCCGATCAGAGTTCCTGACGGCCCGATCGCCGCGTTGCTGGGTGTCGATGCGCCTCCCGAATTCTTCGCGGCGCTCGACGAACTGCAGCGCGAGATGGCACTGCTCGGCGTCCTCAGCCTTGCGGTAGCCGGGCTGGGAGGGTTGTTCCTGATTCGGAGCGCGGCGCGGCGCCTTGACCGGGTGCGTGACACCATGTCGCGCGCCAGCCGCGGAGACTTCACGTCGCCCGGGGAATCGCGCCGTACCGATCAGATTGGCGCGCTCGAACGCGACATGGACGGCCTCGTCGAGTCCATGGTCTCCCGCGTGGACTACTACGAGTCGCTGATGGCCAGCGTCGACGTCGGCTTGATCGCGGCGGACCGCCAGGGGCAGGTGATGGGCGCCAACGCCGCTGCCAGTCGATGGCTGGCAGATGCGGATGGCCGGCTCGTGGGGCGACCACTGGCCGATGCCCTGGGTGTCGACCCGGCCCTCGGCGCCTTCGGCGCGGAGGCACTCGCCCATGCTGATGTGGGTCTCACGCGTGAGATCGCGATCCATGCCGGGGGAGCGGCCGGTCGGACCCTGGCCGTGGTAGTGAGCCCGCTCATCCAGGGCGGGCGACCCACGGGTACCACGATGTCGTTCTCGGACGTGACGGCCCTGCGAACCTTCGAGCGGCAGGCACGCGCCCAGGAACGTCTTGCGGCCCTCGGCATCATGGCGGCGGGCCTGTTGCACGAGATCCGCAGTCCGCTGGGATCGGTCATGATGCACCTCGACCTCCTGCGGACCAGTGTCAGTGACCAGGAGGGACTCGAGGTGTTGGACCAGGCGATCGGGAGTGCTGAGCGCCTGTCACGCTTCTTGATTGACTTCCAGATCGTGGCCGGGCTTCGGCCGTTGCGCCGGGACTGGATCGACGTTCGCGATGCGGTTGAGGGCGTGCTGGATTCGATCGTTGTGCCGCCGACCATCCGGATTCGGCACACCCTCGATGGCCCCGCCGTCATTCATGCCGACCGTGATCTCCTGGAGCACGCGGTGCGCAATCTCCTGATGAACGGCGTTGAAGCGCTCGGGGCGCCTGGCGGCGAAATAGGAGTGGACCTACGGCGCTCCGGTGACGATGTGATCCTCGTGGTCCGCGACAACGGCCCCGGGATCGCGCCCGAAGATTTGGACCGAATCTTCGACCCGATGTTCACGACCAAGCCCACGGGCACAGGATTGGGATTGACCATCGTGGTCCGCGTGGTCGAGGCGCATGGCGGGTCGATTGATATGAGCCATGCCCCTGCCGGCGGCGCCGTATTCACGGTACGCTGGCCTCGCGAGGAACAGCGGTAAACAGCCATGGCACGCATACTCGTTGTTGATGACGACCCCCGGCTGAGAGACTCGCTCCGTCGCGCCTTGATTCGGCTGGAGCACGAGGTCCTCGAAGCCGGGTCCCTCGAGGAGGCGCGGGAGCGTCTCTCGACGCCGGTGGACTTGCTGGTCACCGACATCCGTCTCGGAATGGGGAGTGGCCTGGACCTGATTGCTCAGGCCCGCCGCGACTCCTCGGCGGTCCGCATCGTGGCCATGACCGGATTTGGTTCGATTGACGTCGCCGTCGATGCGATGCGGCTCGGCGCAGACGATTTCATCGAGAAACCCTTCCGCCTGGACGCGGTCTCGGCTCGCCTCACGAAGGTGTTGACCACCGCGCGTCTCGAGAGCGAAGTGGCGCGGCTGCAGCGGGAAAACGAGGTGCTGCGCGACGAGCTCGAGACCACGGTCGAGGGGACGAGCCTCATCGGCGACTCCCAGCCGATGCAACAGGTCAAGGCCCTGATCGCCCGCGTCGCCCCGAGCGAGGCCAGCGTTCTGATCCAAGGGGAAAGCGGCACCGGCAAGGAACTCGCGGCACGAGAACTCCATCGTCTCAGTGCTCGCGCCGCGCGCCCGTTCGTAGCGTGCGACTGCACGACATTGCCCGAGGGCGTGATCGAAAGCGAGTTCTTTGGTCACGAAAAGGGCGCGTTCACGAGTGCTGACCGGCGGCGGATCGGACGCTTCGAACTCGCCGACACGGGCACTATCTTCCTGGACGAGATCGGCGAACTGGCGCCGGCCGTGCAGGTCAAGCTGCTCCGCGTGCTGCAGGAGCGGGCGTTCGTGCGCGTGGGAGGTGGCGATACGATCCGGGTTGACGTGCGTGTCGTGGCCGCGACGAATCGAGATCTGGACGCGGCCACGCAGCAGGGAAGCTTTCGAAGCGATCTCTTCTATCGGTTGAACGTGGTGACGATCGTCATGCCGGCATTGCGCGCGCACCCCGAGGATATTCCACTGCTGGCCAACCTCTTCGTGGGCCGCTACGGCAAGCGTCCCGACGGCAGCCAGGTCCGCCTCGCACCCGAGACCGTGGCTGCGTTGCAGGCGTTCCCCTGGCCCGGCAACGTGCGCCAGCTCGAGAACGTCATCCACCGAGGGTGTGTCCTGTGCCAGGACGGTGTGATGGTACCAGAGGATGTCGCTCTGGAGCTGCGTCCCAATACCGGCCCGGCCGCCAACGGCGACCTCCGTGGGACGCTGGCGGCACTCGAACGAGACCTGATCGCGCGCGCCGTTCGCGAGCACCACGGCAATCTCGCGGCGGCCGGACGGGCCCTCGGCATCGAGCGCAACCTGCTGTATTACAAGTTGCGCAAGTACGGATTTCGCACGTGATTGAGCGTCGCGCCCTGGTCATCGCCGTCTGCTGCGTGGTCGGCGCTTCACAGGGCCATGCCGCGACGCTCGATGAGCTCGAGCGGCAGATTCGCGGCGTCGTCCTGCAACGCCAGGCAGCCGAACGCGAGCGGGCGGCGATCGCGGTGACGGCCGCGACGCTGGCCGAGGCGATTGGCGACGCCCAGCCTCAGCCGGGATCGCCGGTACGAGCGAACGCGACGCTGGAGCGACAGCTTCGAAGCTTCGACCGCGTGGCCGGACAACTCGACGCGGCCGACCGGTTGCTCAGGTCCCGCGACGAGGCGATCGCCAGGCTCAAACGCGCGTTCGGCGTGGAGCTCGAGAAGGAGTTGAAGGCGCTGTCCGAGGCTGAGCTGCAGACCGCTGCCGCTCGCGCCGAGGAGCTGGAGACCGCGCGCCGGCGGGTCGAGGCGCTCGGTGGCCCGCCCGAGACGTTCCGGCCGCTCATCGTCGTCCTGCCGTCCGCGACGGATACCGTCGCCGATCTCGATCAGAAACTCGCAGTTCTCGCGGCAGAACAGGCTCGTGGCACCGATGCTCTGGCCGGGATGGACCAGGACCTGTCGGTCGTGGAGGGACGGCTGATCGTGTCACGTCGGCTCCTCGACGACCTCGAGGCGGCCGCGCGGCGCGCCCCGCAGGATCTGCGGCTCGTGCAGCGACAGGTTGACGAAGTGCAGCGTCGGCTCCGCGATCTCGACGACCGACGACGGGCGATGCAACGTGACCGTGACGCCCTGGCCCTGGGCCTTGTCGAGGTCGGTCGGCACATCGCAGAGTGCCGCGCTCGTCGTCGCGAACTGACTCCAGTTGCGTAGGAAGGCGTCTATGAGAGTGTCGGCTGTCGCGAGCGTGATGGTGGGTCTGATCTGCACCGGCGGACCCGTGTGGGCGCAGTCGCCCGAAGGTGGGTCGCCGTCGGCCCCGCCGACGCCCTGGACCTGGCGACCGTCCCTGTTCCTGCTCGCGGCCGCCGATGAGAACACCGACCCGCCAGTGGGCGCGGTCCCCGTGGATTTTGAGCAACCCGGATTCGCCGGCAATCTGGGCGCGGGCCTCGACGCGGCGCACCGGACGTCGCGTACGAGACTGGCGGCCGGGGTCTTCGGTTTGATGCGCAGTCCGCTCTCGGGGCCTGATCGGGCCATGTATGTCGGAGGCCGCATCAGTTGGTCGTGGCAACCGGCCGAGGCGTGGCGGCTGGATTTCAGAGACAGCGCCAAGCTGCAACGACAGCCGCAACTCGACGTGGCCGGCTTCCAGCGGAACAACGCGGCCGTCGGTCTGGAATGGCGGCGGCCCACGTCGCCCATTGGCCTGACGCTGGAGGTAGGAGATCGACGTCGGGGCCTTCCGTCGCTCGAGGTGCTGGGATTCGCTCGCCAGTCATTCACCTTGGGCGTGGTGTCGTCGAGCGCGACATCGGCCGCCGAAGTGGGGGTCGGTCTCCAACGATACCGGGCGCCAACCGCCACTGGGCGGCGCCTGGTCGTGTCAGCCGAAGTGGCGAAGTTCGGCCACGCGACCATCGGGTCCGCCCGCTACGCGTTCGTGGATCCGAGGCTCGACCGCTCGATCCCCTTCACCGACGAGGCCGGAGAGCAGCCCGGCGAGTTCAGCGACATCGATCGCGCAGACTTCCTGGAACAGCTGGCGTTCGCCGGTAGCGATTCGACGATCGCCAGCGAAGTGTTCGTCCTGGATCCCATCGAGACCGACAGCGACGACTGGGAGTTCGGCCGGCGCAAGCACGTCCTGGTCGGCTATCTGTCGCGACAGCTTTCGGGCGAGGCCGTCTTGTCCGGCTCGGTCCGCTATCAGCGCCGTGAGGGCCCCAACCTTCTGGCCCCCCAGGGCTCCCTCCTGGCGGCCTCGTTCCGGGACAACCGGGTGGCGCTGCGCCTCACGTATCGGCGGCCCCTGTCGAGGCAGTTCGTCCTCGTCGCACAGGCGTCGTACCTTCGAAACAGTGGCGACAGGGCCATCATCAATTTCTCTCGCCGGCTCCTCGGCATCGGTCTTCAGATTCAGTTCTGAAGGGTCTCGACCCCGGACAAATTCTTGCGCGTCGCACAAATTGTTACGCCGCGCGGTTTACCACGCCGGTCCCATCGACGGGCCGTTCCTTCGCGTGGCAGCCGAACGGCTCTCCGCCCGCCATCCCGGTACGTCCCTTGCAGCCAATCCGTCCGGGAATATCCCCTCACTCGTTGACCGCAGATCGGCACGCCCAAGCGTGCCGCCGAGGTGACTCATCATGAATCCCAGACTCCTGCTGACGGCGGTGGCCGTCGTGGCGGCCGGTTTCGGCGCCTTCGCCGCAGACCAGAAGGTGGAGCTCAAGAGCCTGCCGGCTGGCGTTCAGAAGGCCATTCGCGACGAGACGAAAGGTGCCACCCTCGTCGGATTGTCCGAGGAACGCGAAGACGGCAAGGTGCTCTACGAGGCCGAGACCAAGGTGAACGGCCACACCCGGGATCTGTTGTTCGACAGCACCGGCGCGCTCGTGGAAGTTGAAGAGGAAGTAGCCATCGACGCCGTGCCGGCCCCCGTTCGGTCGGCCCTGATGACGCGCGGCAAGGTGCTCAAGATCGAGTCCCTCACGAAGGGCGGTACCGTGACCTATGAAGCTCAGGTGGAGAAGAACGGCAAGA
>Ga0073904_10004667_pt1 | contig 10153 bp, 10 predicted proteins | sample KloWWTrecipitate_FD_66668 | JGI IMG/M metagenome (GOLD analysis project Ga0073904, IMG submission 66668) | Active sludge microbial communities from Klosterneuburg, Austria, studying microevolution and ecology of nitrifiers - Klosterneuburg... | ecosystem: Engineered > WWTP > Aerobic digester >... | reverse complement strand
ATGGCCAGCGCGGTACCATCGGCCAGATCGACCATAAGGACCGCCGGCAGAAGATGGGCGGATTTCGCAATGCCAAGCGCCGCGCGCGCGCTGTCGGCCGATCCGTCACGGATCGCCCGGCACGGACCCTTCATCGGATATCCCAGATCCAGCGACGGGTCAGCCATCGCCTGCACCCAGTCGGCACCCACGTCGCCCGGCAGGGCAAGCCGTACGAGGTCGCCGTCATAGGCCGCGACCTTCAGCGTCTCGGCACGCCGCGCCGTCAGCGCCAGAACCGGCGATCCCAGCGCACGCAGCGCCGTGAGCCGCTCCTCCTCCAGCCCTTCCGCCGCGACGACCAGCACACCCGCGCGGCCCGACAGCACTATCACCGGCACGCCCATGCGCAAATCGGCGCGGGCCCGGTTCAGGCGTTCGGCAGGATTGGGACCAAGGCGCATCAACACTCCGTCAGGATCGGGCAGGTCCGTCCTAGATAGGCTGAGATGAAGGAAATTGAAACATATCGCGGCAATCCGACACGACCGCGTGAGGCGTTTGTCGCATATCTTGTCGATAGCGTGAGCAAGGCGCATCTGAAAGGCAGAGAGACGGCGGAGCTTGTGATGGCAAACCTGAAAAAGATCCTTCTGGTGGACGATGACGACGACCTGCGCGAAGCGCTGGCCGAACAGCTTCTGTCGACCGACGATTTCGACGTGTTCGAAGCCGCGACAGGTGCCGACGCTGTGGAAAAGGCCAAGGCCGAGACATTTGATCTCCTGGTCCTCGACGTGGGCCTGCCCGATACGGATGGACGCGAACTTTGCCGCAGGCTGCGCAAGCAGGGCGTGAAATGCCCGATCCTGATGCTCACCGGCCATGACACGGATGCCGACACGATCCTGGGGCTTGATGCGGGCGCCAACGATTATGTGACCAAACCCTTCAAGTTTCCGGTGCTGCTGGCGCGTATCCGCGCCCAGCTTCGCACCCATGAACAGTCGGAAGACGCGGTTTTCGGTCTTGGCCCCTACACATTCAAACCGGCGATGAAGATGCTCATCGACGCCAAGGACAAGAAGATCCGCCTGACGGAGAAGGAAACCAACATCCTCAAATATCTCTGGCGAGCCGGGGAAAGCACGGTGCCGCGCGATGTGCTGTTGCATGAGGTCTGGGGCTATAACGCAGGCGTCACCACCCATACGCTTGAAACCCACATTTACCGGTTGCGCCAGAAAATAGAACCAGATCCGTCAAACGCCCGCCTTCTTGTGACCGAATCTGGCGGCTACAGACTGGTACCATGAGCGCGACTCACCAAGTTCCCTTCGCCGCACCGGGGTTATGATGCGGCATCCTCCCTGTTGGACTGGCCCGGGCGCTGCCCGGGTCTTTTTTTATGCCGGGAACCGGATGCGGAAGAATCCGTAAAGCGTCAGCAGCGCGGTGATCAAACCCGCTACCGCGAAGGGCAGGACCAGCGCATCTTCGCGCCCCAGATAGGGTTCGCTCAGCCGCACCATAAGGCCACCGGCCATGGCGCCGATGGGCAAAGTGCCCCAGCCCAGAAAACGGTAGATCGAATTCACGCGCCCCAGAAGCGCGGGCGGGATCACCCTTTGGCGGTAGGATACCGTGACGACATTCCACAACACGCCCCCGAACGCATCGCCGAAAAGCCCGATCACTGCCATGGTGCGTGACGGGAAAAGCCCCATCAGCAGGTAGGACAGTGTAAAGATTACCATGGCGGCGTGAACCGTGCGCTCGGGCCCGAAGCGGGTCACGATCGCCGGTCCCGCCAGTCCGGCCAGCACGCCGCCCACCGCCCCGGCGGTCAGCAAAAGCCCATGGCCGAAAGCTCCGAGCCCCAGGATCTCTTGCGAATAAAGCGTCAACATGGTGATCGCGGCGGCAAAGGCCGCGTTGGTCAGCCCCAGGATAATGGCCAGGCGGCGGATCAGCACATGACCCTTCAGCCACAGAAAACCTTCCTTCAACTCGGTCAGGAACGCCCGGCGCGGCGGCAGGGTCGCGGGCGGCAGGGTCAGCATCGCAACCAGCGCCGCCGCGATAGCGAATGTCGCCGCATCCAGCCCGAAGGGCAGCGCAATGCCAAAACCGATCAGCGCCCCCGCCAAGGGCGGCCCGACAAACTGGTTCATCACCTGCTCGGCGCTCCACATCTGGCCATTGGCGCGCTCCAGATCCGCAGGGGCCACGATCTCAGGCATCAGCGTCTGCGCGGCATTGTCCCGCAGCACCTCCGCCGTACCGAGAAGAAAGTTTAGCGCCGCAAGCATAAGGATCATTCCCGCCCCAGCGCCCGCGGGTTGGGGCAGGGCGGGCCCCGACAGGATCAGCCCGACCACCCCCAGCGTCAGCCCCATGCGCACCAAATCGGCACGCACCATCATCTTGCGCCGGTCTGCCCTGTCGGTCCAGACGCCCGCAGGCAGCGAAAAGAGCAGCCAGGGCAACCGCCCCGCCGTCACCACCAGCGAAATCAGAAAAGCGTCGCGCGTCAGCAGCGTCGCAAGCCACGGCATCGCAAGGACAGACACTCCATCGCCAAGGTTGGTGATGGTGCTGGCCAGGAAATGCAGGCGGAAATTGCGGTTGCGGCGCAGAAGGGCGGTGGTGGTCATTGCCTCCTCCCGTCCAGCGCCCGCATGGGGCTTACTCTATCGGCGTGGAGGTTGCAGTCGGCAATTTGGCCTCGGCGATGAACGGATAGGCGAAGGACACGATCTGTTGCTGTGCCGGCCCGTCGATCCGGCTGAAATACCACTTGCCCTCTTCGAGGATCGCCAGAAGCGGTTGGCTGTTGCGGCTCTTGCCCGCTTTGCCTTCGGCGGTGAACTGGGTGGGCACCACCGCCCAGACGATCTTCGTACCATCCTGAAGCGTTGCGTCATTGCCGTCGAACGGGCCGGGCGCGGTAACAAAATCGCTGATCTCGGTGGACTTCAGAAGCTCCGCCGTCTGCGCGATCAGCGTCTCTTGCACTTTCTTGGCCTCGATCCCCGCCGTGCCCGCGAACACGTTCAGAACGCGCGGCGGAATGGTTGCCACGATCTTTTCGGCATTCTTGTTCACCGTCACCCGGCGATAGCTGTCGATGGCCTTTTGCAGCCCGGTACCTTCCGCCTCGCTCAGCGGGCGGGCGGCCAGGGGCGCGGCCAGAAGCAGAGAGAGGACAAGGGCAGCCAGAAAACGCATGGGATCACCTGATGCAGAACGGCCCAGATGTTGCATGCCGCGTCCCCCCTCACAAGGGTCTGCGTTGCAAAGCCGGGGACGGTTCGCGCATTGCCGCCGATCCGGGGATTGGCTAGTCTTCACGGGTTCGCGCAAAGGGAAACGCCATGTCATTCACCGTCGCCACCTGGAACATCAATTCCGTGCGTCTGCGCGAACCGATCGTCGCCCGCCTGATGAGCGAGGAGACCCCCGACATCCTGTGCTTGCAGGAATGCAAATGTCTAGCCGAACAGATCCCGGTCGATGCGTTCAAGGCGCTGGGCTACAAATACCGCGTGGCGCGCGGGCAGAAAAGCTACAACGGCGTGGCGATCCTCTCGAAGCTGCCGATGGTCGATGCGGGGGGCCGCGACTTTGCCGCGCTTGGGCACGCCCGCCACGTGGCGGGGCAACTGGAAAATGGCGTCACGATCCATAATTTCTACGTGCCCGCCGGGGGCGATATTCCCGACCGGGCCGAGAATGAGAAGTTCGGTCAGAAACTCGATTTCCTGACCGAGATGCGCGATCATTTCCGCTGGGAACGCCCCGACCGCGCGATCATGGTCGGTGATCTGAACATCGCCCCCCGCGAAGATGATGTCTGGAACCACAAGGCGCTTTTGAAGATCGTCAGTCACACCCCGGTCGAGGTCGACCATCTGACCGCCGCACAAGAGGCGGGCAGCTGGGTCGACATCACCCGAAAGGACATCCCGACTGGCCCGCTTTATAGCTGGTGGTCCTATCGCTCGCCCGACTGGGACGGCGCCGACAAGGGTCGCAGGTTGGATCATATCTGGGCCACGCCCGATATCGCCAACGCGACCCACGGCAGCCGAATCCTGCGCGCCGCGCGCGGCTGGGAACAGCCCTCTGACCATGTGCCGGTCTTCGCCAGCTTCGATCTCTAGGGACTTGGCGTTTTCCGGCCGAGCGCACATATAGAGACAAATCTTTGGAATGGGGGCAAACATGCTCGAATTCGGCCAAAAGCCCGTTGCCGCGCCTGCGGGCGATCTGATCCGCGATGTGACCGAAGCCACCTTCATGGCGGATGTCATCACCGCCAGCAATGAAGTGCCGGTGATCGTCGATTTCTGGGCGCCCTGGTGCGGGCCTTGCAAGACACTCGGCCCCGCGCTTGAAGCCGCCGTGACCGCCGCCAAGGGGCGCGTCCGCATGGCAAAGGTCAATGTCGACGAGAATCAGGCGATTGCCGCGCAGTTGCGCATTCAGTCGATCCCGACCGTCTATGCCTTCTGGCAGGGCAAACCCGTTGACGGCTTTCAAGGCGCGATTCCCGGTTCGCAGATCACCGAATTCGTCACCAAACTCGCCGCCCTCGCCGGGGACGGCGGACTGGGCGAAGCGATCGAGGCCGCCGAGCAGATGCTGGCTGAGGGCGCGGCGGTCGACGCCGCCGAAACCTTCGCCGCGATCCTGGAGGAGGAGCCAGAGAATGCCGCCGCCTATGGCGGGCTTGTGCGCAGCCATCTGGCGCTTGGCAATCTCGATCAGGCCGAGGGGCTTTTGAACGCTGCCCCCGCCAAGATCGCCAAGGCGCTTGAGGTGGAAGCGGCCCGCGCCCAGCTTGATCTGGCTCGCCAGGCCGCCGATGCTGGTCCCGTGGCCGATCTTCAGGCCGCCGTTGCCGCGGATCCTGCCGATCCGCAGGCGCGCTTCGATCTGGCGCTTGCCCTGCATGCCGCCGGGCAGGTGGAGGAGGCGGTGGACCAGCTTCTCGACCTCTTCCGCCGCGACCGGGACTGGAATGATGGCGCGGCCAAGACCCAGCTTTTCACCATCTTCGATGCGCTGAAGCCCACCGATCCCATCGCTCTCAAGGGGCGGCGCAAACTTTCCTCCATGATTTTTTCCTGACGCCGATGGCTCAGATCGACCTGCCAGAGGTCATCCCGCTTTTCCCGTTGCCGGGCGCGCTTTTGCTGCCGCGCGGGCGATTGCCGCTTCATGTGTTTGAGCCGCGCTATCTGGCGATGCTCGATGATGTGCTGAAAACCCGTGAACGGCTGATCGGCATCATTCAGCCGCGCCCGGCCCCCGAAGGGCAGCGGCGCCTCTCGGCAATCGGCTGCGCCGGCCGCCTGACCAGCTTCACCGAAACCGAAGACGGTCGCTACATGATCGCGCTCACCGGCATCAGCCGCTTCCGGCTGGACCGCGAGGTCGGTGGCTTTACGCCCTATATCCGCGCCGCCGTCAAATGGGATGAATTTGCCCGCGACATGGGCAATGCCGAACAAGACGACCTGCTGGACCGTGACGGGTTCCTGGACCTGCTGCGCCGCTTCTTCACCTCGCGCCAGCTTGCAACCGACTGGGACGGGCTTGAAGATGCCCCGGACGAGGCGCTGATCAATTCGCTGTCCATGCTCTGCCCGTTCGAGCCTGAGGACAAACAAGCGCTGTTGGAGGCGCCGACGCTCGCTAACCGCCGTGAAACCTTGCAGGTCTTGATGGAATTCGCCCTCAGGGCCGACGGAGAAGGACAATTGCAATGACTGCCCAGACTGAAACCGGCCGCCCCGAATTTGACCGCCGGATGCTGGAAGCACTGGTCTGCCCGCTGACCCAATCCCCGCTGCGCTATGACGCGGAACGGCAGGAATTGGTCTCCAAAGCCGCCAAACTGGCCTTCCCGATCCGCGAAGGCATCCCGATCATGCTGGTGGACGAAGCGCGCGCGCTGGACTGATCAGGCCAAGGGGCGGCGGCGGTCGTTTCATTTTCTGTCCGAAAACATCCCGCAGGGGGTTCGGGGGACGCGAAGTCCCCCGCGCCGCGACCGGCTCAAAGCGGCTGGCCTGTCAGCAGTTTCGCACTCTGTCCCGACAGCCCCGCGGCCTGCCGCATGAAGGCGCGGCGCAGGGGGGCGATGCGGTTCACCAGCCCAAGGCCTGCGTCACGCGCCGTGCGCAAGACAGCATTGTCGTTTGAAAACAAGGCGTTCACCCCATCCATGCCAAGGGCCAGCGTGGTGGAATCGAACCGCCGCCAGCTCTGATAGCGTTCCAGCACGTCCGCCGCACCGATGTCTTCGCCGCGCCGCCGCGCCGTCACCAGCACTTCGGCCAAGGCCGCCACATCCCGCAGGCCAAGGTTCAGCCCTTGCCCCGCGATCGGATGCACACCGTGGGCCGCATCGCCCACCAGCGCCAGCCGAGGTGCCACGTAACTGTCGGCCAGCGTCAGGGTCAGCGGATAGCTGAAGCGCGGTCCGGCCAGGCTGATCTGCCCCAGAAAATCGCCAAAGCGCGGGCGCAGCACTTCCAGAAAGGCCGCGTCATCCAGTGCGGCAATGGCGCGGGCGTTGTCGTCCGTCTCGCTCCAGACGATCGAGGACCGGTTGCCCTTCAAGGGCAGGATCGCCAGCGGACCGGAGGGCATGAAGAACTGGTGCGCAACCCCGCCGTGCGGGCGTTCATGCGCGATGGCCGCGACCAGCGCCGTCTGGTGATAGGCATGGCCCGTGCGCTTGATCCCGGCCCGCGCCGCGGTCGGTGACCCGCGCCCGTCGCAGGCCGCGATCATCCGCGCTGACAGGCTGCGCCCGTCCGACAGGGTGACGGTCGTGCCCGCTGGCCCCGCCTCATGGTGGGTCACGGTGGTCGCCGGAATATGGCTCAGGCCGGGCGTCGCCTGCATCGCGGCCAGAAAGGCCGCGTAAAGATGGCGGTCCTCGACCATGAAGCCCACCGGGCCTTCCTCGATCTCGGCGCTGTCGAAGGTCAGGACCGGGCGCGCTGGACCTTCGCCCGCATGTCCATCGCTGGCCTTGATCTTCAGCATCGGCTGGGCTTCAGGTTCCACCGCCGCCCAGACGCCAATCGCCTGCAAAAGCCGCTTGGAAGCGATGGCCAGCGCATAGGCCCGCCCGTCGAACGCGGCTTCCGCCCGCGCCCGGGCTGGCTGCGCATCGATGACGGCCACCGAAAGCCCCGCCTGTGCCAGCGCCAGCCCCAGCGCCGGGCCGTTCAGCCCGCCGCCGACAATCACGATGTCATGGTCATAGCTCATGCCCCCTTATCGCGCGGGCTGGACGGGATTGTCCATGCGATCCCTTGCCGCTACCCTTGCGCCGCAAACCAACGGGAGAAGACGATGACCTTCTGGCGCGGGAAAAGTGCTACGGCGCTGGGCGAAGCCATTGGCCGCGGTGAGGTCAGCCCCTTGTGGCTGGCCGAAGACTTTCTTGCGGCGATCCGTGCCCATCCCGCAGGCGACCGTATCTATGCCCGCCTGACGCCAGACCGCGCGCTGGCCGAAGCCGAAGCCGCGACGCGGCGCGCCAAAGCCGGGCAGCGCCTGTCGCCCCTCGATGGCGTGCCGCTGTCGTGGAAAGACCTGTTCGACAGCGCTGGCACGGCGACCGAGGCAGGCTCGCGCCTCTTGGAAGGCCGGGTGCCCGGTGAAGATGCGCAGGTCCTGAAGGCTGCCACCCTTCTGGGCACGGTCTGCCTTGGCAAGACCCACATGACCGAACTGGCCTTTTCCGGGCTTGGCCTCAATCCGATGACCGCGACGCCGCCCAATGTGAACGATCCGCAGCTGGTGCCGGGCGGCTCGTCCTCCGGCGCGGCCACATCGGTGGCCTTCGATCTGGCCCCCGCCGCCGTGGGGTCAGACACCGGCGGTTCAGTGCGTCTGCCCGCCGCCTGGAACAATCTGGTCGGCCTGAAGACCACACGTGGCCTCTTGCCGATGGCGGGTGTCGTGCCGCTCGCCGCCAGCTTCGACACGATCGGCCCGCTGACCCGCACGGTGGAGGATGCGGCCCTGATCCTGGCCCTGCTGCAAGGTGCCCCTGCCGCCGATCTGCGCGGGGCAAGCCTGCACGGCGCGCGTCTGATGGTTCTGGAAACCGTGGCGCTTGACGATTGCGCCGACGCCCCCCGCGCCGCGTTTGAAACGGCCGTGGCGCGGCTGGCCGATGCGGGTGCAACTGTGGTTCGCGCTCCCATTCCCGAACTGACTGAAGCCATGACGCTCGCCCCCGTTCTTTTCTCCACCGAAGCCTATGCAACCTGGCGCGACCGGATCGAAGCCGAACCGGACAAGATGTATCCCCCCATTCGCGAAAGGTTCCGTTCGGGCGCGGGCTTCAGCGCCGCCGACTATATCGCCGCCTGGCAGCGCCTCAGCGCGCTGCGCGCGGGCTGGATGGCCCGGGCTGCGGGGTTTGACGCGGTTCTCACGCCGACCTCCGCGATCCTGCCGCCCGACGCCGCCCGGCTGCAACAGGATGCCGACTATTTCACCCGCCAGAACCTGCTCGCGCTGCGCAATACCCGCATCGGCAATCTCATGGGCCTGTGCGGACTGACCCTGCCCACCGGCACGCCCGCTTGCGGGATCACGCTTCTGGCGGGGCCGATGCAGGAACGGGCGCTCCTGCGTCTGGGTGCGGCGGCCGAGGCGGCGCTGGTGGCCGGCTGAAAGCCGCCCCCCGCGCGCCATCACGGCCAAAAAGCCACAACTCACCCCGACAACGCCCTCAGAAACTTCGCTTTTTCTGGACCAGCTCGGTCCAACCCGCTAAACTTTCCGCAAACGGGGCGACATGACCCCGAAGATTGAGGCATGAATGGCGTTCCCTGAGCGGTTTTCGAACCTGCCTGAATACGCGTTTCCGCGCCTGCGGAGCTTGCTCGACGCCCACAAGCCGGGGGCCGAGCCTGTTGCCATGACCATCGGCGAACCCCGCCATCCCATGCCGTCTTTCGTTGCACAAACCCTGGCCGATCATGTGCAGGATTTCGCGCTTTATCCCCCGAACGAAGGCGCCCCCACGCTTCTGGCGGCGATTTCGGGCTGGATCGGGCGCCGCTACGGGGCCGACGTCGGGCCTGACCGGATCATGGCCCTGAACGGCACGCGCGAAGGGCTTTTTGATGCCTGTCTTGCGCTTTGCCCGGAAACGAAGGGCGGCAAGCGCCCCGTCGTCTTGATGCCGAACCCGTTCTATCAACCCTACGCGGCTGCCGCTTTGTCCGTGGGCGCGGAGCCTGTCTTCGTGCCCGCCACCGCGCAGACTGGCTTTCTGCCCGACTATGAACGGCTGCCCGCAGCGCTTCTGGATCGCGTCGCGGTCGCCTATCTCTGCTCACCCGCCAATCCCCAAGGTGCGGTTGCCCCGCGCGACTATCTTGAACGGTTGATCGCGCTGGCCGAAAAGCACGGCTTCATCCTTCTGTCCGACGAATGTTATTCGGAGATCTGGCGCAGCGCGCCGCCCACCGGGGCGCTGGATGTCGCGGCCAGGATGGGTGCCGATCCCGAACGGGTCGCGGTCTTTCATTCGCTGTCCAAGCGTTCCAACCTGCCGGGTCTGCGGTCTGGCTTCGTCGCAGGCGGGCCAGAGGGCATCCGCCGTTTCCGTCAGATCAGGGCCTATGGCGGCGCGCCCTTGCCGCTTCCGTTGCAGTGGGTCAGCGCGCGGGCCTGGAATGACGAGGCGCATGTCGATGAAAACCGCGCCCTTTATCAGGAAAAGTTCCGTATCGCGGACGAGATCTTCGCCCCCATCCAGGCCTATCAGGGGCCGGAGGGTGGCTTTTTCCTCTGGCTGCCGGTGCCTGATCATCTGGGCGGCGGCGAGGCGGCGGCTCTCAAGCTCTGGCAAGAAACCGGGGTCCGGGTTCTGCCGGGTGCCTATCTGGCGCGGGATGTGGACGGCCACAATCCGGGCCATGATTATATTCGCGTGGCGATGGTCGCGCCAAAGGACGATATGCAGCGCGCGCTGATCCGGTTGCGCGACTGTATCTATGTGCAGGGACGGTAAAACCAAGATGGCGTCATATCAGGCAAGACGGCGGGATCCCCTCGTGGATCAGAAAATGCAGGCAGCGATCGAACGGCGTGGCCGGGAACTTCTGGGCGCGGCCCTGATGGTTCT
>Ga0073904_10004664_pt1 | contig 10157 bp, 9 predicted proteins | sample KloWWTrecipitate_FD_66668 | JGI IMG/M metagenome (GOLD analysis project Ga0073904, IMG submission 66668) | Active sludge microbial communities from Klosterneuburg, Austria, studying microevolution and ecology of nitrifiers - Klosterneuburg... | ecosystem: Engineered > WWTP > Aerobic digester >... | reverse complement strand
CTCTACCTGAACTGGGGGGAGCGCCGCACGCGCCGGCTCTTCTACATTGGCGCTTGGTTCTTCGCCGCGATCGCCACGATGGGCAAGGGACCCGCGGGCTTCATCCTGCCCGGCGTGTGCGCGTTCGCGTACGTCGCCACGAAGAAGCGCTGGTCGGAGATCACGAAGCTCGAGCTGTGGAGCGGCCTGCTCGTGCTCGCCACCGTCGCGGCGCCGTGGTTCGTCGCCATGTACATCCGGCACGGCTCGCCGTTCACCGATCGCCTGTTCTTCCACGACATGTTCAACCGCGCCTTCTCGCACGTGCACGACACGAACGAGGGCGACGACACGTCGATCCGCTTCTACCTTTGGCAGCTCGGCTACGCGCTCTTCCCGTGGACGGGCCTCGCGCCTCTAGGTCTGATGTATTGGCTGCGGCGCAGTGACTCGGCCGACGAGGGGCGCGGCGACGCCTCGATCTTCCTCGTCATGTGGTTCGTGTTCGCCTTCGCGCTGTTCACGTTCATGGGCACGAAGTTCCACCACTACATCTTCCCGGCGGTGCCGCCGGCGGCGATGCTCATCGGCGTGGCCCTCGACGACGCGATGCGCCGCACCGCGTGGGCGCGCCGAGACCGTGTGCTCCCGTACGGCGCTGGCATGCTCGTGGGCGCGGCGGCGCTGGTCTACGGCGTGTCGCGCTTCTTCCCGGGCTCGGTGCTCGGCACGAAGCTCGGGGCCACACAGAGCGAGCTCGCCGAGCCCTCGATGTTCGTGGGCGCCGCGATGGTGGTCTTCGGGCTCGTGGTCGTGGGGGCGACCATCGCCGTCTGGAGCCGCCCCGCGAGCGACGAGGACGAGGCGCCGCGCGCGGTGGTCCGCGACGACAAGACCCCGTACCGCGGCGGGCTCTCCGTGGAGCCCGAAGACGCGGCCTCCACCCGGGCGCCCCACGAGGCGCTCATGATCGCGACCGCGGCGGTGGCTGGCGCGCTGCTCCTCGTGCTCGTCGGGCGCGACCTCGGCACGAAGCCGTTCGGCGCCGACCAGCCGGGCGCGATCCGCCTGCTCCAGCTCTTCACGTACAACTATCGCCGCACCTGGCCCGATCACCTCGACTTCTCGGCGGCGCTCCGCGCGTTCGCGGCGATCGCGATCCTCGCGTCGATGCTCTTCGCGGTGAAGCGCATGCGGGCGCACGCGGTGAGCCTGTTCGTGGCGCTCGGGCTGGTCTTCGGCGCCTGGGGCGTGGACGTCTACATGGTGAAGACCGCGCCCCACTGGGGCCAGCGCGAGGTCATCGAGGCGTACTACAAGGCCCGCTCCTCGCCGAACGAGCCGCTCGTGGCCTACCAGATGAACTGGAAGGGCGAGAACTTCTACACGTCGAACCGCGTCCCCGCGTTCGTCTCCTCCGGCGCGCCGTTCACCAAGTGGGTGAAGGAGCAGCGCGACAAGGGCGTGAACGTCATGTTCTTCGTCACCGAGCCGGGTCGCCTCGGCGGCCTGCGAACCGAGGCAGGCGCGAAGACGTACAAGGAGCTCACGGACAAGACCGTGAACAACAAGTTCGTGACCGTCCGCGCCGAGTTCTGAGCGCAGACCGCGAGCTGCGTGCGTGCTCGACCCGCGCGGGCCAGGGCTCCCTGGGCTTGCCGCGCGCGCGCGCGGGCTACGAAGACGAAACCCCTCTCTCCGCGGGCGCGGGAGAGGGGCTCTTAGCCCAAGGAAGCAGCGCCTCGGCGCGCCGGGAGTAGCGCACCTCAGCGAAAGCGAAGCGCCGGAACCGGCAACAAGACAAGCCAAAGCGGGCCGAGGCCCTGAGGCCTCTCAAGCAGCGCGCGTGCCAAGCGTGAAAACGCAGCGCGCGGGCCGAGTCACCGCGTCCGCGTAGGGGGCGGGTCGGGCGTTCGTGTCGCGGCCCGCGCCGCCCTGCCGCTCCGAGGCCTCACCGGCGCCGGTCCCTCGCGTTTCGGACACTGAATGCTCATTCATTCTTGACGCACCCGCCCATTGCCTCCAGGATCCCCCACGCCGCGGCGCGCAAAGCGCACGACTCTCCGGCGCTCGCGCCGCAGCTCTGGCGTAACCCCCTCAGCAAAGCGCCCCCGTCCCCGCACCGCCACCCATCGAAGGAGCCGACCGTGTCGAACGTCCAAGCCATCAACCGCTACAAGGCCGACCTCCGCGAGATCTACTTTCTGCTGTTCGAGCAGTTCAAGCTGGGCGAGCTGCTCGGCAAGGGCCCGTTCGAGGCCTGGGGCGAGGAAGAGGTGCGCACCTCCATCAGCGAGGGCTACCGCTGGGTGCGCGAGGTCACGGGCCCGCTGAACGTCGTCGGCGACATCGAGGGCTGCAAGCTCGTGGACGGCCGCGTCGTGACCCCGACGGGGTTCAAGGACGCGTGGACCAAGCTCTACGAGGCCGGCTGGAAGTCGATGAGCGTCTCGCCCGAGTTCGGCGGCGCCGGCTCGCCCTTCAGCGTGCAGATCGTCCTCGAGGAGTTCATGTCGGGCGCGAACACCGCCTTCAACATGTACCCGGGGCTCGCGTTCGGCGCAGGCGAGGTCATCGCGCACTTCGGCACGCCCGAGCAGAAGAAGCTCTTCGCGCCGCGCATGTTCAACGGCACGTGGGGCGGCACCATGTGCCTCACGGAGCCTCAGGCGGGCAGCGACGTGGGCTCCGCCACGACGAGCGCCACGAAGAACGCCGACGGCAGCTACAGCATCAAGGGCACCAAAATCTACATCTCCGGCGGCGACCACGATCTCGCCGCGAACGTCGTGCACCTCGTGCTCGCCCGCGTCGAGGGGGCGCCGGCGGGCACGAAGGGGCTCACGCTGTTCATCGTGCCGCGCGTCCGCACCGACGAGGACGGCGTCCTCGGCCAGGAGAACGACGTCCGCGTCACGGCCCTCGAGCACAAGATGGGCATCAACGGCTCGGCCACCTGCGTGCTCACGTTCGGCGACTCCGACGGCTGCATCGGCCGGCCCGTGGGTGGCGACGCGAAGCTCAACCAGGGCATGCCGCAGATGTTCGTGATGATGAACGCCGCGCGCATCTCGGTGGGCGTGCAGGGCCTCTCGCTCGCGTCGTCGGCGTACCTGAACGCCCTCGAGTACGCGAAGGAGCGCAAGCAAGGCGCGAGCATGGCCCACTGGAAGGATCCGACGGCGCCGCGCGTGCCGATCATCGAGCACGCCGACGTGCGGCGCATGCTGCTCGACATGAAGGCGCGGGTCGAGGGCATCCGCGCGCTCGGCATCAAGCTCACCCACCACCAAGACCAGGTCACCTTCCACAAGGGCACGGACGACGCGAAGGCGAGCTACCACCAAGGTCAGGTCGACCTGCTCGTGCCGCTGATGAAGGCCTACGGGTCCGACCAGGGCTTCCGAGTGTGCGAGACCGCCATCCAGACGTACGGCGGCGCCGGCTACACGCGCGACTACCCGGTCGAGCAGTACTGCCGCGACGCCAAGATCCTCAGCATCTACGAGGGCACGAACCACATCCAGGCGATGGACCTCGTGGGCCGAAAGCTCGGCCAGGCGGGCGGCGCGAACTTCCAGGCCTTCATGGCCGACGTGCAGAAGTTCGTCGCGGCCAACGCGGGCCACGCCACCGTCGGCGCCGAAGTGAAGCGCCTCGGGTCCGCCGCGGAGGCGGTCGCGGGCTCGGCGATGCGGCTGCTCATGTGGTTCCAGTCGGGCAACGTCTCGATGGTCCCGCTGGCCGCGAACCGCTTCCTCGAGATGATGAGCGAGCTCGTCCTCGGGTGGCTGCTCCTCGACGGCGCGGTCATCGCGGAGGCCGCGGCGAAGTCGGTCGAGGCGGGCCACCCCGACGTGGCCTTCTACCAAGGCAAGGTGCAGGCCGCGCTCTTTTTCGCGCGCAATATCCTGCCCGGCGTGGCATTCAAGGCCGAGCTGCTCGGCCTCGAGGACAAGTCCGCGGTCGACATCTCCGACGCGTCCTTCGCGGTGGTCTGACCACGCGACCACGCCGCCGCGTGGCGGCCGGCGACGCGCAGCCCCGAAGCTCGGGCGCTGCGCGTCGCTCATTTCGGGCATTTCGAGGTACGTCGGGCTACGGTTTGGCGCGTGGGCTCCTGGCACTTCCTCGTCGCGTGTGGCCTGCTCGCGCTGAGCCTCGGCGCCTGCGACGGCAAAATGGCCCGCATCACGGCCGTGCGCGACGGCGCCCTCGAGGGCGAGGCCGGCGTGGCCCGGGCGTCCAAGGACCTGCCCACGTGCGCGCCCGTGGGCGCCGCGAAGACCCTCGACCCCGCGTGCCTCGATCGGCTCGCGACCGCGCTCGGCTCGAAGAATGGGTACCACGCCGTCCCCGTCGACCAAGCGAGCGCGGCCACCGTGGCGGTCCTCGTGGGACGCGACGGGCTCGGCTACGCCATCGGCCGCGCCGACGCTTGGCTCGACCTGCTGAAGAACGGCCGCGGGACGGGCGTCGACGCGCTCCGCCTCGTCGTGGCGAGCGGCATGGCGCGCGAGGCGGCGGTCGTCGGGCAGCGGACCGAAGACGAGGCGGTGGCCCGCCGCATGATGCTCGCGGTCGCGACGCGCATTCCCGGCGCGTGCTCGACGTATTTTCTCGTGGGCGCTGGGCTCGACCTGAAGGAGCCGGCCCTCCCGCCCGAGCTCCGTGCCGACCACTCGCCCTGCGTCCAGCGCCAGCTCTCCTTCCGCGAGGGGCCCGGGGGGCGCTACGGCAGCGGCGTCTTCCGCGCCGCCGAGGGCGCCATGGCGCTATGGCGCGAGACCGAGCGCGCGCTCCGCCTGGGGCTCGACCACGTGGGCGAGCCGGCGCGCGCGCGGCTGCTCGCGGCTCTCGCGCAGATCGAGCCCGCCACGCAGCGCATCGGGCTCCGCCGGGAGCGCGCGACGATCGCCATCGACGTGGGCGCCCGGCTCGCGGAGGCCCACGCCGAGGCCGGCGTGCCGCTCACGCGCGACGCTGGCGTGCGCGAGGCCGGCGCCGACGCGGGCGCCGCGCGCTGAGCGATCTCTCTTTGCGCGCCACGACGGCGGCGCTATGCCTGGACTGTGAAGCTCGCCGCCCTGCTGTCCGCCGATCGCCCCGCCGTGCCGCTCGACGCGGGCTCACCGCCGTCGGGCCGCCGAGGCCGCGCGCGGCCGGCCTTCCGCGCGGCGAGCGCGCTCGTCGCTGGCCTGGGCGCGCTCGCGATGAGCCTCGCCCTCTCGGGGTGCAGCGCCGCGGCCCCCGAGGCCGAGGAGCCCGCCGAGGTCGCGGAGGAGGAGCTCATCTCGTTTCACGGAGTGGCCGCGCGCGACGTCGATCGATCGCTGCCGGACGTCGACACCATCGGCTACGACGTGACGCTCGCCTACCGCGGCGAAGAGACCCGCAGCGTCGGTGGCCGCTCGCTCCGCACGCCCGTGTTCAGCGCGACCGTCACGGCGGCCTACGTCGCGACCGCGCCGATCACCTCGCTCGTGGTCGACTTCACGCAGCCACACCTCGGGAGGGTGAGCTCGGGCTCCCGCACGCTCGCGTTCCAGGCCGTGGACAGCGAGCACGTGAAGGTGTCGCTGGGCAAGACGGTGCGCGCCGGCACCGGCTTCCGACTCACGTTCGCGTACGAGGTCCTGAGCCGCGAGCTCGACGACCGCGAGCGCGAAGACGGCGGCATCGTGGTCACGCCGACATCCATGTATTCTGCAAGCTGGCCGCGCAAGGGCCGCTGGTGGCTGCCGCTCCGCGACTCGCCTCGCGACGGCGCGATGTTCACGGCCAAGCTCACCTTTCCCGAGCAATTCACGGTGGTGTCGAACGGCACCGAGCGGGGCGTCTCCACCGAGGCTGGCATGAAGACGTGGCGGTTCGAGCTGCTGACGCCCACGCCGAGCTACGGGTTCTTCGTGGGGGCGTCGACCGAGTGGGTGCGCGCCGACGCGACGTCGGCCGGCGGCATCCCCATGCCGTCGTGGGTCACGCGAGCGCACGCGAGCCGGCGCGACGACGTGCTCGGCGGGACCCCGAAGGCCCTCGACTTCCTCGTCTCCACGTATGGCCCCTTCCCCTTCGGCCAGGCGGGCTTCGTGGAGGTCCCCACGACCTGGGGCGGCGGCGGCATGGAGCACCCCACCGTCGTGGCGATCGATCCTTCGGACTTCGCGGGGAGCCCGACCGACGCGCGGCACACGGCCTTCCACGAGCTCTGCCACCACTACAGCGGCGACGGCGTGCGCATCGCGAATTGGGCGGATTTTTGGCTCAGCGAGGGCTTCACCGAGTACCTCACGCACCGGAGCCTCGAGGCCGTCTACGGCAAGACCGTGTCCGACGCGCGCTGGCGCAAGACCCTCTCCGAGGCGCGCGCGACCGCCGCCGAGCACGCGCTCCGGCCGCGCAACGACGCCCTGGACGTGCGCGAGATCTTCGACGGCATCGTCTACGTGAAGGGCGCGTGGGTCCTCCGCACCCTCGAGGAGGCCGTGGGGCGCGAGAAGTTCGACGCGTTCCTGAAGGGCTGGTTCACGCGCCACAAGCACAAGGCCGTGACGACCGAGATGCTCCAGAAGGAGCTCGAGTCGGAGCTCGGCCGGAGCTTCGAGACCCTCTTCACGAGCGCGGTCTACGGCACGGGCCTCCCGGAGTAGGGCGCCAAGGCGAGCGCGGCTCCGTCGTCGCGGGGTGGCGCGGGCGCGCCAGCCTCTGCGCCGCCCGGCCGCCACGCGAGGTCGACGCTGGCGCGCTCGGGCAGACAAAGATCACGCCGTCCGTGATCTATTTTGCCCGCGCGTGCCACGTCCAACCCATGCCGCCCCACCCAACCCGCGTGCCCCTCTTCCCCGGGGTTCCGCTCGCCGCGCCGGCCGTGTTCGGCGCGCTCGCCGGCTGCACGCACGTGCGACCCCACGAGCGCGGCGCGCTCGCGCGGCCGACGATGACCGCGGCCGTGCTCACGGGCGCGGGCGAGGAGCACCTGCACAGCGCGCATGAGGGCGCCACCGGCGGTGGCGGCGGCGGCGGCGGCGGGTGCAACTGAGCCGCGGCAGGCGCGCGCGCTTGCGCTCCGGGTGCCTGACCGCGCTCGTCGCGACGCTCGCCCCGAGCGCGGGCGCCGAGGGCAACACCACCACGAAGGTGCGCACCGAGGTCTCCGGGTACGTCGACTCGGTGGCGGTCTCGGTGCTCGCCCCCGCCGCCTCGGGGGCGCCCTCGTCGACGTCGTGTCGGCGGCGTCGCCCGACATCGTCTCGACGGCCTCGCCGCGGTGGTCGGAGGTGCGGCAGGCGGGGGCGCCAGGGTGTCGCTCGACCTCGCAGAGAAGAACGTCACGCTGAGCGGCGGACACTTCTACGCGCGCGACGTCATCGGCCGCTCGGGCACGGCGTTCTCGGTGTTCTCCCGCACCCTCGACAGGTGAACCCGAGCGCAGGCCCACAAGGGCGACGCGCGCATCACGCCCGGCGACGACGCCGACAAGTGCCTCGTCGCGTGGCTCGCGCGCGCGTGACGACGCGGCGTGCGACCGCGCGGCGAAGGCGCCCTGATCCTCGGCTCGCGGTCACGCCACAAGACGCCGCCACGCCACCGAAAGAAGGGGATCTATTCCGCGCTTCGCCGCGCACGGAGCTCGACCGTGACGCTGTCCACGCTGCTGCGGGTGGGCGGGCGCGACTTGGTGACGGCGACCGTCACGCGCGTGGCCGGGGTGTCCCTCAACACCCGCGCGATGACGCGCTGGGCGAGCGTCTCGAGGAGCAGGCACCGGTGCTCGGTGCCTTCCTGCACCACCAGGGTCGCGAGCCGGTCGTAGTTGTACACGTCGGCGATGTGATCGCCCGTGGGGAGCACGTCGAGCGGCAGGACCACCTCGAGGGAGACGAGGAAATCCTGCGGCAGCGCGCGCTCCGAGTCCGAGACGCCGTGGTGCCCGCGGAAGCGAACGCCGTCGAGCCGCAGCACGTACTCGGCGACGGCGTGGCCCACGCCGGGCGACGAGGCGTCGGCCGGGCGCACGACCGCGCGGGGGCCCGGGGCGGGCCGGGGGTTCTTCGGGGCGGGCTTCACGGGGGTTCGCGCGCGCATAGGCCCCGCGACTCTACGTGACTCCCGGCGAGACCGCATGGCTCTCGACGCCGCCCGCGCCGGGTCTCGGCCGGGGCGCGGGCCGGCGAGGCCGCGCTCGACAACCGCCCGGCGTGTGCGTACGAGGGAGGGATGTGCCTCATCTGCATCGACATGGCGCGAGGAGCGCTTCGCCCCGCGGAGGCGCGGCGGGCCCTCGGAGAGATGCGCGTGGGGTTGGGCTCTGCCCACGCCCGCGAGGTCGAGGAGGCCGTCGCCCGCGCCGAGGCCGAGGACCGGCCCTCGACCGAGCCCCCACCCGCGCCGTGAGCGAGCGCCCATGAGCGAGGACGCCGAGGTCGCGCCGCTCGCCGCACCCCTCGTGAACGTCGACGCGGGGGAGCTCGACGACGAACCGACCGAGCTCTGGTCGCTCGCGCACGTGCTCCACGTCGCGTGCGGCGGGCACGCCGGCGACGACGCGTCGATGCGGAGGGCGCTCGGCCGCGCCGCGGAGGCGGGGTGCCGCGTGGGCGCCCACCCGTCGTACCCCGACCGCGAGGGCTTCGGGCGCCGCGCGATCGCGCTCCCTTCAGGCGCGCTGGTCGAGTCGCTGCGCGCGCAGTGCGCGAGCCTCCGCGCGGTCGCCGAACAGGCCGGCGTCGCGCTCAGTTCGCTGAAGCCGCACGGCGCGCTCTACCACGACGCCGCGGTCTCCCCCGCCCTCGCGCGAGACCTCGCCGAGCTCACGCGCGAGCTGCTCGGGCCGGGCGCGGCGCTCGTTGGGCCGCCCCAGTGCGCGCTCCGCGATGCGGCGCGCGACGCGGGGGTCCCCTACCTGCGCGAGGGCTTCGCGGATCGCGGGTACGCGGCGGACGGCGCCCTCCTGCCCCGCTCGGCCGAGGGCGCGCTCCTCTCGGCTCCCGCGACCGCCGTCGCCCAGGCGCGCGCGCTCTGGGCCACCGGCGCGATCGACACGCTCTGCGTGCACGGCGACAACCCGGCCGCGGTGCCGCTGCTGCGCGCGCTCCGAGCGGCCTTCCCGTGACCGTCCCCGTGGCCACGCTGCGCTTCTCTCCCTACGGCGATCGCGCGCTGCTCGCGCCGATCGACCACGTCGCGCCCGCGGCGCGCGCCGCCCTGCTCCACCACCTGCGCGCCCTGCCGCACGCGCTCGACGCGTACCTCACCGCGAAGCACGCGCTCGTGCTCGCCCGCGATCCGGCGGGCGCCCGCGAGCTCCCGCGCGAGTGCGCGGTTCCGGGCGAAGACGCGGCGAACGAGGTGGCCACGCGCCGCGCGCACCCGACGCACCACACCCTCGCGCTCGTATGGGACGGGCCCGATCTCGACGAGGCCGCGGCGCGCACGGGCCTCGCGCGCGAGGCGCTCGCGCGCGCGCTGATGGCGCCGGCGTACACCGCTTGCTTTCTCGGATTTCGACCTGGTTTCGCGTATTTGGAGGGGGTTCCGCCGGCGCTCAGGTTGCCTCGGCGGGACCAGGTTCGGCCGCGCGTGCCGGCCAACACGTTCGCGCTCGGCGGCCCGTACGCGGGCGTGTACCCCTGCGCCTCGCCGGGGGGCTTCTGGCTCCTCGCCACCGCCGTCGGGGCCACACTGTTCGAGCGCGAGGGGCCGCGCGCGGGACCCCTCCTCCGGGTGGGGGACGAGGTGCGCTTCGTGGAGGCGCCGAGGTGAGCGCGCTCGTGCTCGTGCGCGTGGCCGGCCCCGCGTCGCTCCAGGACCTCGGCCGGCCCGGGCAGCTCCACCTCGGCCTGCCCGGCGGCGGCACCCTCGCGCCCACCGCGCTCGCCGCGCTGAACGACGCGCTTGGGAACCCTCGAGAGGCGCTCGGGCTCGAGGTCTTCGGGCTCCTCGTCGCGCGGGCAGAGGGCGAGGTCGTCGCGCGGCTGGACGGGGGCGAGACCGTGGCGCTGGGCGATGGCGACACGCTCACAGTGCGGCCGTCGGGGCAGCGGCTGCGGCTGTTGGCCGTGGCCGGCGGGTTCGAGGCGCCGCTCGTGCTCGGCGGGCGAGGGCTCCTGCCGAGCGCCGGCGTGGGCGGGCTCGCCGGCCGCTTCCTGAAGACGGGTGACCGCCTCACCATCGGGCCC
>Ga0073904_10004661_pt1 | contig 10158 bp, 11 predicted proteins | sample KloWWTrecipitate_FD_66668 | JGI IMG/M metagenome (GOLD analysis project Ga0073904, IMG submission 66668) | Active sludge microbial communities from Klosterneuburg, Austria, studying microevolution and ecology of nitrifiers - Klosterneuburg... | ecosystem: Engineered > WWTP > Aerobic digester >... | reverse complement strand
GGCGAAGGCGCGGTATTCGCCTACAACGCATCGTTCGAGCGCCGCGTGCTCGAACTGCTGGCACGTTTGTCTGTCACGCACGCCACCGGCTTGCGTGCGCTCGCCGCGCGGCTGGTGGATCTGCTGCCGATCACGAAACGCGCGTACTACCACCCGCAGATGCGGGGTTCGTGGTCGCTGAAGGCCGTGATCCCGACGATCGCGCCGGACCTCGCTTATGGCGCGCTCGGCGCGGTGCAGGAAGGGGAGGCTGCGCAGCTCGCGTTCCTCGAGCTGCGGCGGGGCCGTGTCCAGGAGAGTCGACGGGCTACGCTGATGAAGGCAATGCTCGACTATTGCCGTCAGGATACCCGGGCGCTCGTGGTGCTCGCGCGCTACCTCGCGAGTTCCACGCGTTAGCTCATTTCAGGTACTGGACGCTCAGGGAATAATTGACGCGCAGGTCGCAGGATAGCTTGGGAATGCGGTTGCGGACACGTTGCCCGCCGCACACGAGTGTGCCTTCGACGAGCTTTCTGTCGTGTCCAATTGCATCGTGTGTGATGGCGGTCAGGTCGAAGTGGCCGTCGCAGTCGGACCAGGGGCAGGGAAACTCGAAGTAGGCTCGTGCAGGCGGATGCAGTACCAGGGCCTGAGGAGCGGGAGCCGGTTCTGTCGCCTCGACGAAATCGAGTGCCAGCCGGATATACTCGACTGCAGGAAACGCATTGCGCACGGTCTCACTTGCGGCGCGGGCGCGTAGGCTTTGCTCGTGGCGTTCCTTGCGCGAGGCGCCGGGAGTGCCGGGTTTGGCGCGCGCGCTTCTCAAGGCGTCTCTGTCGTACCGGGTGGAGGCGCTTCGGGGTTGGCAGCTGCCTCCGCCGTTGGCTCCGGCGCGGCGCGTGCGTTCCGGCGCTGCTCTTTCTCGAGCTGGCGAGCCTTCTTGGCGCGCTCTCTCAGCAACTTCTGATGACGAAAATTCGGCTTTGCCAAGCACGTCTCCGGGCGATTCTGGGTTGCGCTCAGTAGAGCAGCTGTGCGCCGCCGCTCGCGCGGAAACAGCGGATACGCGATACAGCCTACAGCACTGGGGTGCTGCGTGCTTGCCTTTCGGCTGGGCCACGAAATCAGCGCCGGTATGTGACCTCGACAGTATCGCCGACCCGCAACGCGCCCGGCTGCAGCACGGTGGCGTTCTCGCCAAACGTCACACCCTGCAACTTCCGGTTCCAGCGCAGCTTCCTGAGGGCAGGTAGTGGCTCAACGCCGCGAGTGCCCGTTTCCTGGTCGGTCGTCGTGACGATGCAGCGTGTACTTGGTTTGGCCAGGCGCAGTACGACATCACGGACGCGGAGCCTGTCGATGTGGTCCTCGTCGAATGGAGTCAGGCCGGCGAGCACGATATTCGGTCTGAAGCGCGTCATCGGCAGTGGTGCCTCGGTCGGCGCGGTACCCGGCGCGCCGATCGCCGCATTGAGCGCGGCGAGCGATGCGATCTGCGTGACGAGCACGGGATAGGCGTCGGAAAACTTCACCGGCGCGTAGTCGTCGCGCGCGAATAGCGGATCGGCATGGCGCACGCCGTCAGATGCGAACCGCACGAGGCGCAGCGGGCGGCCGATGAGGGCCGAGAACCATTCGGCCGCCTCGTCGCCCTGGTCGACCGCTTCGCACACATCCTTCCACACCCGCACTGTGCAGCGATTTCCCTGGGCCGCGAATGGGACGCGAAGGGCCGCGCGGCCCGGGGCCGTGACCTTGAGCGCCTGGCCTTCGGCATCGATCGCGGGCAGGAGGGTTGCGAGCACCGCGTCGGTGCGCTGGGTGATGAATTTCCCATCAAGCTCGACGATCATCCATTCGCGGTCGTGGCGCAGGCCCGTGGACAGGAGCTCGGCGCCTTCGCACTCGACCCGGTGGCAACCCTTGATCGGGTAAAAGGCAAGCGACTCGATACGAACTGTCAAAGCTGCCAGACTCCGCGTACCAATCAGCCTGAATCGTAGCCCAGATCCTGAAACTTGTTCGCGAGTACGGCCCCGCCCGGTCGAGTGCCCACGCTGCCGCGATCAGATGCACGTGACGCGCCGCAAGATCAGCTGCGGCGTTTCAGTTCCTCGACTTCGACCCGCAGCGCGCGCACCTCGTCTTCGAGTCGGCTCAGGCGGTCGTCAGCGGGGGGCAGTGGTGCGCTCGCCTGCGATGGCGGAGCTTCGGCGCCGGGCGCCCGTTCGACCAGTTCGGCCAGTTCGGCCAGTTCGACGGGGCCCGTGAAAACCTGCGCCCAGCAGGCGTCGCGCCGCCCTGGCTCGCGAACGAGCTGCGCGACGACGGGGCCGGCCTCGCGGGTCGCGAGTGCCTGGATCGCCGCCTCAATCCCGCCGGGATCGGCGAGCGTCGCCATACGCGGTACCCGGCTGCGCAGTTCACCTGGCGTCTGCGGCCCGCGGAGCAGCAACTCGCAGATGATGCCCAGCTCGACAGGCGTGAACTTCAGCGAGCCGTACTCGGTGTTGCAGAAGTTCTGCTGGAATTTCGGCACCCGGCTGCCGAATCCGGAGCGCTCGATGACGAGGTGCTTGCGCGAGAGCGCCTCGATCACGCGTTGGACTTCGCTCTCCTCCAGCGCGAGCACCGGATCGCGGTTGCTCTTCTGGTTGCAGGCGTTCGTCAGCGCGTTGAGCGACAGTGGGTACTGGTCTGGCGTGGTCACCTGCTTTTCGAGGAGGCAGCCGATGACGCGTGCTTCGACGGGAGTCAGCTCGATCTTCATGTGAGGTACCGCTGCAGGGCGAACAAGACATAGAGGGTGCCGCCGATGAACATCGCGAGGCCGAGGCGCGAGCGCCATATCACGCGGTGCGACACCTCGACTTCGGTGCGGCTCGCGATGAGCAGCGGGCGATCGTCGACAGGGCGACGCAACTGGTAGCGGATATGCGCGTCCGGCGCCGCCGCAGCATCCGCCGCGGCACGCTCGGCTGCCGCGCGCCTCGTGCGCTCCCATTCAGCGGCATCGATGCGACCGTCGCGGTTGCCGTCGAAGCGTTCGAGCAGATTCACCTGGTTGCGCTTCCAGACGCGCAGCAGCTCGACTTGCGCATCCTCGAGCGCGGGCTCGCGGCGTTCGAGGAATCCGAGCGCATACAGCGGATCGCCGTCGTGGATACGCCAGATCTTGTGCCGCCGTGTCGGGCTTTCCTTCACGATGGCATCGGGATCCTGTTCCTCATCGATCTTCGCCTCGCCGGGCACGATCAGGCACGATCCGGTGTCATCCTGCAGCGAGAGGGGTTCCGTGCTGGATTCGCGACGCTCGACGCTCCAGTTGCGGTTCCTGCTCCACCGGTTGCGCATTTCGGTGACGACGTTGTACCAGAGGCAGCCCAGAGACTCGATCGGGTCGCGCACCGGCTGACCGCCTGCGCCACGCGCGGTGCCGGCAAGTTCCACGTAGCCCTTCGCGGCGCTCGCGACCCGCGAAGTCGCGGTGCCCTCCATCAGGTTCGCGGCCCGCATGTTTCGCCGCCACATCAGATAGCCGCTGACCGCGGTGATCGCCGCGAACGCGAACACCTGCACGTCGTCAACCATTGTTGAACTTCAGCAGCTCGGCAGGGCGAAACGCGAACCAGCCCGCAACTACGCTTGCCGGGAAGCGCTCGACGGTCACATTGTTGATGCGCACGCTTTCGTTGTAGAACTCACGCCGATCGGCGATCGCGGCCTCGAGGCCGGAGATGCGCTCCTGCAGCGCGCGAAACTGCGCATTGGTCTTGAGGTCGGGGTACGCCTCGGCGGTCGCCGCGACCCGCGCGATCTCCGTGCGCAAGGCGCCTTCGGCGCGCCCGACGGAATACGCGCTCGCAGCCTGTTGCGCGGCCACGGCGGCCGCGCGCGTGCTCGTGAGGCGCGTGAGCAGCGACGCCTCGAACTGCGCGTACTGCCGGCACACTTCGATCAGCTTCGGGACCTCGTCGTTGCGCTGCTTGAGCAGCACGTCGATATTGGCCCAGGCCTTGACGACATTGTGCTTGACGAGCACGAGCTGGTTGTAGAGCGCTACTGCATAGACGCCCGTTACAAAGAGCAGCAGCAGGATCGCAAAGCCGGCCACGGGTGTCAGGCGTTGAAGAGCGCCTTGACGCTGACGTCGCCCTTCCCGGCATCCGGGAACTCGAGGAGCTTCGCCTGCCTGAAGCCGAACATTCCTGCAATGATGGATGCCGGAAACTGCTCGATCGTCGCATTGTTGATGTTGACGCTCTCGTTGTAGAGCTCGCGGCGATCGGAGATGCCGGTCTCGAGTTCGCTGATGCGCACCTGCAGTTGCTGAAACGACGCATTCGCCTTGAGATCGGGATAAGCCTCGGCTACGGCGAAGAGCCTTCCCAGCTGCGCGCGCAGCCCGCCCTCGGCGGTGCTGACGCCCGCCACATCGCCGGATTCGCGCGCGGCGTGTACGGCATTGCGCGCCTGCATCACTTTCTCGAGAGTTTCCTGCTCGTACTGCATGTACTGGCGGCAGGTATCGACGAGCTTCGGCAGCTCGTCGTGGCGCTGCTTCAGCAGCACATCGATGTTGGACCAGGACGTCGCGACCCGGTGCTTCAGCGCGACCAGGCGGTTGTAGAGCCCGATGCCGCCGAAGGCGATCGCAACGAGGATTGCCAGGAATACCAGTGTGCCGAGCATGGTCGACCCCTATAAAGGCGTGTGCGTTGCGCAGTATATGGGCGGCTCCCGGTCACCCGCATGATGTGCTGCACATATCCGGGCAATTACGGCATGAACGCGCAATGACGGCAGTGCCGCGGTCCCGGTGAGTACGTGCTGTGCGTTGATCGCCTGCACGGCCGGCAAGTCTGCCAGCGTGCAGGCGCGTACCTGCGTCAGCTGATGGCCTTCACCGCGCTGATCAGCTCGGCGGCCGCCTTCTGGCCGTCGCCGTAGAGCATGCGTGTGTTGTCGAGATAGAAGAGGGCGTTCTCGATGCCCGAGAAGCCCGCGCCCTGGCCGCGCTTCACGACGATGCAGTTCTTCGCCTTGTCGGCATTCAGGATCGGCATGCCGTAGATCGGGCTCGACTTGTCGGTGCGTGCAACCGGGTTCACGACGTCGTTTGCGCCGATGATCAACGCGACATCGGCCGTTTCGAACTCCGCATTGATCTCGTCGAGGTCGGCGATGAGGTCGTAGGGGACGCCGGCCTCGGCGAGCAGCACGTTCATGTGCCCCGGCATGCGGCCCGCAACCGGGTGGATCGCGAACTTGACGGTGACGCCGCGGTCGATCAGCAGCTGCGTCAGTTCCCACACCTTGTGCTGGGCCTGTGCGACCGCCATACCGTAGCCCGGCACGATGATCACCTTGCTCGCGAACGCCATCATCACGCCGACATCCGTGGCTTCGATCGGCTTCATGCTGCCCCCGACCTCGCCGGTCGCGGCGCCGCCGGTGTCGCCGAAGCCCGAGAAGAGCACGTTGCCGAGCGAGCGGTTCATCGCCTTCGCCATCAACTGGGTCAGCAGCGTGCCCGCGGAACCGACCACGGTTCCTGCAATGATCATCGCAGCATTGCCGAGCACAAAGCCTTCGAATGCAACGGCGAGACCGGTAAGCGCGTTGTAGAGCGAAATCACGACCGGCATGTCGGCGCCGCCGATCGGCAAAGTCATCGTAAGGCCGAGCACGAGCGCGACCACGAAGAAGCTGGTGATGATCGCGGGCGAGGCGTTCAGATGCAGCGCAATCATGCCGCCAAGCACCAGTGCGCCGATGAGGAGGGCGAGATTGAACACCTGCTGGCCGCCGAAGCGGAACGAGCGCTTGATGAGGCCCTGCAGTTTGCCGAAAGCGATGGCGCTGCCGCTGAATGACACCGCGCCGATCAACCCGCCTACCACGGCCAGCACCATGGTCACGAGACCGTGCTCGCCGCCCTTGTACAGCTCGACCGCGGCGATCGCCGCGGCCGCACCGCCGCCCATGCCGTTGTAGAGCGCGATCATCTGCGGCATGTCGGTCATGGCGACACGCTTACCGCTCCACCACGCGATCAGCGAGCCGACGACGACTGCGGCGATGATCAGCGGATAGTTCGTCATCCCCGGATAGAGGAACGTGACGAGCACTGCGAGCAGCATGCCGGCGCCCGCCCACAGGATGCCGCTGCGCGCGGTGACCGGCGAGCTCATGCGCTTCAGGCCCACGATGAAAAGAAACGCGGTGAGGAGATAGCTCCCCTGGATCAGCGTTTCCGCGGAGAAGAGGTCCGGCATTTCAGTGCGCTCCCCTGGAGCCGCCGCCCTTCTTCACCCCGCTCGACTTGAACATCTCGAGCATGCGTTCGGTCACCACGTAGCCGCCGACCGCATTGCCCGCAGCGAGCAGCACGCCGATGAAGCCGATCGTCTTCTCGAGCGGCGTAACCGCCGCCCCGAGCGCCACCATCGCGCCAACGAGCACGATGCCGTGAACGAAGTTCGATCCTGACATCAGCGGCGTATGCAGGATGACGGGTACACGGGCAATGACCTCGTAACCGGTAAAGGCTGCGAGCATGAAAATGTAAAGCGCTACGATTCCCGTCATTGCCGTCAGCCCTCGATGCTCTTCCTGGTTGCCTCGTGCTTCACGGCCCCGTCATGGGTCAGACAGGAATGCGCAAAGACCTCATCGTTCCAGTCGATGTTCAGCTCACCGCCCTTGAGCGCGGGCGAGAGAAAGTTGTAGAGGTTGCGCGCGTACATCTCGCTCGCGTTGTAAGCAAGCTGTGAGGCCAGGTTCACCGGGCCGATCACCTTGACGGCCCGGTGCACGACTGTTTCACCCGCGCGCGTGAGCTCGCAGTTGCCACCCTGTTCGGCGGCGATGTCGACGACCACCGAGCCGGCGCGCATGCGCTCGACGGCGGCCCGCGACACGATCTTCGGCGCGGGGCGGCCCGGTACCGAGGCAGTGGTGATCACAGCGTCGGCCGCGGCGATGCGTGCATCGAGCACCTCCTGCTGCTTCGCCTTCTCCTCCGCTGTGAGCTCGCGCGCATAACCGCCGCTGCCTTCCGCAAAGACGCCGACCTCGACGAATTTTGCACCGAGCGATTTCACCTGCTCCTTCGTCGCGCTTCTCACGTCGTACGCCTCGACGACCGCACCGAGGCGTCGCGCGGTCGCGATCGCCTGCAGGCCCGCGACGCCCGCGCCGATCACGAGCACCTGCGAGGGCCGGATAGTGCCCGCGGCGGTCGTGAGCATGGGCATGAACTTCTGCAAATGATCAGCCGCGATCAGCACCGCCTTGTAGCCGGCAATCGCTGCCTGTGAAGACAGCGCGTCCATCGACTGGGCGCGCGAAATGCGCGGCACGAACTCCATCGCGAAGTGGGTGATGCGCCCGTCGCGCAGCGCCTTTACTTCGGCAAGCTTCGCATGCGCCTGCGCGTAGCCGACGACGATCGCGCCTGCCTTCAGCGCGCCGATCTGCGCGAGCGTGAGCGGTTGCACCGTGAGCAGGATGTCAGCCGTGTCGAGTACGGCGCTTGACGTGTCGGCCCACTCCACCTGCTTGTACAGTGCGTCGGGAAACTGTGCGGGTGCGCCGGCACCCCGTTCGATGAGCACTCGCGCACCGAGTGCCGCGAACTTGGTGGCAACCTCGGGAACGAGGCTCACGCGCGTTTCCTGGGGGGCACACTCGCGCAGCACCCCGATCGTGACCGGCATATCCCAAGGCTCCCTGTGGCGGGCAAGGCGCAGGCCCCTGGCCACGCCTCGCGAAATGTCTCGCAGAATTAACGTCTTGCAACGTTGAATTGTTGCACAAACCTGCCTAATCTAACAACGCAATGGAAGGCATCGATCTCGACCGCGCGGATCGGGGGTCCCTGCACGATCTGCGCATCCTCGCGAGCTTGTGTGGCAGCTCGCTCTCCCAGCTCGTGCTCCGCACGGACGTGGCAGGTATGCCGCTCGAGTGGATCGACTACAAGGAAGCGGCGCGGCTCTATCACCAGGAGCAGGTTGCCTACACCTGCGGGCGCTCGATTTTCAGCCTGTACGGGGGGACGAACGCGCGCACCGGTTGCCGCACCGTCCTCGAGGTGAACTCGATCGTCGCGACCGTCGGTCACACGGGCAACCCGGGCAACACACGCCACGACTACGTGCCGCCGCTCAACAACCAGACACTGTTCCGCCGTGACGCGTTCCTTTGCATGTACTGCGCGCAGCGGTTTGCGGCGCGCGAGCTGTCGCGCGACCACATCCGCCCCTTCAGCCAGGGCGGCAAGGATGTCTGGACGAACGTGGTCACGGCCTGCCGTCGCTGCAACAACCTGAAGGCCTCGCGCACGCCCGAGCAGGCACGCATGCAGTTGATCGCGGTGCCGTTCACACCCACCTACGCCGAGTACATCTTCCTCAAGGGTCGGCGCGTGCTCGCAGACCAGATGGAATACCTGCTCGCGCACTTTCCGCGCCATTCGCCGCTGCACGAGCGGATCAAGAGGTTGCGCGCATAGCGCTGCGGGCCGGCAGCGCCGGCCGATGTGGCCGACCCGCGTTTCTGGCCCCAAGCCTGGAGCCCTTGCCCCGGAGCCCGTACATGCTTTTCCTCATCGACGCCTCCGTCTACGTATTCCGCGCCTACTATTCGATGCCGCCCGACATGGCGGACGCCGACGGCAATCCGACCCACGCGGCGTTCGGCTTTGCGCGTTTTCTGGGCGACCTGATCGAACGGGTGAAGCCGGAATACCTGGCCGTCGCGTTCGATGAGAGCCTCACCTCGTCATTCCGCAACCAGCTCTACCCGGCGTACAAAGCGAACCGCGACCCCGCGCCGCCCGATCTTCTGTGGCAGTTCGCGCGCTGCCGCGAGTTCTGCGAGCTCGCAGGAGTGCGTCATTTTTCCAGCCGGGAATTCGAAGCCGACGACATCATCGGCACGCTCGCAGCGCGCGGCCGCGCGGCGGGGCTGCCGATCACCGTGGTCACGCGCGACAAGGACATGGCGCAAGTCGTGCGCGACGGGGATGTCTACTGGGACTATGCGGCGAATGAGCGTTATCGCTACCACGAGATCGAGGGCCGGTTCGGATGCGCGCCCGAGCGCTTCGTCGACTATCTCGCGCTGACCGGTGACAGTGTCGACAACATCCCCGGTGTTCCCGGCGTCGGGCCGAAGACGGCGGCAGCGATCATGCGGGAGTTCGCTTCGCTCGATGCGCTCTACGCCGACCTCGAGCGCGTGCGGGGGCTGCCGATCCGGGGCGCGGCGAAGCTGCCGGAGAAGCTGCTGCAGCATCGCGATGCGGCCTATCTCGCGCGGCAGCTGACTGCGATCGCGTGCGACATGCCGCTCGACATAGACCACGCGGCGCTGCGTCCGCGCGCTCCTGACATGGTGGGCCTCACTGCCTATTTCGATGGTCTCGGGTTCGGCCCGATGCTGCGGCGGCAGGCCGAGCGGCTCGCGGCCCTGTCGGCGACCAGGGCCACGGCTACTGCGATACGTTGATCTTGGCGGCGACGACCGCCGTGAGCCCGGGTTTTCCGATGCAATGCCAATGGCACCCCCACTGCCTGCGCGCTGCGGCCCGGGGGTTGCTACGCTATGGAAGATCGATTGAGGGGTGATGCCGTGAGTGACAAGAATATCCGCTCCATTCTTACCGAGGAACGCCTGTTCGAGCCGCCGGCCGATTTCGCCGCGCGCGCCCGGGTCAAGTCCGCCGATCTGGCGGAGCTGCGATCGCGCGCCGCCGCCGATCCAACGGGTTTCTGGGCCGATCTGGCACGCAGCGAGCTGGTCTGGGACCGCCCGTTCACCCGCACGCTCGATTCTTCGCGGGCCCCGCATTACCGCTGGTTCACCGACGGGCAGCTCAACGTGTCCGCCAACTGTCTCGATCGCCATCTCGAGACGCGCGGCCACAAGACCGCACTGATTTTCGAGGGGGAACCCGGGGACACGCGCCGGCTTTCCTGGCGGGAACTGCACGCCGAGGTCTGTCGACTCGCGAACGCACTGAAGAAACTGGGCGTCGGCCACGGCGATCGTGTCGTGATCTACATGCCGCTCATTCCGGAGTCGATCATCGCGATGCACGCCTGCGCGCGTATCGGTGCGATTCATTCGGTGGTATTCGGCGGTTTCTCTTCCGTGGCGCTCAAGGAT
>Ga0073904_10004656_pt1 | contig 10164 bp, 10 predicted proteins | sample KloWWTrecipitate_FD_66668 | JGI IMG/M metagenome (GOLD analysis project Ga0073904, IMG submission 66668) | Active sludge microbial communities from Klosterneuburg, Austria, studying microevolution and ecology of nitrifiers - Klosterneuburg... | ecosystem: Engineered > WWTP > Aerobic digester >... | reverse complement strand
CGCGCGGCGCGTCCGGGTGGGTCCTGAAGATCCCAACGGGCTTCCCGGACTGGACGAGCAGCGTTTCGTCATTCTCCAGCTCGCGCAGGCTAGCGACGATCGCATCGAACGCCTCCCAGGAACGCGCTGCCCGGCCGGTGCCGCCGTAGACGACAAGGTCCTCCGGCCGCTCCGCGTTATCGGGGTCGAGGTTGTTCATCAGCATCCGCAGGGCGGCCTCCTGTTGCCAGCCCTTGCAGCTGATTTCGGTCCCACGCGGCGCGCGAATCGTGCGAGACATTTCAAGGACCCCTTTCAGTAACACGAACTATCTTCCGGCGCGATGACCGTCGTTAGCGGATATTCATCACGACCCACCGGTTGCCCGGGCGCGGGCAATCTCAGCGGCACTATACCGGAACGCCCGGAAGACGCCGTTGCGCTGTTGGGTATTGGCGTTGGTGACATCATCGACGAAGTACGGGTTGATGTACTCCCAGACAACCTCGCCGTCGTGCGTAACCTCGAACAATCTCCCGAACGAGCCCTCGCAGATCAGGGTGTTGCCATTCGGCAGCCGTTGGGCGTTCGAGATGAGCGGGCTGAAGAACTGCGACGGGTAGTCCTCCTGGTACGACCAGACAATCTCCTTCGTGGCCGGATCGACCTCGATGACGCGCGAGAACGGGATCGGGTGATCGAGCCGATGGGTGCCGTTGTCGAAGATGAGGATATTGCCGTTATCCAGCACGGTTGGGGCGTGTTGCTGAGCCAGGGGCGGCGCGGCGAGCTTCCAGTAGATTTCGCCACTGGCGCGCGAGATCATCACTACCGACGAGGTATGACGGAACGAGACCATCAGGTTGCCATCTGGCAGCTCGACGACGGCGTTGCCGTGCGTCCATTCGACACGACGATCCTGGACGGCGACGATCCGGTCGACCTCCGGGTCGAGATGCTCCCACGAGCGCCACTCCCAGACAACATCGCCAGTGAGCGTCATCTCGACGAGATAATCGGCGTGCATGGCGCCATTGTGCTCGGACCCGGCCAAACCACCTTGGACGCGCGCAGCCAGCTCGGCCGGCAACTCAGCCATGCAGAGGAGCATGACATTGCCATTGCGTAGCCGGATACCGTCGTGATGGTGATCGGGGTGATTGACCTCCCAGAGGACTCGTCCGTCCCAGTCCATCTCCAGCAGCGCGCCGCCCTTCCACGCGCCCGTCGCGATGAAGCGGTCGGACTCCTCGCGTGTCTTTCCATTGAAGAGCAGTGTGCCAGTCTCCGTCAGGCAGCCGTAGAGGCCGGGCGGGTAGGGGGTCGGCCAGGTGTGGACGACCTCGCCGGCCATGTCGATCAGATAGACACAGTCACCACCAGCAAGTGGGGTGAACAGCGTGAAGCCGTCGAAGGCTTGCTCCCGATCCCAACCTCGCAGTCCGACGCCGGAGCGTTTCTGTCGGAGTTGCTGGATGCCTGCCATTCGTCCTCCCCTCGGCGACGAGAGCGACCCATTCAGTTACTCGGCAGATCCTGCCGTCGATAGATGTCCTCGTAGCTCAGCCGCTGATAGCCGAGCGCGTCGTACAACGATCGCCCGCGTTCGTTCGAGCTGAGGACGACCCAGCGAGCGCCCTCGTTCGCGATCAGCCGCTGGAGACCCCGCATCAGCCAGCGACCGTAGCCTAGCCGCCGGTAGCGTTCGAGGGTATGGACGTACTCAATAACCGACGTATCGCCATCCCCAACGACAATTGCCGACGCAACCGGCACGTTGTCGGCCATCAATGCGAAGCAGGAGAGCGCTGAATCATCGAGATAGCCGGGAATGATTCGGCCATCTTCGCGCATGGCAGCCAGCCGCTCGATCTCGGCGAGCGTCGAGAGACGGACGATCTGGCTATCCGGCCGGCCGCCAAGCGCGCTGACATCCAGGCGCATCAGGTAGTTTCGGATGATCCGGATATAGCCCGCGGCGACAAGGACAGCGTCGGAGTCGTCGTCGCGAGAATTGATGGCCACGAACGCACTCGCCAGGTCGGGATGCCGCGCGATGATATCGAGGACGACGGCCGACGGTATGTCGCCAGCATAGAGCTCCTGGGAGAGTCCCGCCTTCGGCCGGCCGTAATGGATGTGGGGCACCGCGTCGATCAGATCGACGCTGAACCCTGGCACGGCCGCCTCCAGGCGAAGGTAGGCTGCGGAATAGACCCGCTCAGCCTGCCGGACCTCATCTTCGTGGAGATCCCCAGCGGTCAATCAAATCGCTCCTGAAGACAACACGACCGATGGCACGGTCGTCATCGGATTTCACTGAACTGTCCATATCGTAGACGTTTCAGCGAGTTCGTGCATCCCGATCGCTCTGACGATTGACCAACCCTGCCCAAACGCCTATTCTGGCCGCGCGCCCGGCGGCCGGCGCCGGGTCTCACGGAGGTGCGTATGACGATCGATCTCCGCAGATTCTCGACCCTGACATTCGACTGCTATGGCACGCTTATCGACTGGGAATCCGGCATTCTCAACGCGCTGCGCCTGCTGCTGGATCAACGCGGGCACGCGCTAGGTGACGATGCCAGGCTCGAACTGTTCGGCAAGCTCGAGGCCACGGCCGAGGCGGGGAAATACAAGCCCTATCGCGAGATCCTGGCGACGGTTGCGGGCGGCTTCGGCGAGCAGCTGGGCTTCGAAACAACCGCCGAGGAGCGGGCGACGTTTGGAGCATCGGTTCCCGACTGGCCGGCCTTCCCGGATAGCGTCGCCGCGCTCCGCGAGCTGAAGCAACACTACAAGCTGGTGATCCTGTCAAACGTCGATGACGACCTGTTCGCCGGGTCTGCCAGGCGGCTGGAGGTTCCCTTCGACGCGGTCATCACTGCCCAACAGGTTGGCAGCTACAAGCCAAGCCCGAACAACTTCCGGACCCTGCTGGAGAGGCTTGGCACGCCAAAGGAGGAGATTCTCCACGTTGCCCAGAGCCTGTTCCACGACATAGCCCCGGCAAATGCGGCGGGACTGACAACCATCTGGGTCAACCGGCGGCACGGCCGGCCCGGCTTCGGGGCGACTCCGCCTCAGGAGGCCACCCCTGGCATGGAAGTGCCTGACTTGCGAACACTAGCCACGATGGTCGACGCGGCATTCGCCGGCGAAAGGCGGTGACCTGGTGAATCACACGGCTGATGCGGTGGTCGTCGGCGCCGGAATCGCCGGCGCTGCTACATTCTTCCAGCTCGCATCGCTCGGCGCTGGTCGCGTGCTGCTGCTGGAGCGAGCCGACCTTCGGTCGAGCGCGACGAGCGGCACCGGGGGGTTCATCCAGTTCCACTTCTGTCGCGACGCGGCCGAGACACGGCTGACCCAGGCGAGCCTGCCCTACTTCGAGCGCTGGGACGAGCTAGTTGGCGCCGGCAACTCCGGATTCGTCCGGTCGGGCTACTTCCGGCTGGAGCCGGAGCGGCGCGCGGACGGGCTGCGCGAACGAGTCGCGATGCTCCAGAGCCTGGGAGTCGAGACGAGCGTCGTCGGGGCTGACGACGTCGCTCGCCTTGCGCCCGAGATACGGACCGACGATGTCGTGGTCGCGGCCTGGGAGCCGGACTCTGGTTATGCCAATGCCGACGCGATGGTGGCCGGTTTCATCGCGGCCGGCCAGCGGCTCGGCGGCGAGATCCTTACTGGCACACCCGTCACCAACGTCCGGTCGGCGGGCGGGAGAGTAACCGGCGTCGTGACACGTGACGGCGCGATCGACGCGCCGCTCGTCGTCCTGACCGCTGGCGCGTGGTCGAGCGGCCTCCTCGCGCCGCTCGGTGTCGCGCTGCCAGTTGAGGTCTGGATGACGCAGTGGCTCGGCGTCGATGTCGAGCCAGCATTGCCGGCAACCTTGCCGACGATCGGCGACGGCATCTCAGGCTCGTATTTCCGGGCGATGCGACCCGGCAGCGCCGAGCTACTGGTCGGCCTCGGCGGCGTTGGCCGGCGCGAGACCACCGATCTGGACGCGCTGGAGGAGAGCATCCCGGAACATCTCGGCGCGACCGCGCGCGACCGGGTTGCGGCGCGACTGGCGACACCGCGCACGGTCCGGCCGACCGTCTGGCGCAGTGGGCCGGTGGCCCAGACGCCGGACGCGCTACCGATCATCGACCGGCATCCAACGCTCGAAGGGCTGTATTTCACGGCGGGTGATTGCGGGACAAGCTTCAAGACCGGACCAGCCATCGGCCGTGCTCTTGCCGAGTGGGCGCTGAGCGGCCGGCCGGAAGTCGCCGACATCACGCCGTTCAGCCTTGCGCGATTCGCGTCAGGCGTCTGAGAGACGAGGCTGACAATGCGGGACGAACGCCCGACGTTCACGATTCGGCCAGCAACCGCCGATGATGTGCCGGCAACACAGGCAATGATGATCCGGATCTTCGAGATGGACTTCGGATACGGATACAAGCCCGAGTTCCATAGCGACGTAAGCGCTATGGAGTCGGTCTACATCGACAACTCGCGCCACCTGCTGCTGGTCGCGATCGACGACGCGTCCGGAGCGATCGCCGCAACGGCGGGTGTACGCTCCGGAGGGCTGAAGCCGGAGTTCAATCACGCCTGGCTCGTCGCCCGCTACGATCCGGAGCGCACCGCGCAGCTCGTCCGCGTCTACGTCGCTCGCGAGTATCGTCGACATGGCCTTGCCCGACGGCTGGTGGACGAGACGGTACGCTTCGTCGCGGAGACAGCGGGGTACGATACCCTCTGCCTGCACACCGACCCGCGCTCACCGGGCGCTGAAGCGTTCTGGACAGCGATGCCGACACGGTTGATCCTCGATGATCGCGATGGGCCTTCGGAGTCGCTGCATTTCGAGATGGATATCCCCGGCCGCGATCGGCGGGATGAGGAGGGGTGATGACGCGCGAACGGGAGGCCAACTCGCGAGCGATGGACGTGGATACGCTGGTGATCCATGGCGGCCCCGGGCCAGACCCGGCCACCGGCGCGGTGACGCCGCCGATCCATCCGAGCTCGACATTCGTCCGGCAGCGAATCGATGACGATGCGAAGTATCGCTACTCGCGTGGTGCCAGCCCGACCCGCGACGCACTGGAAGGGTTACTGGCGACGCTCGAGCATGGCGTCGAGGCGTCCGCGTTCGCCTCCGGCATGGCCGCAGTCAACGCGACAATGCAACTGCTGGCAAGTGGCGACCACGTCATCGTCGGCTACGACTGCTATCTGACGACGTACGACATCTTCGCCAACGATCTTCCGCGCTACGGGATTGAGTCGAGCCTCGTCGACCTGACGGACATCGAAGCCGTTCAGGCAGCGGTCCGGCCAAACACACGGATGGTCTACATCGAAAGTCCGACGAACCCGCTGCTGGACGTCGTCGATCTGGTGGCGATGGCGGAGATTGGCAGGGCCTCCGGCGCGATCACCGTTGTCGATAACACGTTCGCATCGCCCTATTGCCAGAATCCTATCGACTTCGGCATCGACCTCGTCGTCCACTCGACGACGAAGTACCTCGGCGGGCATAGCGACCTGCTCGGCGGGGCGGTCATCTCGCGAACACCCGAGCTGGCGGCGCAGATCCGCGCTTGCCAGTACAACCAGGGCGCGGTGCCGAGCGCATTCGATTGCTGGCTGCTGATTCGCGGCATCCGCACGCTCGGAGTGCGGATGCGCCAGCACATGGTGAACGCCCAGGCAGTCGCGGAGTGGCTGGAGGCGCAGCCGGAAGTCACCCGGGTGCTCTACCCCGGGCTGGCAAGCCACCGTGGCCACGACCTCGCCTCGCGCCAGATGCGCGGTGGATACAGCGGGATGGTGTCGTTCGAGGTCGAGGGTGGCTCTTCCGCCGCACGACGCGTCTCCGAGCACACGCGAATCTTTCAGCTTGCGACCAGCCTCGGCGGGATCGAATCGTTGATCTTCCCGCCGACGGCATGGCTCGAGACTGCTCCGGATCTGATGGCCGAGATCCCCGGCTCGCCCTGGGCGCAATACCCCGGCATGTTGCGGCTGTCAGTTGGCATCGAGTCCACTCGCGATTTGATCGACGACCTGGACAGGGCGCTGGCGGCGCTGCGGGAGTAGCACCCCAGCGCCGCACAAACTGACGCCATTACTCGAACGCGCCGACTTGCTCCTCGGCCGCGGCAAGCAGGCTGCCATCGGACAGCAGATCGGTGATCGCCGCCAGCTCCGGAGCCAGGAAACGGTCAGGGCCGGGACCGGGGACATGCTGGCGGAGCAGATCGAGCGCGGCCCGCGAGCCAGCGCCGGGCTGGATAGGATCGCGCAGATCGATCGCCAGGCCGGCGGCCATCGCCTCGACAGCCAGGACTCGAGCGAGGTTTGTCAGCACCTGGCGCAAGTTCCGGGCAGCATTCCAGCCGAGCGAGACGTGATCCTCCTGGCCGGCCGAGGTCGATACCGAGTCGGTGCTGGCCGGATGCGACAGCCGCCGGTTCTCGGCCACCAGCGACGCGGCGGTGTACTGGGCGATCATCAGGCCGGAGTTGACTCCTGCGTCGGGCGAGAGGAATGGCGGTAGCCCGCGCGAGCGGCTGCCGTCGAGCATCCGGTCCACACGCTGCTGGGAGATCGCGCCGACCTCGCAGGCGGCGATCGTCAGGAAGTCGCAGGCGAACGCGAGTGGTTCGCCGTGGAAATTCCCGACCGACTCAACGCGACCGTCGGGCAGAATGACCGGATTGTCGACCGCCGAGGCTAGCTCGCGCCCAGCGACGATCGTGACATAATCCAGCGTATCGCGCGAAGCGCCGATGACCTGCGGATGGCAGCGAAGCGAGTAGGCGTCCTGGACGCCGTGGATGACGTCGTCGTGGGCGGCAACGAGCGGCGAGCCGGACAGCACCCGGCGAAGGTTCGCGGCGCTCCTGGCCTGGCCCGGATGCGGGCGCAGCGCCTGCAGGTCGGCGGCGAACGGCCTGTCGGTCCCGAGCAATCCTTCAACGGTCATCGCGGCAATGAGGTCGGCGGTTCGGAAGAGGCGCTGGGCATCGACGATGGCCATCGTCAGCATTCCCAGCATGCCATCTGTGCTGTTGATCAGCGCCAGGCCTTCTTTGGCTTCCAGCGCGATCGGCTCAAATCCAGCGGCTGCCAGCGCCGGCCCAGCCGGCGCTGGCTGATTATGCTCGCCGACAACCCAGCCCTCGCCAATCAGCAGCAACGATGCATGAGACAGCGGCGCCAGATCGCCACTTGCGCCGAGCGAGCCAAAGACCGGGATATACGGCACGATCCCCGCGTTCAGCAGCTTGATCAGCCCCTCGGCGACAATCGGACGAGCGCCGGAATACCCCTTGGCCAGCGTCGCGGCGCGCAGCAGAATCAGCGCGCGGACAACCTCCGGCTCGACGGCAGGGCCCATCCCGGCTGAGTGCGAACGGAGGATGGCATGCTGCATCTCGGCGCGCGCAGCGGCGGGTATCAACACACTGGCCAACCCGCCGAAGCCGGTCGTGACGCCATACACCGGCCTGTCATGAGCCGCGGCCTCGTCGATGTAGGCGCGGGTGTGGCGCATACGCTGGTAGGCGTTCTCGCCGAGCTCGACCCGCGCGCCACCCCGCGCGACCGCGATTACGTCGTCGATCGTCAGATCACCACCATCGACCAGCACGACATCCCGATCAGCCATTCCGGCGGTCCCTTCTCATGTCCAATACACAACGCGGCGCTACTCTAGCATGCGCCAGTCAAGCCATCAGCCACACAATCCCAAGTAACACCACCCACGGCGCGACGACCCAGCCGGCAACTACCGTCATCCCAACCGGGATCGGCAGCCAGGCGACGCGCGGAGCGACGCGCCGGCCAATCCAGAGGTAGTAGAAGATCGACAGCGGGATCGCGGCAACCGCCCCAGGGATGATCAGCAGAAGGGCCATATCGCGCCGTTCATTCGCGGGAGCGAAACTCGGCGACGATCGCGTCGGACAGGTCGCTCGTGCTGGCGTGCCCGCCGAGATCGGGAGTGAGCGTCTCGCCACGCGCCAACACTGTCTCGATGCTATCGAGCAGCGCCGCGCCGAGCTCTTCCTTGCCGAGATGATCGAGCAGCATCTTGGCCGTCCAGATCTGGCCGATCGGGTTGGCGATTCCGCGACCGGCGATGTCCGGCGCAGAGCCGTGGACCGGCTCGAACATCGACGGGTAACGCCGCTCGGGGTTGAGGTTCGCGGCCGGCGCCATGCCGATCCCGCCCATCACGGCGGCAGCAAGGTCGGAGAGGATATCGCCGAACAGATTCGAGCCGACAACGACGTCGAAGGTGTCCGGGCGAGTGACGAAAAACGCCGCTAACGCGTCGATGTGGTACTGATCGCTTCGGATATGCTGGTAATCCGCGCCGACAGCAGCGACGACCTCATCCCAGTAGGGCATCGTAATGTTGATGCCGTTCGACTTTGTCGCCGAGGTCAGGTGGCCGCGACGCTTACCGGCCAGCTCGTAGGCATAGCGCACGACCCGCTCGACCCCCATTCGGGTGAAGACGGTATTCTGGATCGCCATTTCGGCCGGCGTGCCGGCATGGAGCCGGCCACCCATGCTCGAATACTCACCCTCCGAGTTCTCGCGGACGACAACGAGGTCGATGCTGCCGGCTTCCCGGTCGCGCAGGGGGGATCGCACGCCTCGTAGTAACCGCGCAGGGCGCAGATTGACATACTGCTGGAACGTCCGGCGGATCGGGATCAGGAGTCCCCAGAGCGAGACGTGGTCCGGCACCCCGGGATAGCCGACAGCGCCAAGAAAGATCGTCTCGAACCCGGCGAGCGTATCGAGGCCATCGGCCGGCATCATCTCCTGGCGTCGAGCGTAGTATTCGCAGCCCCAGGGGAACTCAGTGAAGTCGAACGCCAGCCCGCCGTCCAGCTCGGCCGCAGCTTCGAGGACCTTCACGCCCTCGGCGACGACCTCCGGCCCGATCCCATCGCCTGGAATCACTGCACAACTGACTCGCTCCATCGCTGCGTCCCCTCCCGCTTTGGCCAGCACAACCGCATCGCCCGAACACTATAGCGCGTGTCAGCAGCAGGATCGCACGACGCGCGTATCGACGGGCTTGGGGCTCGGCACGGCGGCAGGTCGGGTCGCAGGCAACCCTCGTCCGCCTTTCGGAATACAGGCTCCGGGATCATTGTTTATGGCAGCAGATTTGCGATTGTGCGTCTTGGCTGGCCGGGGCGTTTCGACCGCTTTTACCACGCACGTGGAATGCCGACCGGACACGACCTGGCATCGCAAAGGAGAAGCCGATGGGCTCACTCGGGACGGTTGTCGCAACGTTCCTGGCCTCGGCAGTCGAGGTCGTTGAAGTCATCACGATCCTGCTGGCGCTGGGGATCACGCGCGGCTGGCGCTCGACACTGGCCGGCGCGGCGGCGGCGCTCGTCATCCTCGCCATTCTGACCGCGATCCTCGGAACCGCGCTCCAGCGCTGGATCAACCTCTCGGCACTGCAGGTGTTCGTCGGCGCGTTGTTGCTGGTCTTCGGCCTGCAATGGCTCCGGAAGGCGATCCTGAGAGCATCCGGACTCAAAGCGCTACATGACGAAGACGCACTGTTCGCCGCGGAGGTGACGACGGCGCAGGGTGTGCCACTGGTGGCAGGGGAGTCAATCGACTGGTTCGCCGCGACTGTCGCTTTCAAGGGCATGCTGCTGGAGGGTCTGGAGGTCATCTTCATCGTGATGACAGCCGGGGTGGCCAGCGGGCATCTCGGCCAGGCGGCAATGGCGGCACTGGCCGCGGCGGTCATCGTCGGCGCGTCAGGCGTCGTCCTTCGCCGCCCGCTCTCTCGTGTCCCAGAGAACACGCTCAAGTTCGGGGTCGGGCTGCTGCTGACGACCTTCGGAACGTTCTGGGCTGGCGAAGGGCTGGGCATCCACTGGTTCGGCGGCGACCTGGCGCTGCTCTGGCTTCTGGCGGTCTATGCCGCGCTCGGATTGGTGGCGGTGCGTCAGCTGACCCGGCAGCAGAGTCTCGTTACAGCCCAGGAGGCAGCCTGATGCATGTGATTGTGCGGTTTCTGGACTTCCTGCGAGATTTCATCATCGGCGACGCATGGGAGATCGCTGCCGGCCTCGCGATCACACTCGTCGCTCTCGGGCTCATCTCGCACCTCTGGCGTGGCAGCGAAGTGCT
>Ga0073904_10004649_pt1 | contig 10171 bp, 12 predicted proteins | sample KloWWTrecipitate_FD_66668 | JGI IMG/M metagenome (GOLD analysis project Ga0073904, IMG submission 66668) | Active sludge microbial communities from Klosterneuburg, Austria, studying microevolution and ecology of nitrifiers - Klosterneuburg... | ecosystem: Engineered > WWTP > Aerobic digester >... | reverse complement strand
GGCGATCGCGGTGGAGGGGGTGTTTCTGACCCGCCTCTTGCGCCAGCAGGTGCGCGCGGAAATGGCGCTGTCGGCCGCCTCGGGCGCGCTGCATGATCTGATGCAGGCCTACTTTTCCCAATGGGGCTTGACGGCGGCGGAAGCTGATGTTGCGGGGTTCACCATCAAGGGCTATTCGATTGCCGAGATTGGGACGATGCGGCAGTCCGCTGAAGGGACGGTGAAAAGCCAGCTGAACGCGATTTATCGCAAAAGCGGTCTTGCCGGGCGCGGGCAATTGGTCAGCCTGCTGATCGAAGACCTGCTGAGCGGACCTTTGCCGGTCGCGGCCCCACCCGTTCCGTCCCGCACAAAGAGCACGCTGGATTGAGCGAAAATTTGCCCCTATAGTCCGCCCCGTGGTGCGGAAGGGGCAGTCTGACTTATGCAACGCATTGTTAAGGGGGCGGTTTTCGCCCTGTTTGCTTGGGCGGTGACGATGGCCGGTGGCGCCGATGCCGAAGGGCTGTGGCTGCCCAAGAAAGGTGCCAAGACCAGCCGTGGCGCGCTTTTGTCCCAACAACTTGCGGTTCTGGATACGCGTGCGGCCACACAATATGACCAATCCGTCCGGTTGACGCCCCATGGTAAGGCGGCGGCGGAGGCCGGCAACGAACCCACGGTCTTGCCGACCTATTCAGGGCGCCGAGGCGCCTATACGGACGCCGCGCGCGAGGCCGCCCGCCGTCACGGCATTCCCGAAGATCTGTTCTTGCGGCTCGTTCAGCAGGAAAGCGGCTGGAATTCCGGGGCCAGATCGAACAAGGGTGCGACAGGTCTGGCGCAGCTTATGCCGGAAACGGCCGCCCGGCTGGGCGTGGACGAGACCGACCCGCACCAGAACCTCGATGGCGGCGCACGATACCTGCGCATGATGTATGATCGGTTCGGCGATTGGAAACTGGCGCTGGCGGCTTATAATGCCGGGCCCGAAGCGGTTGAAAAATATGGCGGTATCCCGCCCTATGCCGAAACGACCAACTATGTAGCCCGGATCATGGGCGGCTGAACATTCTCAGTCCTCTTCGGGCGTCGGTGGCACATAACGCCTTTGCCCATGCCCGTCGGTCAGCATGTAGTCTCGCGGTATGCTCTTGGTCGATCGCCCCCAAAGCGACTGGGCCGCACGTTCGTGATGTGCAGTGAAGTCCGCGCTTGCGGCATAGATTTCACGCACTGCAAAGCGGACCGGATCCGCCATCGAACGAATGACCTCGAACGCGAGGCAACCGGGTTCGGCCCGGGTCAGGCGGATATGTTCGGGCAAGAGCGCGGCGACGCGATCGGCTTCCTCCAGCGAGCGGCAGATCAGAAAGCCGGTCAGAACCACATAGGATTGCAGCAGGGAGTGGACCGGATTGATGTCTGACATGTCCGCGCATCGCCATGAAAGGTCTGGGTGGGACCGATCATGGGGACGGTGCGCCTGACCGTCAAGCCGTCAAGCCGTCAAGACGCCCGCCGCATCAGTGCATAGGCCACCGCAGAACAGAGCGCCGCCGCGACCATCGCCGGCAAGGGCGTGCCATCGAATGCCAGACCAACCGGGCCGGCGATGACCACCGCAAGCACCGTGGATATGGCAGAAATGACCGAAGTCGCCATCCCGGCGATATGGCCCATCTTCTGCATTGCCAGCGCGTTGAGATTGCCGAAGGTGAAACCCGCGATGAAAAAGACGCTGTTGGCCCAGAAGAAGAAAGCCGCAAACGCCGCGTCGCCCTCAAGCAGGTTCAGCGCGAAAAGCGCTGCCATGCCCAGCGACAGGACCATCTGGATCAGATAGGCCCAGGCCGCCAACCGCCGCATTCCCACGCGCATCACCAATTTGCCGTTAACAAAAGATGCGGTGGCCGAAAAGGCGGCGATCAGCGCGAACCAGTAAGGAAACTGGGCGGCCCGCTCGTAGGTCACGTCGAAAATCTGCTGGATCGAGGACAAAAGCCCCATCATCTGGCCAAAGCCCAGAGTCATCACCGCCGTGTAAAGCCGCACGTCACGGTTCGCCAAAACCTCGCGCAGCCCTGACAGGATGAGTGTGGCCGAGAGCGGCCTGCGGGCGGGCGGGGCGAGGGTCTCGGCCTGTCGCACCCAGACCCAGGTCAAAGCGAACAGACCGAATGCGATGAAGGCCAGGAAGATGGCCCGCCAGCCCGCGAAAGCGATCACGAACGTGCCGATCATCGGGGCCAGCGCGGGCACCACCATGAAGACCATCATTACGAATGACATCACTCGCGCCATGTCGCGGCCTTCGTAAAGGTCGCGCGACAGCGCCACACCGGCAATGCGCGGGCCTGCGGCCCCCAACCCTTGCAAGGCGCGCGCCAGCAACAGAAGTTCCAGGCTCGGGGCGATGCGGGCCAGGGCAGAGCCGGCGACATAAAGCAAAAGCCCGCCGCCGATCACCGGCTTGCGCCCGAACGCATCCGATAGCGGCCCGGCAAAAAGCGTACCCACCCCCATGCCAAGGATGAAGGCCGACAAGATCAGTTGCGCGCGGTTTGGCGCGTCGGGCGTCAGCTCTGTGGCGATCGCCGGGAATGCGGGCAGCATCGCGTCGATGGAAAAGGCGATGGTCGCGAACAGCATCGCCAGCATCGCGGTGAATTCGAATTGTCCCAGACGCGGCGCAGAAACGCTCGGGCCGGGCAGGGCGGGCTGGCCCGTGTCGTCGGGATGTGTCACTGCGTCTGCCCCTTCGTCTGTGCGATCAGGTCGTCGATCAGACCAGCCCACAGGTCGGTTGGTTGCGCGCCCTGCACTGCATGCCGGTCGGCAATGATGAACGTCGGCACGGAATTCACCCCGCGCGATCGGGAATGGGCGACGCGACCCGCGATTTCGGCCCGGTCGGCGTCGGTGTCCAGAAGCCGTGCCAACATCGCGCGGTCCAGTCCGACATCGGCCGCCAGATCGGCAAGGGTCGTCTTGTCGCCAATATCGCGCCCCTCGCGCCAATAGGCCCGGAACAGCGCCGACACCATTGGGGTCTGACGCCCCTCGAGCCCGGCCCAATGGATCAGCCGGTGCGCATCAAGCGTATTCGGTGCGCGTTTGATGGCCGGCAGGTCAAAGACCACCCCGGCCTTTTCGGCATGGGCCAAAAGTGGTTCATGCACGCGCACGATATTTTCTCGGCTGCCGAACTTGGCGGCCATGTAGGCCTGACGGTCCATACCTTCGGCCGGAAGGTCGGGGTTCAGCTGGTAGGGATGCCATTCGATCTGAAACGGATGATCGGGCCGGGATTCAAGCGCGCGGTCAAGATAGCCTTTGCCCACATAGCACCAGGGACAGGCGACGTCCGAGATAATATCAAGTTTTATCATGTCTTTATCGTCCATTTTTCGCGTAGAATACGGCGGTTGACCTTGCCCGTTGCAGTCAGCGGCAATTGAGGCAGTCGTTCATACTGTCGGGGGCACTTGTAGGGGGCGAGGACAGTTTTTGCATGGGCGGCAAGCGCCTCGGGCGTGGCCGGGCCGGTGAAGAAGGCGCCGATAATCGTGCGACCGGGGCCAAGCGACAGCTCGCAAGCCGCCACGTCGCCCGCGCCGTCACAAGCCGCCAGCGCGGCCTCGACCTCTTGCGGGGCGACGCGGTAGCCACCGGCATTCGTCATCTCATCCGCCCGGCCCAGCGTGCGAATGCTGCCGTCAACGTTCATTTCGCCCATGTCGCCGGTCAAGAACCAGTCGCCCGCGAACTTGTCCGCCGCTTCCGCCTCGGCCCCGGCATAGGTCAGGAACAGACCGGGGTCGGTGTGATGAATGCCGATGACACCTGCGGTGCCGCGCGGCACGGACGCGCCATCGGGGCCAAGAATGGCGACCGTGCGGCCGGGCTGTACGCGGAGCGCAGCTTCGCCCGAGGCGGGCGAGGCGGACAGGAAGGTGGAACATTCCGACAGGCCAAAGGCTTCGTAAAGCGGCTTGCCGGTTGCCGCTGCCCATGCCGCGCGCACCGGATTGGACAGGGCTTCGCCCGCCGTCAACCCATGACGCAGGCGCGGCAGGTCAAGGCTGGGATGGGCCTTCAGCATCTGCCGGTAAACGCCCGGCGCAGCGGCAAAAAGCGTTGCATCGAAGCGGCGCAGATAAAGCGGTAGCTGGGCGGGCGTGGTGCCCGCCGCCGGGATTAGTGCTGTTGCGCCAATTGTCCATGGATCGAAAAGCCCGGTCCCCAGCGTGAAGGTCCAGTTCATCGCACCGGCGTGCAGAACCCGGTCGCTCTCCGTCAACCCATACCAGCCGTCGCGCATCATCTGCCGCGCCCAGATTGCCCGATGGGCGTGAAGTACTGCGCGCGGTGCGCCGGAAGTGCCGGATGTATAGACCAGATAGGCCGGGCGGTCCGGCGGGCCAAGGGCGAAGGCACCCTCCCGCCCGTCGGCCAGTCCGCGCATCTCTGCTGTGGTCAGAACCGGGCAGGGCGCGTCGGGCAGGCTGATCCCCGGTGCGGCGATGATCAGTTCGGGAGCGAGCGTCTGACACAGCCGGGTGACTTCTGGCCCGGTCAGGCCAGCGGGCGCGGCAACCGGCAGATGGCCCGCACCGACCGCGCCCAGGAAGGCCAGAGGGAAGTCGACAGAATTGTCGATGCGCAAGAGAATCTTAGCGCCGGGCGACAGGCGCTGCGCCGCAAGGCCCCCGGCGATCCCGCGCACCGCGCGCACCAGTCGGCCATAGCTCCAGCGTTCCGCGCCAGAGGGGCGCAGAAGCTGCAAGGCGATCTTGTCGGGCAGTGCATCGGCGCGCGCCAGCACGTGGGCCGCCAGATTGAACGGGGCAGGACAGGCCGGCCAGGCCGTGGATCGTATTTCCGAAAGCATGGGCAAACGGCTACCCCTCGCGCGGGTCAGTTGCAAGAACCCACCCGCGCGCGCTAAAGCACAGGCGGCTCTGCCCGGACGAACAGGATCTGACCATGGACCGATCAAAACTCCTCCGCTTTCAGCGCGACGCTGGCCCCGATTCCGCGCCCGAACCGCTTGATCTGGGCAAGCGCGTGCGCGATCTGCGCAAGGCGCACGGCTGGACGCTGGAACAAGCCGCGGGGCAGGCGGGGCTGGCGCGATCAACCCTTTCGAAGATCGAAAACGGCCAGATGTCGCCGACCTATGAGGCGCTGAAGAAACTGGCCGATGGGCTGAAGATCTCCGTGCCGCAGCTTTTCACCCCACCGACCGAGGCCAAGGCAAACGGTCGCATGGCCCTGACCCGCACGGGCGAGGGGCTGCCGCATCCGACGGTGACCTATGAGCATGAAATTCTGGCCCATAGCCTGACCCAGAAGCGGATGCTGCCCTACCGCGCCCGCATCCGCGCCCGCAGCCTTGACGAATTCGACGGCTGGGTGCGGCACGACGGAGAAGAATTCATGCTGGTGCTGACGGGGGTGGTGCGGCTTTATACCGAATTCTACGAACCGGCCGAGCTGAAGCGCGGCGACAGCGCCTATTACGATGCCTCAATGGGGCACAACCTCATCTCACTCAGTCAGGACGATGCAACGGTTCTATGGGTGACGAGCAAAAGCTGAGTTGATGTCCAAGCTGATGTCAGGCGTGGCCGTCGTCACCGAACCGCGAATCATCGTCGCTTTCATCTTCGCCATCGGCCACGTATTTGGCCGAAAGGTTGATGGAATGATTGTCGTGGCGGGGGTCCATGATCACGTCTGACGGCAGTTCGCCCGACAGCCATTCAAGAATTTCCTCGCGCGCCTCGCCCGGCGATTGGCCGGAAAGATCGGCAATATAGCGCACGAATGCGTGCTGATCGCCGTCGATACCGTCCAGTTCAACTTCATCAGCGTCCGGCCAACGGTCCTGGATCGCGTCAAAGAAGGCCGGCCAGTTTTCCGAGACATGGTGCCATTTCATGCTTCACCTCCGGGCCGGGTCTTTCCCCCAATGTGTGCCCGAATGATCAGCGAGAAAAGAGCCTTGGCAACAAAATCGCAGCAAGGATGGCAGCAACCAGTTGGGCCACGACATAAGCGGGTACGTTCGTGGCCGCTATGCCGGTGAATGTATCGGAAAAAACCCGTGCAAGGGTCACGGCCGGATTGGCGAAGCTCGCCGACCCGGTGAACCAGAAGGCGGCGGCGATCCATGCCCCGACCAGCGCCGGGGTCTGGGCGGGCGTGTGCCGGGTCGCACCGGCGATGGTCAGGCACAGGCCGAAGGTCGCGACGAATTCCGACAGGTAAAGCCCACCGCCGCTGCGCGCGGTTGTCGCTAACTGGAACAGATCTTGTGCGAACATCGCATGTGTCAGCGGCACGGCGAGCAGAGCGCCCGTAACCTGAACCAGCACATAGGCCCCGGCCATGGCTGCGCCGATCTGGCGGGTCAGCAGCATGTAAAGCGTCACTGCCGGGTTCATATGGGCGCCGGACAGCGGGCCGAAGATGGTGATCAGCAGATACAATATCAGCCCGGTTGCGAAGGCATTGGCAAACAGCGTCAGCGCGAGCGTGCCGCCCGCCAACCCCATGCCCATGATCCCGGTGCCGATCCCGCACATCACCAGGATCAGGGTGCCCAACCCCTCGGCCAGCAGCTTCGCACTCATCCAATCGACCCGATCCGGGTCAGCGCGGCCTGAAGGCCGGCACGGTCAAGCGTCTCCGGCCGCGCTGCCAGAAGGGCATTGGCGCGCGCCAGCAGTTTGCCATAAGCGGTTTCGAAAGCGGCGGGCTGGTTGGCCGGTGCGGCGGCGGCAGGATCCTCGACACCCCAATGGGCCCGCACCGGCGCACCCGGCCAGAAGGGACAGGTCTCGCCCGCTGCCGATCCGCACACCGTGATGACGGCATCCATCACCGGCGCATCCGGCGCCGCAAATTCATCCCAGCTTTTCGAGCGCAAACCCTCGGTCGAGTAGCCCCGTTCCGCCAGCAGGCGCAACGATTGCGGATGGACCTGTCCCGCCGGTTTTGACCCGGCGGAAAAGGCGCGAATGCCACCCGCCGCGCCATGGCGGTTCAGGATGCTTTCCAAGAGGATCGAGCGGGCAGAGTTGCCCGTGCAAAGGACAAGTATTTTCATCGCGCCGATCTAAGCGCGCCGTGTAACAGCGCTGTGACGTCAGTTCAGAATGTCTTGCGTTGCGCGCGCGCCGCCCGAGATATCCTCGCCCAGCCCGGCGACAGTATTGCAGGCAGCCATGCCCGCCAGAAGCACCAGAAGCAGAATTTTTTTCATCGGATCACTCCTCATACCACCAGACCTCGGGCTGGAAGCCCGGCCAGTCGCCATATAGCGGAAGCCTTTCGGGATGGTGAAGATGTTTCGAATAGGCCAGACGCGAAACCTTGGAATACCATACCGGAATGATGTAGCGCCCGCCCAGAAGCACCCGGTCAAGCGCCTGGGTCGCGATGGTGAAATCGGCCGGATCGGTTGCGCCGACCATCCGCGCGATCATCGCTTCGGCAGCGGGGGAATTCATGCCCATCAGGTTGCGCGTGCCGGGCGCTTCAACCCCGGCCGATCCCCAGTAAAGCGTCTGCTCGTTGCCGGGGGAGAGCGACAGAGCCAGCGTATGCCAGGTCATGTCGAAGGCATAATTTGTCACCCGTTCTTTCAGTTGCGGGCCATCGACGGTTGTGACCGTCGGCGTTATGCCCAGAAGCTTCAGCGCCTCCACATAGATACTCACGACCGCTTCGGGGTCCGCTGCTCCTGCGGCCAGAAGGATGTCAAAGGTGAAGGGTTTGCCGTCGGCGCTCTTCATGACGCCATCCTGAACCGTCCAGCCCGCTTCCTCGAAAAGCTTCATGGCCTTGCGGATGTTGCCGCGATCCGTCGAATTGGCGGGGTCGCTGATCGGCAGATCATAGCCTTCCAGCGTGCCGGGGATGAGGTCTGACGCAAAAGGCTGCAAGAGTTCCGCCACCCGTCCCGCCGCGGGTCCATGATCGGTGCCGAGCGTGGAGTTCGAGAAATAGGACGTGATGCGCGGCTCGGTTCCGCCATTCATCGTCTGGTTGGTGAATTCGAAGTTGAACGCCAGGATCATCGCTTCGCGCACGCGCCAGTCTGCGAAGATCGGATTGCGCATGTTCATCACCAGCCCGGTGATGCCGGAGGGGCGCGAGTGCGGCAGCTCTTCCAGAACGACGTCGCCAGCGGTAACGGCGGGAAAGCCATAATTCGTCTGCCACTTTCTGGCATTGGTTTCGCGGTAGGTGTCGATATCGCCAGCCGTAAAGGCCTGGAAGGTCACATCCGCGTCAGAGAAATATTCATAACGGATCTCATCGAGGTTTTGGCGCCCCTTGTTCAGCGCCAGATCCTTGCCCCAATAGTCGGGGTTGCGGCGGTACACGAGGCTACGGCCAGGGTCGACGTTTTCGATCAAATAGGGGCCGGACCCCACCGGGACCGCAAGGCTGCTGTCTTCGATGTTATTGCCGTCCCACGCCGCCTTTTTCAGGATCGGCCTGAGGCCCATCAAAAGCGCAAGCTCCCTGTCCGGTACAGCGAAGGTAATCTTCACCTTGCGCTCGCCGGTGGCTTCGATCTTTGAAACCTTCTTCCAGGCGGTCTGATAGCGGGGCGCGCCAAGGGTGCCGAGCGTCTCCATGCTCCAGATCACATCCGCGACCGTGACCGGACTGCCGTCCGAAAACTCCGCTTCGGGACGCAGGGTGAACTCGACCCAGGTCCGGTCCTGATCCGTCTCTATCGATTCGGCCAGAAGACCGTAAAGCGTGAAGGGTTCGTCGATCGAGCGGCCCATGAGTGACTCATAGGTAAAGGTCGTGATGCCTTCGGCCACCGTGCCCTTGATCGAGAAGGGATTGAGGCTGTCGAAACCACCGTTTACGCCCAATCGTAAGATTCCGCCCTTGGGCGCATCGGGATTGGCGTAGGGCAGGGCCACAAAATCGGGTGGGAGAGCGGGTTCGCCATACATAGCTATGCCATGTTGAGGAGCGGCCACCCCTTGGTCCGCCAGCAACATCAGAGCCAGAATCGGACCCGAGGCCCACGACCGTTTCCACCAAGCCTGCGACATCCGCCCCTCACATGTTATTGTCTTGACTGGCGCGGACAGTAACCGCTTAGGCGGCCCATTTCAAACTTTTCGCTTGGACAACCGGCAGCTTACCGCGTATAACGGACGCACTGCTCGATAGGTTTCTTGCCTGTATGAAACCTGCCTCAATAACTGAACGCCCGCCTTGTGCGGGCGTTTTTTTGTTTTGCTGTTGGCTGGCTTGCGTACGAATCGGCCTGTTCGCCGACCCGAGCTTTTTGGGTTTCCCATTTGCACACGCAGCATCTATCTTCGCCAGAGCAGCATCCGGCGTAGGCCGGGCGATTGGGATAAGGGGTTTGGACATGCTTTCAGGCAAGCGCGCGATCATCACCGGATCGAATTCCGGCATCGGGCTGGGGGTTGCGGAGGAGTTAGCCCGTGCCGGAGCCGACATCGTGCTCAACTCGTTCACCGACCGGGGCGAAGATCACGATCTGGCTGCGGCTCTGGGCAAGAAGCATGGTGTGACAGCGCGTTATATTAAGGCCGACATGTCGCGGGGTGACGAGTGCCGGGCTCTTGTCGCTCAGGCCGGCGGCTGTGACATCTTGATCAACAATGCCGGTATTCAACATGTCTCGCCCATCGAAAGCTTTCCGCCGGAAAAATGGGATCAGATCATTGCTATCAATCTTACATCGGCCTTCCATACCACCGCTGCCGCCCTGCCGGGGATGCGGACAGCAGGCTGGGGGCGGATCATCAACATCGCCTCGGCCCACGGGCTGACCGCATCGCCCTTCAAATCCGCCTATATCGCCGCCAAACATGGCGTGGTCGGCCTGTCCAAGACGGTGGCGCTTGAGGTTGCGGGGCAGGGGATCACCTGCAATGCAATCTGCCCAGGCTATGTGTTAACGCCCCTGGTCGAGGCGCAGATTCCCGATCAGATGAAAGCCCACAACATGGACCGCGAAACCGTGATCCGCGAGGTGATGCTGGATCGTCAGCCCTCGCGCCAGTTCGCGACGGTCGAACAGATCGGCGGTACGGTGGTGTGGCTGTCTTCGCCTTCCGCCGATCAGGTGACGGGCACGACGATCAGCGTCGATGGCGGCTGGACCGCGATGTGACGA
>Ga0073904_10004647_pt1 | contig 10173 bp, 8 predicted proteins | sample KloWWTrecipitate_FD_66668 | JGI IMG/M metagenome (GOLD analysis project Ga0073904, IMG submission 66668) | Active sludge microbial communities from Klosterneuburg, Austria, studying microevolution and ecology of nitrifiers - Klosterneuburg... | ecosystem: Engineered > WWTP > Aerobic digester >... | reverse complement strand
CGGGGGTTGGTGCGCAGGTAGCGGGCGAACACCGTGCGCGACAGATGCAGGCGTTCCCGCAGGGCGAGCAATTCTTCCGCGCTGATCTCCGGGGCCGGCATCATCTCCACCTCGTGCGTGCGCAGCGTGCGCTTGCCGGCGCGCGCCTCGGCCAGGGCATCGAAGCCCTCTGCAATCTCGGCAAACAGGTTCCGCTTTTTCATCGTATCGCCTCCAGTTCCCGCTTGAGCATGTCCTTGAGGAGCTTCCTCTCCTTGGGGCTCAAGTCATCCATCTCGTCCTTGTCGTACAGGGGGTAGAGCCAGAGCTGTCGCCCGGCTTCACACCCATCCGTCGAAGTAAAAATGTGTGCAACACATTTAGACGGATGAGGCAGGGATTTATTGTCGATTATCCTGATCTGGATAAATTATCCATTCCAGGATAATCCCCAATAATCGATAGTCCCGCTACCCGCGCCCCGCCTTTTCCGAAGAAACGATTAGCGAACTAGGGTCGGCCGCCGCCCCCTGATCGGCCTTCCGATCCTGGAAAGTGCCTGGGACGGGGCGGACATATTGGTCTTGGGTCTGCGTGCGAATTCCGATGAAACCCGCCACCCGTTCCGATCCAAAGTCGGCCACGGTTTCCGATGGCCAGCAGCCAGTGACTTAGTTGCTACAGACCAAGCTCGCTGTGCGAGCCAAGCCGAACGAGTTGCAACGTCGCATCATCTGGCTTTCGATAGATCAGCACCAGGTCGGGCTTGACGTGACAATCCCGATGATCCTTCCACTCGCCCGTAAGCGCATGGTCACGGTGCCGAGGATCTAGCGGCTGATCGCTTGCCAGAGCCTCCAAGACCGGCTCCAAGTCGGCATCGAGTGTTGCCCGATGCTGGCCCTTAGCCTCGCGTTTGTAGTCGCGCCTGAATTGGCCGGTCGGGTCAATCTTCCGCATGCAGGTCCGCCATCAACGCCCCAACGCTATCGAAGCTCTTGAGGTTGCCGGCGCGTGCCTCGCGCATGGCTGCGATGGTGGTTTCGTTCGGAATCAAAGGCTCGAACGGCAATGCCTTCTCGCGGGCGACGCGGGTCAGCATGATGCGGAAAGCGTCGGAGACGGTCAGCCCCATTGCCGCAAGAACGGCGCTTGCCTCTTCCTTTATGTGCTCGTCGATGCGCGCACGAACAACAGTATTGTTAGTCATGATTCATTCCTTCTAGTAAGTGAGCTACATTGTAGCCCAAAACTAACCATCCTGCCACGGCGAACGCCCCTTGGCGGGTATTGAGTGGAACGCCTGGCCGACTTTGGACCGGAATCAGTGGCAGGTTTGCATCGGAATGGGTGGCTGATTTGGGGTGGAATACGCACTGCGGAAACAGTCCCGCAAGCGCTCGATCTCACCCTGAATATATTGCTCTAGCGCGTGACTGGTATCCATAAGTCGTTTTCAAGTTAATGCTGAAGTAAATAATATAACGTAATTCATTGATTTCATTACGTCACATTAGCTGTTTTTGACATTACGACTATAATGTAGAATATTTGCATCGGGCCTAAGTTGAAGAAATACTGAGGTTTAGATCACGTTGGGTTGGAGGTAAGAAATGGCGGATTCGCTGTTGGTTCCGGTACCGTTCGACTTGGTACACCTGCCAGCCGATCTCGATGGTAGTGACGGAAGCAATCGTGCCGTCGGAAAACCAGCTCAGATTGCCGCTGGCAACGATAAATTGGCCATTCAGGCCTGGCTAGCGCGATTCATCGATACCAAGACAACTTTCGGGAATTACCGCAAGGAAGCGGAACGTCTTTATCTTTGGGCGGTTTTTCAACTTGGGAAACCAGTCTCATCGCTGACCCATGAGGATTTCCTGATCTATCAACGCTTCCTGCTGAATCCCCAGCCTCGAGAAAAATGGGTGGCCGGTGGCGGCAAGAAGCATCCTCGGGATGACGCGCGCTGGCGTCCGTTCTACGGACCGCTCTCGCCCGCCAGCCAGCGCCAGGCGATGGTCATTCTCAATGTGATGTTCTCCTGGCTGGTTGAGGCCGGTTATTTGGCTGGGAATCCACTTTCCTTGTCCCGTCATCGCGCCAGGAAGGCAAAGCCGCGGATTACCCGTTACCTGGATCCCGAGCTATGGCTAGAGGTCAAGGCATATATCGACGCGATGCCCAAGGAGACGAATCGGGAGCGGGCACATTACTTCCGGGTTCGATGGCTTTTCACCCTCCTCTATCTAGGTGGGCTTCGGATCTCCGAGGTCGTGGAAAACACCATGGGGCGCTTCTTTTGCCGGCGTGACAAGGACGGCGATGAACGCTGGTGGCTGGAAATTTTGGGTAAGGGGGAAAAGGAACGGCTGGTGCCGGCAACCAACGAAATGATGATCGAATTAGCCAGGTATCGACGGGAAGTGGGTTTATCCCCCTACCCTTCCCCCAATGAGGAAACACCTCTGGTGCTATCCATTGGGAAATCGCGCGAGAGGCTAACGCGGGCAGCACTGCATGTCACTGTGAAGAAAGTTTTTGATGGGGCTGCAGATCGGTTACGCCAACGCGGCGATGACTACGCAGCTCGTGCCGATCTACTTGAGCACGCCTCTGCGCATTGGCTTAGACATACGGCAGGTTCGCACATGGCCAATCAGCAGATCGATCTGCGTCTTGTGCGGGACAATCTAGGGCACGAATCTCTTAGCACGACGAGCCAGTATCTCCATGCCGATGATGATCGTCGCCACAAGGAAACCGAACAGAAACACCGCATTGGTTGGTAACACCCTGGAGGCGCAAAAATCGCGAAGGCGTTCAACAAGGAAACACCGCTTCTCGTTGTTTCAGGCATGCCGCAACCGGAAATGCATAGACCTTAGATTTCCATTTTCACATTTGACGACCATCGCGAGCCATCAGGAAGATAGGTGTGTGCTGTAGCAACCAGTTGTCCGCTTGTGCCAATTTTCACGATCAACAGCACCACGAAGTTGGCGCCAACAGTGTCGTCCTGAATGATCTCCTGCATCGATACATCATCTCTTCTGCTCGGAATCGGGTCAAACAAAGGGTGCGAATGCCATTCACCGATGTAGTTGAACCGAAGATAGTTATGCTCAGTTTTCTTGAAGAATGCGTGCATCTGAACTAGAGCATCTTCTATGCGTCGCAGGAATGAAGCGAATGAGCCTCGGCGATGCACTGTTATTTCACGAACAGCAAACTCGCTCGCACCGACATGCTCTCCCATCAGGATTCCACCAATCTCCCGATGCTTTGCTTTCGTCAGCGCGGTTAGAATTCTCTCGGCTTGTTCACGCGGCAGGATCACGGTCAGCACTATTGGCCTCTTCGAAGATCTTTAGCAATGCCCTGACCGCCGCATGACAATCTGCGTCGCTTCCCGTTACCTTTTCAGTATCCCAACCATCGCCTTGGACATCGATCGGGTGTGTATCGAAAGGCGCCTCGAAGATCCACTCCCTACGCATCCCGATTAGGTAGGCCGAGTAAGGGAAATCGCCAGAGTCATTTTGCAAAGCTGTATCAAGCGCCAAGCGCGTTAGTGCGGTGGCGACAAATCCTACATCGCCATCATGTGCTAACAGCGGCTGCTCCTGCTCCACATCATATCCTGCAGCATTTTGATAGGGTGCCGGTGGAAGCGTAGCAAGGTGAGTGTGGATCGCATCACGAACAGCAAGAGGATTTGGATCGAAGCCTGGACGTGCGCGTGCGATCAATCCACCGTAGCCGCCTGCAAACACCTCACCCCAGCACAGCGGTTTTCTGTACTGTTTCGCTATAGCCGCTAGTAACAAGAAAACCTCTGAATTGGCTGTCGCGTCGATTAATAGGTCACAGTTGGACAAGTCTTTTAGCGTAGTCGCTGCTGTTAATCCAGACTCCTGCCCGGCCAACCGGGTCATTTGTGTGTCAACCTGAACGCCAGGAGCGATCAACGTCAGCGCTTCCTGCACGGCTTCAACCTTGTGCACGCCCACAAAAGCCCAGGAAAGCTCATGGCGGTCCATATTGCCTGGGGCAAGATAATCGTCGTCAACAAGCAGAAAACGCCGAACTCCAGACCTGGCCAACGAAATGGCGATCTTGCTACCGATAGAACCCATACCAACGATACCGATGCGAAGCGTGGCCAGCTTGTCATGGCCCGCTGGCAACCGAACTTTGGCGGGTTGCGGCGAGATGACTGTGAACTCACTCAATCCCGGCTGATCTCCGGCTTCAACAAAGAAGGTCCGAAGCGAATCAGGCTCTGTTCCAAGCAACGCGATCATTCTGGCTTTGTATTTCCCTTCTTCTTGCACGAGGACATTGCCTGTCGGCAAGCCGGCATCCGTCAATGCTTGGATCAACTCGTCTGCCGAGGTGATCGATGCCTTCCTGTTGAATGAGTCACTCCTGAAAAGCCACCCCTCACCCGCGAGAGAGAAAAAGTGCGCCGAATCGGAAATCCCAGCAGGGAGATCGGGCACCTTATGCATGACCTCATACGCATCGGAAACCTCCGGCACAAACATGACAATCGTGAGTTTCGCACCTAGGCTGTATAACTTTGCCGTCTTGAATGCGGTTACCGACGGCAACTGCAATGCCAGCCAAGCACGGAAAAGCTCAGGGGTGGCGACAAATCGCTGCCTTGTACTGCGCATCGCCTGACCATCCGTGAGCCGATGCGCAGACGGCACAACCCTTGGCTGTTCGGGATGTTGTTCATTGCTCAGCAACTCATATGCGCTTCGGATCATGTCCGCGCCTGAGATTTGGGGTTGCCAATTGTCGGCGCGCCACTGCAGGCACAAGGAGCCCCCGTCGCCATATTGATGTGCAGACCAGCGCTCGGATGAATCCCGCGGACGGATGTAGGGAGGAGAGTGCGGGAACATGTCTGGATACGTCATTCGCCCCGCAAAAATGCGTCCGTGGACAGCGAAGTCGAGGTCGACCGCGATCAAACCTCCGTCGGCGATTGTCCAGACTGTTGTCAGCCAGTCCACCTGGCTCTCAAGACATTCGATCTCGCTGCGTTCCCGCAGGAAACGCGCAGGATCGTCCATGGCCCATTTCATTAAGCGAAGCCAGACGATTTGTTCGGAGTCACTGGCTTATTAGGAAACGTGGGGCCGGCTGCTACTGCTGCCGCCGGACGCAACAAAGACTTGGCTGCAGATTCGTCCTTGGCTGCCTGGTTGCTAAAGTAGTCAGTGTTGAACACTGTATCCCACGCCTTGCATACCTTCTTGCGCGTGCAGTCGTGCTCGTCGAGCACCTTGAGCGTCTCGATCGCATCGTTAAGGCAATCACGGAAGAAGGCAACACTCTCATCACCCGCTTCGGCCAGGTTTGTATTTGTATACACTGGATGCACGATCCGCAGGCTGAGTGCCAATTTAGTCTGAATGGCCTTCCATGTCTCGCGCAAGGCATCATCATCTTGCTCCAGCGCCGAAACAAAGTGGTCAACGATCAACTTCGTGATGCAGATGCCACTGGTAGTCTTACTCTTCCACGTGGAGCGGCTGCGGGCCATCTTCTTGGTCAGCTTTGTGACCCGGCGCAATTGGCTGGTATCTGCATCGCCCGCCTTGAGTTCCGTCCCGACAGCATCGTTATACCAGCGCGTCACCTTGCGCGCATCGGATTTCACCCAGTTGTCACCACTCGCAAGTTCGTACTCGACGACTTCGTTGCCACTAGCGTCCTTTGAACGGACTATCCTATAAACGGGTATATCGATGTGATAACCCTCCGGATATTTTTGTCGCACACAATTAGTCTTGACGATCGCATCGTAAGCAAGTCGCTCATCCTTCAGAGCATCACGGACCCGCTGGCGAGCACCACGTGCGTCGAGATGATTGCCGTTTGCATCTTTGAGATCGTCCTTCTCAAAATACACACCATCGTCGATATCGTAGTCGGAGTCGTCATCTTGGACCATTGTTCTCATCGCATACGACCCCTGTGAGCTGAACTCTTTAGGGAGCGTCTTGCCGGCCTTGGTCAGCCCATTGCGCAACCGAGTCCGGCCATTGTCGCGTCGGTCGCGCATCTCCTTTTGATCGTCATTCGACAAAGTCACCTCATCCGTGTGGTACCCCTTCATTTCCTTGTTGCAATCAATTGTGCTCATCGTGTATCACCTCGTACTATTGGCGACCGTGGTCTGCCGTGTTCGTTAATGCTTCTCGGAACGCTTTCATCCGACTATCTGATTCTGTCGTCGCCCAAGCAAAGTCGACATCGGAAATGGCTTGTCGTGCAAGTGCGTTAAGTACCTTCGGACGAGCATCGTCCATGTTCTGCAGATAATCTTGAAGTTCCCTGGATGGGCATTGCGCCGGCATCCGGTAGGCGAAACTGCTATCACCCCTTAGTTCCGCAATCTTGGTCGCGATATAGCCGAAGGCGACCGCCTGCGCGTTCATGCTTGCAGCGATAGCCTTGATGCCGCCACTCCACCCCCACGCGCCACGATGCAGTTTTCTTGCACTCAGTTCTTCGCCTCCCTGTACCGGAAGCGTGCCTAGCATGTAAAGGTGGATTGGGCGGTCCTTTTCTCCTCGTCGTTCCAGAATCTCATTCGCCTCAATCATTCCCACTACTCCCGGATTATTCGCCCAGAGCCCACCATCCACATAATCCACAGTGGCCCCACCACCGTCCGGCTCAGTCAGTCGCGCAACGGATCGCAAAATCGGCGCTGCACTGGTCGCCATACATGCGTCCACCAATAGCCGATTGTTGTCTCGCCCATTGAGGCGGTCCATATGCGGAGTCTTGAAAACCGTAGAGGCGTGGCGATTTAGATCAACTGCCGTTATGGCTAAGCCTATCCTGCGACGCGCATAGGCCTGCCCCATTGTTTCCGCCCCAAAAGTGTCTGTGAGCACCTCCCGCAATTTCTCGTTACCTGACGCGAGAGCGGAAAATTGGCCTCGCACGAACTTGCCCAGGACTGGAACCGTACGCAAGAACTGGCGAGGGAATATCCTCTTCCCGTGGACTTGATATAGATTCAGCACTTGGGTCAGTGGTGTGCCTGCCGCCAAGGCACAAGCCACGATCCCGCCAGTGCTGGTCCCCACCAGCAAATCGAAAGCTCGCCCAGGGTCAATCTCTCCACCCCCAGAAACCCTGATCCGCTGAGCGAAAGTGTTCAGGTAAGTGGCCTGATAGACGCCACGCATGCCTCCGCCATCGAGGCAAAGAACTCGAAATGGAGTTGCAGTCCCCATATCTGCCTACAGTAACCCTATTAATGATTTAATATGGTATCCACATCACATATTTCAAGGGGGGAATCTGTCCGTCTGCCGATAAACGCAGAGGGCCAAGAGGCAAACGGGGCCATTTGCCGTCAACATGACGAACCTGAAGTTGTCCTATTCACAATAAGATTGGCAATAGTCAGATAACCTAAAATTCACTGCTCCTTTGGCATTATCGCCCAAACGGCTCCGATGGCATTTATAGCAGACTATCACTGAACGCTTCCCTACTTCCCCCCCCTCGAACCTCAGCTGGCTTAAGTCATTGGCATGGCCACTGGCCGCTATAAAATGTGGAAGAGATGACCGTAAATATCACGCGACGGCATAGGGCACACTTAACCGTCTATTCGTCGCCGCTGAACGCCGTTTCCTCCCAACCCGGAGACAATATAGCTTTTCTCTAATAATCGCGCTTGCAAACAATCCGCGCTACTGGCGAGGTTCTCCAGTAGCCGGTAGAATCGCACCATGAAAAGAACAAACTCGCAGGCCGGCTGCGTCGCCCACTTTTCAGGGCACGAGACCTTTCCGCTCCGGCAAATGTGGCTCAAGAAGGCATTTGACCGGGCCGATTCCGATTTGAAAGTCCCCAAATCCACATTCTCCGACGACAGAGCGATCTCAGAGTTCGGTGTCGGCAAGAACATGGTGGCGGCAATCCGCCATTGGGCGTTGGCCTGCGATGTTCTGCGCGACGATTTGCCTGGCGCATACTCTGTGTCGCCGACTGCGATTGCCATTTTCACTAACGGGGGATTGGATCCCTACTCCGAGAATTCCTCCACGGCTTGGTATGCCCATTGGTGGCTTGCCGGCCGGGGCAACCGCGCCACGACTTGGTCTTGGCTCTTCAACCACGTCACGATGCCTACGTTTTCCCGTGACGACCTAGAAGCCCCGTTGGCCGACTATGCCCGCCGCATCGAACCCAAACGCAAGCTCTCCGTCTCCACGCTCTCGCGCGACATCGAAACCTGCCTTCGCAGCTACGCCCCACGCTCTGCAGGAGGCTCGCCTGAGGACTTCGCCGAGCCGATGCTCGGGGAGCTCGGGCTCATCAGCGAGGAGCGCAAAGGGCACTTCGCGTTCCGGCGCGGCCCCAAGGCGACGCTGCACGACGCCATGTTCGCCTACGCCCTGCTCGACTATTGGGACAGGACATCTCCGAGCATCAGCTCCATGGCATTCGAGACGATTGCCTACGGGGAAGGCTCGCCGGGCCGTGTGTTCAAGCTCGACGAGGACTCCGTCGCCGAGCGCCTGTTCGCGCTCGACGAGCTGACCGGCGGCCTCCTCTCGTGGACCGACACCGCAGGCCTCAGGCAAGTCCATAGGAAAAGCTTTAAGAACGACGGCTTGCCCGCGCTGATGATTACGAAATCCTATGACTGAGGCTCAGAATCTGATGCTTTCGGACATCGTCCGGATCTCGCGCCACTACCAACGCTCGATTCGCATCGATATCGACTTGGGGCGACCTGACGCGTTGGAGGGATACATCTGTCATGGAACTGCCATGGCGGCACTCGACAGCATGTCCAAGCAGCTACGCGACAGCAACCAACGTGCCTTCACATGGACCGGCCCCTTCGGGGGCGGCAAGTCCTCCTTAGCCGTGGCCCTTGCCTGCGCGTTGGGCCCTGACAAAAAGCTGCGAACCAAGGCCCGCCAGATATTGCCCTTGGACCACTTGCCCGCCTTTGAGAAGGCTTTTCCCACCCGTCGCGGGTGGCTGACGGTTCCCGTGGTTGGCAAGCGGGCCAGCGTCGTTCAGGAGATTCACAAGGCGCTGCGCAAGGCTCTCGGATTGTCAGCCGATTCCCGCAAGGCATCGCCCTCCGCCATCATCGCCGAACTGTGCTCTGCCGCCGAGGAAAATCACCTCGACGGAACCCTGCTCATCATCGACGAGATGGGCAAGTTCCTCGAAGCCTCGGCCCTTGGCTCTGGCGACGATGTCTATTTCTTCCAAGAGCTCGCGGAGGCCGCAGCTCGGACCAAAGGAAAGATTGTCGTCGTCGGCATCCTTCATCAGTCCTTCGGCCAATACGCCGCCCGGCTCGGAATCGACACCCGTGACGACTGGTCGAAGATTCAGGGCCGCTACTCAGACATTCCGCTGGTCGCGGCAAGCGACGAGGTGGTGGAGCTAATCGGCAGGGCAATCGACGCCGATGCCAGACCGCCGTGGTCGCTCAAAGCGTCCGAGGCGATAGCCGCCTCGATAAGAACCCGCCGGCCCGTCGTGGGCGAGGGCTTTACCCACGCTCTCGACGTCTGCTGGCCGCTGCATCCGGCGATGGCCGCGCTGCTGGGCCCAATATCAAAGCGTCAGTTTGGACAAAACGAGCGCAGCACCTTCGGTTTTCTTTCTTCTGTCGAGCCTTACGGTTTCCGCTCCTATCTTCAATCGACACTAAAGGTGGACGCGACTTGGTATCGCCCGTCCGACTATTGGGATTTTCTTCGCGCCAATCTTGAGCCCGCGATTCTCTCCTCTTCTGACGGGCACAGGTGGGCTCAGGCGGTGGAGGCTGTTGAGCGCGCCGAAGCCAAGACCGACGACCCCCTTCATGTCTCTCTCATAAAAAACATCGCGGTCATCGATCTGTTCAGAAACGGCTCGGGACTGGCGGCGGAACCGGAAGTCCTGCGTGCCATCTTCGTTGGCAAGGGACAGGAGGAAATCGACGGTGCTCTTGAACAATTAACTAAATGGCGGGTGATCCTGTTCAAGAAGCACACCGGCTCATGGTCGGTGTTCGAGGGAAGCGACTTTGATATTGACGCAGCTGTTGCCCAAGCCCGCGCGACTTTGCCAGGCGTGGATTTCAAGCTGCTGTCGAGCCTGTCTGATCTTTATCCGGTTATTGCCAAACGGCATTATCAC